>TARA_R110000868_G_scaffold98459_3_pt1 | contig 44286 bp, 45 predicted proteins | sample TARA_R110000868 | Tara Oceans TARA_R110000868 (sample SAMEA4397489) | marine metagenome | biome: Polar Biome; feature: [SRF] surface water layer (ENVO:00010504); material: water (ENVO:00002006), including particulate matter (ENVO:01000060) such as... | depth 5 m | reverse complement strand
TTTTTTTTTGAAATTATAGTGTACAAAAAATAGTCGTATAGAAAATCAACAAAGAATACATATATTTGAATAGTAGCCAATTTAAATCATAAATATGAATCCCTTTGAAGAACAAGCAACTCAAGCCCTTTTTGAGAAAAAATTAATAACGGATGCCCAATTCAAACAAGTTAAAGCCTATCGAAGTTTGGAAATTTTTTCACTAAATACCGAGTTGAAACTGTTTCTATACCTTTCTGTTTTGTCTTTTACGACAGGAATTGGAATATTGATTTATCAAAACATTGATACTATTGGTCATATTGCTGTCTTATCATTATTATTAGTGGTAGCCATCATTTGTTATTATTTTAGTTTTAAAAATAGCACTGGATTTCAAAAAGGCGAAACTAATTTTGAAAACCCAATATATGATTACCTCATTCTTGCAGCTATTCTCTTGACTTGTATTTTTATAGGCTATTTGCAATTTCAATACACCGCTTTTGGTACTCATTATGGATTAGCTACTTTAATTCCCACAGTAATCGGACTCTTTTGCGCCTATTATTTTGACAACAAAAGCATCTTATCCATTGCAATCACTGGGTTGGCTGCATACATTGGTTTATCGGTTAGTCCACAAGCATTGCTTAATAATGATTTCTACGAAACAAATACTTTAAGCTATTCGGCGATTGCCTTAGGAATTGTACTTGTTCTTTGGTCGATTTACAGTAATCAGATTGGATTAAAAAAACATTTTACTTTAGTGTATTTAACTTTTGGATTACACCTTATTAGTATTTCCTGTGTCAATAATTTATTTGAACCATACTGGTTAATATTCGCAGTTATTTTAGCTGCTGCCTTGTATTATTTTTATACGTCCAGTTATAAAGTCAAATCTGTTTCTCTTTTTGTTTTCACTATCGTATATGCATATATTGGGGTTAATATTATTTTATTTAAAGGCATTGAGCTTCTAAATATTGATGAGTTTTTAATTTCTTTCTTCTTTTTTGTACCCTTTTATTTCATAATTTCTATAATCTCTTTTATTCGCCTTATTAAAAAATTCAATAAAAATAGTAGCGATGATAGTATACGATAAAGTGGAATTAGAGAATTTAACTCTAGTCGAAGAAGCACATTCTTTAAAAGAAGCTAGCTTCATAGATAGCGAACAATATAAAGGGATTTCTAAACAACTAACAATCCCAAAAAGTAGTAACAACCTATTAATCAGACTGGCTTTTTTCGTATTGGGAAGTTTTTTATATTCCTCTATTTGTGGTTTCTTAACTTTAATTGGCGAAAATGCAATAGGTGAAAATTTTAAAGTTATTGTATTTCTATATGCGGCCGTTGGTTTTGCGGGAGCAGAAGTCATGACACGTCTAAAATTTTATGGTCATGGATTAGATGATGCCTTTATAGTAGGATCCCAATTAACTTTGGCTGTAGCCATAGGACTTTTAACAGATGGAAACGAAATAGTAATTGCGTCTATTATAACACTTACCGCATTAATTAGCTATCTCCGTTATTTACATCTCTCCATGGCGCTATTATTTTGTTTAGCACTAACAGCCACGCTAACATACGCGATGTTTGAATTGGGTAGCATCGGAAAAACCGTTTTACCTTTTGTAATGATGTTATTTGCTGTAGCAATCTATTTTATTAGTAAAACAATCGTACCAAAAACAACAAACCCATTTTATTACAAAGGAATTTCTTTAGCAAATAGTTTCAGCCTAATACTCTTTTATCTTTCTGGAAATTATCTGGTAGTACGAGAACTTTCAGTTGCATTACTTGGTGCAGCCATTGCTCCAAATAGTGATATTCCGTTCGCACCATTCTTTTATGGTTTTACCTTTGCAGTGCCCCTATTTTATTTAGTTTATTCGATTTTAAAAAAAGATAGAATAATGCTTTGGATTGGGTTCTTAGCACTTGGTTTTTCTATTTATACCATCCGATTTTATTATGCTGTTTTACCTATTGAAATTGCATTAACCCTTGGCGGTGTACTCCTCTTTGCTTTTACTTATTTTGCTATAAAAAAATTCAAAAACAAAGAAACTGGAATCACATTTAAGCCTGATCGTTTAACAAAAACAAATGCTTTTTTGAATGCCGAAATACTAATTGCTTCCCAACTAGGCTTAAAACCAGAAACTACAACCGAGTCAAATATAGAATTTGGTGGTGGTGATTTTAGTGGTGGCGGTTCAAGTGGGACTTTTTAAAAACAATAAACCGCAAACCCAACAAATAATAATTTGCGAATTTGCGGTATTTTTTTCTAGCTAAATAAACTATACTTTCCCCTTCAAAGCTTCAGCATCAATATCGCTGTGGGAAACATCATAAATCGATTTCCCTCCCTTAATCAACAATAATTGTGGTGATTGATGCATCACTCCAAATCGTGACGCTATGTCGTTAGAAATATCGCGATGCGCTATTAAATCTAAAAAATAAGGTGTAACTTTATCTGTGAGATCAAACTCATTTTCAAATTGTTTCAAAGCCATTCTACTAATACTGCATCGAGTGCTGTGTTTGAAAATAACCACTGGTTTTTCATTAGAAAGTGAAACAATCTCATTTAGCTGCTCCAAATCAGTTAAAGCATTCCAGTTCATTTTAGGTGCCGATTCATTTTCATTCTCCGAAGAGCCACCAAAGATATTTTTTAAAAAACTCATATTTTGTCTGTAATTAAGTCATTTTGACTTGGTTATATGATAAAAATCATATTCTTTACGCCATATTGTCTGTACTATTGTAATGGAATATAAATTGATTATCAAGTTGCAAAGTTACCATAATAACTCTAAAATTATAAAATCATGAACATAAATAAATTTACTATAAAATCACAGGAAGCCATCCAGCATTCACAGCAGCTAGCTGAAGGTTTTGGCCAACAACAAATAGAAAACGAACATTTATTCAAATCCATGCTTGAAGTGGACGAAAATGTGACTCCTTTCATTTTAAAAAAACTAAATGTAAATGTGCCGCTATTTATCCAAATTTTAGACAGCACCATACAAAGTTTCCCCAAAGTAACTGGAGGCGAAGTAATGCTTTCTAGAACGGCAAATTCTACCTTAAACGAGGCAGAAGCTATTGCAAAAAAAATGAACGACGAATTCGTTTCAATCGAACATTTGATTTTGGCTATTTTTAATTCTAAAAGTAAGGTTGCTCAAATATTAAAAGATCAAGGTGCAACCGAAAAAGGACTGAAAGCCGCTATAGACGAATTGCGAAAAGGAGAAAGAGTGACTTCCGCCTCTGCCGAAGAAACGTATAATTCTTTAAATAAATACGCTAAAAACCTAAACGAACTAGCCAAAGCAGGGAAATTAGATCCAGTAATTGGTCGGGACGAAGAGATTAGAAGAGTACTCCAAATATTAACGCGTCGTACAAAAAACAACCCAATGCTTGTGGGAGAACCCGGTGTAGGTAAAACCGCAATTGCTGAAGGTTTAGCACACCGTATTGTTGACGGTGATGTTCCAGATAATCTGAAAGACAAAATCGTATTCTCACTAGATATGGGAGCCTTAATTGCTGGAGCCAAATACAAAGGAGAATTTGAAGAACGTCTAAAATCAGTGGTCAAAGAAGTAACCGCTGCCGAAGGCGATATTGTTTTATTCATTGATGAAATTCATACACTTGTAGGCGCTGGTGGTGGTGAAGGTGCGATGGATGCAGCAAATATCCTGAAACCTGCCTTGGCTCGTGGAGAACTGCGTGCTATTGGGGCAACCACATTGGATGAATATCAAAAATATTTCGAAAAAGACAAAGCGCTCGAAAGACGTTTTCAGAAAATAATTATCGAAGAACCAGATACTGAGAGTGCTATTTCAATCCTGCGTGGTATCAAGGAAAAATATGAAACACACCACAAAGTACAGATAAAAGATGAGGCGATTATCGCTGCAGTCGAATTATCACAACGCTATATTACCAATCGTTTTCTTCCGGATAAGGCTATTGATTTAATGGACGAGGCCGCTTCAAAAATACGTATGGAAATCAATTCAAAACCCGAAGAACTCGATGTTTTGGATCGAAAAGTGATGCAACTCGAAATTGAAATCGAAGCCATAAAAAGAGAAAAAGACGAAAGTAAACTCAAAATTTTAGGAATGGATTTAGCCAATCTTAAAGAAGAGCGAAACGAAATTTATGCGAAATGGAAATCAGAGAAAGATGTTGTCGATAGTATTCAAGGAATAAAAACAGAAATCGAAGATTATAAATACGAAGCTGAAAGAGCAGAACGTGAGGGCGATTATGGTAAAGTAGCCGAAATTCGTTACGGTAAAATCAAAGAAGCCCAAGAGCGTCTGGATGTTTTACATAAGGAACTAGTTGAAAACCAAGCTGGCGGAAGCTCCCTGATAAAAGAAGAAGTAACCCGCGAAGATATTGCCGAAGTAGTAGCTAAATGGACTGGAATACCAGTTATGAAAATGCTGCAAGGCGAACGCGAAAAACTATTGCATCTGGAAGCTGAATTGCACCAGCGTGTCGTAGGTCAGGAAGAAGCGATTGAGGCCGTAAGTGATGCTGTGCGTAGAAGCCGCGCCGGATTACAAGACATGAAAAAACCCGTGGGAACCTTTTTATTCCTTGGAACAACTGGTGTTGGTAAAACCGAATTAGCAAAAGCATTGGCAGAATACCTCTTTGATGATGAAAATGCCATGACCCGTATCGACATGAGTGAATACCAGGAACGCCATAGCGTGAGCCGTTTAGTGGGAGCACCTCCTGGATATGTAGGCTATGATGAAGGCGGTCAGTTAACGGAGGCGGTGCGTAGAAAACCGTATTCTGTAATATTATTAGATGAGATAGAAAAAGCACATCCCGATACGTTTAACATCTTGTTACAAGTATTAGACGAAGGTCGATTAACCGACAATAAAGGACGTCTCGCCGATTTTAAAAACACCATTATCATCATGACTTCTAATATGGGAAGCCAGATTATTCAGGAGAAATTTGAAAATCTAAAAGGCAGCATGGAAGAAGCCACAGAGGTCGCAAAAACCGAAGTGCTCAGTTTATTGAAACAAACGGTACGTCCAGAATTTATTAATCGTATCGATGAAATCGTAATGTTTACGCCATTGACTAGTGCTAACATCACTAAAATTGTTAGTTTACAACTTAAAAGTGTGACCAAAATGCTCGCACTGCAAGGAATCACCATGGATGCAACCCCTGAAGCTATAGCGTATCTGGCCGAGAAAGGTTATGATCCACAGTTTGGTGCCAGACCAGTGAAACGTGTGATACAAAGAGACGTATTAAACAGCCTCTCTAAAGAAATTCTAGCTGGAAAAATCGCTACAGACAGTATCATACTGCTCGACGCTTTCAACGGGGAATTGGTTTTTAGAAACCAAACAGAGTTAGTAGAATAATTGATTATTTGTTATATTTTTTTGTAGTATTAAAACACCAGTCGAAAGGCCGGTGTTTTTTTTATGCTGATTTTCAGGAGCAGAAATAGTTATTCTAAAAACACCATCCCTCCTGCTATCCACTTTATCTTTATATCCTCGTTTTAAGAACGAGGATATAAAGGATGCCTTTGCTATCAGGGCTAACTATTAAATTTATTGCACTTCAATACCAAAAAGAGTAATTATAAGAAAAAAAAACACCAAAAAAGATGTATATATTTGATGTTATATGCAAGTTAGTGGCAATCTTAAAAAAAAAAAAGAAAATCAGAAATCTAAAATGACGAAAAGAGAAATTCAAATTTCTAAAGAAAAACGGGAACTAAAATTAAACTTTTGGCAGAAAACAACTCACTATGGAATTGTTATTGGAATCCTTATCATTCCTATAACAATTATATTTTTATCGGTAAAAGACGTACTTAATGGAACTAAGAGGGATTTTTCTGAAAATCAATTATGGTTTATTATTATTCCAATTTTAATATCTATACTCTTTTATTTTTCACAAAAAAGGAGATTAAAATTTAAAGTTATTTATACAAGCTTAAACGTATTTGAAATTAAAAAGATTATAACCGAAATTGAAGAACAAAGAAAATGGATAAAAAATAAAAACACAGAAAATTATTATACGGCTACGACCTATCCAGGCTTTTTTTCTGGTAGTTGGGGAGAATTAATAACTATTATTTTTGCCGAAAACAGAATTTATTTTAATAGTATTTGCAATCCAAATGCGAAAAGTTCAGTTGTTTCTATGGGAAGAAATAAAAAACATTATTTAACTTTATTAAACAGAATTAATCAAGCCAGCCACTAACAGCCATTTTGAGCTAGCTGGAATTTAGTGGAATTACCGTTTCGCATCAAGTTTTCGTTTAACCGAAAATTGAGCGGTTACGAACTTCCAGCCATCTCAAAGTGGCATAACGTTAGCGGTAATGCTATAACCGAATTAAATGAAACGATTTTCAATTTTTAAGAAGTCATCGCAATTTTATTGGAGTAACAATAGAGTTATTTATCCAATTATATTCACTTGTACGCTCATTTTAGTAATAAAAAATGGAAGTGGAATTTTGGAAAAAAACTTTCTCAATAATACTCTTCTTGGAATGATGCTTATCACTGTTATTTGCGGAATAATTTTAGGCGTTATCGGAATTCCTAAAACTGAACCTTTGAAAGGCAAAATTGATGGATTTCTAACTTTTGAAATGAACTCAATTGAAATTGGAAATAAAGTATTTGAAATTGAAAAGATTAAAAATATTGAGATTTCAAATGACGATTATTATGGTAAAATAGTTGCTTCTGTGAGAGGTAACTTTAATAGTCCTAGGTCAAACGGAGTCGCAAATTTTATAAAGCTAAAACTTTATTCTGGCGAATTGAAAATGTGTAATTATGAACTATACAACTCAAATGATATTCAAAAAATAAGAGATGAATTAATAAACTATTATCTTAACGAAAAAATAGAGTTAGATAATTTAGCAAATATTCTTGGCGAAAAAAGCGAAAGTGAAATTGCAGAATTGAAATTCGAAATCGAAAAGAAATCACAACCCGATAGCGCGGATTTGTAATCCGTGCCTACAAAGATTAAGACTGCTATTATTTTGATTCTAATTCAAAAAGTTTAAGTTCAAAATACTTAGTGTGATTACTTTGTTCCGCGCAATGACAAGGTTTGCGGGAATTCTTTATAAACCTTTGTGAATCTCTGTGCTTCCTCATTGCCTCTTTACGAAACAAGAATTATTGTGCAGATGACAGGTAGATTTCTCCATCGTCAGAACAGAAAAACCAAAAAGAAATCCTTAGTAGAGACCGATTTGTAGAAGCTCTATCTTTAAAATTCTATTAATTGGGATTCCAACTCCTTTCTTTAAAACTACACTTTCATCTGTTACTGCCCAAACTGTAGTTTCTACCATTTTTTTTGACACTCCATCTTCAAAGTAAATTTGAATTTTTGAATGTTCTAAATTTCCTAAAGAAAGTGCTCTCTCTAATGCGTTTTTTCTTTCTTTAATAGCACTATCGTCTTCTAATACTTCAGAATGTGGAAACTTTAAAGTTTCTATCTTTTCTTTCTCGATAATTTCAAAATCTATAGTCATAATTATTTAATTTGAGTTATTAAATAGTCCTATTGCCTTGATACACTATCAACATTTAATTGACGATAGTTTAACAAATATAATTACATTTTGCATCTCGTTAACTTTTGTTATTAGTAATTTAACAAATCTTTAATAACCACCTCATTATCTTGCTTTTACCTTAAAAATATGTGTTATATTTGAATAAAATACAGCAGCATTTTTTTGACAGAATTATATTGTGTTTTATTAAAAAACGGAGGGAAAGTAAAATTATTTCACTTGAACTTGTGGAGTCTTTAGAACAAATACTAACGATTTTAGAATGACTTAAAATATGAATTAAAAATACCTAAATGAATTAAAATCAAAAATCATGGAAAACAAACAGAACGTTCAGGTTATTGACAATGTGTACAAAGCTTTCGCAACGGGAGATATGCCAACGGTTCTCGGGTCTATGCATCCTGATATTGTATGGAACGAAGCCGAAAGCAATTCTCTTGCAGATGGCAATCCATATATTGGTCCAGATGCTATCTTAAATGGTGTTTTTGTACGTCTTGGTGCTAACCACGAGTATTTTAATTTGAAAGATATACAACTTCACAACATGAGTGACAATAAGGTTTTAGCAACCTTACGGTATGATGCTAAAGTAATAACTACAGGAAAGACCTATGATGCTCAAGCAGCACATTTATGGATACTCAATGACGACGGTAAAATTATGTCCTTTCAGCAATATATAGACACTAAGAAATTAGCAGACGCTGAAAAGTAATTTTAATAACACATTATTTGGCGACCAAAAACAGATAATGATTTTGGTTCTTCCCCGGTGGTAAAAATCGGAAAAGTGTAACTGAATTAGTAATGTTGCCTCCTAATACTATTAGTCGAATAATTTACCCGACCAAACGGATTTTCACACACGATCGTTAGCGCAAAAAGCCTTTCTGTGCTAACGAAGATTAGTTCTACTACTCTTTTGAATAATAATTCCAAAAGTTTACGTAAAAACATACTTAGTATGATTGCTTCGTTCCTCATAATGATCTGGTTTTTTGAAATGCTTGATTAACCTTTTGAAAATCTCAGTATTTCCCTTGTTTCTCTTCGTTACACAAGAATTGCTGCCTCCATTATAAATTGATTTCACCTTCGAATAAATGATGAACTCTGTAGAAATTCTTTGTGATTCTTTCCAAATCGCTGTGCTGTATCTTTGCGTAAACAAAATACATTAATACCTACTAGAAAATGAAAACGAAGTCAAGGATAGCATCAATAGTAAAAGCCAATAGTCTAGACTTTTCTATTACTGGTTTACAGACTTTTGATTTATCAGCATTAAACCTAGTAAGGGATCTAGAATTTCAATTGCCAACTAATTTAAGATTAGGTCATTTAGTAGAAAAAATTGTTTCTGAATTAATTAAGTCCTCTACCAACTACAAAGTGCTATATGAAAATACTCAGATCATTGAAGATACGAAAACTATAGGTGAAATTGATTTTATCATTAAAGATGAAGGTACAAAGCAGTTAATCCACATGGAGTTAGCTTATAAATTTTATCTATTCGACCCAAGTATTTCTTCGGAACCAATAAATAACTGGATTGGACCAAACAGGAATGATTCTTTGAAAGAAAAATTAGAAAAATTAAAAACAAAACAATTTCCTTTACTATACGATAATTGCACTAAATCAACGTTTGATACAATAGCAATCGACGAAGTTTCGCAAGCGCTATGTTTACTAGTTTTCTTGTTTATTCCTTATGAATACAAGGGCAGTTTTAGCCCTATTTATGAAAAAGCTATAAAAGGGTACTATTTGAATCTTAAAACATTTGTTAGCCTTGATAATCCTGGAAAAAACTATTATATACCTTCAAAAAAGGAATGGGGAATGGATCCATCTGAAAACGAAATTTGGACAGACTTTAATGGTATAGAAAAGCACATAAAGACTTGTATTGGAGAAAAACAAGCTCCACTATGTTGGCAAAAACACAAAGATTCGTATTTAGAATTTTTTATAGTTTGGTGGTAAATTAATTTGATGAGAAAAAAGAGAAACATCTTATATAAGAAAACAATGAAAATAAAATCAACAATCTTGTTATTAGCCGTGCTTGTATTTGCATGCAACAACAAAAAAAGTGACGATACTAACAATAATGAGAACTCGACTTCTATTGATACCGTTCAAGTAACAAAGTCCGTCGAACCCCAAAAACAAGTAGTAACGGCATTGTCAAATCAACATTTTCGCCAAGTAACTGTAGAAAAAGTAGATGGAAATAAATTCCACGTAAAAGGACAAGCTCAAGTGTGGGAAGCAAACATAAATTGGGTGATTGAGGACGGCCATAATGAATTGAAAACTGGTTTCACAACGACCGATGCTGGTGCACCAGAATGGGGCAACTTTGATTTCACAATTGATATTGAGAAAAAAGAGGAGTCGTCAACTTTAACTCTTATTCTGTTTGAAGAGAGCGCAAAAGATGGTAGCCGAAATTATGAATTACCAATACCACTAAAGTAACTTGTCAATACTGGCGCAAGTATCATCACTCACAAACGATTATCATTGCTTCTAATTTACTGATACAGTTAGATATTGTTGCTGTAGACGATGATACTGTGGTTACTTCATTCCTCGTAATGACCTGGTTTGTAGAAATTATTTAAAATCTGCGCTAATCTCTACCTTTTCCCTGTGTTTCTTTTCGAAATATTTTTTCTACTTCGCTCTACTAAGTTATATATAGAAAATAGTAATAATCTGTTTTACGTACTCTACTTACTTGCAATACCATTTTGTGCTAATTTAACACGTAGATTTTGTGAAATTAAGAAGAATTTACAAAATTAATAATCATTTTTCGTAAGAATTTTTATCTTAGTAGAATAATTGTAGCCACGGTACCATCAAATGTGACCACAACTCATAGACGACGCGCCGGTAGGAATAAACGAGCGAATATTTAATACTTAATCGAGTATAAAAGTTAATCATATTAGAGATTAAAAAGTGAAGACCAGAAATCACTCAAAATAACGGGGCAGAACCTGAAAAGCCAAATTAGTAAGGAAATTTAAAGGAACTAAAATGATGAATTTATCAGTGATTACGCAACTAATTGTTGCTATTTCTGTTGTTATTGTATGGGTATTTCGTTTCGAAAATATCGTGAAAGAATTTAAACAATATGGTCTGAGCGATTTGACGCGTACGATTGTTGGAGCCACTAAAATAGTATTAGCAACATTGCTTGTAGCTGGAATTTGGTATCCTTCTCTGGTTTTAATTCCGTCACTATTGATGGCTTTCCTGATGTTGAGTGCACAGTATTTTCACTTCAAAGTAAATAACCCTTGGCAAAAACGTATACCCTCATTGTTTCTTTTGCTACTAAGTCTTTATATTGCTGCTGCAACCCTTAATCTAATTGCCTAATGAGTTTACTAGAAGTTTTAATAATTTTTTCGAGTCTCTCTTTTTTAGGTTATGGTGTAGCTTACTTTACAACTCCAAATATGAAAAGTGAATTTATCCGCTTTGGGTTGAGTAAATTTGGTGCACTTACGGCAATTTTAGAAATTGTGGGAGCTATAGGTTTACTAGTTGGCTTACTATACAATTCTATTTTACTAATATCCTCTGGAGGCTTAGCCTTATTAATGTTTTTTGGAGTAATAGTCAGGCTAAAAATTAAAGACGGTCTATTAGCTTCATCACCTGCCTTATTTTATTTTGGTTTAAATCTATATATCTTTTACATATCAATGTAAAGTTTATTTGATCAACGATTCTGTTATGCTTGTCCACTTGGCTTTTGTAAATTAAATTCCCGCATACTCAAAGCTTATTGTCAATGATAAAGTAAATATCAAATAAACTGAGGAAATATCTCTTGACTAGATGCCAATGCTATTTTAGAAGTTAGTGCGATAGCTATCGGAATGATGAAATCAAATGGTTTGTAGAAATTATTTATTAATCTTACTGAATCTCTGGCTTTTCTCTTAGCCACTTTGCGGAACATATTTCCCATCTAGCCCTAGCATCTATTACTTATAAAAAAATAGTATATATTTGAATTGTGAAATAAACCTATAACGTACTCCAAGTCCCCCCAGACAACCGCGATATGCTTTACGGCTTAGCGCATAGATACAAGTTGTTTGTATTCTATGAGCAAAGTGAGAACGTTGAACTTTGTAGCTTCAAATCCACAAAAAAACAAAACAGCCAACCTGCACCATTGAGGAAAAAAATAAACCGTCAAAAATAATGGGAAATTCAAAAAATGACAAAAGCAAATCAGCTCCCCCCGATCCGATTTTAATGGATTCAGCTGAAGCTAAATTTCAAAACCTCATTTCGCAGGCGCCTGTTCTTATTGTTACCTATTATGGTCCTACTTTTATTATTCAAACCATTAATAAAATAGCGCTCAGTGTTTGGAAAAAGTCATACGATGAAGTAATCAACAAGCCTCTTTTTGATGTAGCTCCTGAATTAGAAGATAGCTTAACAAAGATACTCAACGATATTTATACTACTGGTGAACCTTTTATTGCCAGTGAAATCCCCGTTGAAGTTAAACGCACAGGAAAACCGGATACGGCTTATTTCAATATGCTATATAAGCCTATGCGTGATTTGGATAATAAAATTTACGGAATCATATTAATCGGAACTGAAGTAACCGAAACTGTAATTGCCCGAAAACAAATTGAAGAAAGTGAAAAGCGTTTCAGCAATATACTTTCACAATCCCTTATGGCAGTCGCTATCTTTACAGGACCTGACATGTTAGTCACTTTTGCCAATGAGCAAATGCTTAATGTGCTAGGAAAAGGAAATGATATCCTTGATAAACCTTTGCTGGAGGGAGTACCGGAATTAAAAAATCAGGCTTTTCCACAATTGCTTTTAGATGTATACACTACCGGAGTGGCTTTCGAAGGATACGAAACCAAAGCCATTCTTGTTCGCAACGGAGTACCAGTACATGCTTATTTTAATTTTGTGTATCAGCCCTACCGCGATCTGGGCGATACCATTATAGGCATTACCGTGCTCGCAACCGAAGTAACCGAACAGGTGCTTGCAAAAAAACAAATTGAGACAAACAATGAGGAAATAAAGAAAATTGCAAGCCATTTAAAATTAGCAACTGATTCTGCCAAAGTTGGCATTTGGTCGTTAGACCTTCTTTCGTCGAAGTTGGAATGGTCTAACGTGCATAAAAAAATGTGGGGATATGACGAAAATCGTGAAGACTTAACTTATGAACACTGGTATGCGGTGATTTTGCCAGAAGATAGAGAAATGGCTTTACAAAAAGTAGAGCAAGCAAAGGTTTTTCCAGGCATTTATGAGGTTGATTACCGGATTACTCGTGCAAATGATGGAGCTCTCGTTTTCATAAAATCAACCGGGTTGTATCATTATGATAAATTTGGTATTGCTCATACGTTTACTGGTATAACCATTGATATTTCAGAACAAAAGAGGATTGATGCAGAATTGATAGAAGCAAAAAGGAAAGCTGAAGCTGACAAAAAAGTAGCTGATCATGCTGTTATGGCAAAACAGCAATTTTTATCAAACATGAGTCATGAAATCCGTACTCCAATGAATGCCATTATCGGTTTTACAAAAGTGTTGATAAAAACCGATTTGAATGAAAAGCAAAAAGATTATTTACAAGCGATAAAATCAAGTGGCGATACGTTAATCGTTCTTATTGACGATATCCTCGATTTAGCAAAAGTAGATGCTGGGAAAATGATATTTATAAACGCGCCTTTTAAAATGTCACAGTCAATAACCACAATTCTTCATTTGTTTGAAACAAAAATCCAGGAAAAAAATTTAGAATTAGTTAAGGAATATGACTCCAGAATTCCAGAAATCCTACTGGGTGACTCGGTTCGTTTGCATCAAATTATGATTAACCTTTTGGGCAATGCAATAAAATTTACTGCAAAAGGGACAATCAATGTAAGCGTTAGTTTACTGAGCGAAGCGGAAGAAAATGTAACAGTTGAAATAAAGGTGACCGATTCAGGAATTGGGATTCCTGCAACTAAAATTGCATCCATTTTTGAAAACTTTGAACAAGCGCACACGATCACTTCAAGTTTATATGGCGGTACCGGTTTAGGACTAGCTATTGTTAAACAATTAGTAGAAAAACAAGGAGGAGCAATTTCAGTAAAAAGTAAAGTTGATGAAGGTTCCACTTTTAGTTTCACTTTAAGTTTTCAAAAAAAAACAACCAGATTCTGATAGCTATGTGGAAGAAGAAAGAGAGATAGAATTAGACAATGAAATTAAAGATATAAAAGTATTGGTGGTTGAAGATGTAAAACTAAATCAGTTATTGCTAAGAACAATATTGGATGATTTTAAATTTGCATGGGATATGGCAGACAACGGGAAAATAGCTATTGAAAAACTAGAAACCAACGACTATGATATTATTCTAATGGACCTGCAAATGCCAATAATGAATGGATTTGAAGCAACAGAATATATCCGTAATAAAATGAATTTGCAAACCCCAATCATTGCACTAACAGCCGATGTGACCACCGTTGATGTAGAAAAATGTAAATCAGTAGGTATGAACGACTATATTTCAAAACCGCTGGATGAAAAATTGTTATATACTAAAATTTTGGATCTAATAAAATAACCCCGTCTTGTCATAAAAATAGTCAAAGACTATATTCTTTACCAATAAAAAACCAGTCTTAATGACTGGTTTTTTACAATAGAAAAAGCAAATTAATTACTTGCTATTATAGCTCTGTAAAAATAGCAGAGTCAAAAGTACTTTTTACTACTACATTTTTAGGTCCAACATCTTCATTAGGTCTATCAAAAGAAAGCAAGATATTACCCGCTTTTTGATAGTTATTCCAAGGCTTCATGAACTTTGGTTCGGCATCATTAAAGTTTTTATAGTACGCCCATTGCTGTATTAAGTGATTTTCTTTATCGACATACAACCAGTATTTATTTTCAGGAGTTACGCCTACAGCACTAAAGGTGAGTTGTAAAATATCTGCCGTTTTACCGTTTGGCAATTTGTCTGTTTTGACATAAGCAAGGGTTACTCCGGGGTCTTGTAATTTCCACGGCATTACTAACCAATACGAATCATTTATCCACCAGTTCTTCGCTTTTTCAAGTAAACCGTTGGCTTTAGTCTCGTCTGCTAATAAAACTCCATTCTCATAAACCTTTCCTTTTAAAGTATTGATATTTACTAAAATTACTTGATTTGCTGTTGGATTCTCTACGCGAACATTACCCGTCCATTTATCCCATGAGAGTTTTCTATTCACAAAATCCCATTGGATAAAATGAGTATTATTGTAATTATTTGCTCCGCCCATCGCAATCAGCATTTCTTTTACGATTGCCTCGGCTTTTTTATCCTTGGACTGCGCCAATACTGATGTGCTAGCGAAAATTAGCGTAATAAGAATTAGCCCTGCTTTAAAAATAATTTTCATAATCATTTATTTGATTGATTCTAAGTAACAAAAATAGTCGCTTTTCCTTCTCATTTGAATTCAAGACTGATTATATAAACTTATATCTTCATTATTATTACCTATTGTTGCTTCAAATACTGAAATATACCGCATCTATTATGCTTACCTTAGCATTCGTACAAACAAGTGACATGAAAAAAATATAAAATGCAAACAATATTAGGAGCAAACGGAATAATAGGTGAAGAATTGGCTCGTGAATTACGGAAAAACTATACAGACCAAATTAAATTAGTAGGACGCAATCCTCAAAAAGTGCATCCAGACGATTTTCTTTTTAAAGCAGATCTACTCGATCCAGAAAGTGTTTTAAAAGCACTTGAAAACACGGAGATTGCATACCTGACAGTTGGACTTCCTTACGATTCTGAAATATGGCTTAGAGATTGGGTAATTGTAATGCAAAATGTAATTGTCGCTTGTAAAAAGAACCGCTGTAAACTCGTTTATTTTGACAATACCTACGCCTATCCTCAAGACAGCAAAATTCAAACCGAAGAAACGCCTTTAAGTTCTGACGGAAAAAAAGGAATAGGCAAAAAAATGGCCGCTGAACTTTTATTAAAAGCCATTGCTACTAAAGAAATTGAAGCCGTGATTTGCAGAGCACCTGAATTCTATGGTCCAGGTAAAACCAAAGGTCTTACTAATAGCCTTATTTTCGAAAATCTTAAAAAAGGCAAAGAACCTAAGGTATTCTTAAAAGACACAGTGGTACGAACATTAATCTTCACCCCAGATGCTAGTAAAGCCATGGCGTTAATTGGTAATACAGCCGATGTTTATGGCCAAACTTGGCACTTACCCTGTGACGACAATAGACTAACCTACAAGCAATTTATTGCAGAAATCGAGCGCCAATTAGGACGAGAAGTAAAATACAAAGTATTACCTAGGATTGTACTTAAAATAGGGTCCTTATTTAACCATAACCTTAAAGAAACACAAGAACTACTACCTCGTTATGCGATCGATAATATCTTTGAGTCCTCAAAATTCAAAACTAGATTTCCAGAGTTTAAAACAACCACTTATTCAGAGGGAATTAAAATAATCCTCAACGATTACAGCATAAAGTAAACTGGAACCGTTAGATGCAATAGGTTCTGGATACTTTTTTGTTTCAATTTTAGTAATAGATAAACGCGAATAAATTATCCGAAAATTTTCCATTCTCCCCATTTTCTACTCTTTATAAAATTCACTATTTTTGCAGTCTAAAATTTATACGATGCCAAATAAAAAATATAAAATAGCGGTTATTCAATTAAACCTTAACGATGTTGCCGAAAACAACCTTAAAAAATGTTTAAGTTGGGTTCGTGATGCCGCCAATCAAGGTGCTGAGGTAATCTCACTACCAGAATTATACAGCAGTCATTATTTCTGTCAGAGTGAAGATGTTGATAATTTTGCATTGGCAGAACCGCTTTACAGCACCTCGTTTATTGCTTTTAGTGCTTTGGCAAAAGAATTAGGCGTGGTAATCATTGTTCCGTTTTTCGAAAAAAGGATGGCTGGAATCTACCACAATAGCGCCTACATTATTGATACTGATGGTTCAGAAGCAGGTTTATACCGCAAAATGCACATTCCAGATGACCCGCATTTTTATGAAAAATTCTATTTCACTCCTGGCGATTTAGGTTTCAAAACCATTCCTACACAAAAAGGAAAAATTGGAACACTTATTTGTTGGGATCAATGGTATCCAGAAGCAGCTCGATTGACCGCTTTAAGTGGCTCAGAGGTCTTGTTTTACCCTACAGCCATAGGATGGCATCCAGGAGAGAAAGAGCAATACGGTGAAAACCAATATGGCGCTTGGATGAATGTCATGAAAGGTCATGCAGTTGCAAATGGTGTCTACGTTGCTGCGGCTAACAGAATAGGTTTAGAGCAATATTTACCAGATACAGCTGGAATTGAATTTTGGGGCGCTTCGTTCATTGCGGGACCACAAGGCGAAATTTTGGCGCAAGCCTCACACGATAAAGAAGAAATTCTAATTGCCGAAGTTGATTTAGACTTGCAAGAAAATGTGCGTCAAAACTGGCCGTTCTTTAGAGACAGACGAATTGATGCTTTTGGAGATATCACTAAAAGAGCAATCGACTAATTATGACGACAAACAATAGAAGATTTCCTGCAGAATGGGAAAACCAACAAGGTATATTACTTTGCTTTCCTCATAACGGAAAAGACTGGCCTGGAAAATATGAAGCCATTCAATGGGCATTTGTTGAATTTATCAAAAAAGTAGCGACATACGAAACGGTATTTTTAGTAGTCATTGACGACAAACAGAAAGAAAAAGTAACCGAAATGCTAGAAATGGCAAGGGTTAATATCGATAATATCTCATTTATTATCCAAAAAACAAACAGAAGTTGGATGCGCGACTCTGGCCCTATTGTAATCAAAAATGGAGACGCTAGAGAAGCATTAAATTTCAACTTTAATGGTTGGGCAAAATATAAAAACTATCAATTAGACAAACATATTCCCGCTACAGTGGCTAATTTTCTGGATATTCCGCTTACACAAGTGATGTATAAAGGAAAACCGGTAATTGTAGAAGGTGGAGCAATTGATAGCAATGGACGTGGAACTTTACTGACCTCAGAAGAATGCTTAATGCATCCTGATATTCAAGTAAGAAACCCTGGTTTTACTAAAGCAGATTACGAAGCTGTTTTTAAGGAATACCTCGGAATCACGAATGTGATTTGGTTGGGCAACGGAGTCGAAGGCGACGATACCCACGGACATATAGATGATTTATGTCGTTTTATCAATGAGGATACGATTGTAACAATCGTTGAAACAGACCGAAACGACGCTAATTATGCGCCATTACAAGACAACCTGAAACGTTTGCAAAATGCTACATTAGAGAATGGAAAAGCTCCTATTGTTGTGGCTTTACCAATGCCTAAACGAATTGACTTTGAAGATTTAAGATTACCGGCAAGTTATGCTAACTTTCTAATACTAAATAAATGCGTGTTGGTTCCGACTTTTAACGATGTCAATGATCGCGTAGCACTAAATATTTTAGCAGAATGTTTCCCTGATAGAGAAGTTATCGGAATTAGCGCTATTGATTTAATCTGGGGTTTTGGAACTTTACATTGTTTAAGTCAGCAAATCCCAGCCTAAACAATTTAAATATTTATATATAAAAAAACACCAGCAATCTTGCTGGTGTTTTGGTTTACTATACTTTGTATTATAGATTACTTCTCTTTTGTAAACGGTATTTTTTGAGTCTCACCAATAATCATATCAAAACCAGTTTGACTCTCATTAAATTGGAATTTTAGTCCCGCTCTTTTAGATTCAAATAAGTCCTTCCCTATTGGTTCCACTGAAAACTTAGGGTAGTTCGTAATCTCAGCATTAAGAACACTGTTCTTTTCTGAAAAAGTAATTTTCATTGGTGATTTTGTATTCGAATAAGTTCCTAAATATCCATCTAAAATCACATCTTTTTCGAGAACCCCTTTTCCAGCGGTCCAAACATTATTGGCTTCATTACTATCTGGAAAAACATGATCTGGATCTAAAGTGATACTTTCAATTTCCTCTGTAGAATCATGCTTGAATGACCACGCTGTATTTCTTTGCCAAATTTCAACTGGCAATTTTACTCTTTCTACTTTTCCACTTTTTGCTTTTATGTCCAAAATAATAGGCATTGGCATTTTTTCGAAATTCTCAACAGTAATTACGACCCCTTGCTTTGGATCATTTTTTACATATTTAATTGCATTTATACCTTGGTCAAAACGCCAGTTGTATTGAAACCAACCTCTCCAGAACCAACTCAAGTCTTCACCTGCAACATTCTCCATTGTTCTGAAGAAATCATCTGGCGTAGGGTGTTTGAAAGCCCAGCGTTCTACATAAGTCCTAAAAGCCAAATCAAAACGTTCTGCTCCTAAAACTTGTTCACGTAAAATAACTAATCCTGAACTTGGTTTATAATAAGCTAAAACACCGATATTAGCTTCTTTCATATTATCAGGAGAACTCATAATCGTTTCTAAATCAACACCTGTCAAAACTTCTGCTCTGCGGTGTAAATCAATTGGTTCTGATTTATATTCTCCATTATTGAAATCTACTGAAGCTAATGAATTAATGAAAGTATTGAATCCTTCATCCATCCAAGCGAATAAACGTTCGTTTGAACCTACAATCATTGGAAACCAGTTATGACCAAACTCATGATCCGTAACTCCCCATAAATCTTCTCCTTTAGATTCCCATCCACAAAACACAATTCCTGGATATTCCATTCCGCCTTCATTACCCGCAACATTCGTCGCTGCTGGATAAGAATACTCAAACCATCTTTTAGAATAATTTTCGATAGAAGCCTTAGTAAATTCTGTTGAACGTCCCCAAGCATCATTTCCTGCACTTTCAACTGGATAAGCTGATAAGGCCAAAGATTTTTTACCGCTTGGTAAATTGATTTTAGCACCATCTAAAATAAATGCCGCTGAAGAAGCCCAAGATAAATCTCTGGCGTTTTTAAGTTTATAATGCCATGTTTTAGTAGCCGTAGAGGTACTATTTGCTAAAGCAGCCACTTCTTCTTCTGTACGAATGAAAACAGTTTTATCGCTTTGTTTGGCTTGAGCCAATCTACTTTGCTCGACAGTACTATAAACGGCAGTAGGATTTACTAACTCCCCTGAAGAAACAACAATATGATTAGCAGGAGCAGTAATGTTTATATCAAAGTCTCCATATTCCAAATAAAATTCCGACGCTCCTAAATAGGGATTCGTATTCCAACCTCTTACGTCATCATACACACACATACGTGGATACCACTGTGCAATGGTAAAGATTTTCCCGTTTTTAGTTTCCAAAACTCCAGTTCGGTCTGAACCTTCCATTGGAGAAATATAAGAAAAATCGATTTTAACTTTTACAGAACCGCCTTTCGCTTTTAGCACTTGCGGAAGGAAAACTTGCATTCTAGTATCGGTAATTACATATTTAGCGTCTACTTCAGTAGATTTTCCATTCGTAGTGCTAACAATCTTCACGGATTTGATTTTATGACCTCCGTCAAAAACTTCACCTTGCGATCCATTGCGGCTACCAGTTAAAGGGACAACTGCATTTCCACGTGAATCTGCTTTAAATAAATTTTGATCTACATTCATCCATATAAATGACATCGCATCAGGACTATTGTTCGTATAGGTAATTACATCTGTACCAATAATCTCATTATTTTGTGCATTTAATTTTGCTGTAAGAACGTAATCAGCTCTGTTCTGCCAATATTCTGCGCCTGGTTGACCACTAGCGGAACGTGTTGATGTACCGTTTTTTGTATAAAAAAATGGTGCAAAAGCATCATGGTAGTTGTAATTAGATTTTGAGGCATTTGCTGTAGTTGCAGGAACCTCTTGTGCCGATAGGGATGAAATCCCTAATAACAGAGCCATTTGGAGAATGACCTTGAACCGAATGTTTTTCATGTTTTTCACTATTTGTAAGCAAATTAATAAAAAATAATCATACCACTATATTAAATTCAACGCTTTAATCAAAAATTAAGAAAATTTTACAAAAAATGTAATAAGTCGGTTTTCACTATCTAAAATAAAAATTAAGAAATATATTTACATCCATTAGAAATTTAATCCGAAATAAGACTTTCATTTTGATAACAACAATAACAAACTCCAATTTAACTGCACGAATTAATCACCTAGGCGCAGAATTATGTTCACTGAAAAACAAACTCTCCATAGAATATATTTGGGAAGGCAACCCCGATTTTTGGGGTAAGCACTCCCCTATTTTATTTCCGATAGTAGGTACATTAAAAAATAATGCCTTTAATTATAAGGATGCAACATATCATTTATCAAGACATGGTTTTGCCAGAGATATGGTCTTTGAACTTATTGATAAAGCAGCTAATAGTGCCACTTTTTCGATTCAAGCGTCAGAAGATACCAAAAATAAATATCCTTTTGATTTCGAACTCCAAATTAACTATACATTAAGCGACAATAGCCTATCTATTGGGTACAAAGTCATAAACAAAAGTAAGACTCAAATGCCCTTTTCTATAGGAGCACATCCTGCTTTCGCTTTACCTGGAGATTTTGAGGAATATAGTTTACAATTCGAAAAAGACGAACCCTTAGAATATAACTTATTGCAAAATGATTTAATTTCTAATGAGACTAAAGTGCTTAGTTCTCCTAATAATTTGGTTCCCTTAAAGTATGAATTATTCGAAAACGATGCTCTAATCTTTAAATCATTACAATCGAAATATTTAACAATTTTAAAAAATAATATTCCATTAATCAGAGTGTGTTATCCAAGTTTCCCTCATTTGGGAATATGGACAAAAATGAATGCGCCGTTTCTTTGTATCGAACCTTGGTTTGGTTATTCGGATTCAGTTGAAAGTATTGGGAATCTTGCGGAAAAAGAAGGTATTCAAATAATTGAAGCAGATCAGATTTTTGATGCAGAATTTAGTATTGAAATCCTCTAATTCACTAAACAGAACAAAAATATGTTGTCTATAAACTTTACTCCATTTCCAAATTTAGAAACTGAACGATTGATTTTAAGGCGTGTGGATAAAGATGATGTCGAGTCCATACTTGAATTACGCTCTAACGTCGAAACGATGAAATACATCCCGAGACCATTGCTGAAAACGACTGAAGATGCTTTGGAACACATTGCAATGATTGATGCTAAAATTGAAAGTAACGAAGGTATTAATTGGGCGATTACATATAAAAATGGTCCAAAACTAATAGGAATTATTGGTCATTACAGAATAAAACCAGAACATTTTCGTGCCGAAATTGGATATATGCTGCTTCCTGAATACAGTGGAAAAGGTATTATTACTGAAGCCATAAAAGAAGTTACCAAATATGGATTTGAGATAATGAAATTACATTCGATTGAAGCCATTATAGCTCCAGAAAATCATGGTTCAGCGAAAGTTTTAGAGAAAAATAACTTTATAAAAGAGGCGCATTTAAAAGAGAATGAATTTTATGAAGGACGCTTTTTAGATACTGTTATTTATTCAAGATTAAACAAATTACAGCACTAAATATTTAAATTTTATATAACATTTGGATTACAAATCTTTGCTATATTATTTTATATTTGCATTTAAAACTGACAATAATTTCACTTCTATGTTGATCAGTACACTTTATATCATGAAAAAACTTCTTTTTTTATTTGTTGTTTTGCTTTCATTTCAATTGCATAGTCAAACCTACGTAAAAGTAAATGCATTAACCACCTTGTTAACCATTCCTAATGTAGGGATAGAAACCAGTATTGGCAAAAAATCAACTTTTCAATTGGATATACTAGGTTCTCCATGGAAATCAATCGATGGTAAGCCTCAACAATTCTATATCGTTATTCCAGAATACCGCTATCATTTTAAAGAAAAATACAATGGCTTTTATGCAGGAGCTCATATAGGAGGAACTGTATTTAATTTCCAAAAATGGAACTATTTAAATACTGATAAATATGAAAAGGGATTTGGCTATGTTATAGGGGCAACAATTGGCTATCAGAAAAAAATAAATGATCGTTTTATGTTGGACTGCTTTTTAGGTGGAGGAAATCAACAAGGATTTTACCATGGATATTATCTAAGTACTGGAGAACGTTATGAAACCGCTAAGAATTGGAATAAAAGCGGAGAATGGTTACCGTATCGAGGTGGTGTTATGGTCTCGTATCGCATCGATTAAACTACACTCTATTTATCCAATTTAGATAACGATTTAATATACAGTTCTTCTACTTGTTTTCTTGCCCAATCTGTCTTTCTTAAGAAAGTAAGACTAGATTTCACGCTTGGATTATCATTAAAACATTTAATTTTTACCAATTCGCCCAAAGTATCAAATCCGTAATGATCCACGAGTTTTTCCAATATTGATTTTAGTGTTATTCCGTGAAGCGGATCTTTTGAATTTTGCTTTTCCATATTGCAAATTTAAATCAATTTTATAAAAAATAGTGCCGATTCATTGATTTGTTCCTACATTTGTACTTCTATGCTAAAATCAATCAACATACTAAATAAAAGAGCCCGATACGATTATGAAATAATCGAGAAATTTACTGCGGGTATTGTTTTGGCGGGAACTGAAATCAAATCAATCCGCTTAGGAAAGGCTAATATTACTGAAAGCTTTTGCGAGTTTAGTGGTACCGAACTTTTTGCCATAAACACCTATATTGAAGAATATACTTTTGGAAACCAATTCAATCACAAAGCACGTAGCGAGCGAAAATTGTTGTTGAACAAAAGAGAATTAAAAAGTTTAGCACGAAGTGTCCAGGCAAAAGGATTAACCATAGTACCGTTAAAGTTATTTACGAACGAAAAAGGATTAGCCAAATTAGAGATCGGACTTTGTCGAGGTAAAAAAACCTATGACAAACGGGAATCTCTAAAAGAACAAGATACTAAACGTGATTTAGCCCGAATCAAGAAAGAATTTTAATAAAAAAAGGGAATTCAATTTCCCTTTTTTATTACCTAAAACGATGACTAAATTTGTCAAGACTACTTAAATCCTGACGTGAAAATGAAAACACTACTCAAAGACGCCCGCGAATTAAAAAGCTTAAAAACAAGAGAAGTAGCTCAACTTTTAGGGATCGATCAAGCCTTAATAAGTAAATTCGAAAGCGGAAGCAGGAAACCAACCAAAGAACAAGTCATAAAATTGGCTACACTTCTTGAAATTGATTTCGAAACTATAATGGTTTCTTGGCTGAAAGAGAAGATCATCCATGAAATTGGACAAAATGAATTTGCTTTAAAAGCGTTACGAGCAGCAGAGGAAGAAATTAAATTGAATAGTAGCCCATCCGTTAAAAAAGTTTCGGCAATCCTTCAGCAACTTTTAGATGAAATAGATCTTTGTAAAGCGAAACTAAAAACTTTCTCTCTAACTGAAGCTAATTCCATAACACAAGCTCTAAAGGTAGAATATACCTTTGGCAGCAATTGGATAGAAGGAAATACACTTACGATGGCAGAAACCGATTTGGTTATTAATGAAGGTCAAACAATTTCTGGCAAAAGTATGCGAGAACATCTGGAAGCAATTAATCATCAGGAAGCAATTGAATTTATCCAAAACAGGATTAAAAACAATGCGACTCTTGGTGAACCAGAGGTTACTTCCTTACATACTATCATTTTAAGGGGAATTCTACCGAAGGAAGCTGGCCACTATCGCTCTGTAGCTATTACAATAAAAGATAAAAGTTTTAGTCCTTGTGAACCAGCGGCTATTCCGCAAGAAATAGAAGAGCTCTTTAATTGGTATGAACAGAATAAAAATAGCATACATCCTGTAATATTGGCTGCCACTGTAAAAGAGCGCCTGGTCGCGACCCATCCTTTTATAAATGGAAATGGAAAAGTATCACGACTGATTATGAACTATATTCTGTTGCAACATGGCTACCCCATAGCAAATATTAAGGCTGACAGCGACAATCGAAATTTATACTACCAAACTCTAAAAGCAGCGATAACAAAAGAAAATAAAGATAGTTTTGTACTGTTTATAGCTCAAATTGAAAAGGAAAGTTTAGAAAATTTAACACGAACTGTTAAGCAATAAAAATAGTTTAAACTGTGTCTTTTAGTTTTATCCTTGAAGTTTTAAAAGACTTCTTGCACCAGATTAAAATAATTAGCAAGGTTTAATCTGTGAGAATCTGTATAATCCGTGTTAAGAATTTATCGAAGTAGAATTAAACTTTAGGATGTTAAACCAAAACGATGGACTTAAAGTCCATCGTTAGTTATTTAATTTTTATCTTCTAATAAAGGAACGAATTTAAATTCTCCCAGTTCATGTTTCTCAAATTGTGTTTCGTTTACTCGAATCAACAAAGTCATAATTTGTACTTCATCACCTAACGGAATTACAAGCCTACCTCCTATTTTTAATTGTGCCATAAGCGGTTGTGGTATAAATGGTGCCCCTGCAGTAACGATAATACTATCAAAAGGAGCATAACTTGGTAAGCCTTTATAACCATCTCCAAAAGAGAGATGTTTTGGACGTATTCCTAATTTCGGTAACAAACTGGAGGTTTGTTTGAACAATTCATTTTGTCGCTCTACACTGTATACCTTCGCACCCATCAGGCATAAAACCGCAGTTTGATATCCTGATCCAGTTCCTATCTCTAAAACTTTATGCTCTTTTTTTATTTCTAACAATTGAGACTGAAAAGCTACAGTATAGGGTTGTGATATAGTTTGACCAGCGCCAATAGGAAAAGCCTTGTCTTGATAGGCGTAATTTTCAAAGCTAGAATTCAAAAACAGGTGTCGTGGTATCTTTTTTATCGCATCCAATACATTTACATCGGTGATCCCTTTTTGCTGCAAAACGCTTACTAATTGATTTCGAAGTCCTTGATGTTTGGCTGTATCTTTCAAAGTTTATTATTTTATTTTGGTAAAAATAGAAAACAAATTCTAATTATAATTATCAAATTATATTTTTTAAATCCACAAATAATTGTCGTTTATACTTAACGGATTAATCATTTAATTCCTATTTTTGTGGAAACAACATCATTATGCTGAAAATTGGAGTATTAGGCGCAGGTCACCTAGGAAAAATACATTTACGTTTATTACAACAGTCTGAAAAATATGAATTAGTTGGGTTCTATGATCCAAATCAAGAAAATGCAGAGAAAATTTCTAAGGAATTTGGGTACAAACATTTTAGTACAATTGCTACTCTTATTCACGCGGTAGATGTAATAGACATTGTAACCCCAACCCTTTCCCATTATAAATGTGCTAAGGTTGCTATCAAATCAGGCAAACACGTTTTTATCGAAAAACCCATTTCAAATACCGTTGAAGAAGCAGAAGAAATTATTGCTTTGGCCAATGAATATAATGTTAAGGGACAAGTGGGACATGTGGAACGATTTAATCCTGCATTTATCGCAACTAAAAACATGATTGATAAGCCCATGTTTATAGAAACTCATCGATTGGCTGAATTCAATCCTCGTGGTACAGATGTTCCTGTAGTTTTAGATTTGATGATACATGACATTGATGTCATTTTAAGTGTGGTAAAATCTAAAGTTAAAAATATTAGCGCCAGTGGTGTTTCTGTAATTAGTGATACTCCAGATATTGCAAATGCCAGAATCGAATTCGAAAATGGCTGTGTTGCTAATTTGACTGCTAGTAGAATTTCGATGAAAAACATGCGAAAAACCCGTTTCTTTCAAAAGGACGCTTATATATCTGTTGATTTTCTGGAGAAAAAATGTGAAGTCGTTAAAATGAAAGATGCACCGGAAACTCCTGGTGACTTTGATATGATTTTGCAAAATGCAGAAGGCGTAAAAAAGCAAATTTATTTCTCAAACCCTGAGGTGGAACAAAACAATGCCATTCTTGAGGAACTGGAAACATTTGCAGATGCGATAAATACCAATTCGACTCCTGTTGTGACTTTAGAACAAGCAACGGAAGCACTACGAGTTGCCTACCAAATTATCGATTGTTTTAAGAAATAGAACAACAATAAAAATTTAAAAGTTAAACGAGAAAACTTTAGAATTAAATATACAATAAATGAAAATAATAGCAGTAATCGGAGCAGGAACAATGGGTAATGGAATAGCCCATACCTTTGCGCAAAGTGGTTTTACAGTAAAATTAATAGATGTTTCTGAAAAATCTTTAGATAAAGGAATGGCTACAATTGCAGCCAATTTAGATAGAATGATTTCAAAAGGAGTCATTACCGCTGAAGATAAAGCAAAAACAATCACAAATATAATTACCTATACTGATATCAAAGATGGAGTTGTAGGTGTTGATTTAGTGGTAGAAGCCGCAACCGAAAATGTAGATTTGAAACTTAATATTTTCAAGCAATTAAACGAGGCTTGTTCACCTGATACCATATTAGCCACAAATACATCTTCTATTTCTATTACTCAAATTGGAGCAGTAGTTTCACATCCAGAACGAGTTATCGGAATGCACTTTATGAATCCGGTGCCTATCATGAAATTGGTTGAAATCATTCGCGGGTACAACACCAGTGATGAAGTAACTAAAACGATAATGACATTATCAGAAAAATTAGGAAAAACACCAGTTGAAGTAAATGACTATCCTGGCTTTGTCGCTAATAGAATTTTGATGCCTATGATTAACGAGGCTATCGAAACGCTGTACAATAAAGTAGCTGGGGTATATGAGATCGATACTGTTATGAAACTCGGAATGGGTCACCCTATGGGACCATTGCAATTAGCGGATTTCATTGGACTTGATGTCTGTCTAGCAATTCTAAACGTGATGTATGACGGCTTCAAAAACCCAAAATACGCACCTTGCCCACTATTAGTAAACATGGTTCGTGCAGGAAAATTAGGAGTGAAATCTGGAGAAGGATTCTACGATTACTCAGAGAGCAAAAAAGCAGAGAGAATTTCTAAACAATTCGTATAAAGTCAAAGTTGGCAGTCGCAATTTCTACTGAATATTGCGACTGTAGCTTAACACTATAAATAATGGCTAAAATAATTCCTTTTAAAGCGGTACGCCCTACTCGCGATAAAGTTTGCCTTGTAAGTTGTCGTTCTTACGAAGAATACGTCACTGCTGAATTAGCCGCACAATTGGATTTTAATCCCCTTTCATTTTTGCATGTTTTAAAACCTGCATATACGAATCAGGAAACAGTATCCTTTGAAAAAAGATACCGCCAAGTAAATCAAAAGTACCAAGATTTCAAGACAGAAAAAATTTTAGTCAAAGACAAAAAGTCAGCGCTTTACATTCATAAAATAATAACTAATAAACATTCGTTTACAGGAATTATTGTTGGGACTAGCATAGATGATTATCATAACAATAAGATAAAAAAGCACGAGGAAACTATTGTTTTTAGAGTGCAGCTACTTAAAGATTATATGAAATTTTCAGAGTTCAATTCAGAACCCGTTTTAATGACCTATCCCGATAATAAAACCTTAGAAAATTGGATCTTTAACAGAACCCAAAAATTAGCTGATTTTGAATTTTCCAGTACTAAAAAGGAAGTTAATTATTTATGGAAAATTGATGACGCATTAGAGATTAATTGGATTCAAAATATTTTTGAAAAAATAGACAAGCTTTATATAGCTGATGGGCACCACCGTTCAGCAGCCGCAGCATTATTGTCGGAAGAAAATGAGAATTCAGAGAATATCGCTAAGGATTATTTACTAAGTTATTTAATTTCTGAGAATAATGTCAAGGTATACGAATTCAATAGATTAGTTAAAGATTTAAATGGTTTTGAAAAAGAAACTTTTATCAAAGAACTGACAAAGAATTTCAGCGTTGAGAATCTAAAACAGCAACCGTTTCAACCTACTGAGAAGCACCAATTTGGGATGTATCTTGACAATGAGTTCTATAGTTTAATATTAAGAAAGGAAAAAATTGTTTTTAAAACAGCTTTAGAAAGTCTGGATACCCAGATATTATATGAAACAGTACTTTTACCTCTTTTGGCGATAAAGGATTTACGCGATGATGAACGTATCGAATATGTTTCTGGAAAGCAATCGATTCTAGAATTAAAAAAAATCATAGATGAAGGTGAATTTGAAGTTGGATTTATTCTTTTTCCGTCTAATATTAATGAAATTAAAGCTTTAGCAGATGCTGATTTAATTATGCCTCCAAAAAGCACCTACATCGAACCAAAGTTTAGAAGCGGAATAGTCATTTATGAACTTTAAGTTCAATCAAAAAATCTATAAATTAAAAATCTTACAATGTCAATAGCTGAAAATTTACTTTCTATAAAAAATACTTTACCAGAACAAGTAACTTTGGTTGCGGTTTCCAAGACTAAACCTATTCCAGATTTGATGGAAGCCTATGATGCAGGTCAACGCATTTTTGGTGAAAACAAAATCCAGGAAATGGAGTCTAAATGGGAGCAAATGCCAAAAGATATTCAGTGGCATATGATTGGTCACGTTCAGACAAATAAAGTCAAATTTATGGCTCCGTTCGTCAGCTTGATCCATGGCGTGGACAGTTTTAAGTTACTAAAAGAAATTAATAAGCAAGCTTTAAAAAACAACCGTATTATTGATTGCTTATTACAAATGCATATTGCTGAGGAGGAAACGAAATTTGGTCTTGACGACGAAGAACTAGATTCCCTCCTAGCTTCAAGCGAGTTTAAAGAAATGAAAAACATACGAATTACAGGATTAATGGGAATGGCTACATTTACCGAAAAAAAAGACCAAGTCAAAAAAGAATTCATGCATTTGAAATCAATTTTTGATAAATTGCAATCACAGCAAACTGAAAACTGCCAAATGACTACCTTGTCAATGGGAATGTCAGGAGACTATAAACTGGCCATCGAATGTGGAAGCACGATGGTTCGAATAGGAAGTAGTATCTTTGGAGGAAGAAATTGATTTTTGATTTCAGATTTCAAAACATCTACTAAAAAACTGATTACTAAAAACTGAACACTGAATACTTATTTTGTACGCAATACTAGACATAGAAACCACTGGAGGACAATTCAATGAAGAAGGAATTACCGAGATCGCCATTTACAAATTTGATGGTCATGAAATCGTCGATCAATTCATTAGTTTAGTCAATCCTGAAATTCCAATTCAACCTTTTGTAGTAAAACTAACTGGTATCAATAATGCCATGTTACAAACGGCTCCAAAGTTTTTTGAAGTAGCAAAGCGCATTATAGAAATGACAAATGATTGTGTACTTGTGGCCCACAATGCTGATTTTGACTACCGAATTCTACAAACAGAATTTCGACGTCTTGGCTACGATTTCAATACAAAGACACTCTGCACAGTGGAGTTATCTAAGAAATTAATGCCGGAACAACTTTCACACAGTTTAGGGAAATTAGTTCGAGCTCTTGGAATTCCAATGGCCGACAGACATCGTGCAAGTGGTGATGCTTTGGCAACAGTCAAACTATTCAAAATGTTACTTGATAAAGATTTAGAAAAAACTATTATCACAGATCTCATTAAAGCGGCAGTTCAAAAAGGAATTGCTCCAAACTTACTTGAAATCGTTGAAAGTGTACCTTCAAGAACAGGTGTCTATTACATTCACAACAAGGAAGGTAAAATTATATTTATTGGAAAAAGTAAGAATATTAAAAAAAGAGTAAACCAGCATTTTACCGGAATAACGAGAAGTGCAAAAAAAATTCAAGCCGAAGTGTTTACAGTAACTTTTGAAGAAACCGGCAGTGAATTAATAGCCCTTCTAAAGGAGACAGAAGAAATAAAAATTAACAGGCCCATTTACAACAGGATGTCAAGAAAGAGCAATTATTCGTGGTCTATCTATTCTGAGAAAGATACTAACGGATACTTAAACTTGAAGCTTGAAAAAGCCGATGGCAGAAAGAAAGAAATCCTTTCTTATGTCAATATACAAGAAGGTAAACATGCCTTATCTCTAATAACGTCAGACTTCAAGTTATGCCAGAAATTAACTGGGTTATATGCTTCTAAAACATGTTGTTACGAACAAACAATTAATGAATGTGACGGAGCTTGCATAGGCAGTATTCCTGTCGTCGAGTATAATGAAAGAGTAACTAATTTCATCGCCCAAAGCTCCTTTGAAAACAAGAGCATGGTAATCGTTGAAAAAGGAAGAACGATCAATGAACGTAGTGCGGTGTTAGTTGAAAATGGGGTTTACAAAGGCTATACTTTTTATGATTTGAATTATCAAATCACGAAGATCGAAATCCTTAAGAACATCATTATTCCAATGCAAAGTAACCGTGATACCCGTAATATCATTCAGGGACATATTAGAAAAAACAAAGGATTTAAGATCATAAATTTCTAAGATAAAACCTTAAAAAGCCGCACTGCTTATGCCTGAATTAAAGTCAAAACACCAGCGTTTTAGACAAAAAGCAAATGTAATAATCTACGGGACAGGAACAAAAGCGGGTCGGTTGTTTGACCTAATCCTCCTTGGCCTAATTTTATTGAGCGTCCTTTTAGTAATGATGGAAACCGTTACTGAATTTGATTTAAAATACCATTCCTACCTCGTACTTCTCGAGTGGATTATCACCGTATTGTTTACCATCGAATATATTTTCAGAATCATTTCAATCAACAAGCCCTGGAAATACATGTCCAGTTTCTACGGTATTATTGATTTACTTGCAATTCTACCCATGTATTTGTCCATTTTCTTTATGGGAACTAGTATCCTGGCGGTCGTGCGGTCGCTGAGACTACTCAGATTATTCAAAATATTAAACCATCCTCAGTTTACAAGTCAATCACTACAGCTAAACCAAGCCATCAAGGCCAGTAAGGGCAAAATAATAGTTTTTATTTACTTTGTCCTGATCAGTACCATAATCATTGGGTCGATAATGTACCTCGTAGAAGGCAAGGAAAGCGGTTTCACTAGTATTCCGGCTAGTATTTATTGGACAATTGTAACATTGACTACCGTTGGCTATGGAGACATCTCTCCTGAAACACCATTAGGACAATTTATTGCCTCTTTTGTTATGATTTTGGGATACGGTATCATTGCAGTACCTACTGGTATTGTAACTGCCGAAATTGCCAAAAGAACTCATGATAAAGTCTCTATCCATAAAAAACCATGTACGGAATGCGGTACCGAAGATTATCCAGACAATGCTAACTTTTGCCCTCATTGCGGACATTCCTTTGACACCATTTAATCTATGAAGCAATTCCAGCTATACACTACAACTCCTCCTCCAGTAAGTTGTATTTCTAAGACATAAAAGGAGCTTCTAAAGGCGCTCTTTTACGTCAAGAAATACTAACTTGCAGTCATCCGGGGTTTACGTTGCTATCTGGGCTAAAAATAAATATGAAACATCTCATCACCATTGTCGGGCCCACAGCCATAGGAAAAACAGCCTTAAGTATTATTCTGGCTAATCATTTTAAATGCGAAATTGTTTCCTGTGACAGCCGTCAATTTTTCAAGGAAATGACGATAGGCACTGCGGTTCCTTCTACAACTGAATTAAATGCCGCTCCGCATCATTTTATCCAAAATAAATCCATATTTGAGAACTATACCGTTGGTGATTTTGAGAAAGACGCGATTAAAAAAATCGATGAATTATTTTTGACAAACGATTATGCGATACTCGTAGGTGGCTCTGGTTTATATGTAAATGCTGTTTTAAAAGGATTTGACAGCTTCCCAGAAATAGATCCTTTAGTACGTGAAGCCGTTAATGCACAGTATGAAAAACTCGGTATTGTCTATTTACAAGAGCAACTAAAAGCGCTTGATTTCGAATATTTTGAAACAATTACAAAAGAGAATCCGCAAACCCTGCAAAATCCGCAACGCATGATGCGTTTTGTAGAAGTATGTATTGGCGCAGGACAACCGTATTCCTCCTTTCTAAACCAGAAAAATAATGAACGCCGCTTCACTCCTATTCTCATCGGCCTTGAAGCGGAAAGAAGCGTAATGTACAATCGAATAAACCAGCGCGTGAACATCATGATGAACGAAGGTTTAATGGCAGAAGCCAAAAGTCTATATGCAAACAAAGAGTTGAATGCCCTACAAACTGTAGGATACAGAGAATTGTTCAGCTACTTTGATGGGGATTTTAGCTTAGAATTTGCAATCGAGGAAATTAAGAAAAACACAAGACGTTTTGCTAAGCGTCAGCTCACTTGGTTTAAAAGAGATCAAAACACAAAATGGTTCGATTTTGAAACCCCTTATGAGACTGTTATTAATTATATCAATTCCGTACAATAAAATTTACACTTTAGAAATAGTAGAATGCATATAGTATTCTAAAATCGCTAATCAAAAATAGTATCTTCATGCCAATAGCTCCAAATTTCACTTCTGTTTTAAGTAAGGATTGGGAAATCAATTTCACACAATGCATGCCTAATGGCTTTTTAAAATACACCGACTTATGTAATATATTGCAATTGACCGCTGCGGCACATTCAGATATGGGCGGCATCAGTTTTTCAGACATGCAGGAATTTGATCAAGCATGGGTGTTAAGCAGAATGCGTGTTGAAATTAGCGCATTACCTAAATGGAGAGATGTCGTAACGGTAAAAACATGGATAAACACCCTAGAAAATTCCCGTTCAGTACGTGCATTAGAAATGCATGTAAACGGCATTAAAATCGTTGGCTCAGAAACTTTTTGGGCTGTATTTAACACTAAAAAACGCCGTCCCGAAGCATTGGCTCTACCTTATAAGCATTTCGAACTATATCCGGAGAGAAAACCAACACAAGAAGGTTTTTCAAAAATAACGGTTAACCCTGAGAAGGAAGTTGTTTTTGAAAAAGTGGTCTACTTGTCTGATTTGGATATTGTCAATCACGTAAACAATGTAAAATACCTAGAATGGTGCCTAGACCATGTGGACGAAAAATTGATTCTAAATCAAAAACTGAATAGTTTTGAAATGAATTTCATGAAAGAACTATCCTTAAATGACAACGTTGTAATTCATGAAAACCTCTCTGAAGAATCCACTACATTTAGTATAACAAAAGAAGATAAAACCTGCTTTGCTTTACAATTGAATTGGAAATAAAAACATCTTATCTATACAAAGCCCTAGCCCAGATAGAAGTGGAAATCCTTTTATGCTAATCCCGACACTTCGGGATGGCAAAAAGATTGTAGCGGATAGCTGGAAAAAGCTCCAAAAAAAAAAAAGGCTCCGATTTCTCGAAGCCTTCTATATTTTATTTTTCTACTTTGTTTTTAACAACTAATCTAAACCCTTCACCGTGAATGTTCAGGATTTCAACATCTTCATCTAACTTAAGATACTTTCTTAATTTAGCGATGTACACATCCATACTACGAGAGGTAAAATAGTTATCATCTCTCCATATTTTTGTCAAGGCCAATTCTCTTGGCATCAAATCATTTTCATGAAGAATCAACATTTTCAATAGTTCATTCTCTTTTGGAGATAATTTAATAGGCTCTTCGTTGTTAAACGTTAAGAATCTCAATTTAGAATTAAGGTGGAATTTTCCAATATTGAATTCATGTTGAACTTGTTCTGTTTTTGTATCAGAAGATTTTCTTTGAATGATCGCTTTGATTTTCATCAATAACACTTCTGAATCAAAAGGCTTATTCAAATAATCATCAGCTCCCGCTTTGTATCCTTTTAAAACATCTTCTTTCATCGATTTTGCAGTAAGGAAAATAATAGGCACTTCGCTATTTTTCTCTCTTATTTCTTTCGCTAATGTATACCCATCTTTATAAGGCATCATAACATCCAGAATACATAAATCATAAGTATCTTTCTTGAACTTTTCAAATCCTTCCATACCATTTTTGGCAAGAGTGACATCAAAGTCGTTTAACATTAAATAATCTTTAAGTACCGCACCAAAATTAAGGTCGTCTTCTACTAAAAGTATTTTTTTATTAATATTTTCCATATTATATATTATTTGAGGTATTTTAATTTATTAGGGGTAATTTTATTATGAAGGTACTCCCTTTACCCTTCTCACTTTCAACATATACCTGACCGTTGTGATCTTCTACAATCCTTTTAACGTAGGCTAAACCTAAACCATGACCTTTAACATTATGTATATTTCCAGTGTGTTCTCTATAGAACTTTTCAAAAACTCTTTTTTGAGCCACTTTACTCATTCCTAAACCTTTATCCTGTACTTTAATAAGGATCATATCTTTAATATTTTCTGTATACACATCAATATCTGGTACATCAGGAGAATATTTAATCGCATTTTCAAGAACATTTACAATCACATTTGTAAAATGTACATCATTCATCAAAACTGTAGTTCTCGAAGCTTCAAAATGAGTAGTAATCTGTCCTTCTCTATCTTCTAGAATTAAGTTAACATGTTCGATCGCGTCAATAATTACTTCTTCAACATTACTCGATTCTTTCTCGATATCAAGCTCTTTTTTCTCGAGCTTAGAAATTCGTAACACGTTTTCGACTTGGGCATGCATTCGTTTATTCTCATCCCGAATCATCTGCAGGTATTTGAAAACCTTTTCCTTGTCATCAATTATTTTTGGGTTTTTAATAGCATCCAAAGCCAGATTTATAGTAGCGATAGGTGTTTTAAACTCATGTGTCATATTATTTATGAAATCTGTTTTGATTTCAGAAATTTGACGTTGGCGTATCAATTGGTTTAATGCACTTGTATAGGCCACAATAATAATTAACGTAAAAATAATCGACAATACCGTTATACTAATCAACTCAGACAACAAGAACTTCTTCTTGTGTGGAAAACTAACTAATAACTTGTATTTTTCATTTCCCTCATTATCAGTATATACTGGTATAGAATAAGTCAGTTCTTTATCATATTTAAAATCTGGTGACTTTACGTTTGTTGCAATACCATTGCTGTAAATTCCGAATTCAAATTTTGTAATTACGCCATATTCTTCTAATTCCTTTTTTATTAATTTTTTCAGTGTTTCTTTTGAAACTCTTTCTTCTAAAGGCATTGCTGCCGCAATATCTTTATAAGAGATTTCAAATTGTACTTTATCTAATACATCAAGATTACCCGATTTTTCAATGGTAACATCAGGAAGCAAATTCTGCTGCAAATCTGATTTATCAACTCCCTTGCTATTATAAACTTCGGTAACTCGTTTTGAGCTGAAATTCTTAAATTTATCATTATTGAATTTCTTATTAAATAATGATGATGAAATATCGTAATCTTCAGAAATAATACTATTAGAATACACAATAGTTTTATTTGTCTTTGTATTTCTCTGTACGTAATAAAACTCCGTTAAATCTTCTTTTTTTGGCGTTTTACCAGTACTATCTTTTATACGATTGTATTTATCATAAAAACTATATGCTTCTTGTTTTTGAAGTTTATCAGCAACATTACCGATAACCTGTTTTACATGAAATTTAAATTGTTCGTCATTGTTTTTAAATGAGCTATTAAACCAATATACCTGAACTAAAATAATTCCTATTAAGGATAAGCTCATCAACAAAACCAGTAATCTAAAAAATAGTTTATTCATCGGAGCAAAATTAACATTTTAACAGTATGAATGATAATATATTAACCAAAGATTAACATCTAACACTCGTTTTGTTTAATCTTCAAAATTTTAAGAATTTCATCTGTTTTTCTTCTAGCAATTTCGACATCGATGTTTTCAATGACAAAATCACTTTTCGAAACACGCTGTTCATCAGTCCATTGTGAATTTATTCTTCCCAAAACCTGCTCGCGTGTTGTCTTATCTCGTTCAATTACCCTTTGAATTCTCGATTCTAATGGCGCAGTGACCGTTATTATTAAATCGAAATCTTTATAATTGCCACTTTCGAATAAAATAGCTGCTTCGTAAATTACAATTGGAAACTCTTTATGGTCCAAAAGCCATAGTTTAAAATGTCGCTTAACCGCAGGATGAACAATTCCATTGAGTTGTTGCAGTTTTTCTGGATCATTAAACACTATTTCAGCTAGCTTATCTCTTTTAAGAACAATTCCGTCAAAAAGTGTCTCACCAAATGTTTTTTTAATCGCATGTATAACTTCGGCCGTTTGCATTATTTTCCTTGCTTCGTCATCTGCTATATAAACGGGAATCCCTCTAGATTGAAAATGATTTGCAATCGTAGTTTTCCCGCTACCTATACCGCCCGTTAATCCTATAATTTTGGTCATAATTATACTTTAAAAAATAATTCAGGAAAAACATTCTGCGGCTTCTTTTTTAGAATAATAACTTTTATAAATGATTCTATAAAGCCAATTCCGTAACCATAAAACTGCTTCCATACAGCTACTACCGATAAGTACCCAATTTTAATACTTTTGTTTTGATACGTTGAAACCAAAAACAGTACCAAAAAATAAATGAAATACAACTTAAGCAATAAGTCAAAATTGAAAATCAACGATACTACCGCTACTACAAATCCTATAATAAAAACGGACGGAAAAAAGAACGTAAGCTTATTGTATTTAGGATACCAACTGTTAAGTATTGGTCTGGCTTTACCAAATTTATTTACTTGAACAGAAAACTTATCCCAATCAATCCTCCTCTTATGATATACATACGCATTTAGAAAGAGTTTGGTTTCAAAACCTAAATTCCATAATCGGATTGACAAGTCCGGATCTTCACCAGGATGGATGTTTCCAAAGCCATTAGAGGCTTCAAACGCTGTTCTGGATAATCCCATATTAAAACTTCTTGGTTGGAATTTATCTATTTTTTCCGAACCTCCTCTTATTCCTCCCGTAGTCAGAAAAGAAGTCATTGCAAAATTGATTGCCTTTTGTATATCTGAAAAACTATCAAGAGCGCGATCAGGACCACCAAAGCAATCCACGTAATTTTGCTTTAAAGCTTTATCCACCTCAGTAAGATATTCCGCAGGAATAATACAATCAGAATCAAAAATGATAAAATAATCACCTTTGGCTTTTTTCATTCCATAGTTTCTAGAATCTCCAGGACCCGAATTATCTTTGTAATAATAGGAAATAGTTAATTTACTATCATACTTCCGAACTATATCTTCGCATTTTACAGAAGAACCATCCTCTATAATTACAACTTCAAAATCTTCATTATAATTTGATTTTGATAAACTTTCTAATAGTTCATCAACTTCTTCTGGTCTATTGTAAACGGGAATAATTAAAGAAAAAAACATATTCTTGAAGGGGAATTAATTATACAATTAGTGCTAATTTTTAACAAAGATATACTATCTCAATAAAAAAACCATCAACTACTAATTGATGGTTTTGTATAAAATTTAAGTAGGCCATTTCTCGTTATTCAAACATTTCCATTACTTCCTGACTCACTCCCACATTAGAGAATCCTCCATCGTGTAAAAGGTTTTGAAGCGTGACCATTTTTGTTAAATCTGAAAACATAGAAACTGTATAATTAGCACAATCTAAAGCACTTGCATTTCCTAAAGGCGCCATTTTATCAGCAAATGCGATAAAACCACCAAATCCCTTCACACCTTGACCTGCCTTCGTCGCAGTTGGTGATTGGGAAATAGTATTTACTCGCACTTTTTTATCTCTTCCGAAGAAATACCCAAAACTACGTGCAATCGATTCCAAGTACGCTTTATTGTCGGCCATATCATTGTAATCCGGAAAAACACGTTGCGCTGCCATATAAGACAAGGCAACAATACTTCCCCATTCGTTCATAGCGTCTTTTTTATACAATACCTGCATTACTTTGTGAAAAGAAACAGCAGAAACGTTCCATCCCTTTTCTGTATACTCGTAATTCTGATTCGTATAATGATTTCCTTTTCTAACATTGACAGACATTCCGATAGAGTGTAAAACAAAATCTATTTTACCGCCAAGGATTTCAATTGCCTGATCCACTAAACTCTCTAAATCAGCCACCGATGTAGCATCTGCTGCTATGACTTGCGAACCAGTTTTTTGAGCAAGTTGGATAATAGAACCCATACGTATTGAAGGTGGAGCATTCGAAAGAACAAAAACACCACCCTCTTCATGAACTCTTTCCGCTGTTTTCCAAGCTATAGAGTTTTCATCCAAAGCACCGAAAATGATTCCTCTTTTTCCTTTTAATAAATTATACATGCTGATTACTATTTAAAGTGTTTGATTTAAAATGAAAAAACACCTTAATTTCAAAAGGATAAACCAATATGAAATTAAAGTGTTTTCTAAAATTCACTGCTGTTAATTTGTATTATGCAATACTCTCAACACCAACCATTTCATCTGCTTCTGCTTTATAATCTACACCATCAAATCCAAATCCGAAAAGGTTATGAAAGTCACTTCTGTATCCTTCTAAATCTCCTAGTTCAGCTAAATTTTCAGTAGTAGCTTCTTGCCATAATTTGGCTATTTTTGCTTGAACATCAGGACGCATTTCCCAATCGTCAACACGAATTCTTCCTTTTTCATCCGTAGGTATTTCTTTTCCTGAGAACAATCTATCAGCGTACAAACGTTGAATTTGTTCAATACAACCTTCATGAATACCTTCTTCTTTCATTATTTTGTACAATAACGAAATATACAAAGGAATAACCGGTATAGCTGAACTTGCTTGTGTTACTAAGGCTTTGTTTACAGAAACATAAGCTTTTCCATCAATGTCAGCAAGGCTGTCAGTGATAGTAAATGCAGTAGCTTCTAAATCATCCTTAGCACGACCAATTGTTCCTTTTCTATAAACTGCTTCAGTTAATGATGGCCCTATGTAAGAATAAGCAACAGTTGTCGCTCCTGGAGCCAACAAGTTTTCTGCTTTTAAGGCATCGATCCACATTTTCCAGTCTTCACCTCCCATTACAGCAACTGTATTTTCAATATCATCACCACTAGATGGTTCAATTGAAATCTCTGACACTTTTCCAGAGTGAAAATCTACGGTTTTATTGGTAAAAGTACCACCTATCGGTTTCAATACAGAACGATGTAAAACACCTGTAGTAGGATGCATACGAACTGGAGACGCTAAGCTATAGATAATTAAATCTACTTGTCCTAAATCAGCTTTTATTAGGTCTAATGTTTGTTTTTTAACTTCGTTTGAAAAAGCATCTCCGTTTATACTTTTTGCATACAAACCTGCTTTATGCGCTTCTTTTTCGAAAGCTGCAGAGTTGTACCAACCTGGAGAAGCTGTTCTCCCAGCTGTGGGTGGTTTTTCAAAAAACACACCAATAGTTGCTGCATCTGATCCAAAAGCACTAGAAATTCTTGAAGCTAATCCAAAACCTGTCGAAGCACCAATTACTAATACTTTTTTAGCACCGTTGATAGCTCCTTTTGATTTTACATATTCAATTTGATTTTTTATGTTTTGTGCACATCCATCAGGGTGCGCTGTCAAACAAATAAATCCTCTCATTCTTGGTTCTATAATCATTTTTATATCGTTTAATCGTTGATTTACTATTTCAATTTATTTTTAATAATTTTTATTTTTCTTACTAAATAGAACAAATATAACCCAAAAAACTAGTTCAGCAAGGCTTTCGCATGATTTAGAGCCGAATCTGAAACAACTGCTCCAGATAACATTTGGGCAATTTCAATGATGCGTTCTTCCTCAGTCAACAGTTTCAATTCAGACTGTGTGTCCTCTCCTACCGTTGATTTTGAAACCTTGAAATGGGCATTCCCTTTAGCTGCAATTTGCGGTAAATGAGTAATGGCAAAAATTTGCATGGTCTTACTCATTTCTTTCATTATCTCACCCATTTTAATAGCAATTTCTCCAGAAACACCGGTATCAATTTCATCAAAAATTAATGTAGGAAGTTTAGAATATTGCGCTAATATCGCTTTTACGGCAAGCATTATTCTGGACATTTCACCACCAGAAGCCACTTTTTTCAGTATTCCGAAATCAGTTCCTTTATTGGCCGAAAATAAAAATTGAATTTCATCTTTACCATTAGCATAATACGTTACCGACTGTTTTACTTGAATATCAAACCGAACGTTAGGCATTCCTAAAGTGTCTAGAATAACAATCAATTTTTGAGATAAAACAGGAATTGCTTCTAGTCGCTTATCATGAATAGTTGTTGCCTGACTATCTAACAATTCTGCTTTTTCTTGAATGGTTTGCGTAAGTTTTTCTATTTCTGCTTCTAAATTCCCCAACTCAAAAACTGAATTTTCTAATTCAGTTTGAATTTCCAACAACTCATCAATACTAGAAACCTGATGTTTCTTTTGCAAATTATAAATAAGCTGTAATTTTTGCCCAATAAAATCCAACTGCACTGGATCGTTCACTAATTTATCTGAACACCTGCTCAGTTCATCTGAAATATCATCAAACTCAATTGCTACGCTTGAAATTCTTTCTAAGAGTAAATTATAATCTGTAGAGAAAGAAGCTATTTTTTGCAAAGAAACTTTAATCTCTTTTAAATTATACAACACTCCAATTTGCTCTTCATTGGCAACAGCCAAAGATTTATCAAGTGATTCTTTTATAATCTCTACATTATTTAACTTTTCAAACTCATCTTCAAGCACCTCTTGTTCTCCAGATTTTAAATTTGCTTCCACCAGTTCATTTAATAAAAAACTATGGTACTCCTGCTCTTTTAACGATTCTCCTTGCTTTTTTATAAGAGTATTTAACTTTGTTTTATCTCCTTTATAACTTTTAAGAAGAGACTGATATTGTTGAATATTTTCTGAATTGTCAGCTATAGCATCAATAATATCAAACTGAACATTCTCGTCAGACAATTCTCTTGTTTGCTGTTGCGAATGAATGTCTATCAAAAACAAACTCAACTCTTGCAATACTTGCAAATTTACTGGACTATCATTGATAAAAGCTCTAGATTTTCCAGAAGGCAAAATTTCACGTCTTACAATTGTATCCTCTTCATAATCTAATTCATTACTTTCGAAAAAAGGAGACAAATTGTATTTTGATATTTCAAAATGGGCTTCAATAATACATTTTTCTTCTTTATTCTTTAAAGAAGTCAAATCGGCTCTTTTTCCTAAAACCAAACCAAGAGCCCCCAAAATAATTGATTTACCAGCACCTGTTTCTCCAGTAATAATTGAAAATCCTTTTGAAAAATCAATACTTAATTTTTCTATTAAAGCATAGTTTTTTATCGATAGAGTGGTTATCATTTACGGTGTGTTTTATTGAAGATTTAAATTTATTATGAAAAATAACTAATAAATTTAGTAGTTGATCATTTCCCATTTACTAGAGTTCAAAGGAGAAGTTTTATTTAAACTCTCAATTAAATCCGATATGCTGATACTGGGCCCTCCTGAAAAAATGGAAAGAACTTCATCTGATTTTGCATCGAAGAATACACGTGTCAAAAACGCATTAGGTTTAGAGCTGTTTAGTTTGCCTAAATCGATTAACGATACTTTTATCTTCTCTTTTGCCGCTTTCAAATCTTTTGACATTAGATCTAAACCGGAATGATAATCCAATGCCGTTTTGCGTACTGCTGAAAATGATCCAGATAACATATCATTGATAAGGAAATATCGGTTTTGATTCCCATCAATCTGACTCCATCCTTTATAACTACTTTGTTGCGCAACGTTTGCAATATTTTGTGCTATTTCAAAATTAGGATTTCCCGATTCGAGCAAAAAAGTATCCTGATCCATGCCTAATATAATATAGCTATAAAAAGAAATTACAGAAACCAAATTAGACTCAAATACTGAAGGATTGAAAAGTAAATTCTCAAATTCAGTGTATCTGAAACTAAAATCCTTATCATTATAGTTTAGAATTGGTGACGAATAAGAAGAATTAAATATTGGTCTTGATGATTGTACTTGTAAGGTTGCGGTAAACTGATCGGAATTGTTTGATAAAATAGTAACAAACATCGAACAATTAATTTTTTCGTTTTGCTTTAATGTCTGCCCCGTCCAATCTGTTTTATTCACAAATTCATTCAGGGATGTTTCCAAGGTTTTAAAAACCTGTAGATTAGCATTCCCTAACTTATCTGAATTTACCGTTACAGTACAATTTAACTGCTGTGCTTGAAGCAGCCCAACTGATAGTAGTAAGAAAAAGGTAAATATCTTATTCATAAAAATTTGCTATTACTTTATTTAATATATCGTCGGCAACGGCTTCTTTCGATTTCAGTTCCATCGGTTCAATATTAAAATTCTTATCGATAAAGGTAACTTTATTGGTTGGTTTTCCAAAACCTGCTCCTTGATCTTGTAAAGAATTTAAAACAATCAAATCTAAGTTTTTTTTCTGGATTTTACCCTTTGCATTTTCAATTTCATTTTCTGTTTCTAAAGCAAACCCAATTAAAAACTGATTTTTCTTTATATTTCCCAATGAAGCTAATATGTCTTTTGTTTTTTCGAGTTCAATCACAAAATTATCAGCGGCTTTTTTAATTTTTTGGGTAGCCACATTTTTAGGCTTATAATCCGCTACTGCAGCGGCAGCAATCGCAACGTCTACCTCGTCAAAATATTGATGACATGCTTCATACATCTCCTGAGCAGAAACGACGTTAACCACTTGAATTAGCGAATGACTTACTGTAAAATTTGTAGGTCCTGCAACTAAAATCACTGAAGCACCTAAATTAGCCGCACTTTTAGCAATATCAAATCCCATTTTACCGGAAGAATGATTCCCTATAAAACGTACCGGGTCTATTGCCTCATATGTTGGACCAGCAGTTATAAGTATTTTTTTTCCTTTGAGAGGTAATTTACTTTCTAAATCAGCTTCCAGAAACCGAATAATATTCTCGGGTTCTGCCATTCTTCCTTCACCTGAAAGACCACTTGCTAATTCACCACTTTCAGCAGGAATTATAGTATTTCCAAATTCGTGTAATGACTTAAAACTAGCAATTGTAGATGGGTGCTTGTACATGTCTAAATCCATTGCAGGGGCAAAAAAAACAGGACACTTTGCAGATAGATAAGTAGCAATTAGAAGGTTGTCGCAAGTACCGTTTGCCATCTTTGACAAGGTATTTGCAGTCGCCGGAGCGACAACCATTATATCAGCCCACAGCCCTAACTCAACATGATTATTCCATTTTTCGTTCTCATCGTCTTGATTGAAGAAAGTGGAATGCACTGGGTTTTTAGACAGGGTGGATAATGTAAGAGGAGTTACAAAATCCTTAGAAGCAGGTGTCATTATCACTTGGACATGTGCACCTGCTTTTATGAAAAGTCGTACTAAAGACGCTGTTTTATAGGCGGCAATTCCACCAGAAATTCCTAGTAAAACTTTCTTTCCGCTTAAAACTGACATTGTACTTTTATTTATTTGAATCTCTGTGGTAAATTTTACCGTCTAACCATTCTTGAACAGCTAAAGCGTGTGGCTTTGGCAATTTTTCATAGAATTTTGAAAC
>TARA_R110000868_G_scaffold61623_10_pt1 | contig 44482 bp, 39 predicted proteins | sample TARA_R110000868 | Tara Oceans TARA_R110000868 (sample SAMEA4397489) | marine metagenome | biome: Polar Biome; feature: [SRF] surface water layer (ENVO:00010504); material: water (ENVO:00002006), including particulate matter (ENVO:01000060) such as... | depth 5 m | reverse complement strand
CGCCCCGGCCCCGTCATTCACACCGCCGCCACCGCGCCACCTATGACCGCACTCTCTGGAGCACAGCACCATGACGCACAACTGACCTCCACCCCCACTTTGGGCCGCCGATCCAGGCATAACCAAGCGGGACGCCCTGACCATTGCCCGGCGCATGGTTCGCATCACCTGCGAGCACTGCTCGACCGTGGATAACTGTGAATTAACGGTGAACCCACCGTTCAAGAACGTGGAAATGCCACTGCCTCCGCTTCAAACGGCAGCAGTCCACGGTGGGAGCAAGCAGGCAGAGGGCTGCACCAATCTGGGGTAGCCTTTACCCCAAGGCCAAACCGATATGGTTTGCCCTTGCCCATAGCTCACCATCACGGACAGGGCTCAGGGCTTACCGAGGGCACCGGGCAAAGCCATACAGGGTCACGATGCGTGCACGCTCTTGCACGATGCGTGGCAGCGGCAGTCTTGCCGGCTGCTGCTGTTATACTGGCCCGGCTGCTTTGGCTCGATGGGATCGTGACCTCCCCTCCGGCAATTGGGGGAGATACAGCAAACGAGGGGCGATTGCCGGGTTCGCCAGAAGCCTGGGCCCGGGCTTCCCAAAGCAGCTTTAATTCCCCGCGTCGAAAACCTTGGCATCCTTCAACTCTGGCATATGCCACCTTCCGTAGCGCTGAATAACTGAGCCAACCAGGTGGGCGGAAACCTGCTTTTCGCCCCGTCGGGCTGGGCTGGTCGCTGCATTGCTACCGGTGCAGGTCTTCAGTGCAGTTACACCACATGGCATAGAAAACCGCTTTTAAAGGGCTTGTGCGCTGTCGCCAGTGACATAACGTCACTCTCCACACCCAGGGGAGAATGACCTATGCCCGCCCAACTGTGCGCTCTCTGCTGCCGACAATCCGCGAGCGCATGCGCGCTGACTATACACTCGATGCCGACGAACTGGCGCGGGAAACCGGCGCCACTCGCGCAGCAGCAAAGAGTGCCATTGCCATGGCTAAGCGCGAGCAGCAGGCCCTGGCGACAACCTACAAGGGGGTGCCGATGGCCAACAAGGCACGCCGGGAGTTGTTCAACGCCGATGCCTTTGTGGTGGCCAAGACTGGCGACCGTGAGTGGCGCATTCAGCCGAAAGCAGAGTAGGAGGTGACGTTATGAACCATGAGCGAAAAGAAGAGTTCTGCGCCCAGGATATGCCGCTGACTCTGCAGGTGACGAAGACGGCCAAGGAGTGGGCGGAAGAGTTCGGGGTGAAGTGGTGCACCGTGCGCCAGCGTCGTTACCGGGGGTGGCCATGGACTAAAGCCCTTGACCCTCACCTACGGAAAACCACTTTCAACAGGGGAGGGCTGCGCTGATGGACGCCACTGCGAAATCTGAAATCGGCGCGGGTGCTCCCGTGCTGGCCAATATCCAGCAGGCGCCGGCGTTGGTGCACGACACGCTGGAGCAGCTGTCCGCTGAAGTAGCCGCGGAGGCGAGAGAGGCAGAACTTCGACTGCAGCAGGCGCTGGCGCTGCCCAGGCGTGCGGCGATCTTGCGTGACCTGTCTGTCGCCCTGTGCGAACTGAAACGCCTGGAGCGGCGCCAGCTCGGCCTTGACGAGAGTGGAGGTCGGAAAAAAATCCGAGCGGCGGCGGATACTCCCGCGGTCAATGAGGTGCAGGCCAGTGGTCAGTAAGCAGGCATTTGACTGGGAAGCCATCGAGCGTGACTACCGCGCCGGCCTGCTGTCCGTTCGGGAGATAGCCGGCCGATATGGTTGCACTCACACGGCAATCAACAAGCGGGCCCGGGCCGACGGCTGGGGCCGGAACCTGAAGGTGAAGATCCGGGCGAAGGCTGATGCACTGGTTTCCAGGCGGGAGGTTTCCAGGGTTTCCACTGTTTCGCCCGTGGAAACCGAGCAGCAGATTATCGAGGCGAATGCCGAGGTGATCGTCAATGTGCGTATGGCGCATCGGTCTGATATCCGGCGCTCGCGCGGCCTGGCCAACAAACTGCTGGATGAGCTTGAGCAGCTGACTGACAACCGCGAGCTGTTCGAGCAGCTGGGCGAGCTGATGCGCAAGCCGGATGATTGCGGGAATGACCGGCTGAACGACCTGTATCACAAAATCATCGCGCTACCGAACCGCAGCAAGATCATGCGCGAGCTGGCCGATACGCTGAAAGTGTTGATCGCCCTAGAGCGCCAGGCCTACAACCTGGACGAGCAGGAACACGAAGAGCCCTATGAAGAACGGCTGCGCCGATTGGCGGGGGAGCAGTAATCAGCGCGTCCTTGGTTACTGCATGGACTAGGATTTAGCGAGCAATTCGCCGCAAAGTTGCTGCCTTAAGCGTACTGCCTTACTCAGTGAGCTATGACCAAGGAGATGGCTGCTCATCTTGGTATCAGCAAGTCAGCTCTACAGTCCAGGAGGTATAGAGGCGATTACCCTCCTGGAATATGGCAAAAAGTTAGTGGCGGTGTGGTTTATAGCCTAAATCGCTATGAAGACTGGCTAGAAAGTATTTGGGTCCATGCAAGGCCTATGGTCACTTACAAGAAATCCGAACCTACTGCCCGAAAAAAACCGCGCCCAGGTAACCCACACATGACAAGAATCGTTTAACGACTCTGATGCTTTTGCGATATGCGAAAAGACGTTTGCAGCTCATATGGAGGGGGTACTTTCGGTTTTAGGTATACGTTTAGGTATACGCCGCAGCCTTTAAATCAATAAGACCCTGATAATAAAGGCCTGCAATACCATTGTTCGACCCCGGCTTCGGGAATCTCCAGCACGGCATTCACCGCCTCGACGACGATGCCGATGACCTGGTCGATACCGCTGCGCTGGACTTCCAGAATGACGATGCAAGAGCGCCGACTGACCTGGGTTGCCCCCTGACCGAAGCGCTGACGCAGGTCCAGGATCGGCACTACACCGCCGCGCAGGTTGATCACGCCGAGGATGCTCGGTGGCATCAGCGGTACCGGCGTGAGGTGCCCATATTCGATGATCTCGCGGACATTCAGCGTGCCGACAGCAAAGAGCGCCTCGCCAAGGGTGAAGGTCAGGTATTGCTGGCGGGTGTCCGTGGCGGTCGCTGGGTTGAAGCTGGACATGCGTCGCTCCTGGGGCACCTTTGGGTGCCCGCTGCCAATAGGGTGTCAGTGTTGGAAGCGGATGAAACCGCCAGGCGCAGACTCCAGGGCGAACGAGGTATTGCTGACCTCGCTGTCGTCACGCGTGCGCCTGACCGCCTCACTGCGCTCAGCACGTTTGCTGCCACCGCTGCTGTGGATTTTGAAAAAGTCCATCAACTGCTGCAGCTGTTCGGCCTGGCCACTCATCTCTTCGGCGGTGGCGGCCAGTTCCTCGGACGCGGAGGCCGATTGCTGGGTGATCTCGCTGAGTTGGTTCATGGCCGTGTTGATCTGCCCGACACCGGCGCTCTGCTCCTCGGAAGCGGCGGAGATTTCCTGCACCAAATCGGAGGTTTTGGCGATCGACGGCACCATCTGATCGAGCAGGCTGCCGGCGCGCTCGGCCAGCGAGACGCTGTTCTTGGCCACTTCGCTGATTTCCTGAGCAGCTACCTGGCTGCGCTCAGCCAGCTTGCGCACTTCTGCCGCCACCACGGCGAAGCCTTTGCCGTGCTCGCCGGCGCGGGCCGCTTCGATGGCCGCATTGAGTGCCAGCAGGTTGGTCTGGTAGGCGATGTCGTCGACGATGCCGATCTTGTCGGCGATGGTCTTCATCGCCGCCACGGTGTCCTTCACCGCCTGACCGCCCTCGTCAGCCTCGCGCGCTGCCTTGCTGGCCATGCCATCAGTGACCTTGGCGTTTTCGGTGTTCTGTGCGATGGAAGCGGACATCTGCTCCATCGACGCACTGGTTTCTTCGACCGAAGCGGCTTGTTCCGATGCGCCCTGGCTCATGCTTTGGGCCGTAGAGGAAATTTGCTCGGAGGCGCTGGACAGTGAATCGGCGTTGCTGCGCACCTCACCGATGATCTGCGCGAGCTTGTCCACCATGCCTTTGATCGCCGCCAGCATGCTGGTGGTGTCACCGGCCTTGGTCTCCACATTGACGGTCAAGTCACCCGCGGCAATGCGGCTCACCATGTCGGCGGCATAGAGCGGTTCACCGCCGAGCTGGCTCAGCAGGTTGCGGGTGATCAGCGTGCCGATCAGGCTGATGACCAGTAGGGTGACCAGCGACACGGCGATGGAGATCAGCGTGGCTTGCTCAAGGGTGCTCTGCGCCGACTGACTGCCTTTGTTGGCGGCATCGATGTTGTAGTCCAGGTGTCTCTGAATGGCTTCATGCAGCGGATCGATGGCCCCCTGCTGCAAGGCGATGAGCGCGTTGCGAGCGGCCTCGTTCTCGTTCTTGCGTGAAAACTCCAGGACTGCGTCAGCACCTTGCAGGAAGGTGACGATGGCTGTGCGGTCGGCCTCGAGCAACTGCTTGTCCTGTTCGTCGGACAACACCTTGGTGTAATCCTCAATCGATTGCTGGATTTCGTTGCGGTTGCTGGTGATCCTCGGCTCGAGTTCCGCCATGGCGGCGGCATCGGTCGTCAGGATGTGCTGGTAGACCAGCTGAATCTGGACGTTCACCGCGCCGCCCATTTTCTCCAGGGCAACGAGGCTGGGGATTGAATTGATGTTGCCGTGGTTGGCGGCGTTGAACACCTGGTTGATCTGCTGATAGCCCACGCCAGACAGCACAAGGATGCCGAGCACGGCTGAGAGAACCAGAAGAATCATCTTTTTGCTGATGGTCATTTGCTTGCTCCTGCGCGCGCGCGCATCGGATGAAAAATGGGGGACTTCGCTGAGTTGGCCTGCCATGGCGGCGATCTGGGTGACAGACAGCACCTGCTCCATGCACAGCAGGGTGAGGAAGTGCTCGCCGATACGGGCCATGTCCTCGATAAACTCGCCGCGAATGCGGCTGCCGAACGCCGGCGCCTTGCGAATGGCGCTGGGTTCGATTTCCACGACGGCGTTGACGGCGTCGACCAGAGCGCCCATCAAGTGGGTTTCCTCGTCTTCGTGAATTTCCATGATGACGATGCAGGTGCGTACGCCGAGGCGTGTGTGGCCGTGGCCAAAACGTTCTGCCAGATCGATGATCGGTACGATCACACCGCGCAGGTTGATTACGCCGCGCACCACGCTGGGCATCATCGGTACCAGCGTGATCTGGTCGAGTTCGAGAATTTCACGCACCTGGCCGGTCGCGACGCCGTACAGATCCTGGTCGACCCGGAATGTCAGGTACTGGCGCTGCGGCTCTGTTTGGCCGTGCAGTTCAAGATGGCTCTGCATGGTTCAGCTCCCGACGCGGGTGAATCCGCGCCCACGGCCAGCAACGTTTGCCCGACTGATACACAGTTCACGGGGTTGAAGTGCCTCAGCGCATGGCCGACCCAGGCATCCGTAAATGCAATCGGCAATGACTGCCAGGCGGGACGCCAAGCCAAGCAGCGCGATGCTGCGAAGGGCGCGGTTCATTGCGCGGTACTCCTCAGTGCATTGGATTGGCCAGCGATGCGCGTATTGGCGTGCTGCGTGACCTGCGTCAGCAGGCCTGGGATATCGAGGATCAAGGCCACGGCGCCGCTGCCGAGAATGGTGAAGCCGCTCAGTGCAGGCACCTGGCAGAACACTTTGCCCAGGGGTTTGATCACGGTCTGGAACTCGCCGAGCAACTGGTCAACCACCAGCCCGGCACGGATGCCGGCATAGCGCACCACCACCACGTTTTCGCGGCGTGGCGGCTGGCTCTGGTCATCGAACAACTGGCGCAGGCGAATGAAGGGCAATACCTCGCCGCGCAGGTCGAGGTGCTGCTGCCCGGCGATCTCGGCACTGGGCAGTTCGATGCATTCCACGACCATGTCCAGCGGCACCACATAGCTGGACTGGCCGACGCCGATCAAGAAGCCGTCAATGATGGCCAGGGTCAGGGGCAGGCGGATGCGCACGCAGGTGCCCTGGCCCAGCACGCTGTCGAGTTCGACGGTGCCGCGCAGGGCGGTGATGTTGCGCTTGACCACGTCCATGCCGACGCCACGGCCAGAGAGGTTGCTGATCTGCTCGGCGGTGGAGAAGCCGGGCTCGAAGATCAGGTTGAGCAGGTCTTTGTCGCCGAACTGCTGGCCCTCGCTGACCAGGCCGCGCTGGGTCGCTTTGGCGAGAATCTTTTGCGGGTTGAGACCGCCGCCGTCATCAGACACTTCGATGACGATGCCACCCGCCTCGTGGTAAGCGTTCAGGCGCACGACGCCCTGCAATGGCTTGCCGGCGCTGAGCCGTACTTCGGCCGGTTCGATGCCGTGATCCATGGCGTTGCGCACCAGGTGGGTGAGCGGATCGCCAATTTTTTCCACCACGGTTTTGTCCAGCTCGGTATCGCCGCCGCTGATCTGCAGGACGATGTCTTTGCCTATCTCGCGGGAGACATCACGCACCACGCGCTGGAAGCGGTTGAAGGTGGCGCCGATCTGCACCATGCGCAGGGTCAGGGCGCTGTCGCGCACTTCTTCGACCAGGCGCGAGAGGGTCTCGGCGGACTCGCACATATCAGCCAGATTGCTGCGCTGGGCCAGCATGCGGGTGTTGGCGCCCGCGATGATCAGTTCGCCGACCAGGTTGATCAATTAGTCGAGCTTGTCGGCGTCGACGCGGATCAGGTTGGCGTCCTTGCTGGTGCGGCTGTTGTCCTTGGCGGCGCGTTCTGGGGTGTCGGCGGCGCGGGTGGTGGCGGTTTCGTGTGCGCTGTCGTTGTGCTGCGCCGCCTGCTCGAAGGCGTCAGCGGCCAGGCTGCCACAACGCACCAGGCGCTCGACCTGGGCGCTGCCTTCGGCGGCGCGTTCTGCGATCAGCTCGCGGAAGGCGGACAAGGGTGCCTGAGGCGGCAGTATGCGAATGCTGCCTTCCTCGCGGACGAATTCAAAGGCACCTTCTATGGCGCTCTGGTCGGCCTGGGATTCGAACGCCACTTCCAGGCCGAGGTAGCAGTTCTCCGGGTCGAGCGCTTCCAGGGGCGGCAGGTGGTCGAGTACCGGTTCCACATGCAGGATGCTGCCCAGGGTGCCGAGGTAGCGTAAAAATGCCAGGGGATCCATGCCATTGCGCAGGGTGTCGACACCGAAGCGCAGTGACAGGTGCCAGTGCCCAGCTCCGGCAACGTGTATGGGAGCATCGGGCGCGGCGGCAGCACGGGTCGTATTGGCCGGCTGTGGTTCGAGGTAGTGGCTCAGTTCACGGGTCAGCGCCGCTTCGGTTGCCCGTGTGGCCTCTGGCAGGTCGCTCAGGTCATGGCCGCTGGCGAGCTGGCTGATCAGCCCGGCGAGGTGTCGCCCACGTTGAGCATCAGCGCGATGAGGTCGCCATTGAAGCGTACATCGCCGGCGCGTACCCGGTCGAGCACGCTTTCGGCGACGTGGGTGAAGGCCACGATGGAGTCGAAGCCGAACAGACCTGCGGAGCCTTTGATGGTGTGCGCGGTGCGGAAGATCGCATTGATCCGCTCAGCGTCAGCGGGCGCATGCTCAATCTGCAGCAAGGCGTCTTCCATCTGCTGCAGCAACTCTTGGCTTTCGGCGATGAAGGTGCCGATCACGCTGTCGAGGTTCATGCGCAGGCCTCCTCTATGGACAGTTGCCCGGCCAGGCCGCTCAGGTGCAGCAGCTCGACAATGGGTGCGCTGGCGCCGATAAAGCGCAGGCTGATGTCCATCCGCTGCGCGTGCGCCTGGGTCGCCAGCAGCAGCTGCAGGCCGGCGCAGTCAAATTCTTCAACCTGGCTCAGGTCGATCTGCAGGGCAATTGCACCCTGCAGGGCAGTGTTCAGCTGCGGCTTGGTGTCGGCGGCGGTGTAGATGCTCAGGGCGCCGTCGAGTGCCAGGTGACGGGTGTCGTCGGCGAGCGAAGTAGCAGACATGGCGTCGCTCCTGGCCTAAGGCAGAATCAGTTTGGAGACGGCCGTCAGCATTTGTGCCGGCTGGAAGGGTTTGACGACCCAGGCCTTGGCCCCAGCGGCTTGGCCTTCGCCTTTTTTGCCGTCGCCCGCTTCAGTGGTCAGCATGATCACGGGGGTGAATTTGTAGTTGGGCAGTTGCTTGACGTTTTTCAGGAAGGTGATGCCGTCCATGTTCGGCATGTTCACGTCGCTGATGATCAGGTGAACCTTGCGCCCGTCGAGCTTGGTCAGCGCGTCTTTGCCGTCGACACCTTCAATGACGTCGTACCCGGCACCTTTTAGGGTCATGCCGACGACCTGGCGGATGGAGGCGGAGTCGTCGACGATGAGAATGGTCTTGGCCATGGTTTGTCCTCAGAAAAAAGTGATGTCGGCAGCGCTGCTGGCGGCGGGGGTGCTACGGCCATGGTGGATGGCGTGCTGTTCGGGGGTGGTGTAGGTGTGGGACAGGTCATCCAGCCAGTCGCGTGCGTCGATGTGCTGGGTGGTTTCGCCCAAGCGCAGGCCCAGCTTCTCGATGTCATCACGCATGTGGCCAAGCATCTGGCTGACCCGGTCCTGGAACTGCAGCGCCACCAGGACTTCAGAAATCTCGTCACCCACCGCCTGGTTCTGGGTGTGCAGCGCGTTGCCATGCGCGACCAGCCGGGAGACCCCGTTACGGAAGTCTTCAATGACCTGGCGGATCACCTCGCTGGCGTTGCCCAGGGTGTTGGCATCGCGGCTGGCATGCTCGTTGGAGACGTGCAGGGTGCGTTCAATGGCGGAGCTGACGGTTTCTATGGTCTCGCCGATGCGTCGGCCGGTTTCTTCCGACAGCGTGGAAAGCTTGCGCACTTCGTCGGCGACCACGGCAAAACCGCGTCCAGCTTCGCCGGCCCGCGCGGCTTCGATGGCGGCGTTCAGTGCGAGCAGGTTGGTTTGCTTGGCGACGTCGCCGACGTCCTTGGCCATGGCCCTGAGCTGAGCGGTGTGGCTGTTGAGGCTGATTACCTCGGCGAGCAGGGTTTCTTTGCTGGTGAGCGCCTGGCGCAGCTGGCTGACGATGTCCTCCAGCTCGCGCTCACTGCTGGCCAGCAGGTTGAGCAGGGTGTCGTTGTCGTGTTGCGCGCCGGTGCCCACTGCCGCGCTGATGCGCTGCGCCAGGTGGGTGAAACGCTCGCTGAGGGCGTCGATGGCGGTCTGGGTGTGCTGACGGGCGGCGTCGATCTGCTGCGACCAGATCGGGGTAATGGTGCGGCAGAGTTCGGGGAGGCCTGCGACGTGGCGTGCGGCCTCTTCGGCCTGACCGTGCTCGACGCCCTGCTGCTGCGCCTGCAGCAGCGCGGTGGCCTGGATGTCGGCGGCGTGGCGCTGACACAGGTAAACCAGTACGCCCGGCAGCAGTGCGCTGGCCAGCCAATACGTGGAGGTCATTTGTGCGGCGAGCCCGAGCAACACGAAGCAGCTGAGGCTCGAGAGGGCCGTTGGAAGCCAAAGGGCTGAAGAGGTCGGATTGGTCACGTGCGCGCTCCATTGGACACCAGGGCCGCGCATGCCGGGCTGCGGGGCTGGTGTCAGAATGGAGTCAGGCGGCGGGCTGAACTATCGGAGGATTCCGATGATGGCGTCGGGACATCCTGCTTTTTTGTAGGGTTTTCCCTACTCGGTCAGGCCCTGGGCCATGGCGTACTTGATGATTTCGGCGTTGCAGCTGAAGCCCATTTTTTCCATCAGGCGGGCCTTGTGGGTGCTGACGGTCTTGTTGCTGATCACCAGGTGTTCGGCGATCTGGTTGACGCTCAGGCCTTGGGCGAGCATACGCAGGATCTGGTATTCGCGGTCCGAGAGGTCCTTGAGGGTGCTCTCGCCGGTTGCAGTGCTGGCAAAGGCGAGTTGTTCGGCGATGCGTGGGTCCAGGTAGCGTCCGCCGGCCGCCGTGCGGTGGATCACCGCGAGCAGGGTTTCCGGGTTGTGATCCTTGGTCAGGTAGCCAGCCGCGCCGGCCTTGAGTGCACGCTGGGCGATCTGCGGTTCGTTGTGCATGCTCAGCACCAGAATAGGCAGCTTGGCGTGATGGGTGCGTATGCGGGCGATCAGGTCTTCGCCGCTCAGGCCAGGCATGCTCATGTCCAGCAGCAGCAGGTCGACCGCTGTGTCGCGCAGCCGCTCGAGCACCTGGCTGCCGTTCTCCGCCTCCGCCACGACTTGCAGGTGTCGGTCGAATTCGATCAGTTGTTTGAGCCCGCCCCGCATGATGGCGTGGTCGTCAGCGATGAGAATACGGATCACGGTGCCTCCTCGGGCGGCGTAGCGGGAAAGGTGGCTTGCACGGTGGTTCCCTGTCCCGGGTGGCTGAAAATCACGACTTCGCCGCCCAGGCTGATCCCCCGTTCGCGCATGCCCGCCAGGCCTAACGAGCGTTTATTGACCAGGTCGGTATCGAATCCGCGCCCGTTATCGGTGATATCCAGCCGATAGACGTCATCGAGTTGCTCAAGGCTGACCTGGGCGCGGCTGGCGCCGGAATGCCGGGCAATGTTGTTGAGGGCTTCCTGGACCACGCGGAAGGCTTTCGTCGCCTGTTCATCGCTAAGCCGTGGCTCGCCGGTATGGGTGGTGAAATCGCAGTGGATTTGGCTGTGCTGGCGGAACTCGCCAATCAGCCACTCCAGCGCCGGGTACAACCCCATATTAAGCGCGGCGGGGCGCAGGCTGGTGGCGATGGAGCGGACCACCTGAATGGTGCGATCACACAGGCCCATCAGGTGCAGCACTTTATCGTTCAGGCCAGGAGCCTGCTCGCCGAACTGCAAGCGCAGCATTGAGATGCCCATGCGCAGGGCGGTGAGGTGCTGGCCCAGCTCGTCATGGATTTCCTGGGCGATCAGCTTGCGCTCTTCCTCGCGGGCTGATTCGCGGCGGCTGGTCAGCTCACGCAATTGCTGGTTACTTTCCGAGAGGCGCCGCTCGGTCTTGCGGATGCCGGTGATGTCGCGGGCCATCGACAGCACGCTATTCACCTCGCCGTCGGGGTTGAGTTCCGGGACCAGTTGTACGAGGTAATGGTGTTGCTGGTCGGGCGGGCCGTCGATGCCGTGGATCAGTTCCTGCTCGATCGAGGTGGCGCTGGTGGCCACCTCGCGCACCATGTCAGCGAGGATGTCGACCTGCGAATTGTCGCCGAAGGCCTCCCGTGCCGGACGGCCCCGGGCCTCGACCAGTGGTAGCTGGCAGAGCGCTTCCAGCGCTGGGTTGGCATAGATCAAGCGAAAGTCTGGGGTGAGCCGGCCAATTGCATCGTGGGTGTTTTCAATCAGCACACGGAACTGGCGCTCGCTCTGACGCAAGGTTGCTGCCATGCGTTGCTGGTCAGTGACATCGTGAATAAGCGCTAGGCTGTAGTCTCGTCGGTCATAGAGAAACCGGTTGAACTGGACCGAGACGTGGTGATGGCTGTTGTCCACCGGATGGACCAGGTCCAGAGAGAGCGCGTGCCGCCTGTCGATGACATCGTGCAGCTCCTCGTCACTGTGCCGGGCGAGCGGGGCCAATGCCTGGCCAATGGCCTGGCCCAGCAAGTACTGCCTGGCTTGACCGAGCAGGCGGCTGGCGGCCTCGTTGATGTAACGGATGCAGAGCTGATCATCCAGTAACAGCACGCCGTCCGTGATGTAGTCCAGGGCAAAGCTGAGCAGGTAGATCTGTTCGGCGCGTTCCTGGTTGGTGCGGGGTAGCTCCACGCGAATCAGGTAATGGCTGGTAGGTCTGTCGCCGGTCGACACGGGGCAGAGGCTGAGCCGGGACCACAGATAATCGTCCTCGCCGCGCTGGAGGCGTACTTCTCCGCAGGGTGTATCCGTTTGCTTACGCCTCGCCTGCTCGCGGGCATAGCGGCAGACGCCGCGGTCCTGCGGGTGCAGCAGGTCTTCCAGGGTCATCCCCAGCAGCGCCTGCGACGAACACTGAAGCAGCTGCGCCAGTGCCGTATTGATGTGCTGTAGTCGTCCGTTCGAGTCGATCAGCGCCATGCCCAGTGGCGCTGATTCGAAGACCTTGCTGAACAGTGCCTCGTCCTGTGTGCAATCGCTCACGCTCACCCCCTTGGCCCAAGCGTGTCCAGTATGGGTCAAGTTGTGTGAGGCTGCTGGATCAGCTGTTGGGCAGCAGACGCACCGTCAGACTCTTGATGTAACGGGTCTCGGCGATGGCCGGGTGCACCGGGTGATCCGGGCCCTGGGCGCCGCGTTCGAGTAGCTGGATATTGCGGTCCAGATGGCGTGCGCTGGTCAGCAGGATGTTCTGCAGGTTGTCTTCTTCCAGGTGCATGGAGCAGCTGGCGCTGATCAGAATGCCGTCCTTGTTGAGCAGGCGCATGGCTTGCTCGTTGAGGCGACGGTAGGCGCCTTCGCCGTTCTTCTGGTCTTTCTTGCGTTTGATAAAGGCGGGTGGGTCGGCGACGATCACGTCGAAGCGCTCTTCCGAGGCCTTGAGCTGTTTCAGCGCCTCGAACACATCGCCTTCGACGCAGGCGACCTGGTCGGTCAAGCCATTCAGTGCAGCGTTGCGCTCCACCCCGTCGAGGGCGAAACCGGAGGCGTCCACGCACATCACGTCGCTAGCACCGAAGGCCGCAGCCTGCACGCCCCAGCCGCCGATATAGCTGAACAGGTCGAGTACGCGCTTGCCTTTGACGTAAGGCGCCAGACGCGCGCGGTTCATGCGGTGGTCGTAGAACCAGCCGGTCTTCTGCCCGTCGATCACCGGTGCTTCAAACTTCACGCCGTTCTCTTCCAGGGCGACCCACTCGGGCACCACGCCAAACGCGGTTTCCACATAACGGTTCAGGCCTTCGGCGTCGCGCGCGGCCGAGTCGTTCTTGAGCAGAATGCCGCGCGGCTTGAGCACCTGAACCAGGGCAGCGAGCACGTCGTCCTTATGCTGCTCCATGGTCGCGGAGGCGATCTGTACGACCAGAATGTCGAAGAAACGGTCGACTACCAGGCCGGGCAGCAGGTCGGAGTCACCGTAGACCAGGCGGTAGCAGGGCTGGTCGAACAGGCGCTCGCGCAGCGACAGGGCGACGTTGAGGCGGTGCACCAGCAACGACTTGTCCAGTACGTGCGAGGTGTCGCGCGACAGCAAGCGGGCGCAGATCAGGTTGTTCGGGCTCATGGCCACGACGCCCAGCGGCTTGCCACCGGCGGCTTCGAGGATCGCCTGGGCGCCCGGGGCAAATGCGCCCAGAGGCGTGGCGGCGACGTCGATCTCGTTGCTGTAGACCCACAGATGACCGGCGCGCAGGCGTCGATCGGCGTTGGCTTTCAGGCGCAGGCTGGGCATGGACATGCTGGGAACTCCGAAAAAAGAGCGGAATTATAGCGGGTTGCGCCGCCTTAGGTCGGTTACAAAAGTCGTCTGTGGAAGTGTTGTGGGTTTAGCTAGACTGTCTACTACCTCTCATACCGGTTGTGCCCGTCATGTCTCAAGAGCTCTCCGCCGAATATATCCAGCAGGTGCTGCAGGGCATCAGCGTGCCACCGCAGCCGCAGATCATGGTGGACTTGCAGATGGAACAGGTGATGCCGAGCCCGGACCTGCGCGCCATCGCCAAGCTGATTAGCCAGGACCCTGGCCTGTCCGGCGCGTTGCTGAAGCTGGTGAATTCGCCGTTCTTCGGCCTGACCAATCGCATTGCCTCGATTCAGCAGGCGGTCAATCTGTTGGGCTGCAACACGGTGATTAACCTAATCAATGCGCAATCGATCCGCGGCGAGCTGACCGATGAGGCCATCGTCACCCTTAACCGTTTCTGGGACACCGCCCAGGATGTGGCCATGACCTGCCTGACCCTGGCCAAGCGCATCGGCTATCACTCGCCGGACGAGGCCTACACCCTCGGCTTGTTCCACAACTGCGGCATCCCGCTGATGATCAAGCGCTTCCCCAATTACATGACTGTATTGGAAGAGGCCTACGCCAGCGCCACCAGCGAGCGCCGTGTGGTGGATACCGAGAACCGCCTGCTCAACACCAACCATGCTGTGGTCGGCTACTTCACCGCCAAGTCTTGGAACCTGCCGCTGCACCTATGCGAGGCGATTGCCAGTCACCATAACGCGTTGGCGATTTTCACCGAGGACGCCAGTCGTGATGCTCAGCTGAAAACGCTGCTGGCGATTTTGAAGATGGCTGAGCACATCTGTGAAAGCCACCTGGTGCTGGGTAACCAGTCGGATGACCATGAGTGGCAGAGTATTGAGCAGCTGGTGCTGGAATATGTTGGGTTGTCGGAGTATGACTTCGAGAACCTGCGCGAGAGCATCCGTGACATGGGCGCAAGCTAGCCCGGGCTGCCTGACTCGTCGCTTTTACCCATTCCTGCTAAGGTGATCGCCCGTTTTTCGGCTCACCTGACGACCTGCCATGCCCGAACTTCCAGAAGTAGAAACCACCCGCCGTGGCATCGCCCCCTACCTTGAGGGGCAGCGCGTCAGTCGTGTCATCGTGCGCGAGCGGCGCTTGCGCTGGCCGATTCCCGAAGATTTGGATATCCAGCTGTCCGGGCAACGCATCGAGTTTGTCGAGCGGCGTGCTAAGTACCTGCTGATCAAGGCTGAAACCGGGAGTTTGATCAGCCACCTGGGCATGTCCGGCAGCCTGCGTCTGGTCGAGGTGGGCCTGCCGGCGGCCAAGCATGAGCATGTGGATATCGAACTGGAGTCCGGTTTGGCCTTGCGCTACACCGATCCGCGGCGCTTTGGTGCGTTGCTATGGAGCGCAGAGCCGCTAAACCATGTGCTGCTCAGCAAGCTCGGACCGGAACCGTTGACCGATCTGTTTGACGGTGAGCGGTTGTTTCAACTGTCTCGCGGCCGGGCCATGGCGATCAAGCCCTTTATCATGGACAACGCCGTGGTGGTGGGCGTTGGCAATATCTACGCGAGCGAGGCGCTGTTTGCTGCCGGTATCGACCCGCGCCGCGAGGCCGGCTCAGTGTCGCGGGCGCGTTATCTGAAACTGGCGGATGAGATCAAACGCATCCTCGCTTATGCCATCGAGCGCGGTGGTACCACGCTACGCGATTTTGTCGGTGGTGATGGGCAGCCCGGTTATTTTCAGCAGGAGCTGTTTGTGTACGGGCGTGGCGGTGAGTTTTGCAAGACCTGTGGTAGCACGTTACGTGAAGTCAAGCTGGGCCAGCGCGCCAGCGTGTATTGTCCGCGCTGCCAACGCTAAGACTTTTTTTCCGGGCTAACTTTGGCCGCTGGCACCTGTGTTTGAGCTGAACAACACAACAATAAGAATGACCGAGGTAATGATGTCCGGTAACTATTTACCCCGTAACCCACTGGCCGAGTGGGTCGGGCGTCTGGCGCTGAAACTGATGGGGTGGCGCATCGAAGGTGAACTGCCGAAGCTCGATAAATTTGTGGTGATCGGCGCGCACCATACGTCCAACTGGGACTTTGTGATCTTTATCGCGGTGAAGTTCGTGCTGCGTCTGAATGCTCGTTGGTTCGGCAAGCACACGATTTTCCGCTGGCCCTTTGGCGCATTGATGCGATTTTGGGGCGGCATTGCCATTCGCCGTGAGCGTCAGGGCAATACGGTCGAGCAGGCGGTGCGGGCCTTTAGCGAACATCAGCAATTTATGCTGATCCTTTCACCCGAAGGTACGCGCAAAAAGGTTGAGCGCTGGAAGATGGGCTTCTACCACATCGCCCTCGGCGCTGGCGTACCGATTGTGCTCGGGGCGTTGGACTATCAAAATCGCCGCGTCTTTATTGGTCCGACTTTTGTGCCGAGCGGGGATGAAGCAGCCGATCTCGAGAAGATACTGGCGTTTTATCGGCCCTTTATTCCGAAAAAACCTGAATATGCCTTTTATGGCGATTGACGGCCGTCACGCTGACAATTATCAATGCGCTGTTATAGTTAGTCTCACCGCCTCCTAATAGCTTAAGGATCGCCCCATGAAACTGTTCCGCTCAACCGCTGCTGCTCTGGCGCTGACCACTGGCCTGCTGACGCTGCCGGCTTATGCTGACGTAGCGCAGCAGAACTCTAGCGGCGACCCTCTATACACGGCTGATGCTCCTAAAGCTTTTTCGATGATTGGCGATCTGCTGATTGCACGGCCATTGCTGATCGGTGCAACTGCCATCGGTGCCTTGGCATTCGTGGTGAGCCTGCCGTTCACGGCCGCTGGCGGCAATATTGGTGAAGCGGGCCATGCACTGGTCGTTGAGCCAGGCAAGGAAGCTTTTGTACGTTGCCTGGGCTGCACGACTAGCGGCTATAAGCAGAACTGATAGTTTTCGCTGCTTCTGGGCTGTCGCGGTGTTTGGTTTGGCAGCCCTGAGAAGCGCTCATCTGGCGCATCAGTGATCCGCATTATTGCGGTACTACTGGTGTGACTACCGCAGTACCGAGCCCGCGTGGATCGCTTGCCGCTTCAACCTTCCCGCCCTGCTTGTTCCACAGCAGCACCTGCTGATTGCCGTATTGCCTGCCTGTGGATTTCAACTGATGCCCGAGCGCTTCTAGCGCCGAGATTTCTGCTGGGCTGAATGTATCGGGCTCGTGCTCGATCAGATCTGGGCGGAACTGGTGGTGGAAGCGCACAGCTGCCGGCCACTGTTCAATCGGTTGATGATCCAGGTACTCCAGCATGGCTAACAAAACCATGCTGGGAATTCGGCTGCCGCCTGGCGTGCCGAAGCTGGCGAAATCCTCGGTGCTTTCGATAAAGCTTGGGCTCATGCTCGACAACGGCCGTTTGCCGGCTGAGATGCTGTTTGCCTGGCTACCACGCAGGCCGTAGGCATTGCTGCCTTGGACGTCGGCGGCAAAGTCATCCATCTCGTTGTTCAACAATACGCCGGTTCCAGGCGCAGTGAAGGCTGCGCCAAAAGGCAGGTTGACCGATAGGGTGGCAGACACGGCATTGCCTTCGGTGTCGAGCACCGAGAAGTGGGTGGTGTGGTCGCCTTCATGCCAGGTGCTGCTGGGCGGTAGGTTGTCACTTGGGGTAGCGCGTTGCGGGTTGATGCTGCTGACCAGCTGCTTTAGGTAAGCAGGTGCCAGCAGGTGCTGCGTCGGGTTATGAACAAAGTCCGGGTCACCCAGCAGGCTGCGGTCCCGATAGGCGCGGCGCAGTACTTCGACGATCAGGTGTGTGCGTTGCACGCGGTCGGTTGTCTGCCAGGGCAGCTGCTGCAGCATCAGCAGGCTTTGTCCTAGGGCGATGCCACCGGCAGACGGCGGAGGTGCGCTGATCAGTTCGCGGCCCTGACTCAATGAGACACGCAGGGGTTGGCGTTCAACGATGCGATAGTCGGCCAGGTCCTTGAGCGTCCAGATGCCACCCGCATCCCTTACGGCCTTGACCAGCTGCTCCGCGACCGTGCCGGCGTAGAAGCCTGGACGGCCCTGGCTGCCGAGCTGTTCGAGTGTACGTGCCAGCTCCGGTTGGCGCTGCAGGTCGAATTCGTCAGGTATTTCGCCTTTGTCGAGGAAGATCCGCGCTGTTTCCCTGTCCTGGCGCATGGCCTCGATGCGCCAGCCCGCGCGCTCACGGTAGACCCGGTCGATGCTGACGCCGCTGCTGGCCAGTCGGATTGCCGGGGCCAGTGAATCGCGCAATGGCAGGCGGCCGAAGCGCTCGGCCAGTTCGACCAGTGCCGCCGGCAGGCCGGGGATAGCAGCAGCCAGTGCGCCATTCAGCGAAAGGTCTTTGCGGATTTCGCCGTCGACCCGGTACAGATCGGCGTGGGCCGCTTGCGGGGCGCGTTCGCGGGCATCGAGAAAGCGGTAGGTCGGCGATTCCCCGGCTTCGCGCAGCAGAAAGAAACCGCCTCCACCCAGGCCCGAGCCGTAAGGTTCAACTACCGCCAAGGCGGCGCTGATGGCCACCGCTGCGTCAAAAGCATTGCCACCCAGGGCCAAGGTTTCTTGCCCGGCCACGGTGGCGGCAGGGTGTGCGCTGGCAATGGCGATATGTTGAGGCTGAGCGGCGGCCTGCAGCTCAAAGGCACACAGTAAGGCAAGCGCACCGAGCAGAGGGCGCCAGAGGAGCAGGCCGCGGATCAGGCGGCCGGTTTTCATGCTTTACCGGTAATGATCAGGTACTTCTGCATCAACTCATCCTTACTCTCGACGTTGTTCTCATCGAGCGGGATGCAATCGACTGGGCAGACCTGCTGGCATTGGGGTTCGTCGTAGTGGCCGACGCATTCGGTGCACAGGTTGGGGTCGATCTCGTAGATTTCCTCACCCTGGGAGATCGCCGCATTCGGGCATTCGGGTTCGCAGACGTCGCAGTTGATGCAGTCGTCGGTGATGATCAAGGACATGACAGAACAACTCCTGCTGCAGCCCGCAGGCGCAGCCTAGATGTGTGCAGGAAGACTATGAGAGGAATTGTGCCGCATCAGGGCCGCGCATGCACGCGCCTTGCCCACGATCTGGAGTGCGCCACCCTAGTTGGATAACAACAGCGTTTCAGTCGTGAACAGAGGCTTCAGTGGTCAGCGCTTGAAGCGTTCAGTCAGCGCGGCAGCCACGGCTGGGTGCACGAAGTTGGTGATATCACCGCCCAGCGCGGCTATTTCGCGCACCAGGGTCGAGGAGATAAATGAGTACTTCTCCGACGGCGTGAGGAACAGGCTTTCCACATTGGGGGCCAGTTGGCGGTTCATGTTGGCCAGCTGGAACTCGTATTCGAAGTCGGAGACCGCGCGCAGGCCACGCAGGAATACATTCGCGCCCTGTTCCTTGGCGAAGTGTGCCAGAAGAGTAGAAAACCCCACGACCTCAACGTTCGGCAGGTGCTTGGTGACTTCGCGTGCCAGCTCAACGCGTTGCTCCAAGCTGAACAGTGGGTTCTTCTTCGGGCTGGCCGCGACCGCAATGATCACGCTGTCGAACAGCCGTGCGGCACGCTCGACCAGGTCGCCGTGCCCCTTGGTGATGGGGTCGAAGGTGCCTGGGTATAACACTCGATTCATCGTGACGTCCTGGCGGGTCCGTTGGGGAGTCGGATGGTAGCGCAGCGTTTCCCCGTGGCCAAGTCAGGTGCCACCGATCCAGGCGATTCACGGGCCGACAAGGGCCCGTGAATACCTCGCTATCAGGCGGACTTGAGGCGTTCGGCGAGTTTGCTCGCAAGCTTGGCGGTCAGCCCATAGACCGACAGTTGCGGGTTGGCGCCGATACTGGTGGGGAACAGCGAGCCGTCATGGATCGACAGGTTGCTCAGCTGGTGGTGGCGGCCCAGGCTGTCGGTGACGGCCAGCTGCGGGTTCTCACCCATGGCGCAGCCGCCCATCACGTGTGCGCTGCCCAGGCGGGTGCGGTACAGCTCCAGGCTGAGGTTATCGATCAGGCTCTTGGCTTCGGCCAGGGTTTTCACGTAACCGGCGTCGGCATGCAGCGGCAGCACCGCCTTGGCACCTGCGGCGAACTGGATTTCGGCCATGGTATGGAAGGCGCGGCGTACACCATCCCAGGTGTAGTCGGTCATTTGGTAGTCGAGCACCGGGCTGCCGTCACCGCGCAGTTCCACGCGGCCTTCAGCGCTCTCCGGGTGGAAGCCGTCGCGCAGCAGGGCGAGCATCACGTTGGTGTTGGGCAGCTGTTCCATGCGCATGGCATTGTCGATGCCGAAGCGCCCGAGCAGGGTCGCTGTCAGCGCCGGTTGCAGCGGCGGCACTTCGAGCTTGTAGGAGAGGCGCCCAGCGGTGCCGTCATCCCATTGGAAGTGGTCGGAGTAGATCGACTGCGGTGCGCCGTAGAACGGGTTGATCACCTGCTCAAACAAGGCTGCAGAGAAGTTCACCAGGTGCAGGTAAGTGCGTTTACCGGTGCGCTGATGCGGGTCTGGCGCATTCGAGCGCAGCAGCAAACCGGGGGTGTTGATGCCGCCGCCCGACAATACATAGTGCTTGGCTTTGACCGTGATTTTGCGGCCATTGGGCGCGACGCTGCGCTCATCCATGCCGAGGCATTCGATTCCGGTAACGTGATCGCCGTCGATCAGCAATTTATCGGCGCGGGCGAGATAGAGCAGCTCGCCGCCCTTTTCCAGGGTGGCGGGGATGGTGGTGACCAGCATCGATTGCTTGGCATTGGTCGGGCAGCCCATGCCGCAGTAGCCGAGGTTCCAGCAGCCGCGCACGTTGCGCGGTATGACTTTCCACTCATAGCCCAACTTTTCACAGCCACTGCTGATCACCGCGTTATTGGCATTTGGCGGTACAGCCCAGGGCGCTACACCGAGGCGCTGTTCCATTTGTTCGAACCAGGGCGCCATTTCTTCAGGGCTATGGCCTTTGACGCCATGTTCCGTGGCCCAATGTTCCAGCGTTTGGGCAGGGGTGCGGAAGCTCGAGGTCCAGTTGATCAGCGTGGTGCCGCCCACCGCGCGGCCTTGCATGATGGTGATGGCGCCGTCCTTGCTCATGCGGCCGATGCCTTCCTGATAGAGGCTGGCGTAGGCTTTGTCTTCGAGCATCTTGAAGTCGTCGCTGGTCTTCAGCGGGCCTTCTTCAATCAACAGCACTTTGAATCCGGCAGCGCTGAGAATCTCCGCTGTGGTGCCGCCACCGGCTCCGCTACCAACGATGGCCACGTCGGCTTCCAGGGTCAGGTCGTTGTCCAGGCGTGAGCCGTTGTAGGTTTTCCAACCACGGGCCAAGCCTTCTTTGAAACTGTCGGGTACAGGCATTTAGGGTGCTCTCAGGCGAATTCTTATTAGAGATGCCGCAAGTTCAAACTGTCGGTGGGCCGGGGTAGCCGCAATGCGCCCATGATTCTGGGCGGCTGTACCAGCTCATCATCACCAGTTGTAGCAGCGACGCGTGGCCCATTTTCAGCAGGCTGATTGAGCTGTTCTGCCAGCGGTCGAGGAAGGCCTGTACATCGGCGCTTGAGGCGTTCTCCCAGCTACCCCAAATCCCGGTAAGCGGGCCGCGGGTGATCGGCAGTGCCAGTACATCGAACAGCTGCACGGTCAGTTTGAGCAGTTCCGGTGATAGGTGGTTAAGGCTGTAATCAAGGTTCGCGAGGGTGTTTGATACCGCTTGCGGCAGCTGTTCCGTGGTTACGGCGCCGGCCAGCATCACCGGGATCAGGGCGTTCAGGAAGGCCAGGTCAGACTCGCGGATCACCGCAAAACCGGCTTTTGGCATGCTGGCCGAACAGCCGCTCAGGCTGGCAGTCAGCCCCGCTGTGGCAAGCAGTGCTGAGCCCATCAAGCCAACCTTAAGCAGGCTGCGTCGGCTCAGGTTGGGCGTTTCAAGGGTGGTGTCAGGCATTATTGTTTTCACCGAGCAGGCCATGGCCCTGAGTAACCAGGGCGCGATGGAGTTAGCGAACGAAGAATTTGTACACCAGCTTCTGGATCGACTTGCCGTAAGGCGGGTAGATCATCTTGGCGGCGTTGAAGCGCTGTTTGATAAACACGCCCTTGGCCTTGCTGAAGGTGAGAAAGCCTTCATGGCCGTGGTAGTGACCCATTCCAGATGGGCCGACGCCGCCGAAGGGCATGTCATCCTGCGCCACGTGCAACAAGGTGTCGTTGATGCATACGCCGCCCGAGTGGGTCTCATGCAGTACGCGCTGTTGCTCGCCCTTGTCGTAGCCGAAGTAGTAGAGCGCCAGCGGTCGGTCGCGCTCGTTGATAAAGCTGAACGCGTCGTCCAGCTTGTCGTAGGGGATGATCGGCAGCAGCGGGCCGAAGATCTCGTCCTGCATGACCTGCATGTCATCCGTTACGTTCAGCAATACGGCATAGGGCATGCGTCGGCCCTGAGCTACGGGATAAAGCGGAACAATGGTTGCGCCCTTGCCTTCGGCGTCCTGCAGGTAGCTATTCAGGCGTTGCTGCTGGCGCTCGTTAATAATCGCGGTGTAGTCGGGGTTGTCGGCAAGTGTTGGGTAGAAGCTCTGCACGGCATTGCGATAGGCCTCGACAAAGCCCTCCACGCGGTCTTTCGGTACCAACACATAATCCGGGGCCACGCAGGTCTGGCCGGCATTCATGGTTTTGCCGAAGGCGATGCGCTCGGCTGCGTCACTCAGCGGCACATCAGCACTGACGATGGCAGGCGATTTACCGCCCAGTTCCAGCGTCACAGGGGTCAGGTTGTCAGCGGCGGCGCGCATTACGTGCTTGCCGATGCTGGTAGCGCCGGTGAACAGCAGGTGGTCAAAGGGCAGCTTGGAGAAGGCCATGCCGACTTCCGCTTCGCCCAGCACCACGGTGACCAGGTCTTCGGGGAACACCTTGGCCAAAAGGTCTTTGACCAGTTGCGAGGTGGCGGGTGTCGACTCGCTCATCTTGATCATCACCCGGTTACCGGCCGACAGCGCGCCAACCAGCGGCCCGATAGCGAGGAACAGCGGGTAGTTCCACGGCACGATCACACCAACTACGCCCAGTGGCTGGTAGATGACCTTGGCGGCAGCCGGCATAAACTGCATGCCGACGCTGCGGCGTGAAGGCTTCATCCATTTCTTGATGCGTTTAGTCGCGTAGTGAATGCCATGCAAACTAGGCATCAGCTCGGCGAGCAGGGTTTCGTCAGCGCTGCGGTTGCTGAAATCCTCGGAGATAGCGCGGATTAGCGCATCACGTTCGTTGCTGAGCAGATCGCGCAGCACGTTGAGCCACTGGATGCGCTGCTCAGCCGAAGGCATCGGGTTTGCCTTGAACGCCTCACGCTGCCGGGCAAAGCTGTTCTCCAGCTGACTGAGCTGTTGTTGGCTGTTGTGCAGGCTTTGTTCAAGGTAAGCGACGTCGGCGACCATGGTATTGCTCCTCGGCATTCCAGCAGTGCAGTGCGTCAGAGGGTCTGAGCCGCTGCAGAAAAGGTGTGCTGGATTTTTAGAGCAATTGCTCTAATCTGTCAAATAGGATGCCGGGGTCAGTCGACGGACGCAGCCCATCGAACAGTTGGTGCCGTATGCCAGTTGGTGTACGGGTAACACTTTGGCTGTCTCAGCGTGTACCTTTGCCGGGCTTTTGAGTCGAGATTGAGCCGCTATGTCCGTCCCACTGAAAACCCGCGAACGCATCATTCAGGAAAGTCTTGCGCTGTTTAATGCGCAGGGTGAGCGTAGTGTCACCACCAACCATATCGCGGCGCACCTGGGGATTTCGCCGGGTAACCTGTACTACCACTTCCGTAACAAGCAGGCGATCATCGCCGAGTTGTTTGCCCTTTATGAAAGTCAGGTGGACACCTTCCTGCGCCGTCCTGAAGGCCGTGCGCTGACGGTGCAGGACAAGACTTTTTACCTCGAAGCGCTGTTGGCGGCGATGTGGCATTACCGCTTTCTGCACCGCGACCTGGAGCACCTGCTCGACTGTGACCCTGAGCTGGCCGAACGTTACAAGCTGTTCTCGCAGCGCTGCCTACAGCGCGCGCAGGGTATTTATCAGGGCTTTGTCGAGGCCGGCATCCTGCTCATGGATGCGGCGCAAATCGAGGCGCTGACCCTCAACAGTTGGATCATCATGACCTCCTGGGTGCGTTTTCTCTGCACCACCCGCGGCAATCTTGGCGATCTGAGTCAAGAGATGCTGCGTCGAGGTATCTATCAGGTATTGGCGCTGGAAGGTGGCTATATAGCGCCGCAGGCGCGTGATGCCGTAGAAGCTCTTTACTCCAAGTTATATGTGCCGTTGCAGCGAGTAGTGAGTTGATTTATTGATGCGGGGCTGGTGGTTTGCGCGTTTTATTAGAAATGAGGGTCTTTACTGGCGATGCGTCGTCGGGGTCGCTGCTGCACAGCTAGCTTGAGTGTAAATTTAAAGTTACTTGAGTGTTTTAAGCTTTAGTGAATTAAAAATAATATTAACTTTATATCTTATGAGTGGCTTGTCTTTGCTATAAGTTTGGCGTCATTTGTATGGCGCCGTGTGTTAACTTGCGCTGCTTGTACCTGTTGTGAATAATGGCCTTGTATTTTATTTCGCTCTATTATATCCGGATGTTTTTAAGGTTAACCAAGGTCGGTTTTAGTTAATTCGTATGGCTATTAGATTTAACCGTTTTTGGAGTCGCCAGCTGCTTAATGTTTTGGGCGCTTGGGTGGCCTGTACAGGCTGTCTTTCTTCCGCTTATGCATCCACTGATGTGCCGCAAAGTGTCGCGTTCTGGTACGCCGCCAATCCGCCATTTAGCGAGCTTGCTCAGTTCGATTGGAGCATGCTCGAGCCCGAGCACGTCCAGAAAAAAGATGTGGAGTTGCTGAGGGCTCAGGGCAGTCAGCCGTTTGCCTACTTATCCGTTGGTGAGTTTCACGGCGACTTGGCCGTGGTCGGTGAGGGTGCGCAGGCGTCGACTGAGAAGAATGTGCGCAACCAAGCCTGGAATAGCCAGGTGATGCGTTTGACATCCCCTGTGTGGCGGGCGCATTTGCTAAAGCGCGCAGCTGAGCTTCGTGCCGCAGGGTATTCAGGCCTGTTCCTCGACACCCTCGATAGCTTTCAGTTGCTGCCTGAAGATGAACGAGAGGCTCAGCGCCTTGCCCTGCGAGATTTTCTTGCTGAGTTGCACCGTCGCGAACCCAGTTTGAAGCTTTTTTTCAATCGCGGCTTTGAGGTGTTGCCCGAGTTGCCGGGTGTTGCTGCTGCCGTGGCGGTTGAGTCAATTCATGCCGGCTGGGATGCTTCAAGGCGCTCATACCGCGTCGTGCCTCAGGACGATCGTGATTGGCTTGAGTTACACCTGCAGCCATTGCGCGCTCAGGGTATTCCGCTCGTTGCGATTGATTATTTGCCGCCAGAGCGTCGCGATGAGGCTCGCGAGCTGGCGCGGAAGCTGCAGTCAGAGGGCTTTATTCCTTATGTCACCCTGCCTGACCTGAATTACCTGGGGGTTAGCTCGATCGAGGTGCAGCCGCGTCGAATTGCGTTGATCTATGATCCCCGCGAAGGACCTATGCAGCAGAATACGGGACATATTTCTCTGGCTGGGCTGCTCGAGTACTTGGGTTATCGAGTGGATTACCTGCCCGCAGATGCATTGCCTGTCGGGCCGATGAGTGGGTTGTATGCAGGCGTTATTACCTGGATGACCAGTGGTTCACCCGCCAATGCCCAGGCGTTTAATCAGTGGCTCATAGCACGCTTGGACGAGCATATCCCCCTGGCGATTTTTGCGGGGTTGCCGACAGAAAACGATGGCGTACTAAAACGCCTGGGGTTGCGCTTTACACCCACGCCCTTGAGCGGATTAGCTGAAGTGGTCGAGCATGATGCTACGTTGTTGGGTAGCTTCGAAGCGCCGCTGGTCGCGCGCACCCGCGATTTGCCTGCGTTGACTGTGCTTGATGGGGATACTCAGCCAGTGCTGGCGCTGAAGGGGCGTGAGCCAGGTGTATACACGCCCGTTGCTATCGGGGCGTGGGGCGGGATTGCACTGTCACCTTATGTGTTCGAAGAGGCGCAGGGGCAACGCCGTTGGATTCTCGACCCATTTGCCTTCTTGCAGCGTGCATTGCAATTGCAGGTCATGCCCAGGCCCGATGCCACCACTGAGAATGGTCGCCGCATCGCCACTGTGCACATTGATGGTGATGGGTTCGTATCTCGCGCCGAGATCCCCGGTACGCCTTATTCCGGCGTTGCCGTCCTCAAGGAGTTCATCAGGCCCAATCCCTTTTTGACTTCTGTCTCGGTGATTGAGGGCGAGGTCGGGCCGCGGGGGAAGTACCCTCACCTTGCTCGTGAACTTGAGCCGGTCGCCCGCGAAATCCTGGCTGACGACAAAGTAGAAGTGGCTACACACACCTTCAGCCATCCTTTTTTCTGGCAATCTGAGTTGGCCGCAAAGCGTGAGGGCTTCAACCCGGAATATGGCTACATGATGGCGATTCCGGGGTATGACAAGCTGGATTTCACACGTGAAATTGTTGGGTCTCGGGACTACATCAATCAGCGCCTCACCACGACTAAAAAACCAGTGAAAATGGTGTTCTGGTCGGGTGATGCCATGCCGGATGCTGCCACCATCAAGCTGGCTTACGACAGCGGCTTGGCCAACGTCAATGGCGGCAATACGGCATTGACCAATGCCTACCCATCGCTCACCGGTCTCTATCCGCTGATTCGACCGACTGCGGGGGGGCTTCACTACTACGCGCCGGTGATTAACGAGAACGTCTACACCAACTTGTGGACAGGTCCGTATTACGGTTTCCGCGGGGTGATGGAGACCTTCGCGCTGACCGATAAACCGCGCAGACTGCGCGGGCTTCACCTGTACTACCACTTCTACTCAGGCACTAAACAAGCCTCCATCAAGGTGATGCACGATATCTACCGTGACATGCAGGATCAGCAGCCCATCTCGCTGTGGATGAGCGATTACATTCCACGCATGCATGGTCTCTATCAAGCCAGCTTGGCTAAGCGCAGTGATGGGAGTTGGCAAATCCGCGCTATGGACGGGTTACGTACCGTGCGACTGGATCCAGCAATGGGTTGGCCTGATCTGCGTCGTTCTGAGGGCATTGCTGGTGTGCGTGATCTGCCTCAAGGCCGCTATATTCATTTAAGCCGTGACCACGCTGTGCTGGTCTTGCGTGATCAGCGCGATCCGCGTCCATCGCTTGAACAAGCCAGCCTGCCATTGCTGGCGTGGGATTATTTAGATGATCAACGCGTGCGCGTGTCGTTCGCGGGCAACCTGCCGTTGAGCTTCAGTGTTCGCGCAACTGGCAGTTGCAGCCTGGTCGTGGCGGGGAAAACATACGCTGGACTTCAGCGGCAGGGGTTATGGCATTTTGATGTGCCACTGAAGCAGGTGCTTGATGCCCAACTCACCTGCCGTTAAAACCAGGCGTTTGCTGAGCCCTTGGACCCTGTTGCTGGTTGCTCTACTCGTCGGTGGGCTGCTGGTGCTGGTCTACAAAGGCGAGGATGCATTTCTGCCAGACGGCAAGCAGCCAGATGCCGTATCGATCAACTATTCAGAGCTCCTGCTTGAGGCGCACCCTCAAGACCAGGCGCTGCGCCTCAGCCTGATTGAGCAATTGATTGCCTTGGGTGATTACCCACGCGCACGGAGCCATATGCTCAAACTCAGCCCCGCGGGAGTAGACAGCCTCCCTTTTTACCAAGCTGAGCTTGATGCTTTGCAGGCATTGGCCGACCCGCAAGGTATTGAACCTTCCCTCAAGAAACAGCTGATTGAGAGCTTTGCTGCGCTCGATCGTTCGGTGTTGTCCGATGCTCAACGATTGCGTATGGCGAAATATGCCTTAGCGTTGGGTGCGCCAGCGCTGGCGGCACCAGTTTATGCTGAATTGGCAGCACGTGACCCCGCGCGTCAAGTGGAATGGCTCGGCGAGGCCGCAAAATGGTACCTCGCCAGTGGTAACGCTCAGCTAGCCGCTGATTTGTACTTGGAGTTGATGGCGTCCGCAGCCACCCCAGACGCGCGTATGGCCTTTCTTGAGCAGGCTTTCTATAGCTTGTTGTCCGCAGAGCGCGGCGAGCGTGCGGTGGAGTTGCTCAGCCAGCACATGCCTGAGTTGGACGGAGCAGACACTGTTCTGTTGGAGGCAGCGGTGAGGGCCTCTGTCGGCAGTCATCGTTATGATTTGGCCGAATTGTTCGTGGAGCGCTGGCGTTCCCAGCGTCCTGAAGATCCTGAGGCGTTAGCCGTGGAAATGCGGCTGCACCTGGCCGCCGGTGACCTTGAACGTGCGTGGGCGACCGGGCAGGTGTTGCTCCACGATAGACCTGATGACCTTGAACTGTTGTCGCAAATGGCCAAGCTGGCGGAGTGGACCGCACGGCCCCAGGACGCACTGCGTTATTGGGTGATGGCCTTGCAGCTCACAGAGGATGCCGCCATGCGCGAGCATGCCTGGCGCCTGGCTGCCCAGCTGTTTGACTTTGATCAAGCAATTCCCTTGTTGGCACAGTTGGCGCAACAGCGCCGGCTAACCGATGAAGAGCTGGATGCATTGGTTTACAGCCATCAATCGCGGGGTACACCTGAGCAGGGTGAAGCCTGGCTGCGCAGCTATGTGCGGCAGTACCCCGAGCAAAAGATCGCCTGGGTGCGTCTGCAGCAAATTCTCGAACATACCCTGCAATATGAGCAGGAATCCGACGTATGGGCCGAGGTAGATAGACGCTTCGGCTTGACCATCGAGCAGCGGGTACGGTGGGCGGAAGTGGATTGGGCGCGGTTTGATGCACTTGCAGCCTGGGCTGTTATGGATGCTATCGACAACACTCATGTGGAAGACAGCGGATACTGGCTCTTGCGCGGTGATCTCGCCTGGGAGCTGGAGCGCGACGATGATGCGCGCGCTGCATACGAGCGGCTCTTGGCGCTGGATGGAACGCTGGGCAGTACTGCCGAAGAGCGGCTGATCCATATTTATACCCAGCAGGCCCCCGAAAAGGCCTTGGCTCTGCTGATCCAGAGTTGGCAGCGTGATGCAGATCCAAGGCGATTAAATGCAGCGTTAGGACTGGCCGAACAACTGGGGGAGTGGCAGCAGCTGCGTGCGCTGGTCGAGCAAGCCAGTAGCACTTCCGCTGGTGCGCGGCTGCCCTCGGTATTGAGTGCACGCGGCGTGCTCGCCAGTCGGAGCGGGCGAGTGGATGAGGCCGAACGTATTTATCGCATGGGACTGAGCTTATACCCGGATCAGGGCGTGTTTCGTCAGCGCTTGCTTTGGCTGTTTATTGATCAGGGTCGCCGAGGTGAACTGCCGGTTTTGCTGCAACAGTGGCGCGCTTTAGCTTCCGGTGACGGTGAGTTATGGCTGCCATTCGCCAGTGCCAATATGCTGTTAAACCGTACGGGGCCGGCACTGGGCTGGTTCAGAATGTACCTAAAGTTGCGCCCTGGTGACTGGCTGGTTCAGTCCGCCTATGCCGACGCCCTTGAAGGTGCGGGCTATGCGGACAAGGCCTTGCGCCTACGCACGTTTCTATTGTCGCGCATTAAGCCTGGGCAATTGGCAGGCAATCCTGAACGTTACAGCATGTACTTGCGCCTGTTGAGCGGTACGCAGTCTATGCGCAGTGCCGAGCGCCAGGCGCTGATGTGGCAGGACGGCTCGTTGCCAATGTTGCAAGTCTGGTTCACTCAGTTTCTCACTCAACTTGATGCCAGCAATCAGGCAGCGTTGAAAGATCAATGGCTGGCCTGGGCGCGCAGTCAAGGGTTAAGCATCAGTCGCTATGAGCAGCTACAAGAAGCGCTGCGTGCGCAGAACCGCCAACAGCTTGAGCATCTGCTTGCGGAGGGTGGGCTTGACCCCTCTCAGCGTGTCGAGGTGCTTACTCGCTTGGGTCGCAGTGGTGCGGCACTAGGTGAAGGCTTGGCCAGTCTGTCGGATGAACAGGTCTCCGGTGTGCGCCAGCAGTTGCTGCGTCAGACTGTGGAACTGCACGAGCGCATGCCGCAGGGCATGCAGCTTGGCTGGATGCAGCGTGACTTTGGCGGTATTGACCTGTACGGCCCGTCTCTGCAAATAGCCCGGCACGTAGGCAACGACTGGTATGCCGACGTGAGGCTCAGCCAGGCGCAATATGACGGTGAGACGCTCGACAGTGATGTGCTGGGTCGCGAGAGAAATGCCAAGTTGATGTTGCAGCGTGAACTGAGCGATGGCGCTTTTGCCCTGACTTTTGACGGCAGTTTACGCACTGATGAGGATCGCCTGGGGTTTGGTGTTTTGCGTTCGTGGCAGGTGTCCTCGCGTGATGAACTGCAGCTAGGGCTGGACTGGCATCGGGAAACTGATCAGGGTGGACTGCTGCGGGCATTGGGCATGCGTGATGGCCTGAATGTCAGTGGACGGCACAGCTTCTCAGCGCGTGATCAACTCAACTGGTCGCTGGGGCATCAGCGGTTTGCGACGCGTCAGGGCGATGCGATTGGCAATGGTGAAGAGTTCAACCTCGAACTCACGCATGCAGTATTTTTTGAGGGACCCGCCTGGTTACTGCGCAGCGGTGTGAACTACCAGAACAACCGTTTAGAAAGTGGTATTGATCCCGATCTTCTGAGTACACGGCAGGAGATTGACGAGCAAGGTGACACCATCAGTGTGCCCAATGGCGGGCCATTGAATATTGAAGGTGCCGTGGCGAGTGACCTGCTGCAGGAGCGATTCGGCCAGTTGTATGTCGGCAGCACTTGGCGGCGTGGTTTTCCCGGTGCGCTGAACCGTGGGCGCGCTCAGTACACCTGGCTGGTCGACGTACTCGCAGGTTGGCAGTGGACCGAGCAAGAGTTCAATTACGCAATCAATACCGGCTTGGGTGTGGAAGTGTTGGGTGATGACGAGCTAGCCGTGACCTTCGGTTACCAATCGGCACCGCGCAGTGGTGGTGGCGAAGCGGGTGGGACTTTTGGTTTGACCTATAGCGCCCGTTTTGGGCGTTGATCAGAGATTTAACAGGAGAAATACACGATGTTATCCATTCGCTGCCTGGCCCTGATGGCCGTTGCACTTTTGGTCACGGGCTGTTCAAGCTTCACCCGCGAAGCGAGTGAATCGCTACCGCGTGACGCACAGTGGGGGCTTTTGCCGCTGATCAATTATTCCCAAGCACCGCAAGCGGGTGAGCGCAGCGAGCACATTTTGCTCAGTGTGATGGCCGAGGAGGGATTGCGCCCACGGCTGTACCCCGTCGTTACGCAAGATGAAATGCCTCTGCTGGATGATCGTGAACGCTTTAATCAGGCATTGGCGTGGGCGCGTCAGGAAAACCTTGATTACGTTGTCAGCGGCAGTGTTGATGAATGGCAATACAAAAGCGGTCTCGATGGCGAGCCAGCCGTGGGTATCAGCCTGCAGATCATCGAACCGAACAGTGGCCGTGTAGTGTGGAGCAGCAGTGGCGCTCGCGCCGGCTGGTCACGCGAAAGCTTGGCAGGGACTGCGCAAAAAGTGTTGCGTGAGATTATTGGCGATTTGTCGCTCGAGTAATTGTTATGGACTCGGCGCACAAGGATTTCACGCTAGCCCCACGTGCCAGTTCGCACGTTTCGTGGCTGGAAACACTGATACTGACTGGGCTAGGACTGGGCCTAGGGTATTGGCTGTCACCTCATGATCCAATGCTTGTACACAACACTTTCCCGTGGTTGGTGTTGGCGCCCCTGTTGCTGGGTATGCGCTATGGCTTTATGCATGGCCTGATCAGTGCGGTGCTGCTGGTGTTGGTTTTGTTTGCCTACCGCGCGAGCGGTTATGTGGTGTATCAGGACATACCGGAGTCGTTCATCGTTGGCGTGCTGATTACCGGCATGCTGGTGGGGGAGTTTCGCGACATCTGGGAGCGTCGCCTGGAACGCCTGGACATGGCCAACGACTATCGGCAGCTGCGCTTGGATGCGTTTACGCGCACGCACTACATGCTACGGATCTCTCACGACCGCCTTGAGCAGCGTGTGGCGGGTAATGACCGCAGCTTGCGCAGCTCGCTGTTAGGCTTGCGCAGCCAATTGCGTGCGTTACCCCGTGGTGACGATGCGTTGGCCGCGCTCGCTGAGTCGATCATGAACTTGCTGGCACAATATGGCTCGTTCCATGTGGCGGGGTTGTACCGTGTAGCTCCCAGTGGTCAGCTTGAATTGCAACCACTGAACAGCTTGGGTGCGGGCAAACCCATGCGGGCAGATGATTTGCTCGTCAAGCTTTGCCTGGAACGCGGTGAGTTGCTAAGTGTGCGGGAAGATCTGTTAGAGCGCGGTGAGAGTCGCGAGCATTCCCAGTACCAAGCCTGCATTCCCTTGGTCGACACCGAAGGTCGGATCCTGGCGCTGCTGGCTGTTGAGCAGATGCCGTTTTTCTCCTTCAACGACAGAACCTTGAGCCTTTTGGCGATTCTGGCAGGACACATTGCCGACTTGTTGCTGAGTGATCCGCAGGCGCTTCAGCTCGAGGACAGTGATGCCCAGGTGTTCAGTCAGAACCTCAAACGTTGTTTGCACGATGCCCAGCAGCATGGCCTTGATGCCTATTTGTTGGGTTTCACCGTGGGCCCGTCAGCGCACCGTGAGGAATTGTTGAACCTGCTCGAAAGCAGTCAGCGCGGACTGGACCTGCAGCTCAAGTCTGTTGATCAGTCGAATCCCTGCGTGTTGGTGTTGCTGCCACTGACATCGGCTGAAGGCTCCAAGGGTTACCTGCAGCGTCTGCACAGCATGCTCACTGAGCGTTTTGGACTGGGGCAGACGCTGGAAAGTCTCGGTGTACGCACCCACCACTATGACATCGGCGTCGGGCGTGAGCGCGAAGCATTGCGTCACTTCCTATTCAATGAGTGTGGGTTCGATGATAAGCAAGTGGCTGTTTAGCGGCGCCTTTGTATTTGAGTTAGGCAGTTGGGGGGCGTTGTTCCAAGAGATGCCTATCGGCGCGGCCGCGCTGCTGTTCGTTTCTGCCCATGGCATCAGCAGCGCGCTGCTGGCGGGCGGTGTCTGGTTGTTACTGCCAAATCGCTACAAATTTCCATTGCCGTGGAGCCCGCTGTTTATCTTCAGCCTGTCTTTCTTTGTCCCGGTACTGGGCGCTATTGGGGTGGCCATCGCGGTCTTTCCGGCGCTGTACATGCCGCGCACGCAAAAAGAACAGGCCTGGGATGCGATTGGCGTCCCTGATCTGCCGTTTCGTCCGCAAGAACGCAGCCGTGACTTGATGTTCCAGGACGGTGGTTTACAGGACGTATTGCGCCATGCGCCCAGTGCGCAAAAGCGCGTGAGTGCCTTGTTTGCCACCCGGCGGATGCCCAGCAAGGACTCGATCCCCATTCTCAAGCTGGCGCTGCGCGACCCTGCGGATGATGTGCGATTACTGGCCTACTCGATGCTTGATCGGCAAGAAAGCGAGATCAATCACCGCATCCAAGTGTCACTGCAGCAACTGGCCGATGCGACCGGTACTCACAAAGCCGCTGTGCATGCCACGCTGGCGCGCTGGTATTGGGAGCTTGCTTACCTGGGGCTGGCTCAGGGCAGTGTGTTGGAGCATGTGCTCAAGCAGGCGCGTGAGCATGTCAACAGTGCCCTCGCGCAGGGTGCGGGCGACGACAGTCATCTTTTGGCTGCACGGATCTCCATGGAAATGGGCGATCTTGAAGGGGCGGAGCAGCATTTTCTGGACGCACAAGCAGCAGGCATTGACTTAGAAAAGCTGCTGCCGTTTATGGCTGAAATTGCGTTCTCCCGCGGCGATTACACCGCGATTGCGCAGCTGCTACGACAGCTCCCCGACGACATGCTGACGCGGCCACCCTTTGCGGCCCTGGCGAGATATTGGTTATGAAAAATCCTGCAGTTGAGGCACCTATTGCAGATATCTGCCTATTGCTGGAAGGGACTTGGCCGTATGTCCGTGGCGGGGTATCTAGCTGGGTCAACCAACTGATTCTCGGCCTGCCTGAGCTGACCTTTTCGGTGTTTTTTATCGGCGGTCAAAGCGGTGCGTATGGCAAACGCCAATACGCTATACCAGCGAATGTCGTGCATATCGAGGAACACTTCCTCGAAAATGCCTGGAAGCCCGGAGATGCGGTCGTTGCCGCCAAGCGTGAGGGGCCGCGTCAGCTGATGCGCGACATGCACGTCTTTCTCCACCATCCAGACGAGCCCAGCCTGGAGCAAGGTCAGGCCATGCTGGAAAACCTCGCCAATGGCGCAATGAGTCTGGACGATGTGCTGCACAGCCGCGCTAATTGGGAGGCCATCACCGAAGGCTATGTGCGCCACTGCAGCGACCCTTCCTTTGTGAATTACTTCTGGACACTGCGAACCATGCAGGCGCCGCTGGTGATGCTGGCTGAGGCTGCGCGCAAGCTGCCGCGTGCGCGCATGTTGCACTCGATCTCAACGGGCTATGCGGGTCTGCTGGGCAGCATCCTGCAGCATCGCTGGAAGTGTTCCTACGTGATCAGTGAGCACGGCATTTACACCAAGGAACGTAAAATCGACCTGGCTCAGGCGAATTGGATTTCCGAAAGCCCGGATGAAATGCTGCGCACCGGCCTGGATGCCGAGGTCAACTATATCCGTCGGTTGTGGATCCGTTTTTTCGAGCGAATTGGTTTGCTGGCCTATCGGTCAGCCGACCCCATCATCGCGTTGTATGGCGGTAATCGCACTCAGCAGATTAATGATGGCGCTGACCCCGCTCGCACGCGGGTCATTCCTAATGGCATCTCGATGGAAGCCTGGAAAGACGCCATGCAACAGCGTCCTGAAGGCATTCCCAAGGTGGTTGGGCTGATTGGTCGGGTCGTGCCGATCAAGGACGTTAAAACCTTTATCCGTGCCATGCGGGGCGTGATCAGTGCCATTCCAGAGGCCGAGGCGTGGGTTGTCGGGCCTGAAGAGGAGGACCCGGAATACGCGCAGGAATGCCACAACTTGGTCCTGAGCCTGGGGTTGGAGGGTAAGGTCAAGTTCCTCGGCTTCCGCCGAATACACGAATTGCTGCCTTCTCTGGGCATGATGGTGTTGACGTCCATCAGCGAAGCGCAGCCATTGGTTATCCTCGAAGCATGGGCCGCAGGTACACCGGTTGTGAGCAGCGACGTGGGCTCGTGCCGTGAACTGATCGAAGGTGCGCCGGGTGAGGATCGCGAGCTTGGTATCGCCGGTGAGGTGGTGGCCATCGCAGATCCGCAGGCAACCGCGCGTGCGATTGTCGAACTGCTCAATAACCCGCAGCGCTGGCATGCCGCCCAGGCGGTCGGGCTGGAACGCGTCAATCGGTTCTACACCGAAACCCTTATGCTAGAGCGCTATCGCACCCTGTACCGCGAAGCCATGGAGGCTGTTTGATATGGCGGGTATTGGTTTTGAGCTGCGCAAGATACTGTCGCGTGATTCTTATTCGGCAACGCTGCGGGCATACCTCTATGCGGGTTTGATCAGTTCCGGACCCTGGGTGCTGTCGATCATCAGTGTGATGTTGATCGGGGTGATCAGCCTTGGGGTGGTTGTGCCGGACAATACCGTGCGGCAGTTCTTGGTCACGGTTACCTACCTGATGGCCAGTTCGCTGATTTATACCGGCGGTGCGCAGCTGTTTTTTACCCGCTTCATTTCTGACAGGCTGTTTGAGAAGAAGAACGACCGTATCCTGCCCAATCTGCTGGGCATCATGCTGATCGTCACGCTGTCCTCGGGTGTGCTGGCCAGCTTGGTCATGGGGTTTATGTTCGACGAGCCCTTCGCGTATCGCCTCTTGGTATTGGCCAACTTCGTAACGCTCTGCAACCTGTGGTTGGTGATCATTTTTCTATCGGGCATGAAAGCCTATAACCGCATTCTGCTGGTTATGCTTGTGGGCTATTCATTGATGGTGTTGTGTGCGTTCTTTCTGCGCTTTTTGCACATGAATGGTCTGCTGCTGGCCTTGCTGATCGGTCATGGCAGCCTGCTGTTTATGTTTCTGTTCGATATCTTGCGTGAGTACCCAGCCAAGCAACTCGTTGCGTTCGACTTTCTCCAGCGTCGTCAGGTTTTTATCAGCCTGCTGGTTACGGGCTTTTGTTACAACCTGGGCATCTGGATCGATAAGTTCATCTTCTGGTTCAACCCGCAGACGTCCAGCGAGGTTATCGGCCCGCTGCGCGCCTCGATGCTCTACGACTTGCCAATCTTCCTAGCGTACCTGGCCATTATTCCGGGAATGGCGGTGTTTCTGGTGCGCATCGAAACCGATTTTGCCGAATGGTATGAGCGGGTCTACTCGGCGATTCGCGGCGGGCAGACGCTGCAGCATATTGGCGTACTCAAAGAACAGATGATTCTGGCCATCCGCCAAGGCTTGCTAGAAATCTGCAAGGTGCAAGGCTTGACCGTGGTCCTGCTGTTCCTCCTGGCGCCGGCAATGTTGGAGTGGCTGGGTATTTCAGCGTATTACCTGCAGCTGTTCTACGTTGACCTGATTGGGGTGAGTATTCAGGTGGTGTTTATGGCGTTGCTGAACGTGTTTTTCTACCTCGATAAGCGCGCCATTGTGCTGGAGCTTTGCGTGCTGTTTGTGGTGCTAAACGCTGCTCTCACACTGCTGAGCCAGTATATGGGCCCGACGTTCTATGGATACGGCTTCACCCTGTCGTTGCTGGTGTGCGTATTGCTCGGTCTGATGCGTCTCTCCAGTTCGCTTGAAGACCTGGAATACGAGACGTTTATGCTAAGCCGCTAAGCCACTGCGGAATGCGCCGTTCCAGGTAGTAACCTGGTTTGCTCAGGCTGCCTTCGACAAAACCGACATGACCGCCATTAGCGTGCAGTTCGAATTCGATGCTGGGTGATAGCTCGCTGGCTTCGGGCAGGCTGTGGGGGAAGACGAAGGGATCGTCCGCGGCCTGGATAATCAGTGTCGGTGTCTCGATCAGGCTGAGGAAGTAGCGGCTGGAGGCGCGCCGGTAGTAATCCTCAGCATCGGCGTAACCGTGCAGCGGCGCGGTGATACGCCCGTCGAAATCCCAGAAGGTGCGCATGTTATCCAGCGGGCCGAGTTTCTCCAGGGTGGACAGGCGGTCGCTCATCCCCTGGTGAGCGAACAGGCGTTGCTTGTCTTTCACGTAGGCCACCATCTCGCGCATAAAGTGGCTCTGGTAAACCCTGGAAAAGCCCATGCCGATGCGGTCGGCGCACTGATCCAGACGAAACGGCACCGACACTGCCGCTGCGCCCTGCAGTTGGCTGTCGGCCCCGGTTTCACCCAGGTACTTGAGCAGCACATTACCGCCCAGGGAATAACCCACGGCATAGATAGGCGCCATCGGCCGCTGGGCGCGCAGGTGGCGTACGGTTTCCGCCAGGTCCTCACTGGCGCCTGAGTGATAACCCCTGGCCAGCAGGTTCGGCTCGCCGGAGCAGCCGCGCCAGTTCAGCGCCACGCTGGCCCAGCCCTGAGCTGCCAGTTGCTGCTGCAGCCCCAGTACGTACAGTGAGTCGGATGAGCCGGTCAGACCATGTAGCACCAACACCAGCGGTGCGTCGGCCTGGTGTGGGCCGTGCCAGTCCATATCGAGAAAGTCGCCATCCTCCAGCCACAACCGTTCGCGCGTGCGCTCAAGTTTCGCCGGTTGGCGACACATCGGGTTCCACAGGGTTTGCAGATGCGGGCCGGGCAGCCACCAGGCGGGTTTGAAGGGCATGGTCATGGACTGGTATCGCTAGGGAAAGCGCCCAGGCTAGGGCCTTGGGCGGTGAAACGGAAGCGCTATGACTGGGGCGAATAACAGAACCTGACTTAGGGTGGGCTTGTTCTGCTTCCTGGTGGGTTGTGCCACATCCCGCTGGGGATTAAACCCTGCTGATCTGCTCCGGCCCACCCACCCTGCAAAAGCCCTACGCGGCTGTACGCTGCCACAGCGCGTAAAACACCTGTCCCGCCTTCTGTTCGCGGTGCAGGCGCCAATTACCGGGCATGCCCAGGCTGGAGGGCGGGTTCTCGCTTTCGGTGTAGACCCAGGCGTCGGCCGCCAGCCAGCCGTGCTGCTCGAGCAGGGTGCAGGCGGGCAGCAGCAGGTTCTGGTTGAACGGCGGGTCGAGAAACACCAGATCGAACGGCGTGGCTGCCGGGTTTTGCAGGTAGAGCAGGGCGTCAGTCTGCTGCAGCTGGCCGTTGTCGCAGTTCAGCGTTTGCAGGTGGCCGCGCAGGCTGGCGATGGCCGCTGGATTGAGGTCCAAGGCCAGGGCGCTGCCCGCGCCGCGCGACAGTGCTTCAAGAAATAGCGCGCCGCTACCAGCGAACAGATCGAGCACCTTCGCGCCCTCGACATAGGGCGCCAGCCAGTTGAATAGCGTCTCACGCACGCGGTTCGGTGTCGGTCGCAAGCCAGCCGCCATGGGGAAGTTGAACTGGCGCGAGCGCCATTGCCCGCCGATGATCCGCAGTTGGCCATCGCCGCTGTGGGCGGGGTTGGCTTTTGGCGGTTTGGGTCGCTTGCTCATCAGTGCTCCGGGACGCCAGTGGGTTGCTCGGCAGGGTTGTCGGTGGGCGGTGGCAGTTCTTTCTGCGCCACGCTCGGGCCGGCGGTGACGATCACCAGAGCCTCGGGATTGAGGTGCTTGGCCATGGCAGCTTTAACCTGCTCGACACTCAGCGCGTCGACGTCGCGCATAAAGTCTTCCAGGTAGCTCAGCGGCAGGTCATAGAAACCCATGGAGCCGAGCTGGCCGACTATCGCCGCGTTGCTCGCGGTGGACAGCGGGAAGCTGCCGGCCAGTTCGCGTTTGGCGTTGTTCAGCTCTTCTGCAGTCGGGCCGTTGTTGATGAAGTCGGCCAGCATGCTTTTGACCAGTTGCAGGGTGCCATCGCTGAGTTCGGCGCGGGTCTGCAGGTTGATCATAAAGGGGCCGCGCGCCTGCATGGCGCTGAAACCGGAGTAGACGCCATAGGTCAGGCCGCGCTTCTCGCGTACTTCAGTCATCAAACGGGTGCCGAAGCCACCGCCGCCGAATACCTGATTGCCCAGGTAGAGCGCGGCGTAGTCCGGGTCACGGCGGTCGATGCCGAGCTGGGCAATCATCAGGTGGGTCTGGTTCGAAGGGAACTCTATATGTTGCAGGCCCGGCTTGGGCTCTTCCGGCTGGGCGATACGCGGCAGCGCCGGGCCTTTCGGCAGGGCGGCGGATACCTGGCTGGCCAGGGCTTCGGCATCACTGCGCGAGAGGTCGCCGACCAGCGCAATAATCGCGTTATTGGCGGTGTAGGCCTTGGCGTGGAAGGCCTGCAGCTGTTCACGGCTGATGGCCGGGATCGACTCGGCATTGCCGTCGCTGGAGTGCGCGTAAGGATGCGTGCCGTACAGGCGCTCGAACAACGCCAGGCTGGCCAGCTTGCCGGGGTTCTGCTTCTGATACTCGAAGCCGGCCAGCAGCTGATTCTTGATCCGCGCCAGGGCGTCTTCCGGGAAGGTCGGCTGGCCGAGCACCTGATTGAACAGCTGCATGGCCGGCTCGCGCTTGTCCGCAGCACTGAGGCTGCGCAGGCTGGCGATGGCCATGTCGCGGAACGCGCCGTTGCCGAAGTTGGCGCCGAGGTTTTCGAAGCCTGCGGCGATGGCGCCGACATCCTTGCCCGGGACGCCTTCGTTGAGCATGGCGTTGGTCAGCATGGCCAGGCCCGGTAAGCCATCATCATGGCTGCTGCCGGCGGCAAAGGTCAGTTGCAGGTCGAACATCGGCAGCTCGCGGGCTTCGACGAACAGCACCTTGGCGCCTTCGGCGGTTTGCCAGGTCTGGATGTTCAGGTCGCGGCGGCTGGGCGGCTGATCGCCAAGGGCAGCCAGGGATTCGATGTGGGTCAATTCGGCGGCCGGTGCCGCGGTTGGGCTGCTATCCGGGCGGTTGATTACCAGGGCCAGCAGCGCCAGCAATATCAGTAGCGCCAGGCCGAGCAGGCCGTAGCGCAGGCCATTGCGCTCACTCATTGCGCTTCTCCTCAGGCAGAACATGGGCGACGCTCAGGCGGTCGCGGGTAAAGAAGGTGCTGGCGGCTTGCTGGATATCGGCCGGGGTCACGGCCTCCAGTTCGGCCAGTTCCTGGTCGATCAGCTTCCATGACAGGCCGACGGTTTCCAGCTGGCCGATGGCGGTGGCCTGGCTGGTGATCGAATCACGCTCGTAGACCAGGCCGGCGATCACTTGCGCACGCACGCGGGCCAGTTCCTCGGCGCTTGGCGGGGTGTTTTTCAAGTCCTCCAGCTCACGCCACAGACCGGCTTCGACCTGCTGCAGAGTCTTGCCGGTCTGCACGTTGGGCGTAGCGGAAAGAATGAACAGGCTGTCGCCACGGGAGAAACCGTCGTACCAGGCCGATGCGCCGGATACCAGTTCCTCACCACGTTCCAGGCGGGTTGGCAGGCGGGCGCTGTAGCCGCCATCGAGCAGCGCGGCGGCTAGACGCAGGGCATGCACCTGGCGCGGCTGTTCGGCGGTGGCCAGGCCAGGCACGTTAAAGCCCATCATCAGGCTCGGCAGCTGGGTTTTCAGGTGCAGGGTGATGCGTCGCTCGCCCGGAGCGGCCAGCTCACGCGGTGCCTTCGCGGTGGGTACTGTGCGCTTGGGGATGGCGCCGAAATAGCGCTCGGCGAGAATCTTCACCTCGGCGACGCTGACATCACCGACCACCACCAGGGTGGCGTTGTTCGGCGCGTACCAGGCTTCGTACCAGGCGCGCAGCTCCTCGACGGTCATGCGCTCAAGGTCGGCCATCCAGCCGATGGTTGGCGTGTGGTAACCACTGGCGGGGTAGGCCATGGCCTTGAATCGCTCGTAGGCCAGGCTCGACGGTTTATCGTCGGTGCGCAGGCGGCGCTCTTCCTTGATGACTTCGATTTCCTTGGCGAACTCATCGGCCGGCAGCTTGAGGCTGGCCAGACGGTCGGCTTCCAGTTCCAGGGCGATGGCCAGACGGTCGCGGGCCAGCACCTGGTAGTAGGCGGTGTAATCGTCACTGGTGAAGGCGTTTTCCTCGGCGCCCAGTTCACGCAGGATGCGCGAGGCTTCGCCGGGGCCGAGCTTGCGGCTGCCCTTGAACATCATGTGTTCGAGGGCGTGGGACAGACCTGTCTGGCCGGGCGTCTCGTAGCTTGAGCCAACCTTGTACCAGAGCTGGCTGACCACCACCGGCGCACGATGGTCTTCGCGCACGATGACCTTGAGGCCGTTGTCCAGGCTGAATTCGTGGGTCGGCTGGGTTTCTGCGGCGAAGGCCAGCAGGGGTGTGCAGAGCACGCCGAGCAGCAGGGCTGCAGTGCGTTGGGCAATCATATGCATGGGTTATCGACCTGTCGGACGGGCCCGCTTGGTCTTAGCGTCGGCGGGCGCGGAGGTGCTAGGATACGCATCCGTTTTACTGGCGACCACGCCTGCTAAGGCTTCTGATTGTTTCCGCGTGCACTCTTCAGCTTTTAATGCCGCGTGAGCAGTGCTTTCAGAGGCCATGGTCTGCGCGTCGCACCTTTGAGATAGCCGTCCTCCATGTTTGGTTCCAACGACGACAAGAACACGCCCGCGCCCTCTACGCCGCCCTCTGCCGAGAAACTTGCAGAGAAGAAAGACCTGTTCGGCTGGCTGCGCAAAAAGCCGCAAGCGCCGGTGACGCCCGAGCCGCCATCAGCTTCGGTGAACGAGCAGCCTGCTACTCCGGCTGTCGTTGCGGCTGAGGTCACTGAAACTGCTCCTGTGCCTGCTGCGCCGATCAGCGAAGTGGCTGCGCCAGTTGAGTCGCCGGTTAGTGCGTCCGAGCCTCAGCCGGCTCCAGCTGCTTCCGTTGAGCAGGCGGCTGCCGCCGTTCCTGCGCTAGCTGACACCAGTGGCTTAAACCCGGCGCCACGTCCCTCGCGTTTTCGGATCAACGCGGGCAGCGAAGTCCTGCATGCGCACATTGATGTACCGGTGGTTGAACCGGTCGTCGAGCCACCGGTGGCCGCACCTGCTGTCGTAGAACCTGTCGCCGCGCCGGCTAAAAGCGCTGAGGAGAGCCGTATTGGTTTCCTTGAGCGCCTCAAGCAGGGCCTGTCGAAAACCAGCGCCAGTCTTGGCGAGGGCATGGCCAGCCTGTTTCTGGGCAAGAAAGTCATCGACGATGACCTGCTCGAAGACCTGGAAACCCGCCTGCTGACGGCGGATGTGGGCGTTGAAGCCACCACGGCGATCATCGGTAACCTGACCAAACGCGTCGCGCGCAAGGAACTGGCTGACAGCGGTGCGCTGTACAAGGCGCTGCAGGATGAATTGGTGGCGTTGCTCAAGCCGGTTGAGCAACCGCTGAAAATCGACAGCAGCAAACAGCCCTATGTGATTCTGGTGGTCGGCGTAAACGGCGCTGGCAAGACCACCACCATCGGTAAGCTGGCGAAGAAGCTCCAGCAGGATGGCAAGAAAGTCATGCTCGCCGCCGGCGACACCTTCCGCGCCGCTGCCGTTGAGCAGCTGCAGGTGTGGGGCGAGCGCAACCAGATTGCGGTAATCGCCCAGCACACCGGTGCCGACTCTGCTTCGGTGATTTTCGATGCAGTGCAGGCCGCCAAGTCGCGCGGCATGGACGTGCTGATCGCTGACACCGCCGGGCGTCTGCACACCAAAGACAACCTGATGGAAGAGCTGAAGAAGGTCCGCCGGGTAATCGGCAAGCTGGATGACACCGCGCCGCACGAAGTGCTGCTGGTGCTGGATGCTGGTACCGGGCAGAACGCGATCAATCAGGCCAAGCAGTTCAATCAAACGGTCAACCTGACTGGCCTGGCGCTGACCAAGCTGGACGGTACGGCGAAAGGCGGGGTGATCTTTGCCCTGGCCAAGCAGTTTGTATTGCCGATTCGCTATATCGGGGTGGGTGAGGGCATTGATGACCTGCGCACCTTCGAGGCCGAAGCCTTTGTTCAGGCGCTGTTCGCGGAGAAATAGGATGATCAAGTTCGAACAGGTCGGTAAACGCTATGCCAACGGCCACATCGGGCTGCATGAGCTGAGCTTCCATGTGCGCCGTGGCGAGTTCCTGTTCGTCACCGGTCACTCCGGTGCCGGCAAGAGCACTTTGCTGCGCTTGCTGCTGGCGATGGAGCGGCCGAGCAGCGGCAAATTGCTGCTGGCCGGGCAGGATTTGTCGCATATCACCAATGCACAAATTCCGTTCCTGCGTCGGCAGATCGGTGTGGTGTTCCAGAACCATCAGCTGCTGTTCGATCGCAGTGTGTTCGACAACGTGGCGCTGCCGCTGCAGATTCTTGGCCTGTCCAAGGATGAGATCGGCACCCGCGTGCGTACTGCGTTGGAGCGGGTTTCCCTGGCCGACAAGGCCGAGCAATCGCCTGGCGACCTGTCCACCGGTCAACAGCAGCGCGTCGGCATTGCCCGCGCCATCGTGCATCGGCCGGCCCTGCTGCTGGCGGATGAGCCCACTGGTAACCTCGATCCGCGCTTGGCCGCCGAGATCATGGGCGTGTTCGAGGACATTAACCGCTTGGGCACTACTGTGCTGATCGCCAGTCACGACCTGGCCCTGATCGCGCGCATGCGCCACCGCATGTTAACCCTGCAGCGCGGCCGCCTGATCGGCGACGGGGAGGCCGCATGAGCGCCACTCGCATGCCGCCTCCTCAGCCCGCGCAGCGCGTCGGTGCTGCACCGAAGAAATCCGAATCGCCAACGCCGGGCGACGATGGCCCAAGCTTTACCCACCAGCTGCACGCCTGGCTGGAAAACCACCGCGCCAGCCTGGTCGACAGCCTGCGCCGTCTGGCTAAACAGCCGATTGGCAGCTTCTTTACCTGCCTGGTGATGGCCGTGGCCCTCAGTCTGCCGATGGGCTTGGCCTTGCTGCTGGATAACGTTGAGCGCCTGGGAGTGTCCTGGCAGCGCGCGGCGCAGATTTCCCTGTTTATGCAGATCGATGCCACAGATGCCCAGGGTCAGGCGCTGCGTGAGCAGATCGCCGCGATGGACGATGTGGAAGAGGCCGAGTGGATCAGCCGCGAGCAGGCTTTGAGTGAGTTCCAGCAACAGTCTGGCCTTGGCGAAGCGCTGAAGGAACTGCCGGATAACCCGTTGCCTGGGGTGATTGTGGTGACGCCGCAGCAGGTCGATAAGGTTGCACTGGAGGCCTTAAGGCTGAGGTTGGGCGAACTACCACGGGTGCAGCAGGCGCAACTGGACCTGCTTTGGGTCGAACGCCTGAGCGCCATGCTCAAGCTGGGTGAGCGCTTCGTCTTTGGCCTGACTTTACTGTTGGTGATGGCGCTGCTGCTGGTGATCGGTAACACCATTCGTCTTCATATCGAGAACCGCCGCACCGAAATCGAGGTGATCAAGCTGGTTGGTGGTACCGACAGCTATGTGCGTCGCCCTTTCCTCTATATGGGCACGCTGTATGGTTTGGGTGCTGGGCTGCTGGCCTGGCTGCTGCTGGCCTATGGCCTTGGCTGGCTGAACGACGCTGTGGTGCGCTTGGCCGGTTTGTACGGCAGCGACTTCGCCCTGGCGGGCGTGCCGATAGCCGATGGTCTATCCCTGCTGCTCGGCGCGGTCCTGTTGGGCTATATTGGCGCCTGGCTGGCGGTCGCAAGGCACTTGAGCGAGCTTGCCCCTAGATAGTAAGTTATTGTTTTGCTTGATATTGACTATGTGTAAGGGAACTTGTACCTCGGTATAAAGTCCCAAGGAGCAGTGCTAGACTGCTCCACGATTCGTAAGTCGGAGGATTCAAATGTCCACTTCTTTGCAACCTGTTCATGCTCTGGTTCCGGGTGCCAACCTAGAAGCATACGTGCATGCGGTAAACGGCATCCCGCTGTTGACCCCTGAGCAGGAGCGTGAACTGGCGGAAAGTCTCTTCTACAAACAAGACCTCGAAGCCGCCCGGCAAATGGTGCTGGCTCACCTGCGTTTTGTTGTGCATATCGCCCGTAGCTACTCCGGTTATGGCCTGGCCCAGGCCGACCTGATTCAGGAAGGCAACGTCGGCCTGATGAAGGCAGTTAAGCGTTTCAACCCGGAA
>TARA_R110000868_G_scaffold55125_1_pt1 | contig 44631 bp, 35 predicted proteins | sample TARA_R110000868 | Tara Oceans TARA_R110000868 (sample SAMEA4397489) | marine metagenome | biome: Polar Biome; feature: [SRF] surface water layer (ENVO:00010504); material: water (ENVO:00002006), including particulate matter (ENVO:01000060) such as... | depth 5 m | reverse complement strand
TATGAACACGGCACTGCAACAGGTTGCTGAGCGTCTGCAACAGGCTGGTGTTGACGTCATCAGGCTCGATGCCGGTACGCGCCTGCAACAAATGGTGATGCATCACAGTCGGATTATGGCGTGGGAAGTATGCCGTAACCTTGTTATCGAATCGCAACAACCGGAGTTGCTCAGCGAGCCATTACAGGCGTTGATGAACGATGGTTTAACAATGCCGCGTGCAGATTACCTGACCTCACTGAGTGCGGCGGATGCCACCCGCGACTGGCTCTGGTCGCAACATGATCAGGTTGATGCCATCCTGGCTCCAGCGGCTCCCGGCGTTGCACCACAAGGTCTGGAAAAAACCGGTGCACCGCATATGAGCCGTCCCTGGCAGGCCATGGGCTTGCCGGTCATTACCCTGCCAGGCGAAGTCGATCGTGATGGATTGCCACTGGGTTTGCAGTTGATCGGGCGAGCCAGGGAAGATGATGCGTTGTTGCGACTGGCGGCCTGGTTTGAACAGCATATTATTCGATAACCAGCAGTACACCGGGTTTCCGGGTTGTGATACCACTCGCTGACGTCCGCCTATCGAGTGATAGCGACAGCGCGTCTCCGACGGTTATGATGGCGGTATTCCGTCGGAGATACCCCATGACTGCAAAACAGCTGCGTGCCTTTCTGGCTGTCGCCCGTACCCTCAGCTTTGCCGAAGCCAGCACCCAGGTGCACCTGTCCCAACCGGCACTCAGTCTGGCGATCAAAAATTTGGAAGATACACTTGGCGGACGCTTGCTCAGCCGTACCACCCGATCGGTGGCATTAACCCCGGAAGGGCAGGCGCTACTCCCCATCGCCCGCCGTCTGATGGCCGATTGGGACAATGCCGAGGAACAACTGCAAAAACGTTTTGCCCTCAAGCTGGGCCAGGTGGCGATTGCGGCAATGCCCTCTTTTGCCGCCAGCCTGTTGCCCCAGGCACTCAAGGTTTATCGTCAGCGTTTCCCTGATGTCCGGGTCGAAGTGCATGACGTGGTGGCCGAACAGGTCGTCAGTATGGTGCGTTCCGGCCGTATCGAAGTGGGCGTCTCGCTCAGTCCGGACGGCGCCTCGGATCTGGGTTTTATGCCCCTGTTCAACGACGAATTTGTCGCCGTACTGCCGCCGAATTCCACCCTCTCGGCTACCATGCCCGCACAGCTGCCCTGGGCACGGCTGCTAATGGAAGACTTTATCGCCCTGCAACGGCCATCAATTGTGCGGCTGATGCTGGAAAATCGTCTGGCGGAACATAATATGGCGTTAAACGTCGCCTACGATGCCCATCAACTGGCGACGGTCGGACGTATGGTGGCCGCCGGACTGGGGGTCAGTGCAGTACCGTCCCTATGCCGTCAGCAAATGGAAGAGATGGGCGCTGTGTGCGTGCCACTGCAAGACCCGACGATCGGTCGGGAAGTCGGCATTCTGGTGAAAAAAGGACACGAACTGTCGGTGGCCGCCCAGGCACTGGTGGATGTACTGGGCGAGTCGCTAGGGCAGAGAGGTTGATTACCGGATTGCCTGGTATATGGGGACTTTGAGTGTGGTGCGACTTTGGTATTTTGAAGGACTGTACGTGGCGGTGGAGCCATGGATGCTACCCAGCATCAGCAAGCCAGCAAAGGGCTGGGTACACTGTTTGCAGAGTCTCATTGTGAGGTCGACTATCACCGCGAAGACGTGTTCAAGCTGCAAAAGTCTGGCTACTGTAGATTGATATATCGCGTGGGAATTTCTTTTCTTTATCTGTGCCCTTGCTCATTCTCTTTATTGAGCGCATTACTTTTACTGAATGGCTCCGAGTTCGCGTGCTTTGGTGGCTGCCTGGGTTCGATTGCTTGTTTCAAGCTTCTGGTTAATCCGTTTGAGATGGGTTTCTACCGTGTTTTCCGAGATAGTCATCAATCTGGCAATTTCCTTGTTGGCGCAGCCTTCACTGACGAGTTTTATCAAGTCGGTTTCTCTCGGTGTTAGAGGATTCGGGAGAATCAACGGAGTTGCTTGGTAAGAGTCATCCAAGGCATTTTTACTGATGGCTGTGGAAAGCTTGTCGATATAAGGCTTCCAAGCCGTGCAGAGACTGGTTTCAAAAGCATTCAGCATATTGTTGATATACCAGGGTTCATCAGCCAGCAATCGTAGCAGACCATGTTGCTCGCAGAATTTGATTGTAATTTTGAAATGATGTAGTGCATGAGCGTGGTCGCCATAACGATAGAAAGCCTGAGCCAGAAGATTTTGCAAATGTGCGCGTCGGTATAGCCGGTTGTTTTGGGATGCCAATTCGATCAGCTCAGGCAATCTGTCGATAGCCACTGCCGGGTTGCCGGTAATAATTTCCATGCGCAGCTCGGCCAGTTCGCACTCTTCAATTTCATTGGCGAACAAGTGAAATCCGTTGTGTACCGACCAAATACTTTTATTACAGCCAAGCTCCAGGTAACGTTTGGCGGATTCTGTATCACCCTTGAGTAAGCTGAACCGACACTTCTCTAGCCAGGCTGACGCTTTGGCTCGGTTGACACCCCGTCGATCTCCGATATTGCCTAGCTCAGACAGCAGAGCATCGACTTGTTGATGTTCTCCGAGTAGATGGGCACAACGGGCAGCTGTCCGATAGGACATGATAATCGTATCGAGGTCGCCTGTATCTTTCAGGGTGGGAATGTGTTTCTGGATCAGTTCACAGGACTGGGTCAGATTGTCGCCCTCATACTGAGAGCGGGATATAAAACTGGCCGCGATACTTTTGGCAGCACCCTGGGCTTCTTTACTACCGAATTCAAAAATCGCTGTGGCAGACTCCAGATTACCGTGCAGAAATTCGATTAAACCTTCGAAACAATAGGAATACACCTTGGGCCAGGCTTGTAGATCCGGGCCTGAGGTTTCGTAAATCTGTTTCGCTGTTTCCAGCGAAATAATTGCACTCTCAAACTCGCTGTTTGATATATGGTGGTAAGCGGAGATGTTGCAGGCAATGCTGCTGAGCAGAGGGTCATCTCCTGGTGTTTTCTTGAAATTTTTGATGTCTTCCGCAGTGCGATCATGACGGTCGCTGAACTCATGTAGCAGGGCCAGCTGTACACACACTTCCTGAGAAACGTCCCCCCCTTCTGCTTCCTCTAGTATCTGGTATCTTGCTAGGGCCGCTTCCGCCTCATGGTATTTATGCAATGAGATCATGGCGTAGGCTTTGGCGCGTTGGATGTTGATCTGGTTTTCTGCCAGCTCGGTCGGGATTCTGTTCACCCAAGTGGCTGCGGTATCCATTTGTGCTACGCCAATCAGACCCATAATGCACTTGTTCATCATGGTCGCGGCCAGTGTCATGTCATCGGATTGCAGAGCATGCTCAACTGCGGGTCGTAAGCGATTGCGGCTGAAATACCAGTTGGCGACCTTGTGGTTCAATGTGGGAATGTTCTCTGGTTGTCGGGCTTTTAGTTCATTGAACAGGAAGTCCCGGAACAAGGCATGGTATTTATAGGAGATAACTCCTGGTTCTAGTGGTTGGCTGATTCTGGAAATAAAAAGGTTGTTCTGTTCAAAATAGGTTAAAAGCTCCTGGCTGTCTGTCTGATCCAGCAAGAAGTTACAAAGATTACTGTTCAACTGTTCGAGGATGCTGGTGGAAATCAGGAAGTTTCTAGCGTTATCAGAGAGTTGGGACAGAACATTTTCAGCCAGATACCTTGCAATGTGATCGCTGCTGCCAGAGAGGTTCTCCAGCCAGTTAGTTGGTTTATCCTGGTCTTTCATGGAAAGCAGTACCAGCCTGATACCTGCAGCCCAGCCCTGTGTTCTGGCTATCACGATTTCTATATCGGATTCTGTGAGTTGAGGCTTTTGCTGTCTGTTGAATAGTGCCAATGCCTCTGGCTGATCAAAGCGCAGGTCTGATTCATCCAGACTGAGTAATTGACCGCTTATTTCCAATGATGACAAGTGTAGGCTTTTGGTATTTCGGCTACCTATTATTATTTTTTTATCAATAGGAAGGTAATTAATCAGCTCCTGGATTATTTCAATAACTTCCGGGTTCTTGATATGTTCAAACTCATCAATAAAGATATAAAAAGGGTTTTTTGTGGTTGTCAGTTTATTAACCAATAAGGATATATGGTTTTTGATGCTGAAATACTGTGTAGGGCTGGAGTTTCCGATGTCTGGTGATGGTAAAATATCAAAAGGAAGAAGCCTTGAGGCCACTTGGTTTAAATAAACTAAAAAACGGCCGAGATCATTATCTCGTTCGTCAAGGGTGAGCCAGCCAGTGGGAGTACCTTCCTTTTCGACGGATTGATGCAGCTGTGCAAGCAGGATGGATTTTCCAAAGCCTGCCGGTGCAGTAACGATGGTGATGCGTCTATCTGATTGTTTGATCCGATTGATCAATCGCGATCTGACGATGGCATCCGGGGTTTGCGATGGTGCTCCGAGCTTTCCCATGATGAGACGTGGAACTGCTCCAAACTTGAATAAACCTGGAAAGGATACTGGCTGCTTGTCGGAAATTTTCATGCGTCTATTGCCTTTTCTCGACCGTTCTCCATGTCTTTTCAAGACGCAGATCAGTCTTTGATTATTTTTATTATTGAGAGCTGCTCTTTGGCAGTTTTTGAATACTAGCAGATTGCCTCTTTAATTGAATATCACGGTTTTCCGTGATTGTTCAATGATGATCAGGCGTTTAAAAATGATTACAACGCTGGTCATTGCATCGATTGCGGTTTGGCCCTGTGCCGGGTTCGACGATCTGATCCCGTGGCTATTGATGAAAATAAAATAAAAGCCTTTTGGAATTCTATGATTATGAAATCAGCATCTACTGACTCTGTTGATAGCGGTCGCCCAGATCATCCGCCATTCAATTGGCCTGAAAAACCACATGTTAAGCTCGCTCCAACGGGTGCAGACCGGCAGTTGAGTGAACTAGAAAGCACAATGCAGGACATGGTTCACTCATTCGCTGAAAAAGTGATGCGTCCTATTGGTATCGCCCTCGATAAAATGACGCCAGATGAGGTGATTGCTCCTGGCTCTCCGTACTGGACCTATCTGGAAGAGCTCAAGAAACTGGAAATAACCCCAAAAACTTTCATGGATTTGTCGCCGGAAGAACGTGGCCGTCTGTTCCCGATTGTTATGGAAGAAATGGGGTGGGGAGATGGCGGCCTTTCTATTATCTATGGTGCCTGTTCGTTGCCACCCTTGATGGCATTGGTATTTAACCGGACTTTCCTTATTGAACGTTTTCCCGACACTTTACGTGGTTGTTGGGCTATTACCGAACCGGATCACGGTAGTGATTCTCTGGATATCAGTCGCCAGGCATTTCATGCCCAGGGAAATTATGGACGCCCCAACTGTGTGGCGACCATTCGCGGTGACAAGGTTGTTCTTAATGGTCAGAAAGCGGCTTGGGTATCCAACGCACCAACGGCCGAAGTGTGTGTTTTGTTCTGTTCTGCCGATACTGGCGATGGTGCTGATACCCAGCATGGTGTCTGTATTCTGGTGCCGATGGATGCGCCTGGTGTTACCCGCGGCAAGCCGCTGGACAAGATTGGGCAGCGTGCACTGCCTCAGGGTGAGGTTTATTTCGATAACGTTGAATTGACTACCGATTATCTCGTCGCTGGTCCTGAAGATTATCAGCGGGCGGTGTATCTCATTCACGCCGAAGCAAACAGTCAAATGGCGTGTGTCTGGACGGGTGCTGCCCGTGCTGCTTACGAATTGGCTTTTGAGTATGCGCATCAACGTAAGCAGGGTGGCGTTCCGATTATTCGTCATCAGGCTGTTGCTGCCCGGCTGTTCCATATGTATCGCAAGGTTGAGGCCTCGCGGGCGTTGGCACAGCGTGTCGCTTTGCATAATCACACATCAGAAATTCCCTCCCTCCAGTCTGCCATGGCGGCCAAGGTTACGGCCACTCAGACCGCTTTCGAAGTGGCCAGCGAGGCTTTGCAGGTGTTCGGAGGCAATGGTCTTACCAAAGAGTACCAGATCGAAAAGATCCTCCGTGATGCTCGCGCCTCAATGATTGAAGATGGTTGTAACGACATTCTTGCTCTGAAAGCAGGTTTTAACATGATCGATCCTGATTTGTTCTAAACCTCGTCGATTAAAAACTATTCTGGAGTTCAAATGAAAACGAATGCATTGGTTGCAGGCGTAGGTATGACGACGTTTGGTCGTCATATGGGACGTAACCTGAAATCGCTGGCAGGAGAGGCGATTCTTCAGGCTCTTAAAGATGCCGGGATTTCGCCGGGAGAGCTGGAAGCAGCGTACATGGGTAATGCGGCAGCGGCAGTGATTACTGGCCAAATGTGTGTGCCGGGGGAAATCGTTTTACGCGAAGTTGGCATTGGAGGCATTCCGGTTGTCAATGTCGAAAATGCCTGTGCCACTGGATCTACTGCATTTAACCAGGCTGTTGCCATGGTGACGGCAGGAGCCTACGACGTGGTACTGGCATGCGGTTATGAAAAGCTGGTTCACGAAGACAAGGCGAAAAGCTTTTCGGTTTTTGCCGGTGCGGCGGATGTAGAGCTGCAAGCCGAACTTGAAGCGACCGTCAATGCTCGTATGAAAGCCGCTGGTATGACCGTGACGGAAGGAGGTCAGCGCTCTGTATTTATGGATATTTACGCCATGATGACCGCTGATCATATGCAGAAATACGGTACAACACGTGAGCAGATTGCAGCGGTATCGGCGAAAAACTCATTTCACGGCAGCATGAACCCGCGCGCCCAATTCCGTGATGTCGTCACGGTTGAACAAGTGCTTGCGGCTCGAGAAATTGCTTATCCACTGACCTTGCCTATGTGCTCACCCATTGGTGATGGTGCTGCCGCAGTTGTGGTTGTCAGTGAGCGAAAAGCCCGTGAGCTGGGTTTGAGCAAACCGGTGCGTGTGCTGTCGTCCGCATTTAAAACCGGCTGGGACTTCGCTGAGGGTGAGAGTGAAGCAAGTGTGTTTGAAGCCACAATTGCCCAGGCTTACGAAGAAGCTGGAGTTGGTCCGTCTGATCTGAGCGTGGTGGAACTTCACGACGCCTCTGCACCTTCTGAAATCATTCATACCGAATATTTGGGTTTGTGCCCTAAAGGTGAGGGTGGGCTGCTGGTTGAGTCTGGTGCTACCCGTCTGGGGGGACGTATTCCAGTGAGTACTTCTGGTGGTTTACTGCGTAAAGGCCACCCGATTGGTGCTACCGGTATTGCCCAGATTGTAGAACTGACCGAGCAGCTACAGGGCCGCTCTGGTGCCCGACAGGTCGAAAGTGCTCGCATCGGTTTGGCTGAAAACGGTGGTGGATTCGTAAAAGACAGTGTTGCGGCACTGATCGTGACGATTCTGGCGGTATAGGGATATTACTTATGAAGAATATGAGCATTATCGCGAATATCGTCGCTGAAGGTGTGGCGCGAGAGCCGGATCTGGATGTTCTGACCTTTGTGGATGGTGAACGCGAAGAGGTTCGTACCTACCAGCAGCTTTGGGATAACAGCCAGCGTATAGCCCTTTCTTTGAAAGAGAGCGGTATTCATACCGGAGATCGTATCGGCCTGCTGATGCAAAATCATCCCGAGTTTGTAGAAACCATGATTGCTGCCGCCATTCTGGGGGCGGTACTGGTGCCGATTGACCCGCGTACCCGTGGTGAAAAACTGACATTCATGCTGAATGACGCCAGTTGTCTGGGGGTGATCTGCGCCGATTACACCTTGCAGGCTTTGCTTGAGTGTGTGGATGCAGTCCCCAGTCTGGTGTTCGCCTATGTGGTTGGTGAGAACTGGCTGGCTGGGAATAGCTCGTCAATCACCCCCGTATCCATGGCAGATGCCCTGGCAACTGCACTTCCTGAAATAGAGCTTGAGGTGATGGCCAAGGATGACGCTGCGCCGATGCAGATCATGTACACCTCTGGAACGACGGGAGACCCTAAAGGTGTGATTGTTCGGCACGGCCGTTTTGGCTTTGTGGCAAATCAGGGTCAAGCGGTTTTTGGGTATACCCAACAGGATCGCCCTTATACCGGTTTGTCCCTGACGCATGGCAATGCCCAGTTTCTGACCCTTGCTCCGTCATTGAAAATGGGATTGCGAGCGGTGATCAGCCGTCGTTTCACCAAGTCCCGCCTGTGGGACATTGTCCGGCACTATGGATGCACCACGTTTTCACTGCTTGGTGGCATGGTGACTGCCATCTACAGCGAACCGCAGCGAGCTAACGATGCTGATAACCCGGTACGTCTGGTTATCAGTGCTGGTATGCCTGCTGTTCTGTGGAGCGATTTTGCCCGGCGCTTTGGTGTTGATATTTTTGAATTCTATGGCGCCATGGAAGGTGGCATGACCATTAATCCGCCAGGTGTCGGCCCGATTGGCAGTTGTGGACGCGCACCGTCGGTGCTGAAAGCGATTGTGGTGGATGAACAGGGCAATGAAGTACCTCCTGGAGTACCCGGTGAAATCTGGTTCCGGCCTGCCGATGGTTCGCCTGCTGTCGTGGATTACTTCAATAATGCGCAAGCTTCGGCTGCCAAAGTTGAAGGCGGCTGGTTGCGCACCGGCGACGTGGTGACGATGGATGCTGATGGCTGGGTGTTCTACCAGCATCGCAAGGGTGGTGGTATTCGTCATAACGGAGACTTTATCAACCCCGGTTTTGTGGAAAAGGTGGTGGCTGAGCATCCAGATGTCAGTGATGTGGCGGCTTACGGTATTCCAGCTGCATCAGGCGCGCCGGGTGAAAGCGATATCGTCATCGCTGTGGTTCCGGGAAAAGCGGATGGTTTTGACCCGCAGTCGGTATTCGCCTGGTGTCGGGGCCGCCTCGAAAACAACATGATTCCCGAATTTATTCATGTAATGGAAGAACTCCCGAAAACTGCCACAGAAAAAGTGCAGCCACGGTTTCTGGTCGAGAAATTCAAGGCAGGTCTGGACCCGATATATCGGGATCGTATTGGCTGATCCTGTTGAGTGCCTTGTGCGTTAAATCCCTCAAAAAATAAAAAAGGAAAAACTATGAACTCTCCGAAAGTCGTTGTTTATGGTGCCAGTGGATACACCGGCAAGCATCTTGCCTGGAAACTGGCCGAGCGCAAAATCCCGTTTATTGCTGCCGGACGCAATAAAGAGCGATTGGAAAAGCAACTCGGTGCTATGGAAGAACTGCAAGGTGCTGAATATGAGGTGGTCGCGGTTGAACACACCAAAGAAGCACTGACCAAACTCTTTACCGGGAAAAAAGTCGTTCATAACCTCGTTGGCCCTTATATGCAATTGGGCAAGCCGGTTGTGGAAGCGGCACTGGCAGCCGGTTGCCACTATCTGGACTGTACCGGTGAGCAAGACTGGATGTTCTTGCTGAAGGCTGAATATTCTCAGCGCTTTGCGGATAAAGGGCTGGCGTTATTGCCTGCTACCTCTGCGATGTGGAACCTGGGACTGATGGTGGCCGAAAAGGTACTGGAAACTGATGGCATCGATTCTCTGGATATTACCTACACACTCTCTGGTGTGCCTTCTGTGTCCTCAACCCTGTCATTCATGCGGATGTGCTGTCAGCCGCAATATCGGCTGCAGAACAACCAGCGGGAAGCCTGGCCGATCGAAGGTGTCAATATGGTGGTGCCGGGAATTCATGAAGTGCTGATGGCCTTGCCATGGAGCGGTGGTGGTGAGTCTGTCTGGCTTGAGGACGACAAACGTGTCATCAACTGCTCAACTCTGGTGACCTTCCGCAATCAGGCTCTGATGAATCTGGTTATCTCGCGCATGAAAGAGTTTACCAGTGACTATCAGCACCGCTCAGCGCAAGAGCAGGAAGAAGCTACCAATCGCTGGGCGATGGAAATAGCGCCGCAAGGTGAGCCTCCACGGGAGGATTTTGATATTCATCGGGGTTTGATTACCTGTCATGGCCGTGGCCGTACCACCATGCGTTCGGTGTCTCTACCGGGAGTTGCATTCGGATATGTGGGTACTGCCTCTATGGGAGCTCAGGTGATTGACACCCTGCTGCGGGGACAGCAGCGCGCGGTAGGGATGGTGCCCGCCGCCTACGTGGTGGGTGTCCGTGAGCTTCATGCCGAGCTTGTGAGTCAAAAGGTTGCTGGCGATATGGTCGACATTATTCGCTGATCCATGCGATTCGGCGGGGCGTGGCTATCGGGCCGGATCGCCCCTTCAGAACAAATTCAGGAGACAGTATGAAAAATCTCTGTAACTCAAGGTACGAAGGGCTGACCGTCCTGGTGACCGGCGGTGGTGCCGGTTTGGGTGAAGCCATTTGTGAGCGTCTCGCTGCCGAAGGTGCGGCTGTCGCCGTGCTGGATTATTCCATTGAAGCGGCGCAACGAGTTGCTAGCAAACTGCGGGAGCAAGGTGCCAAAGCACTGGCTCTGTGCGCAGACGTGACCAGACCTGAACAGCTGAAGCAGGCGATTGCCACCTTGCTTGAAGAGTTTGGCCAGTTGGATATGGCGGTGAATAACGCCGGAATAGGCATTCCGTTTGCCCCTCTGGCAGATCAGGAGGATGAGACTTGGGCACGAGTGATTGATGTCAACCTGACTGGCGTCTTCAATAGCATGAAAGCCGAACTGCCGCATATGCAGGAGCGTGGAGGTGCAATTATTAATATTGCATCGGTTACTGCACTGATGGGTATTGCCGGTGTCAGCCCGTACGTGGCAGCCAAACATGGTGTGCTTGGTCTCACCCGTTCCGCCGCTATCGAGTATGGAAAGTATGGCGTGCGAGTCAATGCGGTTTGCCCAACATTTGTGCGAACTGCACTGACTATGGCTGAATTAACGGATGAAGAGCAATGGCAAGCGCTGGATGATATGCATCCTATGGGGCGTTGCGCCACCCCTGAAGAAGTCGCCGCCATGGTGGCCTTCTTGGGCAGTGCCGAAGCGGCCATAGTCACCGGTTCAGCCAATACAGTTGATGGTGGTTTTACCACCGGTCGGTAAGTTACCAACCAAGGAGTGTATCGATGGATATTCGCAACAGGGTTGTCATTGTCACTGGCGCTACTGGCAGCATAGGTCGGGGTGTGTGTCTGGTACTCGCTGCTCGCGGTATGCAGGTAGTGGTCGCTGACCTTGATCAACAGGTCTGCGATCGATTTGCAGATGAATTGGTAGGGCGGGGGTACAAAGCCATCGCAGTGGCGGTGGATGTGACTAGCCGTAAGGCGACCGTAAAAATGGCGGCTACGGTACTGGAGCAGCTTGGCGCCATTGATGTTCTTGTCAATAATGCCGGCATTATCGGTCTGGCACCTCTGCAGGAATTGGAGGAAGCCGTTTGGGATCGAGTGATTGATGTTAATTTGAAGGGCAGTTTTCTATGTGCCCAAGCCGTCGTAACCACAATGATTGAACAAAAGCGTGGACGAATTATCAATGTGGCTTCCGTCGCCGCTGCTCGGCCTGCACCCTTTCAGTCTGCTTATGCTGCTACAAAAAGTGGCGTATTGGGGTTGACCCGGGTTTGGTGCCAAGAATTGGCTGCCTACGATATTACGGTAAATACGGTTTGTCCCGGGTTTGTGGATTCACCGATGTGGTCTGAACATTTGGGCCCGGCGTATGCTGCTGTATCGGGTGTTGAATCGGCAGCTGTTCTGGATGCCTTGTCACGGGCTAATATACCGCTGGCTCGTCCACAGCAGCCAAAGGACCTGGGGGAGGCTGTAGCCTATATTGCTGGAGCCGACAATGTCACCGGGCATACCTTATATGTCGATGGCGGATTTACTCAAGCGTAGTTGTATCAATAAAATTTGATAGATTAATGCTTTTTGATTCATCAATTTATTCCGGCAGCCTCCGAAGGGCGCGGGTTGCTGCCAGAGTCGAGCGCTGTGCAGGATTAAATAGATGGTTCTTTGGGGATGGCTTTGGTTTTATGTCAGGTGTTTTTGTTGTTTATAACGGGTATCCGGTATTGGTCATTGATGGTTTTTAACTTACATTAACAAAGTTAGCAGAGGGGATGATGTTTTCCTCTTAGTCTTTCATTGTCACCGCCTTTTTATCTGTCTCAGTCGGTGCTAGCAGGCACCTTTTTACGGCTCCTTTAGGGGCCGTTTTTTTCTTTCAATAACCCATTTACCAAAGCCATTAAATTAATCGGCAGACGACGATTTGCATGCAAGAGAAGGCTTGTGTCCGATAAATGATCATAGATTGTCGCTTCAAGCGCGGGTAAATCCGCTCCTGCATAAAGAAAAATAATCCGGATTAAGTTATAGGTCACGGGTTTCCGTGATTGTGGACGTGGAGTGTCTGGCTGAGAATAAAATTTCCCTAATAATAAATAGAAATGAGATGGCGCTTCTAGGGATTGCCATCCGAGTTGAAGGGTTTAATATGACTAAATCTGTTCCAGATCCCCATGGTGTACAAGGTACTCCACAGCGAAAGTGTATTCTCTCACTTGCCATTGTGGCTATGCTAGGAGGTGGTGTTCCAGAAGCACTTTCTCAATCGATCAATACGGGCAATCCCGACTTGAAAGTCCGTTGGGATAATACATTTAAATACACGGCAGCATGGCGTGTTAATAAGCCTGATAATTATGTAGCCTCTGGTGAGTCCGGTGAGCAGCCGAATACGGATTATGGAGATCTTGCGCATGACCGAGGTCTGATCAATAATCGCCTTGATCTACTTTCTGAGTTTGACCTCCTTTATAAAAACTACGGATTCCGTATATCGGGTGCTGCTTGGTACGATGATCATTATATGAATGAATATAATGACTATCCGGATGGTAATCCTCCAAATACCCAGGCAACACTGGCAGGTGAAAAAAACAATCGTAATTCGTCTGATGTTCAGGACGTCATGGGACGCCGGGTCGAAATTCTGGATGCTTTTTTGTACGGCCGTTTTATGACGGGTGAAGAATCCGGTATTACTGTGCGTGTGGGTAAGCATACCCAGCTCTACGGTGAAACCCTGTTCCTGGGTGCCAACGGTATTGCTGCGGCACAGGGGCCGGTCGATCTGATCAAAGCATATTCTTTGCCAAATGCCCAATTCAAAGAAATTGCCATGCCCGTAGGGCAGGTGTCTACCGACTTCCAGCTTTCCCCTGATGTATCTGTTGGTGCCTACTATCAGTACGAATGGAAGCCGATACGATTGCCGGCAGCGGGAAGCTATTTTGGTGCCGCTGACTTCGTCGGTGATGGCAGTGATCTGTTACTGATTCCTTTTGGATCTGGTGTAGCACCTCGTGTATCCGATCTTGAGGGTGACGACAGCGGCAACTTCGGTGCCCGTATTAAAATCCGCATCAGTGATACCGATTATGGTGTATATGCCGCTCGTTATAGCGAAAAAGCCCCTATTCCAGTAGTCGATGTGGCTACTGAAACTTATCGCTTGATGTATGCGCGAGACATTGACACTTTTGGTGCCAGTATTTCTACCGTGTTTGGTGAAAGCAATGTTGCTGGTGAAATATCCATACGACACAATACACCACTGGCCCCATTGGGAGATCTGATAATTAGCACCATGGCCGATGCCGATAATAAAGATAATACGCCTTATGCACGCGGTAACACTTTTCATATGAATTGGTCTGCCATTTCAGTGTTTACAGAGTCGTCTCTTTGGGATGGTGCCAGCTTTGTTGGTGAAATCGCCTATAATCGGTTGATGAGTGTTACCCATGACCCGGTTAGTGCGACGGGGCTGGCGGCTAAAAACACTACTAGTACACGTGGCCATTCTGCCGTTCGATTTGTATTTCAACCCGAATATTTTCAAGTTCTTCCTGGGGTTGATATGCAGGTTCCAATTGGTGTGGGTTATGGGATTAGTGGTCGTTCAGCAATATTTCAGATGGTTCCTGAGCATGGTGGAGATATTTCCGTTGGTATTAACGCCGATATTCAGAGGATTTGGAAACTCAGCTTCAACTACAAACATTTCTTCGGCGATGACGGCCCGGCTCCGGTATTGGCATCGGAAGATGCGGCAGCATCCAGCTATGCCAGTTATGACCAGTACTACGGCGATCGCGATTTTGTTGCATTGACTGTTCAGCGTTCGTTCTAACGAAATATAAGGATCTGGAAATGAAATTTTTTAATAAGGCTGCGCTGGCATTCGCGGTAGCATCGATATGTTATATCCCGGCAATATCTCAGGCCGGTGTGTCTGCTGAAGAAGCCGCCAAACTCAAGACCACTTTGACCCCGCTGGGTGCGGAAAAGGCGGGCAACGCGGATGGTAGCATCCCTGCCTGGGATGGCAAAAGTGCTCCTCAGGTTGCCAAACTGAATACCGGCCACTCTGCTGATCCGTATGCCGCCGAAAAACCGTTGTTTTTTATTGACGCGAACAATTCTGGCCAATACGTCGACAAACTCAGCCAGGGCACGATCGAGTTGATGAAAAAATACCCAAGCTTCCGGGTTGATGTTTATCCAACGCATCGTACCGCTGCAGCACCACGCTATGTGTACGAAAACACTTACACTAATGCGACCAGGGCCTCTTTAGGTGAAGACGGTGAAGTGAAGAACGCCTTTGGTGGCGTGCCGTTCCCGATTCCAAAGTCTGGTGAAGAAGTCATCTGGAACCACATTCTGCATCCTCGAATCAGCTCTTCAGAGTTCGGTTTGAAGAACGTCGTTGGATCGTCCAATGGCCGCTGGACTATCGCTACCCGTGCAGAAAACAACAACCAGTCGCCGTATTATTCTCGTAATGGCAGTGCCGAAAAATGGAGTGGTGATTATCTGCTAGCGCGGTTCGTAAACACTGATCCACCGTTCAAGGCTGGTGAAGCACTGGTGATTCGGGATAACGTGAGTTTGGTTAACAGCCGACAGGCGTGGCAGTACCTGGTGGGTCAACGTCGGGTTCGACGTGCCCCAACGGTGGCATATGATACGCCTGACTTCGTGGCATCTGGAGCGAATTACTTCGACGAAGTGATTGGCTTCTATGGATCACCAGATCGCTACAGTTGGAAGCTGCTTGGCAAGAAGGAAATGTATATCCCTTACAACACTAACGGTTTCCAGGCGACGCCGATGGATGATGCGATGGTGCCTTTTCACTTTAATCCAGACAAGGTGCGCTGGGAGCTGCACCGGGTTTGGGTTGTAGAAGCAACGGTTGCAGCTGGCAAGCGTCACGTTCTGCCGAAACGCACATTCTATTTTGACGAAGATACCTGGGCGGTATCTATGATTGATGGATATGACGCCGAAGGTAAATTGTGGCGTTCCTCTTATGTTATGCCAACAGTTGAACCGGATTACCCGATCGTCATTGCGGACACAACATTTGTATATGATCTGCAGGCTAAAACCTTCAGTTGTGTGCAGTGCTTTAACGAAGAATATTTTCGAGTTGTGGATGATAAGCCAAATAGCTTCTTTACCGGGGCTTCAATGGGGGCCAGTGGTCTTCGTTAAAACTTCTTAAAGGTCAGTCCCGGTTTTCGTTCGGAAGGCCGGGTTGACTCATTCACGTTTCGGAAATCAGGTAATTTTATGACCAAATATCTACGGAATATCTCACTGATTCTTGGTTTGGCTTTTATCTCAGTGAATGTTTTTTCAGAAGATATGGTTCGTTTGGATCCTCTGAATATGGAGAGCACGAAATCATCACGTGCCCATCATGTATTAATCACCAGTGTGGTGCGGGCAGCCGATCGCTTGGTGGCGTGCGGCGAGCGTGGTGTCGTTATGCTTTCTGATGATTCAGGCCAAAGCTGGCATCAGGCCGACTTTGTCCCTGTGAGTGTCACGCTCACCAAACTGTATTTTGTTGATGCTGACACCGGTTGGGCGATCGGTCATAGCGGTGTGGTGTTGAAGACTGTGGATGGTGGTAAGCACTGGAAAAAGCAGCTAGACGGTTTTCAGGCTGCGCAGATTGAACTTAAGGCAGCTGAAAAGGATAGTGCTAATGACAGTCGCATGCAGGCAGCCCGCTATCTGGTGCAGGATGGTGCCGACAAGCCATTTCTTGGAATACATTTTACCGATGCGTTGCACGGCATCATCGTTGGTGCCTATGGTATCGCGTTTGCAACCCGTGATGGTGGCATGCATTGGGAAAGTTTGATTGGACGTATCGCAGACCCTGCAGGTCGCCATTTGTATGCTGTTGTCCAACAGGAAAATTTCATATACCTCGCCGGTGAGCAGGGAGCCCTGTTTCGTTCCGATGATAACAGCCAGTCATTCTCTTCACTGAATGTGGGCTGGGATGGATCTCTGTTCGGAATTCTGCCGCTAGGTAACAAGAGCCTGATTGCCTATGGCTTGCGTGGTAAAACATTCGCGAGCACGGATCAAGGAGAATCCTGGAAAGCACTCAATCTGCCAGAAACCTCTATAGTCGCTGGTCATATTTTGTCAGATGGAGCGATTGTGCTGGCAGACGAAACCGGTCAGCTGCATTTGAGTAAGGATGCAACATTCTTCAATTCTGTGGGCTTGCCTGCCAATGGACCGATTTCGGCATTTATTGAATCGGCAGACAAACAGCTAATCTTTTCTGGTGCGAACAATCTTTCGCGCCGGTCACTGAAATAAAAATGGAGTATCGTCGTGCATCATGCCCAATCTGAGCACCCGGTTATTCAGGATCTGACCGAATTTAATCATAATTCGGGATCTCGGGTTGAACGTCTGCTATTTAATCATCGACGTATTGTTATCGGAATATGTTTGATCTTGACATTATTGCTGGCTGCGCAGACAACCAACCTGCGATTGGCTGCTTCGTTTGAAAAAATGATTCCGGCTAGTCATCCATATATTGTCAATTATTTTGCAAATCGATCCGAGCTATCTGGCCTTGGTAATGCTGTCAGAATATCTGTCGAAAATACCGGCGGCTCGATCTATGATCGTGAATATCTGGATGTGTTACGTAAAATAAATGATGAGGTATTCCTGACCGAAGGTGTCGAACGCCCTTATATGAAGTCCCTTTGGACTCCATCTACTCGCTGGGTTGCGGTGACCGAGTATGGTCTGGATGGAGGGCCTGTTATTCCTGACGATTATGATGGTTCCCAAAATTCGCTGGAGCAGGTGCGTATCAACATTGAGCGTTCCGGGGAAATCGGCCAGCTGGTGGCTACCAATCTGAGATCAAGTATTGTTTTTGTGCCGCTGCTGGAGCGTGATGATCTTGGCAATAGACTGGATTATCATACGTTGGCAACCCATCTAGAAGAGCTTCGTAGCAAGTATGAGTCGGAAAAAATCCGTATTCATATCACCGGTTTCGCCAAAGTTGTTGGCGATTTGATTGACGGTCTTGTGCAGGTACTCGGATTTTTTGCACTGGCGATCACCATTTGTATTGGTGTGCTGTTTTGGTACACACGTTGCGTCCGCAGTACTCTGCTAGTGGTGCTTTGTTCTCTGATTGCTGTCGTATGGCTATTGGGCCTGTTGCCAGTACTTGGCTATGAACTCGATCCTTATTCCATTCTGGTACCGTTTATGGTTTTTGCTATCGGCATGAGCCACGGCGCCCAGAAAATGAATGGGATCATGCAAGATATTGGTCGTGGTACTCATCGACTGGTTGCGGCTCGATATACCTTTCGGCGTCTGTTCCTGGCGGGGTTGACCGCTCTCGGGGCCGATGCGGTGGGGTTTGCCGTAATGATGGTGATTGATATCCAGATTATTCAGGATTTGGCCATCACCGCCAGTATTGGTGTGGCAACCCTGATTCTCACTAACTTGGTATTACTACCCATTTTACTGTCATATTCGGGGGTTGATCCGAAAGCGGCCCAGCGTAGCTTGCGTTCTGAGCAGTCTGATTTGCAGGATGCTACGCATAAAAAACACCGCTTCTGGGATTTTCTGGATCTCTTCACCCGCCGTAAATACGCGTCTATTGCCTTGTTGGTAAGTATCGGGCTGGGGTGCTTTGGGCTGGTGGTCAGCCAGCAGTTGAAAATTGGGGATCTGGATGCTGGTGCGCCAGAGTTACGCCCGGATTCACGTTACAACCTGGATAACGCCTTCTTGGCGGCCAACTACTCAACCAGCAGTGATATCTTCGTTGTGATGGTGCGTACTCCCCAATACGAGTGCGCCAATTATGGCACTCTGATCAAAGTAGATGCGCTGGAATGGCAGCTGCAGCAACTGACGGGTGTGGAGTCGACCCGGTCTCTGGCCAGCCAGGCCAAGGCCGCTGCGGTAGGGATGAACGAAGGGAGTCTGCTGTGGTATGAAATTCCACGTTCACAGTCGCTAATCAACTCGATTGTTACCCGTGCTTCTCGAGAACTGTTTAACCAGAACTGTGACCTGCTGACGATCTACGCATATCTGAAAGACCATCGCGCCGATACTCTGGAAGAGGTGGTACAGGTGGTAGAAGCCTTTGCCGCAGCCAACAACACCGCTGATGTAACCTTTATGCAGGCCGCTGGCAGTGCCGGGATTGAAGCTGCAACCAATATTGTGGTGCGTAAGGCAAATTCTGAAATGCTGCTGCTGGTATATGCAGCGGTCACCCTGCTGGCTTACATCACCTTTAGATCCTGGCGGGCGGTTATATGTGCAATTATCCCGCTGGCATTGACGTCTGTGTTATGCGAAGCATTGATGGTTTTTCTGGGTATTGGCGTCAAAGTGGCAACCTTACCTGTTATTGCCTTGGGGGTTGGTATTGGTGTGGATTATGCCTTGTATATCCTTTCGGTTACGCTGGCTAATTTGCGGGCGGGTATGACTCTGTCCGAAGCGTATTATCGTTCGTTACTATTTACTGGGAAAGTGGTTGTATTAACCGGGATTACATTGGGGATTGCCGTTTGTACTTGGGTTCTTTCACCTATAAAATTTCAAGCTGATATGGGTATCCTGCTGGCCTTCATGTTTATCTGGAATATGATTGGTGCTCTGATTCTTATTCCATCTCTCGGTCATTTCCTGTTGCGCTCTGAATATAAAGAGATAGCTGATGAAAATAATATGAATATACGGAGTAAAAATACATGTACCAGCACCTGCTAGTGCCTTTGGATCAGTCGCCCCTGGCTATGAGATTGGCGGAATATTCGATCAAATTTGCCAGTGAGATCGGAGCGACGATGACATTTATTACGGTCTGTCAGGACTTTGAAGGCACTGCTGAAGGGGCTCTGCAAAGAACTCTGTCTCCTGATCGTTTTATAGACATAGCACTCCATGAAGCCAAACAGACTCTCCAGGCGGCATTGGATCTCGCTGCCTTGCATGGTGTCAGAGCGGTTACCCAGCTGCGTATAGGTGATGCGCCGTTTGAGGAAATTATTAACGAAGTCCGCAGCAGCGCTTGTGACCTGGTGGTGATGGCTTCTCATGGCCATCATGGATTGGAGCGATTATTGGTTGGCTCACAAACACAAAAGGTGCTCGATTCTGCATCGGTGCCGGTGCTGGTTATGCCGTTGAGATCAAACGGAGAATAAACGTAATGCCTTCTAACGTAATGCTTTCTAAAGGGCGCATCTAAAAATATAGCAAGCGATGAAAGAACAAGGAAAAAAATCGACGAAAAGCGCAGTTTATGAGTAATAAATGAGAATTTCTAGTCGATTTTAAACGCCTTCATTTCAAGCGCAATAATTTATAGATGTGCCCTAAAGCTGTTTTTTTAAAGATGGGATAAACAAGATGATAAAAATAAATGTCATGTACCCGGTCACTGAAGGTGCCGGATTCGACCTGGATTATTATTGCAACAAACATATTCCCATGGTGGCCGGACTGCTGGGATCTGCCTGTAAGGGGATTCATGTAGAAAGTGGTCTTTGTGGGGGGGAGCCGGGTCGTCCGGCACGATTTGAAGTGATGACCGGAATTCTGTTTGAGCGTTTAGCAGACTACGAAAGCAGTTTTGCGGCGGCGGCGGGTGTATTGATGGCCGATATTCCCAACTTTACGACCATTCAGCCCTGGGTCGAAGTGACCGATGTGTGTGTTGATCAGAGGGAGAGTGAATGAAAATTCTGGTATGCATAAAGCGGGTTGTGGATCACAACGTTAAAGTTCGGGTCAAGGCTGATAGTAGTGGCGTGGATTTGACCAATGTCAAAATGGCCATTAATCCCTTTTGTGAAATTGCCGTCGAAGAGGCTGTCCGCTTGAAAGAAGCAGGTATCGCCTCTGAAGTTGTGGTTGTCTCTGTTGGGCCTGATGTGGTGCAAGAACAGTTGCGCCTGGCGCTGGCGCTGGGCGCTGATCGTGGCATTCAGGTGAACACCGATGCCGTTGCCGAGCCTCTTAATATTGCCAAGCTGTTGGCTGCTCTGATGAAGAGCGAAGAGCCGGGGCTGGTCATTCTGGGTAAGCAGTCCATTGATGCAGATAACAATCAGACAGGTCAGATGTTGGCGGCTTTGACTGGACGCCCTCAGGGAACTTTTGCGTCCGTTGTTAAGGTGAATGGCAGCAAAGTTCAGGTAACTCGGGAAATAGATGGTGGCCTGCGCACAGTTGAGTTGGCATTGCCCGCCGTTGTAACTACCGATTTACGCCTGAATGAACCGCGTTATGCAAAATTGCCTGATGTTATGAGGGCTAAGAAAAAATCGATGGCGGTGGTGACTCCGGAAGAGTTAGGCGTTGAGCTGAAGCAGCATGCACTGGTCTTGAGCGTGGATTCACCCGAAGCGCGTCAGGCGGGTATCAAGGTGGCCAGTGTGGATGAACTCGTGGATAAACTGAAAAATGAAGCCAAGGTGATTTGAGGGTACGGTAATGACAATTCTTTTAATCGCAGAACACGATAACAAAACCCTTAATACAAGTACTCTGAATGTCGTCACCGCAGCACGTCGTATCGGTAATGGTATCACCATGCTGATAGCAGGTAATGATTGTGCAGCAGTGGCGGAGCAGGCTGCCAGTATTCCATGTATTGATCGGGTTTTACTGGTCAACGACGCCGCTTATGACAAATTATTACCGGAAAAACTATCGGCCTTGATTATCGAATTGGCAGAAGGGCATGAACACATTCTGGCGGCCGCCAGCAGCATGGGTAAAGACGTAATGCCTCGAGTGGCAGCCTTGCTCGATGTTGGCCAAATATCTGAAATTATTGCGGTGGATGCCGAGGATACTTTTCAGCGCCCGATTTATGCGGGTAATGCCATTGCGATGGTGCAGTCTCTTGATCCGATTAAAGTGATCACGGTGCGTACTTCTGCTTTTGATAAGGCAGCATCAACAGGTGGTTGTGCCGTCATTGATAGTATCGACACACACTGTGATGACCAGACTAGCGTCTTCATTGATGAGGTTCTGGTTCAATCTGACCGCCCAGAGCTGGCGGCTGCCAGCGTGATCGTCTCGGGTGGCAGAGGTATGGGGAATGGTCGTAATTTCGAATTACTGGAAGCCGTGGCAGATCGTCTTAATGGAGCGATTGGCGCATCTCGTGCAGCAGTTGATGCCGGTTTTGTCAGTAATGATTTGCAGGTTGGCCAAACTGGGAAAATTGTGGCTCCTGATCTGTATGTTGCGGTGGGGATTTCCGGTGCGATTCAGCACTTGGCAGGTATGAAGGGTTCCAAAGTGATTGTCGCCATCAATAAAGATCCGGATGCGCCGATCTTTCAGGTCGCGGATTATGGTTTGGTAATGGACTTGTTTGATGCATTACCTGAATTGGCACGCAAGCTTTGAGAAAGCGTAGAGGAGTGGGAAATACCGATGCGTGAAGTGATGGAGTTTGACGTTGTCATTGTTGGTGGTGGCCCTTCTGGGTTATCCGCTGCATGTCGCTTGGCTCAGCAGGCTCAGGCAGGAGGAAGGACTCTGACGATTTGCGTCGTTGAAAAGGGGTCTGAAATAGGCGCTCATATTTTGTCTGGAGCGATTCTCGAACCCCGCGCATTGGACGAGTTGTTTCCCGACTGGCAGGCACGGGGAGCACCACTCAATACTCCAGTGACCAAAGATGACGTCTATCTGCTTCACAGCGAGCGTGGCACAGTGAAAGTTCCAAGCCGTATGGTGCCTGTGACCATGCACAATACGGGTAACTACATTATCAGTCTTGGAAATCTGTGTCGTTGGCTGGCGGAGCAGGCAGAACAGCTGGGGGTTGAAATTTATCCGGGTTTTGCAGCCACGGAAGTTTTGTTTAACGACGATGGCAGTGTTAAAGGTATTGCCACTGGCGATATGGGAGTAACGGCCAAGGGTGAGCAGGGGCCAGCCTACACTCCAGGTATTGAACTGAGCGCTCGTTATACCTTGTTTGCTGAAGGCTGTCGGGGGCACTTGGGTAAACAACTGATTGAACGCTTTCAGCTGGATACTGACGCCGATGTTCAACACTACGGCATTGGTCTTAAGGAGCTTTGGGATATTAATCCTGATCTGCATCGGCCTGGGCTGGTGGTTCACGGTACTGGCTGGCCATTGAGTGGTGATACCACTGGGGGTTTTTTTTGTTATCACCTCGAAAACAACCAAGTGGTTGTTGGGTTAATTGTTGACCTGAACTACAGCAACCCTTGGGTCAGTCCATTTGATGAGTTACAGCGTCTCAAGCACCACCCTGCATTGTCGCAATATCTACAGGGAGGGACTCGGGTATCTTACGGTGCTCGGGCGATTACCAAGGGTGGATTCAATTCGTTGCCGAAGATGAATTTTCCTGGCGGTTTACTGATTGGCTGTGACGCAGGCACTCTAAACTTCAGTAAAATTAAGGGCACTCATACCGCGATGAAGTCAGGAATGTTGGCAGCTGAGACGATCTTTACAGCACTGCAAAACGACAGTCAGGGCGGGGAAGATCTGACTGATTTTGCAGATCGATTCAAGAGTAGCTGGCTTTATGACGAATTGTTTCAGTCTCGTAGCTTTGGCTCTGCTATGCATAAGTTTGGCCCCCTGCTGGGTGGTGCTTTTAATCTGCTGGATCAGAACCTGTTCAAGGGAGCTTTGCCGTTTACTCTACATGATCGCAAACCGGACTTTAGTTGCCTCAAACTGGCTGCTCAGAGTCCTGGGATTGCCTATCCTAAGCCGGATAACAAGCTGAGCTTTGATAAACTGTCCTCTGTGTTTGTTTCCAACACAAATCATGCCGAAGACCAGGCGTGTCATTTGGTGATTAAAGACCCATCAATACCGATTGATAGCAACCTGCCCATGTATGCAGAACCTGCGCAGCGTTATTGTCCAGCAGGTGTGTATGAGGTGGTCGATGACGTTGGCGGTCAGCGGTTGCAGATTAATTCCCAAAACTGCTTACATTGCAAAACGTGTGACATTAAAGACCCCGCTCAGAACATTACGTGGGTAGCACCGGAAGGTGGCGGTGGACCAAATTACCCTAATATGTAATTCCTGGTATATCGGAAAAACGGGATCGATCTTTCAAATTTCTTTCTGCTATGGTCGGTTTTATTTATATAACGGATATCAGGGATTTTCTTTCTGTATTTAGAATGCAATATTTTGTTTTAGCGGGAACGATCGGATATGCCTTTGTTTATCGACAGCATTTGTCGGCCAACCCGGAATGCTATCCTGCACTATTCCTTATGAGGTCAAAAACTGATGTGAGAATGTTTTTCATGTCAATGTTTTTCTGAATAAAAAATATAAATATATGGCTGAAAAAAAACCGAATTTCGGGCATCGGCTGGAAGCAAGAATAACAACTGGAGAGAACTGTAATGTTCAATAGACGCTATGAACTGGGGTTGGTAGCCTTGCTGTTCGTCGCTTGGGGAACGGTATTCCTTGATCGTATGACGCTGTCATTTTTGGCGCCCTACATTAAACCGGATCTGGGACTGGATGACGCCCAGATTGGCAAGCTGAACTCGGTGCTGGCATTGGGCTGGGCTGCTTCTACTTTTTTATTCGGTGCCTTATCAGACAAGATTGGCCGCAAGCCGGTATTGATTCCGTCGCTGATTGCCGCCGCCGGTCTGACAGCCGCTTCCGGTATTGTTGAAACCTACGAATCTCTGTTGATTGTCCGAGGTTTGTTGGGGGTTGCCGAAGGCCCGATTCTGGCCACCATGTCGGCTCTGATCAGTGAATCATCATCTGATCGTACTCGCAGCAATAACATCGCCATTGTACTTAGTGCAGGTACTATTATTGGCCTTGCCATCGCCCCGGTACTGGTTACCCAGGTGGCGTCCACTTACGACTGGCACGTGGCATTTTACCTGGCTGGTGCTCCTGTGTTAATTGTTGCTGCTCTGATGGCCTTCTTTGTGGTGGAACCTCGCAAGCAGGGGGCTTACCACCATCATCACGAACCGACCCTGAAAGATTTCCGCAATGTCCTGATGACACGCAATATTTGGATCTGCTCAATTGCCGGTTCCTGCTTCCTGAGCTGGTTGTATCTGTTCAATTCGTTTGGACCTCTGTATATCACGGAAGTACAGCAGCAGGATCCCCGCACTGCCGGTATGGTGATGGGCATGAGTGGAGCAGGTGGTGTGGTAACCGGCTTTATTCTGGTTTGGGCGTCCGGCATTGTCGGTCGCAAGGCAGCGGCTCTGATGATGGCCATTGCCGCGATCTTTACACCGCTGACGCTGATGGTGGTTCCGCTGTACGATACTGTCTGGTTGCTGGCATTGCTCGTATTTATCACTAACTGTAGCCTTGGTATTACGACGCTGGTGATAGTGGTTGCTGCGTCAGAGAGTGTGCCTCGCGCCACAGCTGCGGCCGCCATTGGCATGACCTCCATGTTCGCCGAGATTATTGGCGCGACCATCATGCCTTCGGTGGGTGGTCAAATGGCCAACTCGTTTGGTCTGGAAGCACCACTGTATATGGCCTCTGCCAGTGCTGCGGTGATGGCTGTTGTTATCCTGTTTCTGAAATTCAGCCGGGATAAGGAGTCGCAGCCAGTGGCGAATACCACGATAGCGTGATACTGACTCTGGTTTATTAGCAACTCGTTGAGCAAGTGGATCAGAGCCCTGCAAGGGTTCCCAAATCATTCCAACTCGGTGTTGGCGTTTTTTGGCGTAACCCGTTATGCCTGCACATCGGCTTTGTCATTTGAAACCATTCGGAAACCGAGAGTGGGCACCGAGTTGTTCGAAGTGCCCTTAAAACAATAAAAAGGAATATATCATGTCCATGTTAAATTCACCTTCCATGTTGATCAATGGCCGACTGGTTCGTCATGAACAGATGATGGATGTTATTAACCCAGCGAATGAACGAGTTATTTGTCAGGTACCGTTTGCCACGAGCACAGATGCCATCCAGGCGATTGCAGCCGCCAAGGCTGCATATCCGCAATGGCGTAATGTCAGTCTGGAAGTGCGTAAGAACGTATTACTGAATATCGCGGATATTATCGAACAGAACAGTCAGGAACTGCGTCAGTTAATTACCTTGGAACAAGGCAAACCATTGGCTGGTTCTGATATGGAGTTGATGATGAGTGCAACGGTGTTGCGTTATTTCGCATCACTGAAACTGGCGCCTGAAGTTATTCGCAACGATGATAGCCAGCGAGTGGAGTTGCACCGCCGCCCTTTGGGGATTGTTGCTGCCATTATTCCCTGGAACTTCCCGGTGCTGATGGCGGTATACAAATTGGCTCCGGCGCTGTTGGCAGGCAATACCTTGGTGATTAAGCCCAGCCCGACGACACCGCTGGCTACTTTGCGTTTGGGTGAGTTGCTCCAGTCTGTTGTGCCGGCTGGCGTGATCAACGTTCTGGCAGACCGTGGCGATATTGGCCCACTGCTTAGTCAGAGTACGGATGTTGCCAAGATCTCTTTCACTGGTTCAACCCAGACTGGGCGTCAGGTTATGGCCTCCTCCGCGCACAATCTCAAGCGTCTGACGTTGGAGTTGGGTGGTAATGATGCGGCCATCGTATTGGATGACGTTAACGTTGAACAGGTCGCCGAGCAAATATTTGATATGGCCTTTATTAACTCCGGACAGGTATGCATGTCTATCAAGCGTATCTATGTACAGGAAGGAGTGTATGACGCGATGTGTGCAGCACTGGCCAAGCGGGTGGCGGACAGTGTGACCGGGGATGGTATGGATCCGGCGACCCAGTTTGGTCCGGTACAGAATCGCAAGCAGTTTGACGATATTCGCAATGTTCTGTCTCTGGTGCCGCAGTATGGGCGCATTCTGGCTGGAGGAAAAATCCGCACACCTGGCTTTTTTATCGAGCCGACATTGGTTTGTGATACTGACGAAACCAGCCCGATTGCTAACGAAGAAATATTTGGCCCGGTGCGTTCGATCATGAAATTCAATACCATCGATGAGGCTGTCAGCCGTGCCAATAATAGCCAGTATGGGCTGGGTGGTTCGGTCTGGTCATCTGACGTCGAAAAAGCTGCCGCCATTGCTGGTCGGCTGGAGTGTGGCATTAGCTGGGTTAATCAACATTTTGCCATGGCTCCAGACGTACCATTTGGTGGTGTCAAACAATCCGGTATGGGGGTTGAGTTTTCTGAACACGGACTGAATGAATACACCAGTATCCAATCTTTAGTGGTTGCCAAATAAAGGTTCATCGCACTTTTAGTGTGGCGATAACGGCAGTAAAATCGGTGGTGTTTGCCTTCGCCAAAAAATAACCGACTACTGCCGCTCTATGGTCGTTAATCCCTAGATTCCCGCATATTGGGTATAATAGGCTCTGAGCTCTCTCACAAACAGTCAGGTATCGCATGGGAATCAGATTCAGGCACTGCCCACTCAATTTTTCCACTGATCTGGCGGGTGATCGTTTGGACTTGTTGTCCTGGTATTAGTCGGTGGTAAGGATTTCTATTCGACAAAACGCTAGGGGGCGTTCTCAATTATTTGACCCTGGCCTTTCGGGCTGAGGGCAGTTGACTCCAGAACGATGTTATTCGTTACTTATTGAACTCGCTAAACTGCGTTCCTCATGCCTTGTTCTGAAACCAACGCTCTCAGCAGGTAACGCCCAAGGATTACCCACCATCGTGTGCGGTAATCCGTAAGCGCCCTCAGGATAGTGTCCACTTGTATTTTAGTGGACACTTTGCGGACACGGACGGAGCCGGTTTGTACGGACGCCCTCCGTGGCTGTCCAAAAGCCGGTCCGCTGACCGTTATTCTTCCACGTAGTTAATAATCGACAATAATTGCAACGGCACTTCGACCAGTTTCTCCGGGCCGTGTGGCGTTTCGGCATCAAAGGTCAGGCTGTCGCCCGGGCCCATTTCATACAGGTGGTTGCCGTGGCGGTAAATCAGGCTGCCTTTCAGCATGTAGATAAATTCTTCGCCGGGGTGCGAAAAGGTCGGAAAGACTTCCGACAGATCGTCCATGGTGATCAGGAAGGGTTCAAAATTGCGTTTGCCGCCGCGTTGGTAAGTCAGTAGCTGGTAGGTATGGCCCTTGTCGGTGCCTCTGCGGACGACTTCCAGTCCTGCTCCCGACGGGGTGAAGTGGGCTCCGCCATCCGGGCGGTCGTAGTCGCTGAACAGTTTCGAAATAGGCAGGCCAATGGCGGTACAAAGGCGACTGAGGGTTTCGAGACTGGTGGAGACCTGGGCGTTCTCTATTTTGCTGACCATGCCCTGGCTGATGCCGGAAATTCGCGCCACATCGGTGATTTTTAATCCTTCTTCCAATCTGGCCTTTTTGACCTTCATGGCAATGTACTGGTCCAGATTAAAACGGGTGTCGTTTCCTTCCATATCTGAAAGCTCCACTAATACCTGATTTGCCCTTCTGTAGTGCGATTGTGTGAATGGATGCATTCCAATGGTGCCAAAAAACAGTCATTCAAGCATTGCAGCAGGTGCAAGAGGGTTTCTTTGAGGGAAAATTTATTGACTCACTATAGGTAAATCGGGGCTTTCGGTTCAATATGAAAAAAATATTCCCTCAAGGAAAGTGCTGGCACAGGGGTTGCATTCACTTAAAGAAATTAATTTTCCTAAAGAGAAACAAAGGTTCGGCGAAAAGCTGACCCAGGAATCAGGAGCAAGTGTATGTCGTCCACGACCCCATCCGCCGCCGAAATCGAAGCTTTTATGTCGGAAAATGATATTCGGTATGTGCTGGCGCAGTTTGTTGATATTCACGGTGTGGCCAAGACCAAGTCAGTGCCAGCCAATTGTCTTATGGATGTTGTTGAAAAGGGTGCCGGGTTTGCCGGGTTTGCGGTCTGGGGTATGGGGATGGAGCCACACGGCCCGGATTTCCTCGCCCGTGGTGATCTGGCCAGTCTGACGACGGTGCCTTGGCAGCCAGGTTATGCCCGCATTGCCTGTGACGGTTACGTCAATAATCAGCCACACCCATACGACAGTCGCGTGGTGTTAAAAAACCAGCTCAAGCGCTTGGACGACAAGGGCTGGACATTAAACACCGGTCTTGAACCTGAGTTCTCGCTGTTCAAACGTAACGCCGATGGCACATTGGGGCCGGTTGATGATACCGACAACCTGGACAAGCCTTGCTACGACTACAAGGGACTGTCGCGCTCGCGTGAGTTTCTCGAAACACTGGTCGAAAGCCTGCAACAAGTCGGCATGGACGTGTATCAGATCGACCATGAAGACGCCAACGGCCAGTTCGAAATCAACTACACCTACAGCGATGCCCTGACCTCTGCCGACCGTTTCACCCTGGTGCGTATGGCCGCAGGTGAAATTGCCAACGATCTTGGCATGGTGTGCTCCTTTATGCCCAAGCCCGCGTCGGATCGTACCGGTAACGGCATGCACTTCCATCTGTCGATTTGCGATGAGAGTGGCAAGAACCTGTTTGGCGATGACAGTGACAAGCAGGGGATGGGATTGTCGAAAATGGCTTACCACTTCACCGCCGGTCTGCTGCTGCATGCCAAGGCGTTGTGTGCCATCGCCGCGCCAACGGTGAACTCCTACAAGCGACTGGTGGTAGGTGGATCAGCCTCTGGCGCGACCTGGGCACCGGCCTATATCTGCTACGGCGACAACAACCGTTCTGCCATGGTGCGCGTACCTTACGGACGACTGGAATTCCGCCTGCCAGACTCAGGTTGTAACCCTTATCTGGTGCACGCGGCACTGATTGCTGCCGGTATGGACGGCATTGAGCGTGAGCTGGAAGCCGGTGATCCGATGAATATCAATCTGTACGCACTGAGCCAGCAAGAACGCGAAGAGCAAGGCATTGAGATTCTGCCGCAAACCCTGGGTGAAGCCATTGCTGAGCTGGAAAAAGACACCGTGCTGACCGACGCCATTGGCAAGGAAGTGATGGGTGAATTTATCAAGCTCAAAAAAGACGAGTGGATTGATTACTGCCGTCATGTGAGTGATTGGGAAGTGAAACGCTACGGCGAATTTTTCTGAGCAGTGCCAAGTAACCTGTAACTGGCTGCCACGCTCCGGCGTGGTCGCCCTGCGGTTTGCATTCCCAGGCGCGAGCATGGGAATGAGAAACAAACATTTAAATACTGAATTCACTGCTTTTGCCCCGGCAAAAGCGGAACGGTTTCGCTCGGTCTGAAGCAGGCATAGCGAAGTGTGTAATGAATATACGACTGTGAAAAAACGAGGATAACGCGATGTGTGGAATCGTAGGTCTGTACCTGAAAAATCCGGCGCTGGAGAGCCAGCTCGGTGCCCTGTTTGAACCGATGCTGATCGCGATGACCGATCGCGGCCCGGACAGCGCCGGGTTTGCCATTTACGGTGATGAAGTTGCCGATGGCACCAAGCTGACCCTGCGTCACGAGCATCTGAATTACGACTGGGAAGCGCTGGCAGAAGCGGCTCGTGCTGAGCTTAATGCCGAGGTCAGCTGGTTTCAGAATGCCACCGTTGCCGTGTTTAAAATGCACACCGATGCCGCCACCGCCACGGCGTATGTCCAGGAAAAAGCACCTGAAGTGCTGATTCTCAGCGCCGGTCACTCGATCGAGATTCTGAAAGAAGTGGGTCTGCCGGAAGTGATTTCCGAAAACTTCAATCTCAAGGGTATGAAGGGCACACACATCATTGGCCACACCCGCATGGCCACCGAGTCTGCCGTGACCATGGCCGGTTCGCACCCGTTCTCGACCGGCGAAGATTTGTGTCTGGTGCACAACGGCTCGCTGTCGAATCACAACCGTCTGCGGCTGGAACTGAAACGCCAGGGCATCCGCTTCGAGACCGAAAACGACTCCGAAGTCGCTGCCGGTTACCTGGCTCGTCGTCTGCAGCTGGGCGATACCCTCAATCAGGCGCTGGAAAATGCGATGAAGGACCTCGACGGTTTCTTTACCTTCACCATTGGCACCCGGAACGGTTTTGCCGTGGTGCGCGACCCCATTGCCTGCAAGCCGGCGGTACTGGCTGAGACCGACGACTACGTCGCCATGGCTTCCGAATACCAGGCGCTGACCACCTTGCCCGGTATCGAGAATGCCAACGTGTGGGAGCCGGAAGCGGCCAAAATCTATGTCTGGGAACGTGCCTGAGCACGCGAGCTGCCAAGGGCTAATACGAGGAACATCACATGAAAACATTTGATCTGGCCACCACCTCGCTGCGCGATATTAATCAGACGCTGCACGATCAGGCGGCGGAATGCACCGAACGCGAATGGAAAATCACTGGCGCCAAGGGCGACCACAATCTGGTCTGTGGTCTCGACCAGGCGCTGAGTGTCGATATTGAAGGTCATGCCGGTTACTACTGTGCCGGTATGAACAAGAAAGCCCACGTCGTGGTACACGGTAATGTCGGGCAGGGCGTGGCTGAAAACATGATGTCCGGCTCCGTCCGCGTCAAGGGCGAAGCCTCACAATCGGCCGGAGCCACCGCTCACGGCGGCATGCTGGTGATCGAAGGTAACGCCGGTGCCCGTTGTGGTATTTCCATGAAAGGGGTGGAAATTGTGGTCAAGGGCAATGTTGGCCATATGAGCTGTTTTATGGGCCAGGCGGGTGCTTTGGTGGTGTGTGGTGATGCCGGTGAAGCGCTGGGTGATTCGCTCTACGAAACCCGGATTTTCGTCAAGGGTACGGTTGCCTCGCTGGGTGCTGACTGCATCGAAAAAGAAATGCGTCAGGAACATCTCGACTACCTGACCGAGCTGCTGAACCGCGCCGGGGTTGATGAAGACCCGGCCAGCTTCAAGCGCTACGGCTCTGCCCGTCAGCTGTATAACTTCAAAGTAGACAACATTTCAGCCTACTAGGCCCGCAGCCAGGAGATAGTGATATGAGCGAAAAAGATCTGAATGTGAACCCTGGCCTGCGTGAGTCCGCGACCTTTGACGCGTTGACTATGCAGGAAATCCGCCGCGCCGCCGAAACCGGTATCTACGATATCCGTGGTTTTGGTGCCAAGCGTAAATTGCCGCACTTCGACGACCTGCTGTTCCTTGGGGCCAGTATGTCCCGCTACCCGCTGGAAGGTTACCGCGAGAAGTGCAACACCCAGGTCACGCTGGGCACCCGTTACGCCAAAAAACCGATCGTCATCGAGACGCCGGTCACGATTGCCGGTATGAGCTTTGGTGCTTTGTCTGCCAATGCCAAAGAAGCGCTGGGACGGGGTGCCTCTGAAGTCGGCACCACGACGACAACCGGTGACGGCGGTATGACACCGGAAGAGCGAGGCCAGTCCACCAAACTGGTGTATCAGTACCTGCCTTCCCGTTACGGCATGAACCCGGACGACCTGCGCAAGGCCGATGCCATCGAAGTGGTGTTGGGTCAGGGTGCCAAACCAGGCGGCGGCGGTATGTTGCTGGGTCAGAAAATTACCGATCGTGTAGCGAAAATGCGCACCTTGCCGATGGGCGTCGATCAACGTTCTGCCTGTCGTCACCCGGACTGGACTGGCCCGGACGATCTGGCTATCAAGATTCTGGAACTGCGTGAGATTACCGACTGGCAGGTGCCGATCTACATTAAAGTGGGTGCGACCCGTACCTACTATGACGTCAAACTGGCGGTTAAAGCCGGTGCCGATGTGATCGTCGTCGACGGTATGCAAGGCGGTACCGCTGCGACTCAGGAAGTGTTTATCGAACACGTGGGTATACCAACCATGGCCGCGATTCCACAAGCCGTACAGGCGTTGCAGGAAATGGGCATGCACCGCAAGGTACAGCTGATCGTCTCGGGTGGTATCCGCAACGGTGCCGACGTCGCCAAGTGCATGGCACTGGGTGCCGACGCGGTAGCGATTGGTACTGCTGCTCTGATTGCGCTGGGTTGTAACCATCCAAAGTGGGATGCCGAGTTCAAGAAAATCGGTTCCGCTGCCGGATATTACGACGATTACCACGAAGGCAAGGATCCGGCGGGTATCTCGACTCAAGACCCGGAACTGAGCAAACGCCTCGACCCAGTTAGCGCTGGCCACCGTCTGGCCAACTACCTGCGGGTACTGACCATGGAAGCCCAGACGCTGGCACGCGCCTGTGGCAAGAGTGATCTGCGTAACCTGGAACCGGAAGATCTGGTCGCCCTGACGGTGGAATCTGCCGCCATGGCCCGAGTGCCGCTGGCAGGTACCAGCTGGATTCCGGGTCAGGGTGGCTATTGACGGCCGTGTCTGGCAGCGGAAATCTGACGTCGGGCGCGACGACCAGACTGGCTCCCACGCTCTTGCGTGGTAGCCGGGTGCCCTTTGTCTTCCCACGCAGGAACAGGGGAACGAGGTGAACCTTGCGGCTAGCCAGCCGGGTTAACCGCACGAGCTTGTCGTGCCGAGACACCGCCGAACCCTGCATGCCAGCGGGTGAGTGTGAACACAACAACTGAATTGATCAGCGAAGCGACTGACTTCGCAGGCTTTGTGCGGCTTGAAACTCCATATAAGCCAACTGATACAAGCCAACAGGGGAACAGAACCATGCCTCATGACAACGAAAAAATTGAATACGTATTAAAAACCACCTGCCCGGCGGGCAGTGGCATTGTGGCGGCGGTCGCCAGCTTCTTGTCGGAGAAAGGCTGCTACATCAGCGAGCAGTCCCAGTTTGATGACCAGGACAGCGGCAACTTCTTTATGCGTACCCGCTTTCATTTTGAAGCCGGAGACCAGTACGCGGCAGTCACCACCGGTTTCACCGACGTGGCCGAACGTTTCGGTATGAGCTGGAGCCTCAACAACGCCTGCGCGCCGATCAAGACCCTGATCATGGTATCAAAGGCGGATCACTGCCTCAGTGACCTGCTGTATCGCAAGAACAAGGGTGAACTGAACATGGAAATCACTGCCGTGGTCTCCAACCATCAGGATCTGCGGCCCATGGCCGAACGCGAAGGCATCCGCTTTATCCACCTGCCGGTCAATAAAGAGAACAAGCCCCAGCAAGAGCAAGCGCTGATCGACATCGTCAAGGAAACCGGCACCGAGCTGGTGGTACTTGCCCGTTATATGCAGATTTTGTCGAACACCCTGTGTGCCGAGCTGGCGGGCAAGGCGATCAATATTCACCACTCGTTCCTGCCCGGCTTCAAGGGTGCCCGCCCGTATTACCAGGCCTATGACCGTGGCGTGAAGCTGATTGGTGCCACCGCCCACTATGTGACCTCGGATCTGGACGAAGGCCCGATCATCGAGCAATCGGTGCAGCCAGTGGATCACACCATGGGGCCAGAAAAACTCACCGCTGCCGGTCGCGATACCGAAACCGTGGCACTGGCGCGGGCTGTCAAACTGCACACCGAACATCGTGTGTTTGTTGATGGCAACAAAACCGTCGTTTTCAAATAGGTGCACACCATGGCTATTCGAATCGACGGAAAAGTTATCTCAGCCCAAGTACTGGACGGGGTCGCTAGCGATGCGGCCGCCTTTCTTGATAGCTATGGTATCAAGCCCGGATTGGCAGTGGTGCTGGTGGGTGAAGACCCGGCCAGCCAGGTGTACGTGCGCAACAAGATTGCCCGCGCTACGGAGTCCGGCCTCAACTCCATTGAGCATCGTCTGCCGATGGATACGACCCAGGATACCCTCAACCAGCTGGTGGCCGACCTCAATGCCGACCCAGCGGTGCACGGCATTCTGGTGCAATTACCATTGCCTGCACATCTGGACGAAGAGCAGATTATTGCCGCGATCAGCCCGGAAAAGGACGTTGACGGTTTTCATCCGGTCAATGTCGGCGCGCTCAGCGTCGGCAAGGAATCGTTGGTTCCCTGCACCCCACAAGGGTGCATGATCATGCTGGAACAGGTGTTAGGTGATTTATCCGGTAAACACGCCGTGGTGGTGGGGCGTTCCAATATTGTCGGCAAGCCCATGGCAGCGTTGTTATTGCAGGCTAACTGCAGCGTGACGATCGTTCATTCCCGTACCCCGAATCCGCAGGCACTGGCACAGCAGGGCGATATTCTGGTCGCCGCCGTTGGCCGCCCGGAAATGATCGGCGCGGACTGGATCAAGCCCGGCGCGACGGTGATCGATGTCGGTATCAACGTCATTGAACGCGTTGGCCCCTCTGGTGGTACGCAGCGCAAGCTGGTCGGGGATGTTGATTACGCCGCCGTGGAGCCAGTGGCCTACGCCATTACGCCGGTTCCTGGTGGTGTTGGCCCGATGACCATTGCCTGTCTGATGAAAAACACACTGGTTGCTGCAAGACGCTTGCAGCAGATGTCCGGCGTCTGACGATCAACAAGGAGCAAGGCCATGCCTTTTGCACTTCTGAAATACGGGCTGAAAAACGATTATCCGTTTGAACAAGACGCCGATCTGCCAGCACCGACCGCTCTCAAACGTCGCTACGACGTGGTGATTATCGGTGCTGGCGGGCATGGTGTGGCCACTGCGTACTACTTGGCCAAGTACCACGGCATCACCAATGTCGCGGTACTGGAAAAAGGCTACCTTGGCGGCGGTAATACCGCTCGTAACACCGCCGTGATTCGCTCCAACTACCTCACCTCGGAAGGGGTGAAGTTCTACAGCGAGTCGGTGAAGTTATTTCAGCGACTGTCGAACGAATTTGACTTCAACATCATGTATTCCAAACGTGGTCAGCTGACCCTGGCCCATACGGATGCCGCCATTCGTGGCTTTCGTCAACGCACCGAAGTAAACAAGCACTTCGGTGGCAAAACCGAATTGATCGACCCACAGCAAATCCGTGAGCTGGTGCCGACCTTGAACATGAATCCGGGTCACCAGCCGGTACTGGCGGGTTTGTGGCATATGGATGGCGCGACGGCGCGTCACGATGCCGTGGCCTGGGGATATGCCAAAGGCGCGACCCAGCGTGGTGTGGAATTACATCAGCTGACTGAAGTGACCGGCGTGGTGGTGGAAGACGGCAAAGTGACCGCTGTCAAAGCCAAACAAGGCAGCGCAGAACACACCATTGAATGCGGCTGTGCGGTACAGGCGGTGTCTGGCCACAGCTCGCTGCTGGCGGAAAAAGCCGGTTTCAAGCTGCCGATTGTGTCTTATCCGCTGCAAGCGATGGTGACTCAACCGGTGAAGCCGTTCCTTGACCCTCTGGTGAGTTCTCCTGCGTTCCACTGTTACGTACAACAAACTGGCCGTGGTGAACTGGTGTTTGGTGGCGGCTCCGACCCGTACCCGCTCTATAACACCCGTTCCAGTCTGGAGTTAAAAGAACAATTGCTGGCACACGCAGTCGAGCTGTTCCCCTTTATGGCCAACCTCAAATTGATGCGCCAGTGGACCGGTCTCACCGACATGACCTCCGACTACAGCCCGATTATGGGATTGAGTCCGGTAAAGAACTATTACCTCGATGCCGGTTGGGGAACCTGGGGCTTTAAGTCTACCCCGATTTGCGGTCAGGCCATGGCCGAACTGGTTGCCAGCGGCGGCAAGGTGCCAGAGCTGATCAAACCTTTCGGCGTGGAGCGATTCAGCGAATTCCGTCAGGTGAATGAAATGGGTGCCACTGCGGCATCCCATTGATGGGCAACGTCGGCCACAACACAGTATTAATCGGCGTCAGACGTCTGAGATCAGACGTTCGGCAACCGTTCGCCAAGATAGGTGAGATATGAAAATCATGCCCTGCCCGTTAAACGGGCCACGCAATATCAGCGAATTTGTTTATGGCGGTGACGTTTCTCCACTGCCAAGCGTTGAATCTGCCCCCGACAAAGCCTGGGCAGAACACACCTTTTACGCCTACAACGGCACGGGTGTGGCCCGCGAATGGTGGTACCACACACCATCGGGTTACTGGTTTGTCGCCGAGCGCCATCGTGTAAGCGATGACATTTTACGTACTTATGATCCATCCGAATTACCATCGGATGAGTCAACGCCTGACGAGGAGACTTGCTGATGAATTCCGTTGCATCTACACCATCGACTACCCTCTCTCAGAGACTGGCAGCGCCGATGGGCCTGCTGCTGGATCGCAGCCAGACTGTGCAGTTCCGTTTTGAAGGCCAGAGTGTGACCGGCTACAAGGGCGATACCATTGGCAGTGCCTTGCTGGCTAATAACTATTGGTTGTGGTCGCGGTCGTTCAAATACCACCGTGCCCGAGGCCCGCTGACGATGTCGGCGCACGATGCCAACAGCCTGGTACAGATCCAGGGTGAACCCAATGTGCTGGCAGACAAAATGGTCGCCATCGATGGTCTGGAGGTAACTGGCCAGAACGTCAACGGCACGCTGGCCAAAGACAAGGACGCCATTCTCGGGCATTTTGGCCGCTTTATGCCGGTGGGCTTTTACTATCGGGCGTTCTACAAGCCGAAAGGCATCTGGGACTGGTGGGAAAAACAGATTCGTGAAAAAGCCGGTCTGGGTATCGCCGATCTGGATTTCAAACCGGAATACTACGACAAGGCCTATCGCTTCCATGATCTGGTGGTGGTGGGTTCCGGCCCGGCTGGCCTGACAGCGGCACTGACTGCCGCTGCTGCCGGGGTGGACGTGTTGCTACTGGAAGAACAACCGCTGCTGGGTGGTTCGTTGAGTTATGCCGACTTCAGTGATCTGGACGATCCCGAAGCCCTGCGTCAGCAGCTGGTTAACCAGGTAGAACAGCACCCCAATATCACCGTGATGACTGACTCGATCTGCAACGCCTGGTTTGTCGATAACTGGTTACCGGTTCTGCATGGCAAGCGGCTGTACAAGATCCGGGCACAAGAATGCATCATGGCCACCGGCAGTTACGAGCAACACGTGGTGTTCCGTGGTAACGACCTGCCCGGTGTGGTGATGTGCAGCGCTGCCATGCGCATGATGAAACTCTACGCCATCAAACCTGGCCAGAGTGCCGTGGTCTTGACCGGTAACGACGATGGCTACCTGACCGCTCTGGCGCTGGCCGCACAAGGGGTGGAGGTAAAAGCGCTGGTGGATATGCGTGGTGGCGTGGATGACCCGACCGGCACGGATTCGGTCGAAACCAAAAACCTGATCTTCCGCACCCAGCAGGCCGGTATCGCACTGCGTTTTGGCCAGACGCTTTACGAAGCTTTTGGCCAGGATCACGTTGAAGCGGTAGAAATCCGGGCGATTCGTGGTCGTGGACGAGTCGCGCCAGAAGGCGATTTGTTGCGCTGTGATCTGGTCTGTATGTCGTCTGGCTATATGCCAGCCTACCAGCTGTTATGCCAGGCTGGTGGCCAGCTCAGTTACGATGAAGCGCGGGCCGAATTTTCACTTCGTCAGCTGCCACAACACCTGCATATTGCCGGTTCGGTGAATGGCAAACACAGCATCAATGCCGTGATCAAGGATGCCGAATACGCTGCGGCAGCGGCGTTAACCCTGCTGGGCCATCCGCCCGCCAGCCAGCCCGAGGTGGTCGAGTGCTCACGCAAGGTCAACTACGACTGGCCGATTTTCCCGCACCCCAAAGGCAAGGACTTTGTGGATTACGACGAAGACCTGCAAAGCAAGGACATCGTTAACGCCACTCGTCTCGGTTACCGCGACATACAGTTGGTAAAACGGTTTTCCACCGTGGGCATGGGGCCATCCCAAGGTCGCCACTCGGCACTGCCAACGGCACGATTGGTGGCTCAGTCGACCGGCCGGACAGTGACCGAAACCGGTGTCACTACTGCCCGTCCGCCGCTGACACCAGAAAAACTGGCCTTCCTGGCCGGACGTGGTTTCGACCCATATCGACATACCGCGATGCACCATCGTCACCTGGCGCTGGGTGCCAAAATGATCCCGGCGGGTATCTGGGCGCGGCCAGCGTTTTATCCGCCACAAGGCAGTTTGTTAAGCGGCAGTGACGCCAGCCCGCTGATTCCCGGCAGCCGCGCGCTTCGTAATGCCACGATTGAAGCCGAAGCCCTGCATGTACGCAGTCGCGTCGGCCTGATCGACGTTTCCACCCTCGGTGGCATTGAACTGCGTGGGCCGGATGCCGCCGAGCTGATGAACCGTATTTACACCTTTGGTTTTCTCAAGCAACCGGTGGGCAAAACCCGCTATGCGGTACTTACCAGTGATCAGGGCGTGGTGGTGGACGATGGCGTCGCCTGTCGTTTTGCCGATGACTGCTTCTACGTTACCGCGACCACCACCGGAGTCGATGCGGTCTACCGTTTGATGACCTTCTGGAATACGCAGTGGCGTCTGGATGTGGATATCACCAACGTCACCTCGGCCTTTGCCGCCGTTAACCTGGCCGGGCCAGACAGCCGCAAGGTACTGCAACAGCTGACCGACCTGGATCTGAGCAAGGAAGGCTTCCCGTACCTGGCCTGCCGCGAAGGCAGCATCAACGTGCCTGGCGCAGTGTCAGCAGATGGCCAACAACAGACCATACCAGCGCGCTTGCTGCGAGTTGGCTTTGTCGGCGAGTTGGGTTACGAGATTCACGTACCGGCACGTTATGGCGAGGCCCTGTGGGACATCCTGATGGCCGCAGGTGCCGCTTTCGATATTAAACCCTTTGGGGTTGAAACCCAGCGTCTGTTACGACTGGAAAAAGGCCACATTATTATTAGCCAGGACACCGACGGCATGAGCCATCCTGGTGAGCTGGGGCTGGAATGGGCGGTCAGTAAAAACAAGCCGTACTTCAATGGCTGCCGGGCGGTCGATATCGTGATGAAACGGCTGCAAACCCGCAAGCTGGTGGGCTTCAAATTGCCAGCCAGCCTGATGGCAAGCGGTAAAAAACCGGAAGAAGGGCACCTGGTACTGGCAACGACAGAGCGCATGGCCGATATCACCGGCAACGTCACCTCCTGTGAATATTCACCCACCGTTGGTGCCATTATTGGCATGGCCTTCGCTGCCGTGAACCAGAGTGAACCCGGCACCCAGTTGCCGATTCGGGTAGATGGCGAAATGATCATGGCCGAAGTGGTGGCCCTGCCGTTTTACGATGCCGAGCAAGCCCGTCAAGCTATGTAAATCTGGCACTCCCTAATCCCCTGTCGGCGGCAAGCCACTTCCCGCGAAGACAGGTTTTGCAGGAAGCCAGGTTTTGTACGAGGCCAAATGGGCAGGAGAGGGCTTGCCCCGAAACCGCCAGCGACATATGCGACAGGGTTTGATTCAAACGGATTAATAACATGGGCGTTTGCGCCCAGCAGGAGACAACACAATGTCTGAACTGTACAACACCGCATCGCCCGCTCACGTTGACTGGGCCGATGCTGACATTGCCCGCAGCGGTAACTATCGTCGCCTGGCGGCTATTGCAACCGCCGACACCAGCAGCGTCAAGACCGCTGCCGCTGCCAGCGTGGTCTCCCGGATCGCCAGGAACGATGCTGATATCGCCCGCAAAGCCGGTCTGCTGGAATTGTCGATGCTGCCACGTACCGGCTATCGCGGCGTGAGCACAACCGACTTGCTGGCCCAAAACGGCATGCCGATTCCAGCGCGTCCCAACACCGCAGCCAGCAGCGCCAACGGTGACTGCATACTGCGCCTGAGCCAGAAAGAATACTGGCTGCTGGGCAGCCCGACCGATCTCGGTGCTGCCATCATGGCATTGCCGACCCAGCAGTCAGACACACCGGATCGCTGCTACCCGCTGTTTTGCATGGACTCCCATGCCTGGCTGATGCTGACCGGTGAACACATGGCTGCCGTGATGGCCAAGATCTGTGGTGTCGATATGCGTGAAGCCGTCTTTCCGGAAGGCAGTATTGCCCAGACCTCGATCGCCCGTGTCAATGCCATTATGGTGCGCCAGAGCTACCAGGGTTTACCGGCAATATCGATTCTGTGTGACGTCGCCTCCAGCGACTACCTCTGGACTGCCCTGATGGACGCGGTGCAGGAATTTGGTGGCGGAGCCGTGGGCCTGGATGTATTAGGGTAAAGGATGTATTAGGGGAAATTAACGGTTCCCGAGAGGCCGTTAGATGACGCCCTGATACTCAGGCGGTCAGCGGCCACAAGCAATAATCAAGATTAACAAAGCAGGAGTGACCCCTTGGGTTGGATCTATTTACTGATAGCGGGCGGCCTTGAATGCTTGTGGGCCATCGGACTGAAACAAAGCGATGGATTTTCGAAATTATGGCCATCGGTGATCACCGTTCTGCTGATTATCGCCAGCCTTTCGATGTTATCACTGGCCATGCGCACCATCCCGATGGGTACCGCCTATGCCGTTTGGGCCGGTATCGGCACCGCCTCCATTGCGCTGGTCGGCATCCTGTTTATGCAAGAACCGGGTGGCCTGATGCGACTGGCCTGCATCGGCCTGATTATGGTCGGAGTGGTGGGGTTGAAGCTGGTGGATGGCGGTCACGTGTGAAGACATCCGTGTGGCGTGGGTATTGGAGTCCAGGCTAGTGCTTCGGCCTATCTCGTTCCCATGCTCCGCGTGGTAACGACCGGTATGTATTTAGCCGGTCATCGACAATAACGCCGCCGGCTACCACGCAGGAGCGTGGCAGCCATAATCCCCCGAATACTTGCACAGCCTCAGGAGCGCGGGGGCCAGAAAACATGTCACCCGAAAACATTCAATAGTGACGCTCGCCGCCCGTTCACACCACCCCGCATCCTTTCAGAATAATATGCGTCAGCGTTTCTGCTGCGGCATCAAAATCCGTCTGTGCCAATTCGGGTTTGTTCAACGCCGAAGTAATCTGGAAGTTAAAGTCGGCGTAGTGCTGGGTGCTCGACCACAGCAGGAAAATCAGATGCGCCGGGTTGATCGTGGCGTCCATCTTGCCGCGTCGCTGCCACTCCCGAAACACTTCCACCCGTGATTCAAACCACTCCACATAGCCGTCGCTGAAGTAGCCGTCGAGATTGGGGCCGCCACTGATGATTTCGGTGGCGAAAATTCTGGATGCCAATGGGTGCTGGCAGGAAAACTCGATTTTCTTGCGAATGTAGTGAAGCAGGGATTCAGCGGGATTGTCGTCTGCGGTCATCTTGCTGAAAGTGCCGTCCCAGAGGTCGATAATGTCGCTTAATACTGCCAGGTACAGGCCCAATTTGTTTTTGAAATAATAGTGAATATTGGCTTTGGGCAGATCTGCACGTTTGGCAATTTCGCGCATGCTGGCACCCTTGAAGCCGAAGGCGGCAAATTCTTGCTCTGCGGCAGCCAGGATCACTTTCTCGTTACGTTGACGGATATCGCCAGCGGGTTTTTCATGGCTGTGAGAGGTGATGTTTAAAGGCATGAGATCATCTGGTTATGTCGAAAGTGTCGGCATTGTAGCCTGAAATGTAGCCTGAAATGCGGCAGAGCTGAAAAAGCCGCCCGAAGGCGGCCTGAATAATGATGGTTATTAACACTCGTATTGGTGAATCAGGACGTGGCGCTGTCGGCGGTTATGTTCGGGTTTTCTTCCGCTTCATCTTCTGCGGCGACTTTTCCTTCGGGCAGCACCAGGCTCAGAATAATGGCCGCCAGGCCGCCAGTGGTGATGGCGGAACCAAAGATGCTCTGCACCAGCTTGGGCATTTCGGCCAGCAGGTTCGGCACCATGATTACGCCCAGACCCATACCAAACGACACCGCCATAATCAGCATTTTGCGACGATCCAGTGCTTCGGTGGCGAGAATTTTTACCCCGGCTGCTGCCACCGTACCAAACATCACCAGCGTTGCACCGCCGAGTACCGGCTTGGGAATGTTTTGCAGAATGCCGCCAATCACCGGGAACAGCCCCAGCAAGAACAGCATACCGCCAATGTAGAAACCGATATAACGGCTGGCCACGCCGGTCAGTTGAATCACGCCGTTGTTCTGGCTGAAGGTGGTATTGGGCATGCTGTTGAACAGGGCGGCCAGCATGGAGTTGAGACCGTCGGCCAATACGCCACCTTTCACCCGGCTGATGTAGCTATCGCCCTTGATTGGCTGGCGCGACACAATGCAGTTAGCAGTAATGTCGCCGGTGGATTCAATGGCCGTGATCAGATAAATCAGGGCGATCGGTGCAAATGCCGTCCAGTCGAACGAGAAGCCGTATTTAAAAGGCACTGGAATACTGAAGGCAGGCAGGCTCGCCAGGTTGGTGAAACTGATCTTGCCCATAAAGGCGGCGACCACGAAACCAATGGCTAACCCCAGCACAATGGAAGACAGACGAATCCAGCTGTTGGAAGAACGGTTCAGGGCAATAATACTGACCAGCACCAGACCACCGAGCGCCAGGTTGGCCGGACTGCCAAAGTCGGGTGCTTTAAAGCCGCCCGCCAGATCGGTCATACCGACCTTGATCAGGCTGATACCAATGATGGTAATTACAATGCCGGTGACCAGTGGTGTAATCACGGACTTCAGCTTGTGCAAAAACTGGCTGAGGAAAATTTCGACAAAAGCTCCGAGAAAACAGACACCAAAAATCAGCGCCAGTATCTCTTCCGGGCCTCCACCTTTCCCTTTGGCAATAAAACCCGCTGCCAGTACGGAACTCAAAAAGGCAAAACTGGTGCCTTGCACGCAGATCATGCCAGCGCCAATGCCGAACGGGCGGCGTGCCTGAATAATGGTTGCCACCCCGGACACCATCAGCGACATGCTGATCAGGTAAGGAATATGTTCACCCAGTCCCAGCACGCCGCCGACAATCAACGTGGGCGTGATAATACCGACAAAACTGGCCAATACGTGCTGGATGGCAGCGAAGCTGGACTCCAGCACGCCGGGTCTGGCATCCAGCGAATACAGCAGGTCATTAGGTTGATGGTCGGACATGGTTATCTCCCTGAGGATGGTAGTCGTCAGTCAGGCAGTCACTGGAAGGAACAGGGCTGCGTGCAAGGCTTGTTGCGGGTAATGGTGGGTCGCCATTGCCGTAGTTGTTGATGTTCTTTTCTGACCATATGGTCAAGTTACTGGGTAATAGCAAAAAACTGGCCAACCGGTCAGAAAGTCCTGGGAAAAGCATTTATTGCCGTAAAAACAACCTGTTATGAACAAAACGCTGGCCTCCCGTTGGTCTGCGAGTCACAAGAGGTGACCGCTCATGCCCCGAGAGGAGACACGTACCGATAAAGCGCACAGAAAGTGGGCTTGGGGCCGAGCCAAAGACATTGCCTGCAAACGGGTATTTGGTAGGCTTGCCCATGAGTTGTGCGGCAGTGGTACTCTAACAAACACTATCATTGCCTATTCAGGATCAGATTATGGCCAACGCCACCGAGCTCCGCAGCGACTACCCTGCGATCGAACCTTACGACTCCGGCATGCTCGATGTCGGCGATGGCCATCAGATTTACTGGGAACGGGTCGGCACACCCGGCGCGAAACCGGCGATATTTTTGCACGGTGGGCCGGGTGGGGGCTGTAGTCACAACCATCGTCAGGTGTTTGATCCAGCCAAATACGATGTACTGCTGTTCGACCAGCGCGGCTGCGGACGCTCCACTCCTCACGCCTGTCTGGATGCCAATACTACCTGGCATCTGGTTGCCGACATCGAACGGCTGCGAGCATTGTGTGGTGTGGATAAATGGCTGGTGTTTGGCGGTAGCTGGGGTTCGACACTGGCACTGGCCTATGCCGAAACCCATCCGCAGTACGTCAGCGAGCTGGTATTACGCGGCATCTACACCCTCACCCAGGCGGAACTCGACTGGTATTACCAGTACGGCGTGTCGGAAATGCATCCGGAAAAATTTGAACGCTTTGTTGCTCCGATCCCTGCAGATGAACGCAACAACATGATGCTGGCCTATCACCAGCGCCTGACAGGTAACAACGAGGCTGAAAAAATTGCCTGCGCCAAAGCCTGGAGCCAATGGGAAGGCGGCACCGTTACCCTGCTGCCGGACCCGTCCCTGGTTGATGACTTTGGCGGTGACCAATTCGCGCTGGCTTTCGCTCGCATTGAAAACCACTTTTTTATCAACAAAGGCTGGATGGACGAAGGTCAACTGCTGCGCGACGTCAGCAGGCTGCACGGTATACCTGCTGTTATCGTCCATGGCCGCTTCGATATGCCATGTCCGCTAAAATATGCCTGGCAGCTGGCTAACGCCTGGCCGGATGCCGAATTACATATAGTGGAAGCTGCGGGTCACTCGATGAGTGAGCCGGGCATTCTGGATCAATTGATTCGGGCGACGGACCGATTTGCGGAATAACCAGCGCCAGCCGGGGCGGCTGAGGCTCACCGAAGAGGCGGCGAGCCTCCATGCTCGCCAGCACCGCCCGGTTTTGCTGCTG
>TARA_R110000868_G_scaffold2930_6_pt1 | contig 44802 bp, 45 predicted proteins | sample TARA_R110000868 | Tara Oceans TARA_R110000868 (sample SAMEA4397489) | marine metagenome | biome: Polar Biome; feature: [SRF] surface water layer (ENVO:00010504); material: water (ENVO:00002006), including particulate matter (ENVO:01000060) such as... | depth 5 m | reverse complement strand
GAAATGGAAAGGCCGCCGGAAGCCGCAGGCGGTACAGGCCCGGAAATCGCGGCCGCCGCGGAAAAAACCGGGACAGCAGAAAAAACCGAAGCCGGAACGATCCGGAAAGCCCGAAAAATCCGTGCCCATCGATGAAAATTCGCCTTTCGCGAAGCTGAAGGACCTGAAGTTTTCTTGAGCGGCGAAGACGGCATACGGCTCGATAAATGGCTCTGGCATGCCCGGTTTTTCAAGAGCCGCGGCCTCGCCACCCGGGTTTGCGCGAAGGGCAGGGTCCGGGTCGACGGCGATATCGTCCGGAAAGCCCATTACATCGTCCGCGTCGGCAACGTGCTGACCTTCCCGAAGGCAAAAGAGGTCCGGGTTGTGCGGATCGAGGGGCTCGGGACCCGTCGCGGTCCCGCGCCGGAAGCCCAGGCACTCTATTCCGAAATCGGGGAAGAATCCGGCGGTTAGCCGGTCCTGCGGAATATCACCGACTGGTTGTTCGACGGCATTTCCACCCGTTCCACGAAGGCAAGGCCGTTCTTTTCGGCCTCGGCGCAGACCGCATCGATGTCGCGCACGCCCCAGGTCTCGTTGCGGGAACGCAGGGACCGGTCGAAATCCTCGTTGGACGGGGCGGTATGCGCGCCGCCGATCCTGTACGGACCGTATAGGTACAGATGGCCGCCCGGCGGCAGAAGCGCGCCGGCATTGCGCATCAGGCCCTGTGTCGCATCCCAGGGCGAGATGTGGATCACATTTGTGCAGATCATGAAATCGGCGGAATCCAGCGGCAGGACCACATCCGACGCATTGATCGCCAGCGGCGCGCGGATATTCGGCGCGTCCGCCGGTTCCGCGTCGATCCAGGCCTGGATGCTGTCGATATTCAGGGGATCCGGATCGCTGGGCTGCCAGTCCAGATGCGGGAAAAGCCCCGCGAAATATATGCAGTGTTCGCCGGAGCCGCTGCCGATTTCGAGCACCGTGCCGGCAGCCGGCAGGTAACGTTCGAGGACCGCGGCGATGACCTCCCGGTTGCGGGCGGTGGCGGGGAAGTGACGGGCTTTGTCCGATGGCGTGTTCATGGCCCGACCATAGCCGACTCGCCGGCCGGGCGCACCTGCGCGGGCCGGCGTTTTCCGACCCGGGAGACAATTGCCGGTGCTGCCGTCCTGTGATACGACGCGTCATGCTTGATCGATTTAAGTCCTTCTTCGAAGGCAAAAAAGCCGCCGGCAGCGATGACAAAGGCGGCCACACCCCGGACGAGTTCCATCTCGCCGCCGCTGTATTGCTCGTCTATGCCGCGACCGCGGATGCCGAGTTCGGCGCCGACGAACGCCAGCGGATCGAATGGCTGTGCGAAAACCGGTTCGACCTGAAGCACGACGAAGCGCATGCGCTGATCGAGGCGGCGGAGCACCAGGTGGAACATTCGGTGCAGCTTCTGGGATTCACCCGCACCATCAAGGACGGGTTCTCCTATGAAGAACGCGTTCACCTGATGGAAATGCTGTGGGAAGTGGTCTACGCCGACGCGCTCGTAGAGGCGCATGAAGCGTCCCTGATGCGCCAGATCGCCGGGCTTGTTTATGTCGACGACAGGGACAGCGGCATTGCGCGGTCGCGGGTGCGCGCCCGCCTGGACGCGGCGAAATAGGGGCGGTTTACGCGTCCATAAAAGTTGTTGGTCGGTGCCTTAAAAAATACTACGTTGGCCAATCATAAGTGCGGTGTAAGGCCGTGAGGATAAACAGGGCAGGCGGAAACGCCTGTTAGAGACAGATACGGAGAACGGTATGACGTACGTCGTCAACGATGCGTGCATCAAATGCAAGTTTATGGATTGCGTTGAAGTGTGCCCGGTAGATTGCTTCTACGAGGGCGAAAACATGCTGGTGATCCATCCTGACGAATGCATCGATTGCGGCGTTTGCGAACCCGAATGCCCGATTGAGGCAATTCATCCCGATACCGACGATGTTTCCGAGAAATATCTCGAAGTGAACCGTAAATTCGCCGAAATCTGGCCGAATATCACGCGCAAGGGCGAATCCCCCGCGGATGCGGACGAATGGCGCGACAAACCGAACAAATTCGAAGAACATTTCAGCGAAGCCCCCGGCGAGGGCACCTGATCGCGGCATCTGCCGTATCGGTAAGGGGTATTCCCCGGCGGTGGCGCGCTTTTATCGCGCCACCGGTTTCCGCTCCAGCGCGGAACTTAACGCGGGTCATGCGTTCCGTGGCCTAAAACGCTGTTATTTCACCTGATTTTGTGCTACAAGCGCATTGCCTGACCGGTGGATAGACAGGCGGATATTTCTCATCCCATTTTGAACCCTCGCTGACGCGGCCTGTTTGCAGGCGATCGTCGCGGGAGAGGATGAATTTGTCTCATGCGCACCGGCATTTTGAACAGAATTTGAGAGTGAGCGATGGCACAGGCCAAAACGACTGCAAAATCCAAGGCAAAACCCGCCGCGAAATCCAAGGCAAAGGCGCCCGCGAAATCTGCGGCGAAATCCGCCGCCAAACCGGCGGCAAAGGCGCCCGCGAAAAAGGCGGCAAAGCCTGCCGCCAAGGCCGCATCGGCGAAAACGGCCGCCAAAAAACCGGCGGCCAAACCGGCAGCGAAGGCGGTTGCCAAGGCTGCGGCGCCGGCGAAAGCGGCCCCGAAACCTGCTGCGAAGCCCGCCCCGAACTCCGCCGCGAAACCTGCGGCAAAGAAGCCGGCGAAGAAACTGCCCTTCACGCGGGGTGATTATGTGGTCTATCCGACGCATGGCGTCGGCAAGGTCACCGGCGTCGAAAAACAGGAAATTGCCGGATTTAATCTTCAGCTTTTCGTCATCCTGTTCGATTCCGAAAAAATGACCCTGCGGGTGCCCGTCGACAAGGTTGTCGATTCCGGGCTGCGCAAGATCAGTTCGAAGGAAAAGATGATGTCGGTCATCGGCACCCTGAAAGGCCGCGCCCGTTCGAAACGGACCATGTGGAGCCGCCGCGCCCAGGAATACGAGGCGAAGATCAATAGCGGCGACCCGGTCGCGATTGCCGAGGTCGTGCGGGATCTCTACCGGGCGCCGGGACAGCCGGAACAGTCCTACAGCGAACGCCAGATGTACGAAGCCGCGCTGGAACGGCTGGTGAACGAATATGCGCTGGTCGAAAAGCTGGATGTCGCCGCGGCGACCGAAAAGCTGGAGACCGTGCTGGGCGGATAGTCCGCCTGGCGACGAATTAAAAAAAGGCCCGTCCGTCCGACGGGCCTTTTTCTATGGTTTCGATGCGCTATCCGATCGACCAGACGTCGATGCTTTCCGATCGGCCGCGGACATCGTGCCTGCCGTGGTGGAGGAACCCGTATTCGTCCGCCGCCAGCTTGACGGTCGCGCCGCTGACCAGGATTTTCGCGTCTGAATCGGCGCCGATTTCCTTGCAGAGCTGTTCGAGCCGCGCGGCGATATTCACCGAATCCCCGACCAGGGTGTAATTCACGCGGCCGGGCGCGCCGATATTGCCGACAATCGCGTTGCCGGTGTGAATACCGATGCGAACTTTCGGCGCGACGCGGTTTTCCAGGCGCCGTTTGCGGTTGTCCTCGGTGACGTGGTCGCGGATCTGCAGGGCGGCGCGGAGTGCGCGGTCGACGTCGATCCCGGAGTCGTCCGGTTCCCAGAACGCCATCACGGAATCCCCGATATATTTGTCCACGGTGCCGCCTTCCGCTTCGATACAGGCGACGAGTATTGCGAAATGCTCGTTCAGCATTGCGGCGGTTTCCGACGCCGGAATGTTTTCGGACAGGGTCGAAAAGCCGACTATGTCGGTGAACATGACGGTGATCTGCATCTGTTCGGATTCGACCGGCGCATCCCGCGACATCAGCCGCCGCACCAGTTGGTGCGGAACATAGGTCTCGAACCAGCGCAGGCCGGCGGTCATCCGGTTGAAGGCATCGGCCGCCTCGTCCAGTTCGCGCAGCCGGCTCGGCCGCAGGCGCGTGACATGTTCCAGATTCAGGCCGGCAATGGCGGTCGACCCGGCAGCAAGGGCGCGGATTGGCGCGCTGATCCGGCGACCCAGAAACACGGCCCCCAGTACACAGATGACGATAACCGCCCCGCCCGCGATTCCCGCCCAGATCAGACGGCGGAATTCGGCGCCGAGGCCGTCATCCGGCCCTGCATAAATCCCTACTGTAAACGGCGTATCGCCGAAGCCCGCCAGTTCACGGTAGAGGAAAATATGGTTTTCCCCGTCAATGTGCATGCCGTGCCCATTTGTGTTCTCGTCCAGGTCGAGCAGCAGCCGGCGACGGTTCCGGGTATCCCACAGCCTGGCAAGAACCGGGTCGCCCACCTGATCCAGATGCGGCAACGGTATGTCGGGCTGGCGCGCGAAATTTCCCTCTTCCATCAACCGGTGCGCAAGCACGTGATCGCGGCCGAACAGGACAAAGCGGTTATCCGCCAGCGGCAGGTTTCCGGACCGCGCGATGAATCTCGAAAGCGCATTCACCGTTACCACCGAGGCCAGAACGCCGCGGAAACGTTTGCCTTCCCGGATGGGCGTCCGGACGGAAATAACGGTGGACCTGATCTGCTCGATCCATATCGGTTTGCTCCAGTACGGCTGGTACTTTGTCCTGGCTTCCGCAATTGCGCGAATGTTTTCGATGCTCGTATTCAGCGGATCCGGCGGCAGAACGCCGCGGGCGCGGCGCACCCGAACGGACGTTCCGTCGGCATATATAAAGGCCATCCCGAAAACCTGGTCCGTTCCCGCCATTGCCGTCAGCAACGCTTCGCCGAGGGTATCGGCGTCGTCGATGTCGATCTGGCCGGAATCGATCAACCGGGTGATGTATTCGTTCAGTTCCCCGACCGGCGCCAGCCGCCGCCTGGTTTCGCGCACCAGCGACAGCACGGCGAACTGTGCGTTTTCCGCCAGCAATTCGCGCGTGTTCTTTTGCGCGCTCCACATCGATATGCCCTGGACCAGAATCATCCCGACCAGGATCAACGTGCCGAAGCCGAACACGAGCGCCGTCGTGAGCGAAGATTTTATGCGGCCGCGTTTCGTCCGCCCCGCGGTCGGAGGAAGATCATCCTGCATCATGCCGGAACCCTAAGCGCATGAAACAAAAGCCGCAATTGCGATGAACGGCAATTGTTCCTAGGGTTCGGCATGCTCAGAAAGCTGATATCGGGCGGCCAGACCGGAATCGACAGGGGCGCGCTCGACGCCGCGCTGAGCCGCGCGTTTCCCTGCGGCGGCTGGTGCCCGCGCGGCCGCCGGGCCGAAGACGGCCCCATCCCGGCGCGCTACCCTTTGACGGAGCTGGATTCGGCGAACTACCTGGACCGCACCCGCCGGAACGTTGCCGAGGCGGACGCCACCCTGATCCTGGCGCATGGGCCGCTTTCGGGGGGAACGAAGGCGACGGAAAAACACGCCCGGAAAACGGGAAAGCGTTTTCTGACGCTCGATCTGGACGGCGTTTCCGCCGCCCAGGCGGTGGCCCGCATCTGTGCGTGGATCGAAACGGAACGGATCGGGGTACTGAACGTCGCGGGACCCCGCGAAAGTTCGCGTCCCGGAACGTCGGCTGCCGCCGCCGACTTGCTGGGGGCGGTTCTCGATCGCGTCAGTTCGTCGTCACGATCTTGAGCTTCATGCCCGGTTCCAGCCGGTCGTTGCGGGATATGCCGTTCAGGACTTCGAACCGTTCGACCTTGAAATCGGCATAGGGCATCCGCTGCGCCAGGCTCTGCACGGTATCGCCGCTGCGGACCTCAACGATTTTGAGGACAAGCGGTCGAAGCTGCGCGGCTTCGGATGCGCTCAGGCGGCGGAAGCTGTATGTCGTGCGCCGCAATTCGGTCGACAGGCGGGCCGTCTGGTTGCCCGGGGTGAGAAACATCAGCCGGTAGATGGTCTGCTGGTCGACGCGATACGCAACCAGCCGCGCATCGAAATTGCCCTCGTTCGTGCGCACCTGCGCCGTCGCCGTTGCGGCGTCGAGCCCGTTCACCTTGATGGTTTCAAGGTTTTGCAGCCGCAGTTTCGCGCCCCATATGCGGCCGAGATAGTATTCCATCGATCCGTCGGCGGGTTTGGGCGCCCGGTCGAATATGATGCGCGATTTGTCGGGCCCGAAGGCCAGGACCGCCCGGCTGGAATTGAACAGGCTGAATCCCGGCGGCACCTGGAATGCGAAACGCAGATTCGGATGCAGGAAATCGCGCCCGCGAATAAAGCCCTCGTCGGGATCGCTGCCGTACAGGATGCCGTCCAGCTTCGACAGGTATATATCGCGCGCGGTCATCGGGTTCCGGACGTTCTTGTCGCGCGCCAGCGCGGTCGCCCGCTGGACCCGCGCGACCGGGGCCGGATGCGTGGCGAGGTAGTTGAACTGATCGACGGCATCGGGCGATTCGCCGCGCCGAAGCGCACTGAGGCGGGAATCCGCGCGCAGCTTGGACAGGAAGCCCGCCATCGCCGCCGGATCGAACCCGGCGCGGGACAGGTACCTGACGCCGAGCTCGTCGGCTTCGTATTCGTTTTCGCGCGAAAAGCCCTGGAGCAGCGATACCGCGCCGATCTGCCCCAGCTGGGCCGCGGATTGTCCGCCCAGGATACCGACCGCGGCAAGCCCGATATTCGCCAGCAGCGACTGGCCGTGGCGCCGCGCATGGTGAAGCGCCGTGATATGGCCGATTTCATGGGCCAGAACCCCGGCAAGCTGGGCTTCGCTGTCGGCCAGCGCCATCAGGCCGCGGGTGATATAAACGTATCCGCCCGGGGTGGCGAAGGCGTTGACGATGTCCGAATTGAGAACCGTGAAGGTGAATTTCAGGTCCCGCCGCTCCGCGGTGTTGGCCAGAAGCTGCCCGATCCCGTCGACATAGCGTTTCAGGTCGGCGGTGCCGTATTCGCCGCCGAATTCCTTGATGATCTTGGGATGATTTTCCCGCCCCATCCGGATCTCCTGATCCTGGGACAATCCGCCCGTAAAGGCGGTGCCGCCGGTCGCGGGGTTTTTCGCGCATCCGGACAGGGTCGCTGCAAGAATGCCGGCGGTGGTCAGGGCGATGGCAAGGGATCGGGTAAGGTTCACGGCGTTAACTTCTCAATCTGTTCCGGGTGCGTGACGGCGATCATTGCGCCGTTGCGGCGGACGATCCAGCCGCGGACGCGCAGCCGCTGATTCTGCATCGACAATATATCAACGCCAGATGCCCGGAAAAGTTTCAAATGCCGGGGCGCAATCGAGACGGTGAAATCCGTCTTCCAGTCGGCTCCGTAGTTGAGATAGGCCCTGCCCCTGACGATTGCGACTTTTTTCGGGGCGCCTTCCACGATCTGGAAGGTGCCGATTCGCGACCCGGCTTCCTCCGCCGTCAGCAGCCGGTACCAGTCCAGCGCCCATATCCCGCGCCGCTTCGCCCGCGCGGTGCGTTCGGCCGCATACAGATCGGCCGCCTGCGCGCGGTTGTCGGGGAACGTGTAGACCCGCGCCAGGCCCTTCAGCAGCATCTCCCGTTGCAGCCAGGTGTCGCCGGCATGGACATGGGCCAGGAGCCGGCCCCAGCGGTCATGGCGGCGGCCCGGATATTCCAGCCGCACCCGGCGGCGCAGGCTCATCTGTTCCATCGCCGCCTTCGCTTCCGCGGCAAGCGGCCACGGGCGAAATCCTGCACGGCCGAGCGGCAGTTTGGGCGCCTGTATCCCCGTCAGCCGCACTTCGGCACCGGTGTCGAGCATGACGGTGTCGCCGTCCACGACCCGTATCACCAGGGCGGATGCGACGGCGTCCGGGTTCTTGGCCGGCAGCGTCCGTGCCCCTGCGCCGCCGCCGCCGACGGGCGCAATGGCAAGCATGACGACAAACAGGGGAACAGACGCGGCCACGCCTGCCGATTGTGTGCTGCTGCTGATTCCCGCCGTGATTGCCATTTTGCTTCGCACTTGCCTCGCCATCATGCAGCGCTAATATAGCCCGCCGCCGCCGCGCGTCCTGCGCCAGGGCGGTTAAATTTTGATCAGGATCTTCATTTGCCGGAGCAGAAAACGTGATCGAGCGGCGCCTCCGCGATCAACTTTACCCGTCAATCGAGCCGTATGACACCGGCATGCTGGCGCTGGACGAGACGCATACGATGTACTGGGAACAGTCCGGTCATCCCGGCGGCCTGCCGGTTCTGTTCCTGCATGGCGGCCCGGGCGCCGGGGCGACGGCGGTTCACCGGCGGTTTTTCGATCCCAGCACCTACCGGATAATCGTTTTCGACCAGCGCGGCGCCGGGCGTTCGACGCCGCGGGGGGACCTGACGAACAACACCACCGCCGACCTGGTCGCGGATATCGAACGCCTGCGCGAACATCTCGGGATCAAGCAGTTCCTGCTGTTCGGCGGCTCGTGGGGCAGCACGCTCGCGCTTGCCTATGCCGAGGCTCATCCCGACCGCTGCATGGGTCTGGTCATCCGCGGCATATTCCTCGGGCGGCCGGTCGAAATAGACTGGTTCCTGTACGGGCTCAAAACCGTCTTCCCGGAAGCATGGCGCGACCTCGTCTCGGTCCTGCCGGAAAACGAACACGGCGATATCCTGAAAAATTTCTATCGCCGCCTGCTCGATGCCGATCCCAGGGTCCATCTGCCTGCCGCCCGCGCCTGGAGCCGCTATGAAGGCGCCTGTTCGACCCTGCACCCAAGCCCCGAAACCGTTGCGGCCTTCGGCGAAGACGATCTCGCCTATGCGCTTGCGCGGATCGAGACGCATTATTTCATCAACGGCAATTTCATGTCGGAAAACGCGCTGCTCGACAATATCGGGGCCGTTACCCATTTGCCGTGCAAGATCATCCAGGGCCGCTACGATATGATCTGCCCGATCGCGACGGCGGACGAACTGCACCGCGCCTGGCCCGGTTCCGAAATGATTATCGTCCCGGATGCCGGGCATTCCGCGATGGACCCCGGGGTGCGCGAAGCCCTGGTGACGACGACGGAACGGTGCAAGATCGAATTTTCGGCATAGCCGCGCCCGGCGGGGCTTGCAGGACATAACGACGACAACGGCTTTCCACGGCGGCCGGATTTAAACTAATATGCGCGGCAAGAGCCGGCGGAAAGCGTCGGCAGGGGGATTGTCGGCTTAGGGGGCTGTTTGACGTGACTGGGGTGTTCAGGTTTTTTTCGACGTTTGTGCTGTGCGGATTTCTGGCCGCGCCGCTGTCGGCGGCGGCCGACGATCCGGACTTTCTGACATTCGCGGTCGGCGCCTACGATCTGGTGCAGGATCACGACCAGGCGGTCGAATTCCGGGCGGAATACCGCTCCGACAAAAAGATCTGGATTTTCAAGCCGTTCGTCGGCGCGATGGGGACGACCGATTCGGCGTTCTACGGCTATGGCGGCGTTCTGGTCGATGTCTATTTCGGCCGCCGCTGGGTGCTGACGCCCAGTTTCGCCGCCGGGTATTACGACAAGGGCAACGGATTCGATCTCGGCTACGAGCTGGAATTCCGCTCCTCGGTCGAACTGTCCTACCGGTTCGACAACCGGACCCGCCTCGGCCTGTCCTTCTATCACATGTCCAATGCCAGCATCGGCGACGACAACCCCGGCACCGAGGTGCTCAGTGTCGTCTATTCGATCCCGCTCGGTTCCGGGAACTAGGCCTGCGCCCGCCTGCGTCCGGGATGGATTGCGGTCCGGGATCCGGCAGGGCGGGTCATTGCCGCGTTGCACATCCGGCCCTCTATGCGCTAAATCACGGGGACGGCCCCGTAGCTCAGCAGGATAGAGCGACAGATTCCTAATCTGTAGGTCAGTGGTTCGAATCCACTCGGGGTCACCATTTCCGGCGAAACGTATCCCGGCGCAGCCCGGGGCGTGCCGGAATACCCGGAGAGGAATCCGCCCATGACCACCACATTTGCCTTTATCGGCTTCGGCGAAGCGGGGCAGTACCTTTCGAAGGGCCTGCAGGGCGAGGGCGCGATCGTGTCTGCCGCCTATGACATCCTGTTCGATGCGCCCGACGGCGGCGGCGCCAGGGGCGATGCCGTGCGGGCCGCCCTCGCGGAGCGCGGTATCCGGGCGGCGGTCAGCCCGGCCGATGCGGTGGGCGGCGCCGATATCGTGATTTCGGCGGTCACCGCCAAGCAGGTTGCGGCGGCAGGCGATGCGACCGGCCGCCATATGCAGCCCGGCCAGATCTTTCTCGATATCAACTCCGCCTCGCCCGGCGCCAAGCGCGAAGCCTCCGGGGCGGTGGTCGCGGCCGGCGCCGATTATGTCGAGGCCGCCGTGATGTCCAACGTGCCGCCCCACGGCCACCGGGTGCCGATGTTTCTCGCCGGCGCCGCGGCGGAAAAGGCGGCGGCGCTGATGACGCCGTTCGGCATGGATGTCGAGGTCGTCGGCACCGGGATCGGCCAGGCATCGTCGATCAAGATGATCCGCAGCGTGATGGTCAAGGGTCTCGAAGCGCTGCTGGTGGAATCCCTGACGGCGGCGCACCGCGCCGGTGTCGGCGACAAGGTGATCGAAAGCCTCGGCGAGAGCTTTCCCGGTCTCGACTGGCGCGGCAAGGCCGGCTACCACCTCGGACGGGTCATGCTCCATGCCACGCGCCGCGCCGACGAAATGGAAGAGGTCGCCGAAACCCTGCGTGAAATCGGCGTGCCGCCGACCATGGCGGAAGCGACCGCCCAGCAGCTGCGCATGGTCGCGGAAATGGGCCTGCGGGAAAAATTCGTCGACGATCTGCCGGAAGATATCGCGCCCTTCGTCGCCGCGCTCAGCGCCGCCCATTCCAGCTGACCGGCCCCGGCCGCAGCCCGTCCCCGCCGATCCGTTAAGACCTTAGGGCTGCATACCGCGGATACGGGCCGCTGAATCGGCGCATAAATCCTGCGCATCGCCGAAGCGCCGGGCCCCGACACGGTCCAGTTCGGGCAGCAGCCGCAGGAACAGCCGCGCCGTCAGCGCCGCGTCGCCCGGCGCCGTGTGGCGGTCCGTGACGGGTTCGTCGAAATGCTCGGCCAGCGCATCCAGCGTATGATCGCGCCGCTCTTCGAACGCGCCGATCGACAGCAGCATGGTGTCCAGCACGGGGTTTTCGACCGGCCGCGTGCGGTTCATCAAAGACAGGTCGAACGCGATATTGTGGCCGATCAGAACCGCGTCGCCGGCATATTCGAGGAATTCGTCGAGGGCGTCTTCGATCCCCGGGACGCCGGCCACCCGGTCGTCCGTAATGCCGTGAAACCGCGTCGATGTGTCGGGGATGGGCCTGCCCGGATTGACGAGGCGTTCGAAGGCATCGCCGTCGACGATCCTGCCGCCCGCGATCCGCACGGCGCCGATCTGCACGATGTCGTCATGCCTTATGTCGGGCCCCGTGGATTCGGTGTCGACGATCACGTAGTCCAGCTTTTCCAGCGGCAGCCGCGACAGGTCGGTATATCGCGCGTCCAGCCGCAGCGGTTCGAAATCGGGGGCCGGCGCGCGCGGCGCCGCGGCGGGTCCGGTAACTGCCCGATCAGTCGCGGCGATGCGGGGCGCGATCTGGCGCCATAACACCCAATACACGGCCGCGATGCCGATCCAGGCCGGCACCAGCGCCCGCAGCATTTCGTCGGCCGGGGGTGCGAGTTGCCACACGCCGCCCGCCGCCAGCACCATGGTGACGATGGCGGCAAGGACAAAAATCGCGGGCAGGCCGAGGCGACGTAGCATGGGACGGATCTTCCTGTTGTTCCGGCGCGCTTTATTTAACCCGGCAACGCCGCTGGATCGATGTCCGGGTCTTCGAGTCAGATAGGGTGGCGCAGTTTCGTGTAAAGCCGCCGGATCTTGCGGACGTAATTCTGCGTCTCGCGATAGGGCGGAATCCCGCCGTATTTCCGGACAGCGCCTTCCCCGGCGTTATAGGCGGCGACGGCCTTGGTGACGTCGCCGCCGAAATGTTTCAGCAGCCATTTCAGATAGCGCATGCCGCCATTGATGTTCTCGGTCGGGTTGAAGGCGTCCCGCACCCCGAACCGTTCCGCCGTCGCCGGGATCAGCTGCATCAGCCCTTGCGCGTTGGCGGACGATACCGCGTCCGCCTGGTAGGCGGATTCGACCTGGATCACGGCAAGGACAAGCTGCGGGTCGAGCCCGTATTTCGGGGCAAGACCGGCAACCATCGCCCGGATCTCCTGCGGCGCGTAGAGCCGGGCGCGGGCAGTGCGGCCCCAGCCGTTCGGGCACCGGGCCGAACCGCGCTTGCCGCGCTGACGGAACAGTTTCGCCATGTCCGCCGCTTCCGGATGGCCGAGCGCCGCCGCGCGCCGGAACCATGCAGAGGCCCGGGCCTGGTCCTGTTTGAACCCGTGCCCGCCGGCGTAAAGCAGCCCGATCGCAAAGGCCGATTTCGCATGTCCGTCGGTATCCGCGCGGCAATACAGCAGCATGGCGACGCGGAAATTCCGGGGGCGTCCGTCGGTCGGATGATGATGGCGGAGCGCCATGCCGTAGGACGTGTCGGCATCGACATAGGCAAGGGCCGGCCGGCCCGGCAGGGCACATGAAAATACAACGCAGAGCAGCGCGACGCGCGGCAGCAAATGTCTCATCGGCGGCTCAGGAATCCCCGCCCGGTACGGCACCGGTCGACCGGGCCGTCTGGTGATACAGCAGCTGGCGTTCCGCATCGGTCGGCGGCGCGGAGCGCCGCAGGTCCTTGCCGAGATCGACGCCTTTCTGAACCGCCGGGCGCGTCTTGATCGCGTTGCGCCAGCGCGCGACGTTGGGAAAATCGTCCAGCGCCTGGCCCAGCGGTTTCGAAATCAGTATCCACGGCCAGCTTGCCATGTCTGCGACGGAATAGGCATCCCCGGCCAGCCATTCCCGATCCGTCAGGCGCCGTTCCAGCACGCCGATGCAGCGGTTGTATTCGTTGGCGTAGCGGGTTTTCGAATAGGCGTGCTCGCCTTCGGCGTAGTTCACGAAATGGCTGATCTGTCCCGCCATCGGTCCCAGGTTGCCGACCTGCCAGAACAGCCATTCCAGCGCTTCCTTCTCGCCGACGGGGTCGGTCGGCATGAATTTGCCGGTTTTCCGCGCCAGGTGGATCAGGATCGCCCCGGATTCGAACACCGACACCGGTTTGCCGTCATAGGCCGCCGGCGGGTCGTGATCGACGATCGCGGGCATCCTGTTATTGGGACTGATCGCCAGGAATTCCGGGGAGAACTGTTCGCCCTTCGAGATATTCACCGGGATCGTGCGGTAATCGATGCCGCATTCCTCCAGCATGATCGACACCTTCCAGCCATTCGGCGTCGGCCAGTAATAAAAATCGATCATTCCGCAGCATCCCTGTCGCTTGCCGTCAGTTCCGCAATTTCGGCGGGGGTGTAGCCGATCTCCTGCAGAATTTCGGCGGTGTGTTCGCCCAGCGCCGGGCCGCCCCGGCGGATCTCCACCGGCGTGCCCGAAAACTGCGCCGCCGGCCGCGCCTGGCGGACGCCCCCGGCGACGGGATGTTCGGTCTCGATCACGATCCCGTTGGCGACAACCTGCGGGTGACGGATGGCCTCCGACCGGGTCAGTACCGGCGCGCAGGGCACGTCCTCGGCTTCGAGCCGCGATATCCACGCGGCGGAGTCCCGCGTCCGCAATACGTCCTGTGTCAGCTGCAGCCGGGCATCGATATTTTCCTGGCGCAGGGCAGGGGTCAGGAAACGCGGATCGTCCAGCAGTTCCGGCATATCGAAGGCACGGCTCAGCCCCTGCCATTCCTTGTTGCTCTGGACGGCGACGCTGATATGTCCGTCGGCGGTTTCGTATATCAGGTCGATGAAGCTCGCGGCATTCTGTTGCGGAAACGGGCTGTCGATGAAGGTCTGGCTGCCCATGTCCGATCCCCACAGGAACGCGACGATCGTGTCCAGCATCGACAGGCGGATGTGCTGGCCCTCGCCGGTCCGGGTGCGGGACAACAGCGCCGCGGTGATCGCCTGGGCGGCAACCGTGCCCGTCAGCTTGTCGGGCAGGATCGTGCGCACCAGGCGCGGGCGTTCGGAATCCGATCCCGCCTGGACCGTCGCAAGCCCCGACAGGGCCTGGACTAGCGGATCGTAGACCGGCTTGGCCGCATAGGGGCCGCTATCGCCGAATCCGCTGATCGATACATAGATGATGTCGGGTGCGACCGCCCGGATATCGGCCTCGCCGATTCCCATGCGGTCGACCACGCCGGGGCGGAAATTCTGGACGAACACATCCGCGCCGGCGCACAGTTTCAGCAATGCCTGCTTCGCGCGGTCGTCCTTCAGATTCAGCGCGACCGACCGCTTGTTGCGGTTGTTGTTGATGAAATTCGCTGAAAACCCGTTGCTGGTATTGGCGGATGTGCGGGTGTGATCGCCGCCGCCCGGGTTTTCCACCTTGATTACATCGGCGCCCTGGTCGGCGAGAAGCATCGTCGCCGAGGGGCCGGACACCATCGACGTCAGGTCGACGATGCGATATCCGTGAAGAGGTCCTGTCATGTCCGCTAATATAGGGGATCAGGCGGGAAGGTCTAACTGTCGCGTCCGGGACCGCAACAGGCGGGGCAGGATGCCGTATCGCGGCGCGCCGACCATCGCGGCGGTTTGCAGCATGCCGGCGACGACGGCGATCATGCCCGCGGCGCTGAGCGAATCCGGGTCGCCCCAGAGCTGCGGACCGAACGCCGCCAGCAGGTAGCCGCCGACGCCTGCGATAACGGCGACGACAACGCTGAGCCAGAGCTGCCGCGCCAGGTTGTCGGTCAGCATCCGGGCGGTCGCCGCCGGACAGATGAACATGGCGATGACCAGGATCGACCCGACGGCTTCGAACGCCGCCACGGCGGCCAGCGCCACCACCACGATCAGCACGGTGGAGACGGTGCGGACCGGCAGGCCGAGGCTGGCCGCGAGGCCGGGATCGAACGTGGTGACCTTCAGTTCCTTGAAAAACGCGACGATCAGGATCGCGATGGCCAGCGTCACGCCGGCCAGGGTGACAAGCTGGCGCGGCAGGTCGACCAGGGCGTTCCACGTCGTCGCGTCGGCCCAGCCGGTCACCCCCAGCCACAGGGTCGATTCCAGGTTTCCGTACAGCGCGTGCTCGGCATCGATATGGGCGTTGGACGCCCCGGTCTGTTCGAGCAACACGATGCCGATAGCGAACATCGACGTGAAGACCACCCCCATGGCGGCGCCGGATTCCAGGCGTCCCGCGCGGCGGATGATTTCGATCAGCCCGGCGGCGATGACCGCGGCTGCCATGGCGCCCAGCATCAGCGGCAGGGTGGCGATCGAACCCGCGACCAGGAACCCGGCGACGATGCCGGGCAGGGCGACATGGGAAATCGCATCGCCGATCAGCGCCTGCCGCCGCAGCACCAGGAAATTTCCCAGCAGCCCGCAGCTCGTCGCCGACAGCACCGCAACCAGAATGGCGGGCAGGTCGATGGACAGAAAATCGGCCGTCGTCATGGCGCTTCCCGGTCCAAGGCGGCAACCGTGTCGGCGGACAGCACGTCCTCAATCCGGTAGCCGGATAACGGATTGAAGGCCAGCGCCGCATCCGGATGGCGGGTCCGGTAGGTGTGCCACAGCCGTTGCTGGCGCTGCATTTCCCGCCCCGCGGCCGCGCCTTTTTCGGTCAGGCCGGCATTGCGGTCGATATAGCCGCGCCATCGGGCCAGCCGCAGGGACAGCCGGTCGGGCGGCAGATAACCGTCCGCGATCGCCAGCAGGGCGCGCATCGTGGCGGTCCTGACCTGCAACCGAAGCCGCCGGACCGCCCAGGCCGCTATGCCGCGCGCCGGGGCGAAGAGCAGGCTGACGGTGAAGATGCCGGCCGCGGCCAGGACGATGACGGCGCCGGCCGGCATGTCGGGAAACAGCGCCGATACGCTGCCGCCGATCCAGCCGGCAAGGCCGCCGAACAGGCCCGACAGCACCACCATCCGGCCGAGCCGTTCGGTCCAGAACCGGGCGGCGGCGGGTGGAATGATGACCAGCGCGATGATCAGCACCAGCCCGACGGTCTTCAGGCCGATGGCGACGATGGCCAGCAGCAGGCCGAGCATCGCAAGATCGACCCGCGCGACCCGCCACCCCTGCGCGGCGGCGAATCCTTCGTCGAAGGCGACGGCGCCGAATTCCTTCATCAGCAACAGCGCAATGACGACCGTGGCGAGGGACGCCCCGCCGATCAGCTGGGCTTCGCCCGCCGTCAGCGCGGCGGTCGATCCGAGCAGGAAACTGTTCAGCCCCGCCTGGCCCGCCGCCTGCAGGGTCTGGATATGGCTCAGCAGCACGATCCCGAGGCCGAAAAACACGCTCAGCACGGTGCCGATCGCGGTGTCTTCCGGCAGCCTTGTGTGGTCGCGTATCCACTGGACGCACAGGATGCCGAGCGCGCCGGACAGCGCCGCGCCGGCCATCAGCAGGGCGAGGTTGCGCCCGGTGCCGCCGAACGACACCCCGACCAGGAACGCCAGGGCGATCCCGGGCAGCGTGGCATGGCTTATCGCGTCGGAAATCAGCGCCCGTTTGCGCAGGAAGGAGAAGACGCCGATCACGCCGCCGCCGATGCCGAGCGCGATCACGCCGGCCAGCACCACGGACGTGTTGTAGCCCGCCTGAAACGTCAGGACAGATAATACGTCGTCGATCACCGGAAGCTCAGCCGATGCCGGCGATGGCCCGGATCTCGGTCGCGGCCAGGCGTCCGCCATAGGCGTCTTGCAGGGTTTCCTCGGTGAGCACGTCGCCGACCGGCCCGGCGGCGACCGGCCGGACATTCATGATCAGCGCGTGGTCGAAATAGTCGGCGACCGTCTGCAGGTCGTGGTGGACGCAGATCACCGTCGCGCCGTCTTCGCGGACATCGCGCATCACGTCGACGATGGCGCGTTCGGTCGCGGCATCGACGCCGGCAAACGGCTCGTCCATCAGGTAGAGGTCGGCTTCCTGGGCCAGCGCGCGGGCCAGGAAGACGCGCTGCTGCTGGCCGCCGGACAGCTGGCCGATCTGGCGGCTCGCGAAATCGGCCATGCCGACCCGGTCGAGACAGGCGCGGGCGGCCTCGCGGTGACGGCGGCGGACCGGGCGGCACCAGCCGATCCGGCCGTACAGCCCCATGGCCACCACGTCTTCGGCGGAGGCGGGAAAATCCCAGTCGACGCTGGTGCGTTGCGGGACATAGGCAACCCGGCGCCGGGCGCGGCGCAGTTTTTCGCCGAACACGCGGACATCGCCCGCCAGCGTCGGCACGAGGCCGAGAACGGCCTTGACCATGGTCGACTTGCCGGCGCCGTTGGGCCCGATGACGGCGACAAGCCCCTGGTCGGGCGCGTCGAAATCGAGGTCCCACAGGGCCGGCTTGTCGTCATAGGCGACGGTGAGGCCGCGCACCGAAAGCGGGTGCCGCCCGACGCCCCGGTGCAGCGGCCCGGACTCGAGCGGGATCAGGCGGGGCGGGTTCACGGCTTTTCTCCGGCTTGCGCCATCTGGCCGCCGACGCCGTTCGCCGGCGCGGTGCCGCCGAGGGCGCGCACCATGGTGGTCACATTGTGATCGAACATGCCGAGATAGGTCCCGGCATAGGTGCCGCCGGCCCCCATCGCGTCGGAGAACAGCGCCCCGCCGATGGCGACTTTGTGACCGCGCGCGGCAGCGCCCTCTATCAGCGCCCGGACATTGCGTTCGGATATCGTGGTTTCGATAAACACGGCCGAAATTTTCCGGCGGACCAGCGTATCGACGAGCATTTCGATCTTGCGGATGCCGGCCTCGCTTTCCGTGCTGACGCCCTGGATGGCGAGCACGTCGATATTGTAGGCGCGCCCGAAATAGCCGAACGCGTCATGGGCCGTCACCAGCGCGCGGGCGCGGGGCGGGATCGTGGCGATGGCGGCCCGGGCGGCGGTGTTCAGCGCCGACAGTTTTTTGAAATAGGCGTCGGCATTGGCGCGGTAAAAAGCGCCATTGGGCGGATCCAGCGCCGCCAGTGCATCGACCGCCGAGCCAAGCGCCAGGGCCCACAGGCCGGGGTCCATCCAGACATGCGGATCGTGGGTCCGGCCGTCCCAGGGCAGCAGGTTGTTCGCGGTCAGCGTATCGGCAACCGCGACCACGGGCTTGCGCGCGGCGAAGCGGTCGAGCATGTCGATCATCTGCGCTTCAAGATGCAGCCCGTTATAGAGGATGAGATCGGCGCGGTTGATTTTGGCGACGTCGGACCGGGTCAGGCGGTAAAGATGCGGGTCGATCCCTTCGCCCATCAGGGTGACGATATTCGCCCGGCCCGCGGCGATGACGGCAAGCGGCTCGCCGATCTGGGCAATCGTTGCAACGACGTTCTTGCGCGCATGGGCGGGCATGGCCGCCAGCGCCGCACACAGGACCGCTGCGGCGATCGCGAGCCGCCGGCCCATCCGCCGTTTTGTTATCCCTGTTGTTATCCCTGGCCCTGTCGCCATCCGTCCCACCGATTATGCTGCGATGTTGTTTCCCACAGTCCCGCCGACTTTACCGTCCGCACCCAATATCGCAAGGGCTAATTATATAAAGCACGGCTAAAAATATTAGCATAGGCTAATTTATGTAACGGCAAGCCGTATCGCCGGCGGCGGAATCGGTTTTTTTAATTCGTTGCAGGGGCGTATGTGCGCCCGGCGCGCCGGGAACCGGGATCAGTCGCCGATAACGGCCATGATATCGCACTGGATCAGCACCGGCGCCTCGGAATCGAGGGAGAGCGCATGGCGCGCCGGGCGGCTTTCGGGGTCCGGAAACATGGCGGTCCATTCGGCGTTCAGGGCCCGCCGGTCGGCCGCGTCTTTCAGCCACACGGTCATCTTGACGATATCGTCGGTGGTTCCGCCCGCCGCCGCGACGATGTCCCGGACATGGCGAAACATGATCGCGCATTGTTCCTCGATCCGGTCGGGCACGGTATCGGCGCGGGTATCGCGGCCCATGATCACGCCGGATACCAGCAAATTGCCGATCATCGACGCATTGGGGATCGGGTTCGTGTGGGCGAACCCGTCGATATGGATGCTTTTGCGCCGCGTCATCGGGGTATCTCCGTTCCTAGTTCATGTATTTGACGCTGCAGCCATAAGCGCGGGTTTTGGCGACGCTGACGGCGCGGCCGGCTTTCAGGTCGGCGAGGGCGGCGCGCACATGGTTCTTCGCGCCCCTGATCGAATCCGGGTGCCAGTTCGAATTATCGTCGATGGCCCCGTAATAGGCGAGGGTTCCCCTGGGGTCGATGACCGCCATGGTCGGCGTATGGCGCGCCGCGTACCGGCGTCCGATCTCGCCCTTCGGGTCGAGCACGATGCCGGCCGGGACAGCCTTGCGGTCGTTGTTCAGGGCTTCCGCTGCGTCGCCGGAGAGATGGCCTTCCAGGCCGGGCGCGGACGATATGACCTGCAGCCAGACGACACCGTCCTTCGCGGCTTCGCGTTGCAGAGTCTGCATGTTGCCGGCGCTGTAATGTTTCCGCACATAGGGGCAATCGTGGTTTGTCCATTCCAGTACCACCGTTTTGCCGCGGAGATCGTCCAGGGCAATCGTCTTGCCGCGGCTGTCGGTGCCGGTAAAGGACGGTGCCGGTTTGCCGATATCGGGGGTTGCGAACGCGGCAAGCGGCTGGCCAACGAACAGGGCCGCCGCGGCGGCAAGCGAAAGCAGGGAAAGGCGTTTCATGTCGGTCCTCCGGGGACTGGCGTTGTCGGCATAAAATATACCATACCGGTCCGTGCACGTTGGACCGGCGGGGATTCCGTTGGCGAAAGCTATTTTTCGTAGCGCGGGTTGTCCTCCGCCAGCCGGGCCAGGACGTCTTCGCGCATCAGTTCGAGCGCGGCCTTCCGGCCCTTGCCGTTCTCGTCATAGACGCCCGCGCGCAGATCCGCGGCAAAGCGCCGGTTCAGATGGCGCAGAGCCTCGTCGTCCGCCTCGCGGCGTTCCGCGCCGTACAGGGCTTTCAGGGCGTCCAGTTCCCGCGGCCAGGCGCACAGCCCGCCCGCCAGTTCGCGCCGGGCGATCCCCATGGCCGACATGATCAGCGCCACGTTGTAACGCTGGCGGTTCGACATGTCGGGTGCGACGTCGCTCCCCAGCGTCTGTTCGGCGATGTGCAGCAGTTCGAAGGCGTCGGGGCGGTTGCGCATCAGAGGGCTCCCGTCAGGCGAAGGCATTCGTATTCGAGTTCCGCGAGGCGCCGCCCGATCAGGGCCAGTTCCAGGCTGCGCTCGCTCCCCGAGCGGTGCCGCATCGCCTGCTGCAGCGCAATCACGGCCCAGCGGACATGGGCCATGGCTTCCCAATAGGCGATCTGTTCGAGGTCCAGGGTGCGGCCCGAGGCGCGTTCGTAGGCGTTGTAAAACGTCTTCCGGTCGGCAATGCCGCCGGCATCGCGTTTGGGCGCGGAAAACCGCCAGCACCGGGCGCAGAACCAGGCGATATCTTCGTGCGGATCGCCCCAGCCCGCAAATTCCCAGTCGAGAACGCCGGTCAGCTCGCCCTCGTCGACCATGTAGTTGCCGGTGCGGAAATCCCGGTGGCACAGCACGGTCTCGCCGGCGGGCGGGGCGTTGTTTTCCAGCCAGCGCAGGGTCCATTCCAGCACCGGGTGCGGTTCCGGCATTTCATCCAGATAGGCACGGTACTTGGCGATCGCGTCGAGCGCCGGCGAGGCGTCGATTCCTTCGAGAAAGTCGAGCCCCGGCTGCGGCGGCCGGATGGAATGTATCCGGGAAAGTTCTTCCCCGAGGGCGGCCGCCAGGTCCGGTTGCGCGCCGTGCCGGGTGATGCGGATACCGAGCGCTTCGCCGCCGATGCGCTGCATCAGGTAAAACGGTTTTCCCGCCACCGACGCATCGCCGCAATACCAGAACGCCCGCGGCACCGTGACGCCCGCTGCTTCCGCGACCTTCAGCAGGGCGAATTGCTGGTCCAGCGGCCGGCTTTCGGCGATCGTCGCCGCCGCTTCCGCCCGCAGCACCATTTCGTGGGTCCCCGCGAAATCGCCGCCCCGAATGGCGACGGTCAGGGCCCGGTTTTCCTGGATGGCGCCGCCGATCAGCAGGTTGCCGTCCTCGACGGCGACGCTTTCGGCGCCGGCCGCATCACGAATGAACGGAATCAGCGGCATCTCAGTCCCAGCTCCAGAAATCCAGGCCATCGCTCAGCAGGTAGCGCGACAGCACCATCTTGTGGGTTTCGGACGATCCGTCCACCAGCCGCGCCTGGCGGGCATAACGGTACATCCATTCCAGCGGCGTGTCCTTGGAATAGCCCCGCGCGCCGCGCAGCTGGATCGCGGTATCGATGGCCTTGTGCAGGGTTTCCGACACCATGACCTTGGCCATGGAGACCTCTTTCCGCGCAAAGTCCCCGGTATCCAGCTTGGCCGCTGCGCGCATGGTCAGCAGGCGGCCGATCTCGATCTGCATGGCCGCTTCGCCGAGCAGCCACTGCACGCCTTCGTGATCGGCCAGGGTCTCGCCGAACGCCTCGCGCGCGCGCACGTAATCGAACGTCTCCTCCAGCGCGCGCTTGGCCATGCCGGTCCAGCGCATGCAGTGGGTCAGCCGCGCGGTGCCGAGCCGGATCTGGGTCAGCTTCAGCCCGTCGCCGACTTCCATCAGGCGGTTCTCGTCGGGAATTTCCAGCCCGTCGAAGACGATCTCGCAATGTCCGCCGTGTTCTTCCGGCCCCATGATCGGGATGCGGCGGACAATTTCCCATCCCGGCTGGCCGGCATCGAACAGGAACGCGGACAGCCCCTTGCGCGTGTCGTCCGACGTGCGCGCGATCAGGATGAAATGCTGCGCCGCCCCGGCGCCGGTGATGAACCATTTGCGGCCATTGACCACCCAGGTGTCGCCTTTCCTGGTCGCCGTGGTCAGCATGGCTGACGGATCGGACCCCGATCCCGGCGCCGGTTCGGTCATCGCGAAGGCCGACCGGACCTGTCCGTCGATAATCGGCTGCAGCCAGCGTTCCTTCTGGGCGTCGGTGCCGACCTTGTTCAGCACGGTCATGTTGCCGTCGTCGGGGGCGGCGCAGTTGAAACAGACCGGCCCGAAGATGGACCGGTTCATTTCCTCGTAGCAGGGCGTGATGCCGGCAACGTTCAGGCCCTGGCCGCCGCGGTCCTTCGGCATCTGCAGCGCCCACAGGCCCGCGTCCTTTACCCTGGTGCGAATGTCGTCGAGCAGGTCGGGGCGGATGTTTTCGTGGTCGTCGTAATTCGCCCGGTCGGCTTCGAGCGGCATGATATGGGTTTCCACGAAGACGCGAATGCGGCTGCGGTAATCCTCGATCTCCGGGGGAAGGGCGAAATCCATGCTGTTCCTTACATGCCGCTCAGGCTCAGGCCGCCGTCAATGGTGACGATCTCTCCCGTCATATAAGCGCCTGCGGGCGAAGTCAGCAACAGCAACACGCCTTCAAGATCGGCAAGCCGGCCGAACCGGCGCTGGGCCACGCGTTTCACAATCCGTTCGCCGGCCGGGCCGTCCAGAAAATCGGTGTTCAGGTCGGTCCGGATATAGCCGGGCGCGATGGCGTTCACCGAAATGCCGTGGCGCGCCAGTTCCAGCGCCGCCGTGCGCGTCAGCTGGTCGATGCCGGCTTTCGATGCCGAATAGGCATGGACCTGCGCCGTTGGCGTGCGGCCGAGCATGGACGAGATATTGACGATGCGCCCGCCGTTTTCCGCGGCGATCATGCGTTTCGCCACCGCCCGGGTCATCAGGAAACAGCCGGTCAGGTTGGTGTCGATCACCTGTTGCCATTCTTCGGGCGGCGTATCGACAAGCGCCCGGTTGGTGACGGTGCCGGCATTGTTGATCAGCAGCTTGACCGGCCCGAAAGCCTTTTCGGCCGCGTCGAGCGCCGCTTCGATACTGTCCGCATCGGTGACGTCGAGCGCGACCGCCATTGCGCTGTCGCCGATCTCCGCCGCCGCTTCGGCGCATTTATCGGCGCGCCGCGCCCCGAGCACCACCTGCGCGCCCGCGTCCGCAAGATAGCCCGCAAAGGCGCGCCCGAGCCCGGACGACGCGCCGGTGACGAGCGCGACCTGGCCGTTCAGGGAAAAGATGTCGCCGCCCATCCTATTCTCCTTTGAAAGCCGGCTTGCGCTTGTTCAGGAACGCATCGATCCCCTCGCGCGCATCCGCCGTGCGGGAAAGATCGCTGATCGAGCGGGTTTCGCGGTCCATCTGGGTGCCGAGCCCGCTGGTCCAGGTCTCCTGCAGCAGGCGCTTGGTCGCGCCATAGGCCAGGGTCGGCCCGGCGGCGAAGGCTTTCGCCTGGGCCATGGCTTCGTCCTGCAATGCATCGTCGGCGACCACCCGGTCGATGATGTCCATGTCGCGTGCTTCGTCGGCGCTCAGCATCCGGTTGGTCAGCATCAGTTCGCGCGCCCGGCGCAGGCCGATCAGGCGCGGCAGGAACCAGGTGGACGATCCGTCCGGCGACAGCCCGGCGGCGGTATAGGCCAGCGTGAACCGCGTCGACTGCCCGGCGATGGCGTAGTCGCAGGCGGCGGCCAGGCTGAACCCGGCGCCGGCCGCCATGCCGTTGATCGCGCCCACCACCGGGGCGTCCATATGCGCCAGGCGGGAAATGGCGGCATGCAGCAGGCCCGTGATTTCCTTCAGCGCCGCGCCCAGCCCGTCGCCCCGGGATTCGAAATATTTCAGGTCGCCGCCGGCGGAAAACATCGATCCTTCGCCGGTCAGCAGCACGGCCCGGATATCGGCGCGCTCGTCGCAGGCGATCGCGGCATCGAACAGGTCGCGGCACAGTTCGGGGTTGAACGCATTCGCGGCGTCGGGGCGGTTCAGCGCCAGCCGGGCGACGCCGTCGGCTACATCGAAGGACAGGGTTTCGTATGCCACGTCCATCCCTTTCATTTAATTGTCATGCGCCGTCCCCGGCGATAGGCTCGGTTTAACCGCTTAAGAACGGACAATCAAAGGGAGGCTGCAATATGCAGGGCTTGATGATGGACAAGCCGCTGTTGATTTCATCGCTGCTCGAACATGCGGCGAAGTATCATGGCGGCACTGAAATCGTGTCCCGGACCGTCGAGGGGCCGATCCACCGTTATACCTTTGCGGATGCCGAAATCCGCGCCCGGAAACTTGCGAAAGCGCTCCGGGCGCTTGGAATCCGGGAAGGCGACAGGGTCGCGACCCTGGCGTGGAACGGCTATCGCCATTACGAGCTGTATTACGGCGTATCGGGCATGGGCGCGGTCTGTCACATGATCAACCCCCGGCTTTTCCCGGCGCAGGTCGCCTATATCATGAACCATGCCGAAGACATGCTGGTCTTCGCCGACCTGACCTTCCTGTCGCTGCTCGAAGAGATCGCGCCCGATGTCGGTACCGTGAAGGGCTTCGTCATCATGACGGACGAGGCGAATATGCCGGAAACCGCGCTGCCCAATGTCTATTGCTACGAAACCCTGCTGGCCGTACAGGACGGCGATTACGACTGGCCGCAATTCGACGAACGGACCGCCTCGTCCATGTGTTACAGTTCCGGCACGACCGGCAACCCGAAGGGCGTGCTGTATTCGCACCGCTCGACCGTGCTGCATGCCTGGTCGGCGGCGACGCCGGACATGATGGGGATTGCGGCGCGGGACGCTGTCATGCCCGCGGTGCCGATGTTTCACGTCAATGCCTGGGGGCTGCCCTATACCGCCACGATGGTCGGCGCGAAACTGGTCTTCCCCGGCATGAAAATGGACGGCGAAAGCATCCACCGGCTGATCGACGACGAGGGCGTCACCTTTTCCGCCGGGGTACCGACCGTGTGGCTCGGCCTGCTCGACTATCTCGAAAAATCGGGGAAAAAGGTGCCCGGGTTCGAACGCTGCGTCATCGGCGGATCGGCGACGCCGCGCGCGATGATCGTCGAGATGGAGGAAAAATACGGCGTCAACGTGCTCCATGCCTGGGGCATGACCGAAATGTCGCCGCTCGGCACGGTGAACTGGCCGAAAAACGGCATGGAAAACGAAACCGATGCCGCGCGTCTCGACCGGCGCGTCAAACAGGGCCGTCCCTGTTACGGCGTCGACATGAAAATCGTCGATGACGCCAATGAAAGCCTGCCCGAAGACGGCGAGGCTTTCGGCGAGCTGAAGGCGCGCGGGTTCTGGGTGTGCAGCGAATATTACCGCGGCGAGGGCGAAAGCCACGATGCCGACGGCTGGTTCGCGACCGGCGACGTCGCGACCATCGATGCCGACGGCTACATGCAGGTCACCGACCGGTCCAAGGACGTCATCAAGTCGGGCGGCGAATGGATCAGCTCGATCGAACTGGAAAATATCGCGGTCGGCCATCCCGGCGTGTTCGAGGCCGCGGTCGTCGGCATCGCCCACCCGAAATGGGACGAACGCCCCCTGCTGGTCGTCGTGCGGAACGAAGGCAGCACGGTCACCCGCGAAGACCTGCTGGCCTATTACGACGGCAAGGTCGCCAGGTGGTGGATTCCCGACGATGTGACCTTTGTCGACGAATTGCCGCATACCGCCACCGGCAAGCTGCTGAAAATGGATCTTCGCGACCGGTTCAGGGATTACAGGCTGCCCACCGCCTGACGCGCAGGCTCGGAAACGGGAGTCATAAATTCATCATCCGGTTGTCATATCGGCGTCAGGTCGCGGCTGCATTTTCACCCTGCGAACGACACCCGGCGACCCTTCCGCGATGCGCGCCAAACATACCGGTCTGTGCAAAGCAGCCCGGTTCCCTGAACCGGTGGGCATTCACCCCGTCTGACCGCCGCTCAGCGCCTCGCCCCGAAGGCAAGCCCGTCGTTTCGCAGCCGCATTCTGCCGACCGTCTCCCCGCCCGGGACAACGGCAGCGCCGAATGTGAGCCTCCCTGTGTGACTTGCCGGAATCCTGCTCGGATTCCGGCATTTTTTCGGCCTGATTCCGGTCTTCAGGCTTTGCCCGCTTCGACGTTGCACAGGAATTCGTCGAGAACCGTATTGAACAGTTCCGGTTCTTCGAGGTTCAGCACATGGCCCGTATGGGGCAGCACGAACAGGCGCGACCGGTCGATCAGGTCCTTCATGAACAGGCCCGGCGCCAGGCAGCGCTGGTCGTCGTCGCCGGTGACGATCATCGTCGGCACCGGGATGGCGCGAATACGGTCTTCCAGGTCCCACAGGCCCGGCCGCGACGCCTGGACGCCGCGCTGGGTCAGCGCCGAGCCGATATCGGAATGCTCGGCGAGCCGGGAAACGAATCCCGCCCAGCCCCTCGGGTCCTTGTCGCGGAACGTCAGGCGTCCCGGCACGGTGACGTATTCCTCGGCGAAATCCGCCGCGCCGCGTTGTTCGAAACTGTCGGCGACCGCGAGGGACAGGTTGCGGAATTCCTCGCGGGTATGGGGCTCGGCGCCGTAGCCGCAGCCGCACACGGTCAGCGACAGCGCGCGGTCCGGATAGGCCATGCCGAAATGCAGGGTCGCGAAGCCGCCCATGGACAGCCCGACGATATGGGCCTTGTCGATGCCGAGATGGTCGAGCACGGCCAGCGCGTCGGCGCGGGCGATGTCCTGGGAATAGCTTTCGATGGATTCGGGGACGTCCGATCCCGGATAGCCCCGGGCCGAATAGACGATGCAGCGCCGCCGCCGGCTGAAATGGCTGACCTGCGGCTCCCAGGCACGCCAGTCGCCGGCGAATTCGTGGATGAACAGGATCGGCGGCCCGTCGCCGGTTTCTTCGTAGTACAGCTTCACGCCGTCCGTGGCCGTTGCATGCGGCATCTGTGCATCCTCCCTGACTTTCGGCGATTATGGCGCATCTTCGCCCCCTCCCGCCAGCCCGCCCCGCATAGTGGTTGCGCCCGGCGGCGACGGATGGATAATGGCGCGCCATACGTACCAAGGAATACCGATGACCAGAATTCTCGTAACGGGCGGCGCCGGCTATGTCGGCAGCCATGCATGCAAGGCGCTTGCGGGGGCCGGGTACGAGCCGGTGGTGTTCGACAATCTGTGCGAAGGCCATGACTGGGCCGTGAAATGGGGGCCGCTGGAACGCGGCGACCTGCTCGACCGCGACCGGATCGCCGAGGTCGTCCGGAAACACGAACCCGCCGGGGTAATCCATTTCGCCAGCTTCGCCTATGTCGGGGAATCGGTCACCGATCCCGGAAAATACTGGCACAACAATGTCAGCGGCGCGATCAACCTGTGCGATGCGCTGGTTGCGGCGAAAACGCCGGCCATCGTGTTTTCCAGCAGCTGCACGGTCTACGGCCTCACCGAATCGGAATTCATCACCGAGGCCGAACCGGTGGCGCCGATCAATCCCTACGGCAACACCAAGCGCGCGATCGAGATCATGCTGGCCGATTACGAGGTCGCAACCGGCCTGCGCAACACGGTGCTGCGCTATTTCAACGCCGCCGGGTGCGACGCCGACGGCGAGATCGGCGAGGCGCACGACCCCGAGACCCACCTGTTGCCGCTTGCCATTGCCGCCGCCGCCGGCGATCGCGACGCCCTGAAAATCTTCGGCACCGACTACCCGACGCCGGACGGCACCTGCGTGCGCGATTACATCCACGTCACCGATCTTGCGGATGCGCATGTGCGGGCGATTCGCCGGATGCTCGACGGCGGCGCGTCCGAGCTTTTCAATCTCGGCGCCGGCGACGGCTATTCCGTGCGCCAGGTGATCGACAGCGTCGGCCGCATCGTCGGCCGGCCCGTTCCGGCGGTGGAAGACGTGCGCCGCGCCGGCGATCCCGCCCGGCTGGTCGCCGATATCGCCCATGCGCGGGACGGCCTCGGCTGGGACCCGGTGCATTCCTCGCTCGACAATATCCTGACCACGGCATGGAACTGGTACCGCGCCCGGTCCGAAGCGTCCTCCGGACCGGCGGCGGTATCGGACCTTGCCTGACGCGCCCGTGTCCGGCGCACGCTCCACCCTGGTTCTCGGCGGCGCGGCTTCGGGAAAAAGCGTCTTTGCCGAGCAGCTTGCGCTGCGGCTTGGCCCGCGCCCGGTCTATATCGCGACCGCGCAGGCGCTCGACGGCGAAATGGCCGACAAGATCGACATCCACCGCGCCCGGCGGGGCGACGGCTGGATCACCGTCGAAGAGCCGCTCGACCTCGGCGCCGCGATCGCGGATTCAGACGCGGCAGACGCGGTCCTGCTGATCGATTGCCTGACCCTCTGGCTCGGCAACCTGATGGCGGCGGAGCGCGATGCGGAGGCGGCAACGGCGCAGCTGGTGAACGCCGTGCAGAACATGCAGGGACAATCGGTCATCGTCGCGAACGAGCTTGGGCTCGGCATCGTGCCGGACAACGCCGTTGCGCGGGAATTCCGCAATCTTCACGGCGTGCTGAACCAGGCGGTGGCGGCGGCGGCCGACCGTGTCGTCTTTGTCGCGGCCGGACTGCCCCTCGCGCTGAAAGGGACGCTGGATTGACCGATGTGTTTCACGGCGGCGACCTGTCGGCGGCGGCGGCGCATTTCGGCACGCCCCCCGATGGCTGGGTCGATCTGAGCACGGGGATCAACCCGCGGCCCTGGCCGGTGGATGCAGGCGCGCTCGACGGTCTTCGCCAATTGCCGGATTCGGCGCTGCTTGCCGGTCTGTGCGCGGCGGCGGCGGCGGCCTATGGCGTTGACGATCGGTCGCGGATCGCTGCGGCGCCCGGCACCCAGGCGCTGATCCAGTGGCTGCCGCGGCTGCGCCCTGCCGGGCGGGTGGCGATCGTCTCGCCGACATACGGCGAACACGCACAGGCCTGGTCGCTGGCGGGGCATGACGTTTCCGAAGTCGATACCCTGCCCGGCGCGGGGGATTTCGACGCGGTCGTCGTGACCCGGCCGAACAATCCCGACGGCCGCATCTCCCCGCTGGGGGATATCCGCGCCCTTGCCGCGGCGCTCGCCCGGAAGAACGGCCTTCTGGTCGTCGACGAGGCGTTCGCCGATCTCGACCCCGGCGCCTCCGTCGCGGCGGACGGGGATGACGGGCTGGTTGCCCTGCGGTCGTTCGGCAAGTTCTACGGGCTGCCCGGCCTGCGGCTCGGCTTCGCCGTGACCGGTAGCGGCCTTGCCCGCGATATCGCTGCCGCGCTCGGACCCTGGCCGGTCTCGTCGGTCGCCGCCGATATCGGTGCGGCCGCCCTGGCGGACCGGGACTGGCAGGAAGCGACGCGTCTCTGGCTGGCCGGCGCGGCGCGGCGGATGGACGATCGCCTGGTTGCCGCCGGGCTCGGCATCGTCGGCGGCACCGACCTGTACCGGCTGGCCGAATCCGGGAATGCGGGGGGGCTGTACGAAAAACTCGGGCGGGCCGGAATCTATACCCGCCCGTTTCCCGGCCATCCGCGCTGGCTGCGCTTCGGAATCCCGGGCACCGATGCCGACTGGGAAAGGCTGGAACGGGCGTTGCAGTCATGACCGCGCTGACGACGGAATGGTGGCTGGTCCGTCACGCCCCGACCGTAAACCCCGGCAAGACGGTCTACGGCGCGCTCGATCTCGATATCGAGCTGCCGCCGCCCGAAACGTTCGAGGCGCTGTCGGCGATGCTGCCGGCGGATCCGGTCTGGATGGTGTCGAACCTGTCCCGCACCCGAAAAACGCTGGATGGCATCCTGGCCGTTCGCGATATCGCGCTGGCGGAAGTTCATGTCGAACCGGCCTTTGCCGAACAGCATTTCGGCGAATGGGAAGGCAGGCCCAGCGCCGACGTGTGGGCCGAAATCCGCGATGCCGACAAATCCTGGCCGGCGGACATTCAGCCGCCCGGCGGCGAGAGCTTCTCGCAGGTCGCGGCGCGGGTGAAAACCGCCGCGCTCGGCTGGTCGGACAGATTCGCCGGCCGGCCGGTCGTGGCGGTGCTGCATTCCGGGTCGATCCGAAGCTTTCTGTCGACGGCGATGGGGGACGCTCCCGTGGAGGCGCTGTCCTATGCCGTCGATACGCTGTCGGTCACCAGGTGCGATTACTTCGGCGGCGACGGATGGCGCGTCGGGTTCGTCAACCGGCTTGCGCGATGACGCTCGCGATTGCTGTCAGGGCGAACAGTTCCGCGACCTGCTGGGCGGCGCCGAGCACGTCGCCGGTATAGCCGCCCAGGTTGCGCTGCGCGAACCAGCCGATCAGCGCCGCGCCGATAGCGGCCGCGACCAGGCAGGCAAACCAGCCGCCAGGCGCCGCGACCGCGGCAATCGCCACGGCCAGCAGCAGCGCGCCGCCCCAGGCCGCGAAAGCCGGCGCGCCGGCGGACACGCCGAGCCCGTCGGTCTTGGCCGGGGTGCCGAACGTCATCACCGCGGGCATGACGGCCCGGCTGACCGCGGCGGCGGCGACAAGGGCGCCGAACACGAAGACCGGCTCGCCGATCGTCGCGATTGCCGCGGCGCGGCCGGTGACGGACACGATCAGCGCAATCGCGCCATAGGCGCCGATACGGCTGTCCGACATGATCGCCAGTCTTTTATCCGCATCGGATCCGCCCCAGATGCCGTCGGCAAGGTCGGACAATCCGTCTTCGTGCAATCCGCCGGTGGCAATGATCAGCGCGACGACGGCGAACAGGGCGGAAATATAGACCGGCAGTTCCATCGCATCGCACAGGGCGTAGACGACCCCTGCGATCGTTGCGATCAGGATGCCGGCAATCGGAAACGCCCACATGCCGGTCGACAGTTTCCGGGCAGCAGCGTCCGGCCAGCCCGGCGCCGGCAGGCGGGTCAGAAACACGACGCTGACATAGACGTCTTTCAGGAAACTGAATTTTTCGCTGACGGTATCCGAGGCTGCCATGGGGTCACCAAAATGTTATCTGTCGTTTTTCAGACAGGAGTTTGAGTATTGGACTACGAGGATATCGCAAGACAGCTCGGGAATCTTCCGGAACCTGATGCAGGGGCGATCGATGCATCTGCGGCACGGGAAGCGACCCTGACCAAACCGGCGGGGTCGCTCGGACGCCTGGAAGACCTGTCGGCCTGGTGCGCGTCCTGGCAGGGGCGTCATCCTGCGTCGCTCGACAATGTACGCATCCTGGTTTTCGCCGGGAATCACGGGGTGACCGCGCAGGGCGTATCGGCGTTCCCGCCGGAAGTCACCGTGCAGATGGTGGCGAATTTCGCGGCGGGCGGGGCGGCGATCAATCAGCTTGCCGCCGTCCAGGGGGCGGACCTGAAGGTAATGGCGCTCGATCTCGACACGCCGACCGCCGATTTCACCATTGCCCCGGCCATGACCGAGGCGGCATGCGCGGCGGCGTTCTCCGCCGGTTTCGATGCGGTGGATGAAAAATTCGATGCCCTGATCGTCGGCGAAATGGGCATCGGCAACACGACGACCGCGGCCGCCCTGTCCTGCGCGCTGTTCGGCGGGAAGGCCGCCGACTGGACCGGCCCCGGCACCGGGCTGGACGCGGCGGGCATAGCGCTGAAAACCCGCGCCGTCGCGGCCGCCATGGATTTTCATGGCAAAGACCTTGCCGATCCGCTGGAAGCGCTGCGCCGGGTCGGCGGGCGCGAACTGGCGGCAATGGCGGGGGCGGTCCTGGCGGCGCGTCACAGGGGCATTCCCGTCCTGCTCGACGGTTTCGTGACCACCGCGGCGGTCGCCGTGCTGGAAAAAGCGGCGCCCGGCGCGCTCGATCACTGTATCGCGGGCCACGTATCGGGCGAACCCGGCCACCGCCGCCTGCTCGCCGCACTCGGGAAGGAACCGCTGCTCGATATCGGCATGCGTCTGGGAGAGGCCTCGGGCGCCGCGGTCGCGCTGGGTATTCTGAAATGCGCCCTGGCCGCCCATAACGGCATGGCGACCTTCGACGAAGCCGCCGTCAGCGGCCAGGTCAGCCCTGGCTAGCGAACCGTTTCCAGAACGTTCCCGACAGCCAGCCGATCGCGCACCAGAAGATCGCCGCGGTGACCAGCGATGCGGCCGCGAAATGCGCCGCGATTTCGGGGGGCACGCTGCCGCCGACCGAGTCCGGCTGGGGTGCGCCGATCAGATGCGGCAGCGCGATCAGCGCCATCCCGCCAATTGTCCATTTGGCGCCGCTTCGGAACACCATCGCCCATAACCCCGCGGCCGTCGCGACGACGCAGACGAACCACCATGTCTGGCGGCTGACCAGGTCGGCGGCCATGGACCCGGGTACTTCCGGCGGCAGGCCGAGCGCCGGCGCCAGGCTTGCAATGCCGAAACCGGCCAGGCCCCAGAGCACCCCGGTCTGTCCGTCCACGGGCCGGCCCGACAGGGCGAAGCACGCGGTCAGGATAAGGGCGAAGCCGATACCGGTCAGGATATTGGCGAGTGTCGTGAACAGCGTGCGCTCCAGACCTGCTCCGGGCGCCCAGGTTGCCGATTCGCCCTCAGCGGGGCCGTGCGCCAGCGCGGGCGAGACAAGGCTTATGCCGCGATCGTAGGCACCGTGATGGTGGGCAGGTTTTTCCGGGGGGGCGCCGTCTTCGAACCGTTCGGCATGGAGGATGATCGGCGTGGTCGTGAATTCATGGACGACCGATATCCCCATCCCGCCGAGAAGACCGGCGACGATGGCGGTAAAAAAAATCCGCCGGAACATACCAGAGTTCCCTCAGTGACAGGGGAAGGCGAAAGAGTGCCGGGTATCGTGGGCGGCGTTATGGATCGTATCCGAGTGCGCGAAACCGGTGCCGAGCACCAGGAATGCGCCGAACAAAAGGGCGAGCACCGCCGGCGCGACGACGCTCGACCGGGCGATGATCTCTTCTTTGTTACTTTCGGCCGTGTTGAAAGTGTTCTCGGTCATATTTGTATCTCCCATGAACGCTAATTTATGCCCGCGAGTCGGCGCCGTTACAAGTCCCATCGCGGGCAGCGGGTCAGAAAGTGACCGTGTACGCGGCGACCGCGCCGAGCGTGCGGGTCTCGGTTCCCGCGTCTTCGCTGATTTTCCACCCGACATCGATGGACAGGCCGAAATCGAACGTATATCCGGCCGATATCTGCATATGGGTGTCCGTGTCGTTGGCGGTGGTGACGTTGTTGGTCTCTCGCTCGGTCACGGATGCCGCCAGGTTCCAGTTTTGCCATTCCAGTTGACCGGCCACGGTCAGGTAGGTGCGGTCGACTCCCGCCGTGCCGCCCTGGTCGATAATGCGCACCCCTTCGACCAGCGGATTGAATGCGACGCCGCCGCCGAGCCCGAACGAAGTATACAGCGCTGCGGCAAACGCCTTTTCATCGGCGGTATTGCCCGCGCCTGCCGCCTGTTTCATGTAGGACAGGTGATAGCCCAGTTTGCCGGCCCCGGGGATGTTTTCGCCGTTCAGCGCGACGACGAACGACCGGAACGATTCGGTATTGCTGAGGCCGCCGTCGCCCTCGCGCAGATCGCCGCGGCTGCGCAATGCCGATTCGCTGAAAATCGACGTATCGGCGAAGAAGGTCGATCCCGACACCGTGTGATCGCCGTACCGGCCGGCGCCGACCTGCCAGCTGCCGACAACGCCGATCCGTTCGGATATTTCATAGTCTTCGGCGAGATCCGACCCATAGACGCCGGGCGCCATGTCCCAGGCCACGCCGAATCCGGGGTTGAGCTTGCCGGCTTTCGCGCCGAAGCGGCCCTCGGCGAACTCAACGTAAAAATCCGCAAGATACAGCGCGGTATCCTCGAACATGCGGTTTTCGAATTTTGCCGGGCTCCCCGACGGTTCCAGCACGGCGTGGGCGAAAACCGACCAGCCAGGCGCGATTGCGAAGGTGACCGACGGCTCAACGGTCGCGAACAGGTGGTTGTTCAGGTTGCCGCGATCGTCGGATTTATAGGTCCAGTCGTCCTGCAGTTCGAAACTGACTTCGCCGGAGATACGCGGCGATTTCGTTTCCGCCTGCGCGGCTGTGACGGAAATGACGGCGGCGAGCAATCCCGCCAGCCCTGAACGGGAAAAATTATTCATCTGATGTCGGTCCTGTTGCTTGATCGGAGAACGATCGTGGTTGGTCAAGTAAAGTTATGTTATAACATTATTGAATGGGCGTCCAGAGATTCAGGACACCGGCGATCATCCCGGGAGATCATCCCGGGAGATCATCCCGGGACAAGCGCCGTTTCGCCTTGCCGCCTTGTCCGGGCCCGTCTAGGGTGCCGCCGTCGATGACACCGGGAACGGGGAAGGGCGGACACGCCCGAGCCCCGGCTGCCCCCGCAACTGTGAACGGCGAGCCCGTCCCGCACTGGCCACGGCGGATAAATCCGCTGGAAGGCCGGGACAAGGTTCCGACCCGTAAGCCAGGAGACCGGACGTCGACCGTATCGTCAAACCGCGGGCCGGGGTGCGTTCCGCGAACGGCAACAGGCGATGCGTGTTTTTATGTTCCGCGGAGGAGGCGGACAGAACATGGCTATTGCCCGAAAAATACCCGCAACCGTGGTGACCGGTTTTCTCGGCGCCGGCAAGACGACGATGATCCGCAACCTGATCGAACAGGCCAACGGCAAGAAGCTGGCGCTGGTGATCAACGAATTCGGCGATCTCGCCGTCGACGGCGAACTGCTCAAGGGCTGCGGCAACCCGGATTGCACCGACGAAGACATCTTCGAGCTTGCCAATGGCTGCATCTGTTGCACGGTGGCGGACGATTTCCTGCCGACGATCCGCAAAATTCTCGACCTGCCGAACCCGCCCGACCACATCGTGATCGAGACATCGGGCCTGGCACTGCCCAAGCCGCTGGTTCAGGCTTTCGGCTGGCCCGAAGTGCGCACCCGCGTCACCGTTGACGGCGTGATCGCGGTGCTGGACGGCCCGGCCGTCGCCGACGGACGCTTCGCCGACGATCCCCACCGGGTCGATGCCCTGCGCGCGGCGGACGACGAACTGGATCACGAAAGCCCGCTCCACGAACTGTACGAAGACCAGCTCGCCTGCGCCGACCTGGTACTGCTGAACAAGACCGACCTGATGGATGACGCGGCGATCGAACAGGTCTTCGGCGATGTCGGCGGGCGGCTGCGCGGCGGCGTGCGCATGGTCAAAACCGCGAACGGCGTCATCGATACCGGTATCCTGCTCGGAATCGGGGCGGCGGCGGAAGACGATCTGGCGGCGCGCCCGTCGCATCACGATGCCGAGGACGACCACGATCACGACGATTTCGAAAGTTTCGAGGTCGCCGTGGCGGACGGCGTCGCACCGGAAGACCTGGTCGCCCGGATCGCCGCCGCCGTCGTCGATCACGATATCCTGCGGGTAAAAGGCTTCGTCCACGTGCCGGGCAAGGACATGCGGATGATCGTGCAGGGCGTCGGCGCGCGGCTCCAGACCCATTACGACCGGCCCTGGGGGGCGGGCGAGCCCCGCGAAACCCGCCTTGTCGTGATCGGCCTCACGGGTCTGGACCGGTCCGCGATTACGTCCGCCCTGCGGGGCTGACATGCATCTTCTCGCGGCAACGCCGGGAGTCGTCTCCGACGGGTCGGAAGCCGTCGATCTCGGCCAGACGCCCGGCGACATCGTCGTGCTGTCGGCCGCCGATACCGAGCTTGCGGCGCTGGCGGCGGCCCGGGAAAGGGCCGGCGACGGGATGCCGAGCCTCCGCCTCGGGAATTTCCTGCAGCTCAAACATCACATGTCGGTCGACCTGTATGTCGATACCATCGTGTCCCATGCAAAACTGGTGGTGCTGCGGATGCTCGGCGGCGTCAGCTACTGGCCCTACGGGGTCGAACGGATCGCCGCGGTCTGCCGCCGCAAGGGGATCGCCTTCGCCGCGGTTCCCGGCGACGACCAGCCGGATTCCGACCTGACGCGGCAATCGACCCTGCCCGCCGACGCCACGCATCGCCTGTGGCAGTACCTGGTGCATGGCGGGCCGGCCAATGCCGACAGTTTTCTGGGCTATGCCGCATCCCTGGTCGGCAGGGATTCCGCCTGGAACGAACCGGTGCCGCTGCTGACCGCCGGGCTGTACTGGCCGGGTCTCGATGCGCCGGACCTCGGCGACATCCGCGCGCAATGGCAGCCGGACGCGCCGGTCGCGGCGATTACCTTTTACCGGGCGCTGGTCCAGTCGGGGAACCTGGAACCGGTGGATGCGCTGGTTGCGGCGCTGCGGGATCGCGGTCTCAATCCGCTGCCGGTCTACCTGCAAAGCCTGAAGGAAACCGTCTCCGCCGGGATCCTGGCGGCGACGTTCGGCGATGCGCCGCCGGACGTGATCCTGAACGCGACCGGTTTCGCCGTGTCCACGCCCGGCGCGGACCGCACCGCAACGCCGCTCGATATGCCCGGCTGCCCGGTGCTGCAGACCGTGTTCGCCGCCACCACGGAGGACGTCTGGGCGGCCAGCGATGCCGGGCTGATCGCTCGCGACATCGCCATGAACGTCGCCCTGCCGGAAGTAGACGGCCGCGTGCTGTCCCGCGCCGTGGCCTTCAAGTCCGAGGCCCGGTTCGACGCGGCGACCCAGACATCGGTGGTCAGGCACCTGCCGTCGGCCGACCGCATCGCCTTCGTCGCCGATCTCGCCGCCGCCTGGGCGAAGCTGCGCCGCAGGGCCGCGCCCGAGCGGCGCATCGGACTGGTGCTCGCCAACTATCCCAACCGCGACGGGCGCATCGGCAACGGCGTCGGGCTCGATACCCCGGCCGGCACGATGACCCTGCTGCGCGCCATGGCGCGGGCGGAATACCGCGTCGAAAACCTGCCGGCGGACGGCAACGCGCTGGTCGACCGCCTGCTGGCCGGGCCGACCAATGCGGCCGTGAAGCCGCGCCGGGTCGAAGAATCCCTGTCGCTCGCCGATTACCAGATGTTCTTTGCCGGACTGCCGAAATCGGTCCGCGATGCAGTGACGGATCGCTGGGGCGCGGCGGAGGCCGATCCGTTCTACCGGGCGGGCGACACCGATTGCGGCGCCTTCGCCATTCCGGCCTTCCGCTGCGGCAATGTCGCCGTCGGGCTGCAGCCGGCCCGCGGCTACAATATCGACCCGGAAAAAACCTATCACGATCCCGACCTGGTGCCGCCGCACGGCTATCTCGCGTTCTATGCGTGGATGCGGGAACAGTTCCGCGCCGATGCCGTCATCCACATGGGCAAGCACGGCAACCTGGAATGGCTGCCGGGCAAGTCGCTCGGCCTGTCCGCCGGGTGCTTCCCCGAAGCGGCGCTCGGCCCGATGCCGCACATCTATCCGTTCATCGTCAACGACCCGGGCGAAGGCACGCAGGCCAAGCGCCGCGCCTCGGCGGTGATTATCGATCACCTGACCCCGCCGCTCGCCCGCGCCGAAACCTACGGCCCGCTCGCCGATCTCGAACGGCTGGTGGACGAATATTACGAGGCCGCCGGGGTCGATCCGCGGCGGATCGAACTGCTGCGCGAGCGCATCGTCGAGCTTACGCGCTCGTCGGGCCTCGATCTCGATTGCGGGATCGGCGCGGACGAACCCGCCGACGAAGCCCTCGCCAAGCTCGACAATTACCTGTGCGAACTGAAGGAAATGCAGATCCGCGACGGGCTGCATGTTTTCGGCGAAAGCCCGGCCGGCGGGCTGCGCGATGCCCTGCTGGTGGCCCTCGCCCGGCTGCCGCGCCGCGACGGGCAGGGCGGCAACCAGTCCCTGATCCGCGCGCTCGCCGCCGATTTCGGCTTCGACGGGTTCGATCCGCTCGACTGCGTGCTCGGCGATCCGTGGACTGGCCCGATGCCCGATGCGCTGGCCGGTGAAGATGCCTGGCGCACCAATGGCGACACGGTGGAACGGCTCGAAGACCTGGCGCTCGCGCTGGTCGGCGGGCGCGATCCCGATGCCGGCTGGCCGCATACCCGCGCCGTTCTCGAAGATATCGCCGCCCGCATCGCACCGTCGGTCGAGTCCTGCGGCGCCGCCGAAATCGCCGGCGCCCTGACCGCGCTGGACGGGCGCTTCGTCGAGCCCGGTCCGTCCGGCGCGCCGACGCGGGGCCGCCCCGAAGTGCTGCCGACCGGGCGCAATTTCTATTCCGTCGATACCCGCACGGTGCCGACCCCGACGGCATGGACGCTGGGCTGGAAGTCGGCGACCCTGCTGGTCGAGCGCCACGTCCAGGAACACGGCGAATGGCCGCGCCGCATGGCGCTGTCGGCCTGGGGCACGTCCAACATGCGCACCGGCGGCGACGACATCGCGCAGGGGCTGGCGCTGATGGGCGTGCAGCCGCAATGGGATCGCGGCTCCGGCCGGGTCACCGGGTTCGACGTCATGCCGCTTACCGTGCTCGACCGGCCGCGGGTGGACGTGACCCTGCGCCTGTCCGGGTTTTTCCGCGATGCCTTCCCGGCCCAGATCGACCTGTTCGATTCCGCGGTCCGCGCCGTCGCGGCGCAGAACGAGCCGGACGATATGAATCCGCTCGCTGCCAAGGTGCGGGACGATGCGGCAGCACTGGTTGCCGACGGCGTCGACGAAGAAACGGCGCTGCGCCGCGCGGGTCACCGGGTCTTCGGCTCCAAACCCGGCGCGTACGGGGCGGGGTTGCAGGCGCTGATCGACGAGCGCGGCTGGGATACCGATGCCGATCTTGCGCGCGCCTATGTCGCCTGGGGCGGCTACGCCTATGGCGCGGGGGCGGACGGCGCGGCCGAACACGGCCTGTTCGAACGCCGTCTCGGCGACGTGCAGGCGGTGGTCCACAACCAGGACAACCGCGAACACGACCTGCTCGATTCCGACGATTACTACCAGTTCGAAGGCGGGCTGACCGCCGCCGTGCGCCATCTGTCCGGCGCCCAGCCCGCGGTGTGGCATAACGATCATTCGCGCCCCGAAACCCCGAAGATCCGCAGCCTCGAAGACGAAATCGGCCGCGTCGTGCGCGCCCGCGTGGTCAACCCGAAATGGATCGCCGGCGTCATGCGCCACGGCTACAAGGGCGCGTTCGAAATGGCGGCGACCGTCGACTACCTGTTCGCCTTCGCCGCCACCGCGCGCTGCGTGAAGGATCACCATTTCGATCTTGTGTTCGATGCCTATCTCGACGACGACGACGTGCGGGATTTCCTCGAAGCCAACAACCCGGACGCACTGCGCGACATGGCGATGCGCCTGCTCGAAGCCCAGGACCGCGGCCTGTGGCGGCCGCGCTCGAACACCGCCTATCATCGCCTCGCCGAACTGAAGGGAGCCGCCTGATGGTCAAGAAACCCGTTACCGCCGAAGACCTCGCCCGCGCCAACGAGAAATCGAAGAAGCGCAAGGAAGCCCGCGACAGGATGCTGGCCGACAAGACCGTCGATAAGGGCCTGCTGATCGTCCATACCGGCAAGGGCAAGGGCAAATCCACCGCCGCGTTCGGCCTTGTCGCCCGCGCCATCGGCAACGGCATGAAAATCGGCGTGGTCCAGTACGTGAAGGGCAAGTGGGAAACCGGCGAACGGCTCGTGCTCGACCGTTTCCCCGACCAGGTGACCATCCGCACCATGGGCGAAGGCTTCACCTGGGAAACCCAGGACAAGGCGCGCGATATCGCCGCCGCCGAGGCCGCGTGGGCGGCCTCGAAGGAGATGATCGCCGACCCGAGTTACGATCTTGTCGTGCTGGACGAGCTCAACATCGTGCTGCGCTACGACTACCTCGATCTCGAAGACGTGCTCGAAACCTTCCGCAACAAACGCGACATGCTGCACGTCGTCGTCACCGGCCGGAACGCGAAACCGGAACTGATCGACATCGCCGATCTCGTGACCGAGATGACCCAGATCAAGCATCCGTTCCGCGAACAGAACGTGCGCGCCCAAAAGGGAATCGAATTCTAGGTGATGGGAGTTTCGTATTTCCCCCTCTCCCTAGCCCTCTCCCCCGGGGGAGAGGGGATTCGAGATGTGACTGTCGGCACGTCCCGTCCCCTCTCCCGCTTGCGGGGGAGGGCTAGGGAGGGGGTGTTATGACAATCCCCGCGCTGATGTTCCAGGGCACGGGCTCCGATGTCGGGAAATCGGTCCTGACCGCCGGGCTGTGCCGTGCCTATACGCGGCGCGGGCTGGTCGTGCGGCCGTTCAAGCCGCAGAACATGTCGAACAATGCCGCCGTCACGGCGGACGGGGGCGAAATCGGCCGGGCACAGGCGTTGCAGGCGCGGGCCTGTCTGGTGGCGCCGCAGACCGACATGAACCCGGTGCTGCTCAAACCCCAGACCGAGACCGGCGCGCAGGTCGTCGTGCAGGGGAAAATAATCGGCAATGCGAAGGCGCGCGAATACCAGGAAATGAAGCCCGGCCTGTTGGGCGCGGTGCTCGACAGTTTCCACCGCCTGTCCGCCGGCGCCGACCTGGTGCTGGTCGAAGGGGCGGGCAGCGCCGCCGAGGTCAATCTCCGCGCCGCCGATATCGCCAATATGGGCTTTGCGGAAGCGGCGAACGTGCCGGTGGTGCTGATCGGCGATATCGACCGCGGCGGCGTGATCGCCCAGCTGGTCGGCACCTGGAGCCTGCTGAGCGACAGCGAACGCGCCCTGACCCGCGGCTTCATCGTCAACAAGTTCCGGGGCGATGCGTCGCTGTTCGATGACGGGCTCGCCGTCATTCGCGACCGGACGGACATGAAAGCTTACGGCGTCGTGCCGTGGTTCGGCGATGCGGGAAAGCTGCCGCGCGAGGACGCGTTCGATATCGGGGGCGGCATCGGTGCGGACGACGCCGGACCCGGCGCCATCAGAATTGCCGTGCCGGTGTTGTCGCGCATCGCCAATTTCGACGATCTCGACCCCCTGCGGGCGGAACCGGACGTCGCCGTCGTCATGGTCCGCGCCGGCGAGGCGCTGCCCGGCGATGCCGATCTGGTGCTGCTGCCCGGCTCGAAGGCGACCCTTGCCGATCTCGCGTTTCTCCGCGGCCAGGGCTGGGATATCGATATCGCCGCCCATGTCCGGCGCGGCGGCGCGGTGCTCGGCATCTGCGGCGGCTACCAGATGCTGGGCAGGACGGTTTCCGATCCCGGCGGGATCGAGGGGCCGCCCGCCGAGGCGCCGGGGCTCGGCCTGCTCGATATCCGCACCGTTCTCACCGCCGAAAAGACGCTGGTGGCGGCGTCGGGCGCCGACACGATGACCCGTAGCGCGGTGACCGGCTACGAGATGCATGTCGGCGAAACCGGCGGGCCGGATACGGCGCGGCCGATGCTGGCACTGGATTCAGGCGCCGACGGCGCGATCTCCGCCGACGGGCTTGTGTCCGGCTGTTACGTCCACGGGCTGTTCGCGTCCAATGCCTTCCGTGCGGCCTTCCTGCAGCGGCTGCGCCCGGGCGCGCGGGCGGCGCTGAACTACGAGGCCGGGATCGACGCCGCGCTCGATGCGCTCGCGGATCATCTCGAAGCCCATCTCGATCTCGATGGCATGATCGATGATTAAAAGATCAGGCCAGCGCCATCACCAGCAGCAGGATCGCCGCCAGGCCCGCGCCCGCCTTGCGGTACAGGCTGAGCGCGCGGCGGATGTCCTCCGCGGTTGCGTCGGCGCGACCGGATTCGTTCATCCAGGCATCGTCGACCACGAAGTCGCGGTAATGGCGCGGCCCCGCCAGCGCCAGGCCGAGCGCGCCGGCCATCGCCGCTTCGGGCCAGCCGGCATTGACCGAGCGATGCTTTTCCGCGTCGTCGACCACGGCGCTCCACGCCCGGCCGCCGCGCGTGCCGATGCCGATCGCCGCCGTGATCACGATCAGCAATCCGGCAATCCGGGCCGGCACGGCGTTCACCGCATCGTCCAGCCGCGCCGCGAACTTGCCGAAATATTCGTAGCGGCTGTCACGGTGGCCGATCATGCTGTCCAGCGTGTTGACCGCCTTGCAGAAAAACAGGCCCGGCAGGCCGAGCACGGCGAACCAGATGACCGGCGCGACGACCCCGTCGGAAAAATTCTCCGCCGCCGATTCGATCGCGGCGCGGGCGACCCCGTGCTCGTCGAGGCTGTCGGGGTCGCGCCCGACGATGTGGGCGACCGCCGCCCGGCCCTGTCCCAGCGACACGTCCAGCCCGTCGGCGACATCGCGGACATGGTTGAACAGCCCGCGATAGGCGATGAACACGCTGCCGATCAGCGCGCCGACGACCCAGCCGTATTCGACCTGCGCCAGCCCCCGCTGGATGCCGTATCCGACGCCGCCCGCGAGGGCGACCAGAAACGCCGTGGTCAGCGCGCCGCGCCAGAACCGGGCGCGGTCCGACCGCTCTTCGCGGTTCAGCTTTTTGTCGAAAAACGAGATCAGGTTGCCGAATACGGCAACCGGATGCGGAATCCGGCCGTATACCCTTGGCGGGTCGCCCAGCGCGATATCGATGGCGAGGGCCAGCATAACCACCAGCAGGGGGTGGACGGCTGCGCCGTCCGCGGAGTACCACTGAAACATCATCCGGCGACAATCGCCCGGCGCGCGCCGGGAATCAATTGCCGTCGGACAGGGAGAGACAATTGACCACAGGAATCATGGTATGCGGCCATGGCAGCCGGGACGAAGGCGCCGTTGCCGAGTTCGAAAAACTGTCCATCGCGATCCGCGAAAAGGCCGGCGATACCCCCGTCGAGTACGGGTTTCTCGAATTCGCGACCCCCGTCATCAAGGACGGGCTTGCGAAACTGGCGGCGCAGGGCGTTACCGACGTGCTGGCGGTGCCGGGCATGCTGTTCGCCGCGGGCCATGCGAAAAACGACATTCCGTCGGTGCTCAACACCTGGGCCGCCGGGCATGACGGCGTCGATATCCGCTACGGGCGCGAACTGGCCATCGATCTCAAAATGCTGCGCGCCGCCGCCGACCGCATCGACGAGGCGCTGGACGCCGCCGGGCGCGACGTGCCGCTGGAAGAGACCATGCTCGTCGTCGTCGGGCGCGGGGCGTCCGACCCGGACGCCAATTCCAACGTCGCCAAGGTGATGCGCATGCTGTGGGAAGGCTTCGGCTTTGGCTGGGGCGAAACCGCCTATTCCGGCGTTACCTTTCCGCTGGTCGAACCCGGGCTCGAACACGCGGCGAAGCTCGGCTACCGCCGTATCGTGGTGTTTCCCTATTTCCTGTTCACCGGCGTGCTGGTGCGGCGCATCTACGACTACACGGATATGGTCGCCGCCCGCCATCCGGATATCGAATTCGTCAAGGCGCCCTACCTGAACGACCATCCGATGGTGGTCGAGACGTTCATGGAACGGATCGACGAAATCCGCCGCGGCGAAAACAACATGAACTGCCAGCTCTGCAAGTACCGCGAACAGGTGCTCGGCTTCGAGGCCGAGGTCGGCCTGGCGCAGGAAAGCCACCATCACCACGTCGAGGGGATCGGCACCGGCACGGCGGCGCCCCATGCGCACGACCCCGACCCCGGCCACGACCCCGGCCACGATCACGCGCATGGTCATTCCCACGATCACGATCACGATCACGATCACGGCCACAGCCATGCCGACGGGCACGGCCATCATCCCTATCCCCATGCCGATCATCCGCTGGGGCCCAAAACCCTGAAAGAGAACGGCTGATACCGGCATGGATTATCTGCGCGATCCCGATGAAATCTACCGCCGGTCCTTCGACATCGTGGCGGCGGAAACCGACCTGTCCGCCGTACCGCCGGACATGGAAGATGTCGCCATCCGCCTGGTTCATGCCTGCGGCATGCCGGAAATCGTCGGCGACCTTCGCTGGTCCGACGGTGCCGCATCCGCGGCGCGGACTGCGCTGGCCGCCGGGGCGCCGGTGATCTGCGATGCGCAAATGGTCGCCGACGGCGTCATCGCGGCGCGGCTGCCGGCCGGGAACCAGGTTCTCAGCATGATCCGCCTGCCCAATCTGGCGGCGCTGGCAAAGGAACAGGGCACCACCCGGTCCGCCGCCCAGGTCGAACTGTGGAAGCCGCTTCTGCCGGGCAGCGTGGTCGCCATCGGCAACGCGCCGACGGCGCTGTTCCGGCTGCTCGAAGTGATCGCGGCGGATCCGTCGCGCAAACCGGCGGCGATTCTCGGCTTCCCGGTCGGGTTCGTCGGCGCGGCCGAATCCAAGGATGCGCTGAACGACGGCACCCATGACGTGCCCTATATGACGCTGCTCGGCCGCCGCGGCGGCAGCGCCATCGCCGCCGCCGCCGTCAATGCGCTGGCCGGGCGCTACGACGCATGACCGACCGCTGGCTCAGCGTCGTCGGCATCGGCGAAGACGGGCTCGACGGGCTGTCTCCCCGCGGGCGGATGCTGGTCGACGGCGCGCAAACGCTGGTCGGCGGCGCGCGGCATTTCGCGATGATCCCCGATGACGGCCGTGCGCGCCTGACCTGGCCGACCCCGCTGACCGACCTGATGCCGCAGATCGCGGAGCGGCGCGGCACGCCGGTCTGCGTGCTGGCGACCGGCGATCCGATGTTTTTCGGGATCGGCGTCACCCTGGCGAAGCATTTCGACGCCGATGAAATGGATGTCGTGCCGTCGCTGTCGGCGTTTTCGCTGGCGGCGTCGCGGCTCGGCTGGGCGCTCGCCGATGTCGAACAGCTTACCCTGCACGGCCGCCCGGTCTCGCTGGCGGTCCCGTTTATCCATCCGGGCGCGCGGCTGATGATCCTGTCGGACGGGGCGGATACCCCGGCGCGGGTTGCCGAAGTTCTCACCGAGCGCGGCTACGGCGACAGCCGGCTTTTCGTGCTCGAACATATGGGCGGCCCGCAGGAACGCGGCGTCGAAGGCGTCGCCTCGACCTGGCG
>TARA_R110000868_G_scaffold411706_1_pt1 | contig 44935 bp, 69 predicted proteins | sample TARA_R110000868 | Tara Oceans TARA_R110000868 (sample SAMEA4397489) | marine metagenome | biome: Polar Biome; feature: [SRF] surface water layer (ENVO:00010504); material: water (ENVO:00002006), including particulate matter (ENVO:01000060) such as... | depth 5 m | reverse complement strand
CCTTGCCGAGCGGCTGGCCCGGCGGGCCGAGGCGAGGGTCGAGAAGGCGATGGCCGACAGCGCCAACGAACAGTCCACGACCGAGCGTTTCCAGGTGGCCGAGTCTCTGGCCGTGCGCGGCCATGAGGACGCGCCGCTGGCCTGGCTCAATGGAAGCTGGCGCTGATGCCGATGCCGCTGGTCCTGCCGAGCTTCGCGGCCGGGGAGATTTCCCCGGCGCTGCACGGCCGCGTCGATCTGGCCAAGTACCAGGTCGGGCTGGCGACCTGCCTCAACTGGTTCGTCCATCCGTTCGGCGGTGCCTCGACGCGGGCCGGGACGGCATGGGTGGGGGCGGTGCTGGACGCGGCCCGGCGCTCGCGGCTGGTGTCTTTCGCCTTCAACACCGAGCAGACCTACGTGCTGGAGTTCGGCCACCAGAAGATGCGGGTGGTGAAGGACGGCGGCTATGTGCTGGAGGCGGCGGGCGCGATCGCCGGCATCAGCCAGACCAACCCCGGCGTGGTGACGGTGACGGCGCACGGCTTCTCGACCGGCGACCGGGTGTTCCTCGATGGGATCGGCGGCATGGTCGAGCTGGACGGCCGCAGCGTCGATATCACCGTGCTGTCCGTCGACACCTTCTCGATCGGGATCGACACCTCGGCCTATGGCGCCTGGACCTCGGGCGGGACGGCGGCGCGGCACTACACGCTGGTCACGCCCTATGCCGAGGCCGACCTGCCGCGGCTGAAGTTCGTGCAGAGCGCCGACACCATGACCCTGACGCACCCATCCCACGCGCCGCGCAACCTGACCCGCACCGGCCATGCGTCATGGTCGCTGACCGCGATCACCTATGCCCCGACGCAGCTTCCGCCGACGGCGCTGGCGTCCAATTCTCCCGGCGCGGGCTTCGATTACGTCGTTACGGCGGTGTCGGAGGAGACCGGCGAGGAATCGGTCGCCTCGGCCTCGGTGAGCGCCACGACCCAGACCTCCAAGATCACCTGGACCGATGCGGCCGGCGCCAACTCCTACAACGTCTACAAGGGCAAGAACGGGGTCTATGGCTTCATCGGCCGGGCAGGAGACGGCACGACGGGCTTCACAGATTCGACGGTGGCGCCGGACACGTCCGACACGCCGCCGGAGGACAGGAACCCGTTCGATGCGACGGACAAGTATCCCGGCTGCTCGACCTATCACGAGGGGCGGCAATGGTACGCCCGCACCAACCAGAAGCCGCAGACCCTGTGGTCGTCGGCCTCGGCCGCCTTCAACAACATGAACACCAGCTCGCCGTCCAAGGACAGCGACGCCATCACCCGCACCATCGCCAGCCGCGAGGTGAACGAGATCCGCCACCTGCTCAGCCTCAACGTGCTGCTGGTCTGGACCTCGGGCGCGGTGTGGAAGGCCTGGGCCGGGGCGCAGGCCGATGTCATGACCCCCGCGAATTGCGCCGTGAAGCCGCAATCCTACGAGGGCGTGGCCGACGTGCCGCCGATCGGCACCGAGAGCAGCGCGCTCTACGTGACCGCCTCGGGCAAGAAGGTCCGCGACGTGGCCTACGAGTTCGCGTCCGACAGCTTCCAGGGGCGCAACCTCTCGATCCTGGCCGGCCACCTGTTCGAGGGGCTGACCATCGAGGAATGGGCCTATGCCCGCGATCCCGACGGCATCGTCTGGTGCGTGCGCTCCGACGGCGTGCTGCTGGGCTTCACCTACCTGAAGGAACACGATGTCTATGCCTGGTCGCGGCACGTGACGGACGGCACGGTCGAGAGCGTGGCGACGGTGCAGGAGGGGAACGAGAGCATCCTGTATCTGGCCGTGAAGCGCACCGTGGAGGGCCAGACCGTGCGCCATGTCGAGCGCATGGCGAGCCGGTACTTCCCCGATGTCCAGTCGGCCTGGTGCGTCGATTCTGGCGTGAGCCATGACGGCTGGAACACGGACACCGGCGACACGCTGGCGCTGTCCGGCGCGAGCTGGAATGCCGGCGATACCGTGACCGTCACGGCGGCCGGGCACACGCCGTTCACCTCGGGATCGGTCGGCGCGCAGTACATCCTGCGCAGCGGCCAGAACCAGGTCACGGTCACGGTGACGGCCTACACCGATTCGACGCATGTCAGCGCCACGCTGGACACGGCGCCGCACACCTCCCTGCAGGCCACGGCCCTGTCGGACTGGGCGCTGGCGACGCTGACCCTGGGCGGGCTGTGGCATCTGGAGGGGCGGGAACTCGCCATCCTGGGCGACGGGTCGGTGCAGCCGGCGGCCACCGTGACGGACGGGCAGGTGACCTTGCCGCGCGCCTGCGGCCGGGTAGTGGCGGGGCTGCCCTACACCTGCGATCTGGAGACGCTGAACATCGAGGCCGGGCAGCCGACCCTGCAGGGGCGGCAGAAGGTCATCAACGAAGTGGTGCTGCGGGTGAAGGACACGCGCGGCCTGAGCGCCGGGCCGACCTCGGATCGCCTGGTCGACATCAAGGAACGCACGACCGAGCAGCCGGGCTACCCGACCATGCTCACCACGGGCGACGAGCGGGTGCTGGTCGATCCCTCGTGGAACGCACAGGGCCGGGTGTTCGTGCGCCAGGCCAACCCCCTCCCGGCGACGGTGGTCGCCATCATCCCCCGAATCGAAGCCGGAGCCTGAGCCATGGCGCTGACGACCACGACCAACAAGGTGATCCACGACGGCAACGCCTCGGCGACCGTCTTCCCCTACACCTTCCCCATCCTGTCGGCCTCGCACCTCACGGTGATCTACACCGACGAGGACGATGTCGAGACGACCCTGTCGGCCAGCCAGTTCAGCGTCACCGGCATCGGCGGGCGGACCGGCGGCAGCGTCACCTATCCGCTGACCGGCTCCCCGATCGCCACGGGCACCAAGCTGACGATCGTGCGCACGGTGCCCTATACGCAGACGACGGTGCTCTCCAACCAGGGCGGCTATTACCCCGAGGTGGTCGAGGCGCGGCTGGACCAGATCTACATGGCGATGCAGCAGCTGGCCGAGATCGTGGGGCGCACCTCGACCTTCAGCATCAGCGATGCCGCGACGGAACAGAGCAACTATGCCCTGATCCAGGCGCTGCAGGCCGATATCGGCGACTTCGACAAGCTGACGACGGCGGGCGACATCCTCAGCCACAATGGCACGGCCTATATCCGCACTCCGCGCGGCGATGCCGACCAGTATCTGAGCGTCACCGGCAGCGCGCTGGCGTGGAAGGACCTGATCATCGACCTTGCCACGAGCCAGGTGACGGGCGTGCTGCCGGCGGCCAACGGCGGCTTTGTCGCCCCCAAGGGGTACGCGAGCCAGACCATCGGCTCTCTGAGCGTGTCGGGATCGTACAGCTCGACCATGCAGATCACCGAAGGCACGCAGATGTTCTCGACCTCCTACGCTCCCAGCGTGGCGGGCCGGACGCTTGTGATCGAGGTCGATGTGGCTGGCTGCGCGGGGCAGAACGCCGCCCAGCTTATTGGCATCTTCGTCAACAACGCTGCTGACGCCGTAGCGCAGGCACTTCTCCAGTTCCCCAACGTCGCGTCTGCTGGCTATCCGAACCGTGCCGTTTACGTGCTGACGACCGCGAGCACGACGGCCATCCCCATCGAATGCCGTATTGCCGGCGGCGGGACGTGCGGCATTCGCAGCATGGTCATCCGGGAGTTTGCCCCGTGATGATCACCATGCTCCCGGCCACCGACGACGACGCACGCGAACTGGCGCCGCTGCTGCGGCCGGAGGACCGGGCGGAAGTGCTGGCGCTCGGCCTGGAGCCGGTCGACGGGCTGCTGCAGAGCCTTGCCGGCGCGCGCGAGGCGTGGACCTGGCGTGACGACGGCCGGATCATCTGCATGGCCGGCGTATCGCCGCTCAGTCTCATCGGCTCGACCGGTATCCCATGGCTGCTGGGCTCGCCACTGGTCGCCGACCACCGCCGCGACTTCCTGGTCGAGACCCGCCGCATGGTGGCCCACTGGCTGACCCTCTTCCCGGTCCTGCGCAACGTCGTCGATGCCCGATACGAGGCCGCGATCCGCTGGCTGCACTGGCTGGGCTTCACCATCGGTGATCCGTTCCCGCTCGGCCGGGGCGTTTTCCGCGCCGCTCACAAGGAGGCCGCATAATGGGCGCTGCCCTACCTATCATCGGCTTAGCGCTTACCGCCGCAAGCACCGCAGCCGGCGTCGTGGGCCAGATCGGCCAGCAGAACGCCCAGGCACAGGCCGCCAGCGCGAACGCCGCCCAGGCCCGCTATCAGGCCCAAGTGGCCGAACAGAACCGGGAATTGATGCGCCGGCAGGAGGCCGATGCGCTGCAGCGCGGGCAGGTCGCGGAGGAGAACCGCCGCCGCGTCACCGCCCAGCAGATCGGCCAGCAGCGCGCCGCGCTCGCGGGGCAGGGCACCGACTTCACTGGCAGCGAGACCGACATTCTGGGCGACACGGCCGCAGCCGGTGAACTCGACGCCCGTACCATCCGCGCCAATGCCGCGCGGGAGGCCTACGGCTATCAGGTGCAGGGGCTTGGTTACGGCAATACCGCAGCGCTGGAGAGCGCGCGGGCCGCGAACTCGACCTACTCGCCGAACTATCTCGGGGCGGGCGCGTCGCTGTTGTCCGGTGCTTCGACGCTGGCCGACAAGTGGCGGCGCTTTCAGCAGAACGCGCCGGGCTCGCTGGGTAGCGACGGCGTCGGAACCGGATCGGGGTGGACCTACTGATGGCCGTCATTCGCTCGTACAACCAGCCGACCGTCGAAGCCCGTCCGGCGCCGAATGCCGGGATCCCGATGAATGCGCCTGTCGGTGCCTTCGGGAGCGCCGCACAGACCGAAGGCGACGCTCGCGCCAGCATGCAGGCCGGCGCCTTCCTGGAGCGCGCCGCCGACACCACGGGCAACATGGCTCTGTCGATGATGGAGGAGGCCAACGAGGCCCGCGTGCAGGAACTGGCCAACGGCTTCATGTCGGGCACGCAGTTCACCCTCTACACAGACAAGGACGCCTTCTATCGCAAGCGCGGACAGGACGCGATCAACGGCGCGCAGCAGGCGACTGACAAGCTGCTGGAGTTGAAGAAGGAATCGCTGGGGCTTGCGACCAACGACACACAGCGCCGCCGGCTGGACAAGATGCTCAGCGCCCAGATCATGGACGCGACCAACGGCATCTCGCGCCATGTCTCGACGCAGGCCGTCGAATGGCAGAAGAACGTCGCAGACGGCAAGTTGCAGCTTCTCCGCAATGAAGCGGCGCTCAGCTACAACGACGGCGAGAAGCTCGAAAAGCTGGCGATCGGCGCCGAAGAGACCGCGCGACAGAAGGCGAAGCTGGCGGGTGTGACCGGCACCGAATCCGAGACGGCCATGGTCGCGTCCGCCCGTTCCGACGTCTACGCGACGGCAATCACGCAGATGATCCAGAACGGCCAGAACCGTTCTGCCCTGGCCCTGCACGACAAGGTGGCGAAGCAACTCGACGAGAAGGACTCGATCAAGCTCGCGTCGGCCATCAAGTCCGTGCGGACCGATGTCGATGCCGAGGACTGGATTTCCCGCAACCTGCCGAACGAGGGCCGCCGTGAGGTGCGCCGCTTTTTCGAGGCCAAGGGGTACTCCCCGGAGGCCGCAAGCGCCCTTGCCGGTCACGCTCAGGCCGAAAGCCAGTTCAGGCCGAACGCCACCAACCCGAAGGACGGCCGCGACGGATCGGACAGCATCGGCCTGTTCCAATGGAACAGCGACCGCGCAAAGGCCCTGCAGAAGTTCGCGGCCGACAACAAGATGGACCCGCGCTCGCGCACGACGCAGCTTGAGTTTGCCGCGTGGGAACTGGAGAACACCGAAGGTCCGGCCGGCAAGAAGATCAAGGGCGCCAAGACTCTGGAGGAGGCCAATCAAGCGGTATTCAGCTACCTGCGGCCCGCCAAGCAGAGCGGGCGGCTGGACTTCACGCAGGCCGCTTTCAACGACGGCGTTGGCTTCGACAAGGCCAACGCGCAGGGCGTCATCATGGCGGCGCTCAACGATCCGAGCCTACCACAGGCGGTAAAGGCGTCGATCGCCACGAAGCTCAACAAGGAAAGCTCCAATCTGGAGGCAACTCGATCCGCCCAGATCAAGGGTCTCGACGACACGCTTGAGGCGACGACGCAGGCCATGATTGCGTCGCCCGGCTCCTACAAGAAGGGCACGCTGGGCGACATTGCCGATGGATATGAGGCGGCCGGCGAGCGGTCCAAGGCAATGAATGTCCGGCTTCTGGCGAACATGGAGGATACGCTTCTCTCGTTCGCACAGTCGCCCAAGTCGGCTCAGGAGGAGTCGATGCGCACGGTTGCGGCAGCCCTGCTACCCGGCAAGGGAAAGGCGCTGGCGGACAGCCTGATCGCGGTCAGCAAGAAAGATGCAGCCGATGCCGTGAAGGCGGCCGGGGAGGATTTCTCGGCCCTCAAGACCGCGGCGACCAACGGCGTGCGCATGGCGACGATGGAGACCAAGGCCCGCTCGATCGTGGACGGCTTCATCAAAGGGGGCGACTTCGCCAAGGCCCGCGAGGCGGCCGACTTCTTCGATGCCCAGGTGAATGCACAAGGAGCCGGACAGGCGCCGCCCGCTCAGCTTTCGGTCGCCATCAGTGAAATGAAGGCGCGGGTCGAGGGCGGGGAACAGACCAACACCAGCATTCGCCAACTCGACGCCATGCGGGACGTGCAGAAGCGACAGGAGGCCGCCTTTTCAAAAGACGCGCTGGCGGCCGGTGCGGATGTCTACGGCGCCGATCTTGGACCGCTCCCGCCCGCGACTGACTTTGCCGGTCGCGTGGCCTATGCCGAGCAGATCAGCCGTCGGCAGGGCGGCTTGAAGGTGCTGCCATTCACTGAGCCCGAAATCGTCCAGATCAGGACGACGCTGGAGAATGCTCCACCGGAGCAGCAGGCCAAGACCATGCAGGCGCTGTCACAGATTCCGGCCGAGCATATCCCGGGCATCGCGACGGCGCTGGCCGGGAAGGGGGCGGGCGACCAGCTCAGCCGCTCTTATGCCGCGGCCCTCAGCTTCTACGCCGACAGGGACCCGGCCTCGCGCGAGATCGGCAACCAGATACTGCAGGGCGCCCGGATCATCAAGGAGGGCGGGGATGGCAGCCGGAAGCCGGCCGTCACGTCGGATGCCTGGCAAGCCCAGATGCAGGACCGCGTCGGCAACCTGCTGCGCGACGCCGATCCCCGGCAGATGGGCGTGATCTCTGACGCCGTGGCCTCGGTCTACGTCTACCAGATGAACCGCGCCGGCCGGCAGGGCGAGAAAACCGACACGGACATCCTCAATTCCGCGATCAAAGCCGTGGTGGGCGAGCCGGTTGTGCGCAACGGGCAGGCCTTCCTGCCCCCCGTGCGCGGGATGACCTCCTACGATGTCGATAAGGCCTTGCGCTCACTCAGCGACGGCGACCTCGCCGGCCTGCAGACCATGGAGGGCACGCCGATCACGGCCGACGTGATCCAGCGGCGCGGCGCCCTGACGAACGGACGCAACGGGGAGGGCTGGTACTTCGTGCGCATCCCAGACCCTCGCGCGGGGGGTGACCTACAGCCAGTGGTGAACGCCGACGGCTCGCCGTTCCAACTCGACCTGCGGCCCCTGATGGAGCGTGCCGCGCGGTTCCCCGAGGGAATGGCGCCGCTGCCGGATGCCGCCATCCGGGCGCGGTCGCGGGCGCCGGCAAACCCGACCGAAGGGCTGGTGCCATAGCATGGGCTTGCTTGATCTCTACTCCAGGACCGCGGGCACCACCGATACGCCAGTGCAGGCGCTGCCCTCGACCTTGGGCGAGCGCGTCGCGGCCACGGCCGACGAGACTTTCGCGCCCGACCGTTACTTCATGATCCAGGGCAGCCGCCGGGACATGTGGCAGCGGGCGGCCGACGAGCTGCAGCGCGTCACGGGCGAGGCCCTGCCGAACCCTTACATGCCGGTCACGACAGAGGAGATTCAGCGCCTCGGGAACGAGCCGGCGGTGCAGGCGGAACGGCGAAACAGGATCATCGAGGCCAGCCGTCTTGCGCGCGCCCAGGGAAACGACGATCTCTTCGATCCCGAGAACATCGACCGTTACATCGGCGAGGAGGCCAACCGCCGCCGTGGACGGGCGCGCGACCTTGAGGGAACTGGCAACGGCTTCCTGAACTTCCTCGCGGCTGCTGGACTGGAGACGGCGACGCCGCACGGCCTGGTCGGCCTGTTCGTCCCGGTGACGCGCGTTTCAGGCGCAACCGGCGTCGCGCGGTCCTTCCTCGGCAATGTCCTGAAAGAGGGTGCATTCCAGGCCGGCACCAATGCCGCGCTGCAGGCGGGCGCCGAAGGGCTCGACTTCCTGAGCCGCAGCGAGACCGGATCGGCCCAGACGGTGGGTGAGATCGCCACGAACATTGCGGGCGCGGCGGTGATCGGCGGCACCCTTGGGGGTGGCCTGCGCGCCCTCCACCTGAAATGGCTGGGACTGCCTGAGAGGGTGAGGGCCGACGCACCGCTGGAGGTAAAGGACGCCTTTCGCGCGATCGAGGCCGAGGCGCTCTATTCGGGCCAGAACCGGCTGGGCGTCGATCCGTTGTTGCACGAGCGCTATCAAGGCCGCGCCATGGATGCGATCCTGCGCGGCCGGCCGGTGGACCTTGCCGACCTGTCGCGCACGGCCGACACGCCGCTGACGGCGCTGGGCACGATCCTGCGGAACGAGCCCGCCGCCATCCGCGCCGATATCTCGGGACTGGGCAACGCCGTCGATCGCGTGCGCGCGCTGCCTGACAGCGAGGTCGAGTCCGTGTTGCGCGAGGCCCGCCCGGACGCCTTCAAGCAGATCGACGACATTGCCCGCCGCGCCGCCGAACTGGATGCGCGCGTCTCTCAAATTAACTCCGAATTGGAACAAATCGGCCTGCCCGACGTGGTCGACCTCGATACCGCCGCCCGCCTGCAGGACATCGACAACCAACTGGCGAAGAAGGGCCTGCGCCGGCAAACCCGGCTGGATCTCGAACGCGAGCGGGAAATGATCACGCAGTCCGTCGACCCGCGGGGCCGGCTAACAGAGGAGTTGAAGACCCTTCGCGCGGACTTCTTTCCCGAACAGCAGAAGGCCCTGAAGGAGATCGCCGAGGCCCGCGAAGCACTGGCGCGGGAGCGCGAGGCCGCGCAATCCGTCGTGACGCGCGAGATCGAGCAGACCCGCAACCGGCTGGGAAGCCTGTCGGCGGGCCGGCAGTTTGCCGATGAGGTGCCGGCTGACGTGCTGGCGCGCGAGTTTGGAGGCGCTGAACCGGCTAAGCTAGGCGATGCGATCCAGCGCGCCGACATGATGCGGCAGGCGCGGATTGTCCGTGAACTGATGGGCGATCCCGCCAGCCAGCCCTTCCGCCCAGCCGAGCCGATTTCCACCAAGGCCGACCAGCCTCTGCCGCCGGAACAGGTCAAGGCCCTCGAAACCGAGACGGCCCGCCTGATGGAGAACGAAGCCGTGGCCTCCCGTGAGGTGAGTATTGACGGCCGGACCATGTCGGCCCGCGAGGCCGTTGAAGACGCCGACCGGATGGCCAAGGACGCACAGGCCGCCCTCAACTGCGCAATCGGAGCCCTCTGATGGCCATCGAGAATTGCCTTGCCGCCGCCGTGAAGGCCGGCCGCCTGTCGGAGAAGGGCGCCAGGGAATACGCCGACCGCATGAAGGACGCGGAGGCGCTGGCTGCGGAGCGGGGGATTACAGGACCCGAGGCCTATATCTTCGCCACCACGGAAGCTGCCAAGGCGATGGAGAAGCGTGCCACCAACACCCGCGCCCAGGTGCAGCAGACCATCCTCGCCGTGGACCGGGCATGGGAATCGGCCAAGAGCAACACGCGCGGCACCGGGTTTGGCCTGACAACCGTTTTCGGTGAGCGCGTGGCGGGCGAGGGGACGGGGGCCAGCATCGGGCTCCAGCATCGCGGCAACGTCGCCACCATGCAGAGCATCATGTCGGATTTCCTGTCCAAGGTGCAGAGCCGGGCTGCGGGCCTGAAACAGAACCTGATGCTGCCCCGGCATGTCGTGTCGGAGCTATATGGCCGGGCGACCTCGGGCGACGCTGGGCAGGGCGCCAAGGCGTGGACGCAGGCTATCGAATGGTGGATGGACGGCATGCGCCGCGCGGGCGTCCCGGTGGGCAAACTGGAGGACTGGAGGCTCCCGCAGCACTTCGACGCCGCATCCGTCCGCGCCATGGGCAAAGACGGCTTCATCGGCCAGATGACGGAGTGGTGGGTATCCAACAAGCTGCTGCTGCGCGACTGGGCGGCGGACGGGCAGGCCTATCTCGCGCCCGGTCGACCCGAGGCCGACCAGAAGGTGCGGGAAATCCTCGACCGCGCCTATGACAACATCACCACGGGTGGCGATGCGTCGCTGGAACCGGGCGCCGTGCGCGGCTTCACTCTGGCCGACCGTTACGGCCGGCGCCGCGCCTTTGAATGGGCGACGGATGACGCCTGGCTGGAGTTCAATCGGACCTTCGGCGTCGGCGATGATGGAATCGGCGAGTTGATGGTCCGCCATCTGGATTCGATCTCGCGCGACCTCGCCGTGGCTCAGGTACTGGGGCCGGACCCGGATCGAGCGGCAAAGACGCTCGTCCAGATGTACCAGAAGGAGAACGCCGGCAAGTTCGGCGCTCGCTTCTTCGCCAACAAGCTGAATGCCGTCTACGAGGTATCTAGCGGCAAGGCATCGGCCCCGGTCAGCCAGCGGCTTGCCTTGGGCGCACAGGCCTTCCGGTCCTTCCTGTCCAGCGTGCAGCTCGGTTCGGCCATCCTGTCGGCGCCCTCGGATTTCGGTTTCACCAAGGCGACGGCCTCGTGGCACGGGCTCGACATATCCCGCATCATGTCGGACTACGTGTCGCGCCTGAAGCCAACCAGCGCGGCCGATCGGGCAGAGGCCATGCGGTCCGGCCTGATCCTCGAAGTGGGCTTGCGCGGCCTGCACGATGCTTCGCGCGACGTCATGTCAGACGTCGTTGGTAGGGCTGGCGCGCTGGGCAAGACGGATGCCATCCTGAACGGGGCCTCGCAGATTGCGGGGCGAGCGGCAGAGTTCGTGATCCGTGCCCAAGGCCTCGCCCATCATACCCAGATCCTCCGCGATGCCATCGGCTCGCAGGTGCAGGAACATTTCGGCGGCCTGGCCGGCAAGTCGTGGGAGGGCCTGTCCGGCGTCGACAAGCGCACGCTGCGCACCTACGGGCTCGGCAAGGCCGAATGGGAGGTGCTGCGCTCCAAGGCCGTCAACCAAGGCTTCCTCGATCCGGCGACGCTGGCGCGCGAAGGCGAGGGCGCAGAACGGGACGCGGCGGTACGCATGCTGGGGGCCATCGCGGGAATCCAGCGCGTCGCCGTGCCGGAAGGAAACGCCGTGACCCGTGCATGGAGTGTCGGCGGGACTCGGCCGGGCACCATCGAGGGCGAAATCCTCCGCAGCCTCGCGCAATACAAGGGCTTCCCGATGGCCGCGTTCCTGCAGCATGGTTTCCGGGCGCTGGACAGCCTGGCCGATGCAGAGGGGCAGTGGTTCCGGGGCCAGTACATGGCCGGGCTCGTGGTCATGACGACCGTGCTGGGCGCCCTGTCGCTGCAACTCAAGAACATCGCCACGGGCAAGGACCCGGAGCCGATGGACCGCGGCAAGTTCTGGTTCAACGCCTTCGCCCAGGGCGGCGCCGGCGGCATCATCGGCGACCAGATCAAGGCCCTGTTTTCGGCTCAGAAGGCAGAGGACCCGTCGCGCCTGCTGCCGCCCGTGGCCGGCTTCCTGCTGGACCTGCAGGGCCTGACGCAGGGCAACATTCAGGACGCCATTTCCGGCCGCGATCCCAACACGGGGCGCGAGGCCGTGCGCTTCGCCCGGAAATACGCGGTCCCGAACCTCTGGTACACCCGCCTCGCGATGGATCGGCTGGTCTGGGATACGCTCACCAAGATGGCCGATCCGGATGCTTATGGCACCTTCAACCGCATGGAAGAGCGCGCCCGCAGGGAGCAGGGGACGGCCTATTACTGGCGGCCAGGCAATCAGAACCCACGAGCCCCGGACTTGTCCCGCGCCCTCCAATAGGGCACCCTGTCGCGGGGCGAAGGATGGACCATGAAGCGACTTCTCGTCGCCGCGCTGTTGCTGGCGATGCCGGCCCATGCACAACCCGCGAACAAGCAATGGGGCGAGTGCGTGGCCGACCAGCTCCGCACCCGCGATCTAGCCGACTCCGCAAATTGGAATGGCGCCATCATCGCGGCGAGGTGCAAGACCCTGTTCCATGGAACGCCGGGCGCTGACGTTGAAACCCTTGTCAAGATACTGAAGGACTACCAGGAGACGGGCACGGAGCCGTTCACCGTCGGGCCGTCCGAATCTCTGCCACCGATCGACAAGAAGATGTAGGGCGCTAGTCTGTGCGGGTGGGGGTAGTCGTCCGCATGTGGGCCGCGATGGCTTCCAGATCGTCGGCCGTGTAGGCGGAATCGAGAGTGACGCACTCCGATCCAACCATCCAGGCGACGTAGCGTTCGCCGCCGTCGAACAGGCTGCCGTTTTCGCACACAGCGCCGTTAAGGAAGCCGTCCGGTTGGTTGTCAGCGGGCTCGAATGGCGCGCATCTTGGAGACTTGCTCATCTTGCACCATCAGGCCGCAGTAGTGTGAAGCGTAGCAGAATCACGCCGCTCAGGGTAGCCCTTGAGTGGTAGCATTTCGTATGCCACTTTCCCCCGGGCGCTGGGAGGGAAAGATGAACGATCTGAACGAAGCGCTTCGGCGCCTGAAGCGCGTCGAGAAGCTGCTGGTCAAGCCGGCTTACAACAACTACGGCACAATCCCGCCGGACGAGGTCATATTCGCCGCCAAGGCCGCCACCGTCCACACGCCGCACATCCATCGCAAGCCTCGGTCTATCCCGGTCGTGGGCGACCTCGCGCACCTGCAAGGCTCAGTCTATGGCAAGGTGCTGCAGTGGCTCAATATCCGGCCTGTCGGCGTGGAGCGGATCAACACCGACACCCGCCTGATCTTCTCATGGTTCCCCAACATGTTCATTCAGGGAACCGACCCGACGGAGGAGATCGAGAGCTTTCGCCGAAAGGTGCCTGATGCCTCGGTCATTAACGATACCTACATCGACGATGACAAGGCCGTCATTCAGGCGGCGTTCGAGCGGGTGTTCGGCCACAGCCTGCAGGTCGACCCGCGCACCCACAGCGGCCCGGCGGTCAAGAAATCCCGCGCCAACGGCAAGCACGACGGCGCGATCGTCCAGTGCCCGATTGCCGAGCCCGACCCGGCCTATGTCTACCAGACCATCGTGAACAACGCCGTGCCCGGCGATCTGGTGGAGGATCTTCGCATCCACATCTGCGACTATCGGCCGGTGTTCGGCTACATGAAATACCGCCCGCTGGCGAAGCGCTTCGGCAACGGCAACACCTACGCCCGGCTGGCGAGCGTGTTCGATATCTGCTCTGGCGAGGAAGTGGCTTCAATCACCAAGTTCGTTCGCGAGCTTGGGTTGGAGATCGGGGAAATCGACGCGCTGCGCGATCGTACTTCCGGCCGGCTCTATATCGTGGACGCCAACAACACGCCCTACGGCCCTCCGAACAACATCGAGAGCAGGGACGGGGACCTGGGTATCAGGTGGATCGCGGATGCGTTCTGCCGGGCATATCTCGATCCGGAACCCGAGTAGGGGCTGCGGGCCGGGGCTTGATACCGGCTGTGAGCGGTCTACCCGTTTCAGTCAGGACGCTTTCGCAATCCCACTCACTCGATCCGACTTCCGCGTGTCCTTCCACGCCGCCGCAGCCTCTCCATTATCCTACTTCTTTGAGAGAAGGGGAAGGGTGTCATCGGCGATGACGCCGATGCCCCATCGCGTGCTTCATTGGCGAGTTAACCGCGGATCGAAGCCGGGCATACACTCCGGCGAACTCAAAGAGGCGAAAAGCCCTCTGGTCGCGCTTAGGCCTGTCCTTCGTCTTGACGCGGCACTTGGCAACAAAGCGCAGCATGTGAGCCATGTAGCGCGGGTGTCCGGGGCGAAGCCTCATTCCGTCGCCCGCCGCCACTGGCGGACGCCGTTCTCCCAGCGCGTCTCGACGGCTCCGCGCTCCGAGAGCGCCCGCAAGATTGCCTCGCTCACGCCAACGCGCGGGATGGCGCGCCAGACGGCCGGCGCGCTGGCAAACGTCTCAGCCTGCAGGGGAGGCATCGGCCCGGTGATCCCGGTCATGCTGCCGTCTCGGGCGTCGGTCATGGGGTGGCCTTCGATACGCCGAAACTATTGCCTCGCCAGTAATTCCCGAAGGTGTCACGGCTCTCGCCACCCTCCCAAAAGCGCTCACGGCCGACGAAGCCGCCAGAGATCGGATCGCGGTACTCGACACGCTTCACGTTGCCGTTCTCATGGTATTCGATGGCAGCAATGCGCGGGCATGGCTGGCTGGGATGATGGGCTCCGCAGTGCCCGCAAGGGACGATGCCTGGAATGACTGCGCTCATCTAAAACACTCCTTTCGTTCAGCAGGCCGGTCGGCGCGGTAGGGCGGCCCGTCATCGGGCGGCCCGCGTAGCCTGTCTATTGTCCTTCCTCCTTGAGGAGGGTGTCGATCATGGCCTGCCACGCTTCCCTTGCCGCTTCCGTGTGGATCGTGAAGTTTCCCTCACATCCAGTTCCCACTGAAACGTCGGTAGCGCTCCAGCACATCTCCTCCGTAGGCTCCCGCATTGCCTCGATAGCCGCTCTGGCCATGTCGCGCGCAATCTCTTTGGCGCTGCCGGGGCCATCCCACAGCTTGTCGTAATCATTGCAGTCTGTATCGCGCTGTAGAGCCCAAATCGCCCGCGCGACACGCTCGATCATTCCTGTCTCAGCCATGAGAGGGGTCCTTTCTAGGCTTGCGCGGGTGTGCCGCCTTTTGTGCCGACGCGCCCAGCCGGAGTCCGCTGAAGTTCTGGCGGCCCTTCGCCATCATGTCGTGGATATTGTCGGCCGGCGTCCCCAGGAACAAGCAGTCGATGTTGATGCAAGCCCGGTTGTCGCACCGGTGGCAGACGTCCATCCCGTCCGGGATCTTGCCCCGGAGCCGCATCCACTGGAGACGCGGCGCTGGCATGGTGTTTATCTTCCCGCCCAGCATCAGACAGACGATGCCGTACCCGCCGGGGTTCTTGGTCCCGGTCCATTCGTGGCAGCCGGACGGGGCGACCACGTAGCGGCTCAGGACCTCTTCCAGCGACTTCTTGGGTTTTCCGGAGCGCGGGTCATACTGTGCCGACTCTTGTGCCTTCGCCAAATAGGCGTCTCGCCGCGCCTTGCGCGCCCTGCGCGTCTCGATCTGGCCCGTTTCATCGGCTTTTTGCGGCCTGTCGAACGGATTTACGGTTTCGGCACGCGGGTTTGCTAAACCGTTATACGGGGATAACCCGTATCGTGGGTTCGAATCCCATCCCCTCCGCCATTCCTTTGCCATCAGCGTTTTCCTTCTGTGACGGCCGATATTCTAGCATAGAAACCGTTACGGCTGTGCCGGATTTTGTGCCGTCCCCATAGCCGCGCGCCGCTCGTCCGGCGTCAGATAATCGAGGTAAATCTCCGTCGTCTTGATCGACCCATGCCCAAGGATGCGCTGCAGGTCGTAGATGTTGCCGCCCCGTGTGAGGTAGGTGACGGCGAACAGGTGCCGCAGGTCGTGAAATTTGAACCTGACACCGTTCTTGGTCCGCCATGCCGCATACCGGCTGGGGAAGTTCTTTAGCTCTTTGTCTTTCTTGTGCCCGAACACGAGGCTTTCGCCCCGTGTCATCGCCGCTTCCAGGATCGGCACGGCATCGGCCAGTAGCGGGCCTGTGAGGGGCACCACCCGCAGCCGGCGGCCCTTGGTCTTACTCAGGGTCACGGCGCGTCGGGCGAGGTCCACGCGGCGCTTTTCGAGGCTCAGTATCTCACCCTCGCGCATGCCGGACTTGCTGGCGAAATCCATGATCTGACCCCAGAGCGGGGTGGGGGCCTTGGCGATGGCGGCGGCGACTTCTTCCCACGACGGCAGGTCGATCGGATCGCGTTTCTCCCGGTTCATGGACCGGTCGTAATCCTTGGCAGGGTTGTGCAAGTTCGCGCCCTCGCCGAGCCCAGCCGCCATGACGCGCGAAATCGCTGTCAGGTCGCGATTGATGGTGGCGTTGCTGGCACCTTCTTTCCGGCGCGCTGCAATAAGCGCGGTGATCTGGCGGGGGCCGATCTCGTCCAAGTGGTAGGGCGTGAGGTGCGGCTCGACCATCCGGAAGCTGACACGGTAGCGCTTGGCGGTGCTGTCAGTGACGGCGGCGGGCATCACATTGCCGGCGTAGTGGGTGACGGCCTCTTTCCACGTCATCCGCTGGGCGCCATAGAACTTGGCGCGGCCGGCATCCTCGCGGAACTTCTCGATACGCTTTAGGGCTTCTGCCCGGTTGCTCGTCTGTAGGCTTCCTCGGTATTCCTTCCCGGCAACCTGAACACGAGCCCAGAAGATCTTGCCGCGCTTGTAGAGGTTTCCCGCCATTTGTTCTCCCTCGCGCTGATCCAGCGCTTCACCACGTCTTCACGGTAGGTCCAGAGCTTGCCGAGCTGGGCCGCGCTCGGGATCGTGCCATTGGCTGACAATGCCTGCACCTGGCGCTTGGACAGGCCCGTGATCTCGCAAATCCGCTCGACCCGGACTCGCTCACTCATCGTCTTTCTCCTTCACCACGGCTTTCCCGTAAGGGGTGTGTGCTACGGCACTTCGTGCCTCCGCCGATCCCATAGGTTGGAACGCTTTCCCGTCAGGGGAGGCGGGGATGCCCCAGAAGTCGCAGGCAAGCTTTCGCGCCCAGACGGGATCTGTGTTGCAGGCGATCTGGCGTAGCAATGCTTCCGCCTTTTCCGCGCGGTACTTCAGGATGTCGACGGGATCGCCGCCGTGCGTGTGCGCATCGTACATCACGCGCCAGATCGGCTTGTCGCGCGCTTCAGGAAACATGTGCTGGCACCTCGGGAAATGGCATCCACGCGCTCGGAGCGCCCGGAGGCGTAAGCTCAAGAGACGGCACCCTCCAGCCCTTCCAAGGATAGCTGGTATGGCTATTGTCGAGATACGATCCGGTCACGGCCGCGCCGCCCCACGCGAGGATGATGCGCGTCCCATCCTTCGGCGCGCTCTCGATAGGCTGCCAGCCCGGCACCACCGCCATCCCTGATGCCTGGAGGGCGGTGAGGGCGGATTGTGCGGCTTTCATCGCCGTCGCCATGGACGCCCTGTTACGCGAGTAAATTCCCCTCGCCATCACCTCTATGGTCTTGTCGCGGTCAGATTCTGGCATGTCCCTTCCTCCTGGGGTGGTTGGAAAATGATTAGGGGTGCCTGACCTTTGGTGGGTCGGACGCCGCGCCATCGGTGGGCTAGTTCTTTGCGGTCGAGAACGGGCGCTCTGCCGTGTTGATCTTGGTCGAGGGTGATCGGCGCTCCCGGTCGACCCAGTACCAAACCTTGTCCTCGGGCACGCCGTACATGGCGGCGACGTGGCGGATGAGGTCGCAGGCCAGTAAGGCGAAGTGCTGGTGCGTGTAATCGAACGGCGGATATAGGCTCGTCTGCACCTTGCCTTCGGGCGTCTGGTTCACGATCACCAGCGGATTCGTGATTTCGATCTGCTCCCGCGTGTCGGTCATGGATAGCACTCCAGTTGTCAAAGGCGGTCGGTTGGCGCGGTAGCTCGCCTCTTGGCGAGCGCGTAGCGAACACTATTCAACCAGTAGAGAGAGTGCTTCGCGGGCGAGACCTTTTGCCCACACAAGCTGATCGGCCATGAAGTTGATATCGATCTCCATGCTCGATATTTGCACCAACGCCTCCCGCATCCGCCTCACGTCATCCACCCGTGGTGAGGAGAGGAGGGCGGACAGCAGGGCAGTGCGGGCTGCGTGGAGGCGTTCTTGGTCGTCTGGGCGGCCGCGAAGCACGTATTCGATATTGGCGTTCATGAGGGCGTCTATCATCTCGCCCGCCATCTCCTCTCCCCCTTCCGGGATGGGGGAGGTGCGGCGGTTCCAGGCGGCGATGGCTTCTTCTTCCGAGTCGTAACGCTGCGTCTCGACGCAACAGTGGTAGCAGCGCACGAACCAGTTCAGGTGTGCATCAAACCCCTCATAGGTGAGGCTAAGTTCGTCGCCTTTGGCTCCGTCAAACGGGCACGGCTTCAGTTCCTCGCTCATGTCTCAATCCTTGTGTGAAACTTCTCGATAGCTTGGGCGATGCGCTCCCATTCTCTGGGATCTGTGACCGCAAGGCGGTTGAAGGCGATCACGTTGGCCCGCCACCATGCCTCCCATTCCGCGCGGTCTTTCCATGGGCCGGCGTTCATCGCCTCAACTCCCATCCGCCGCCAATCTTCGCCTTCCACCTGCTATCCCGGCTTCCCGGCATGCGGCTGGGCTTCCTGATGCCGAGGTGCTTGCGGGATTGCCGCTTGGCCTTGGCGATGCGGGGCACGTCATGTTCCCGCGTCTGGATCGCGTGGCAGTCCCGGTGCGCGACCTTGAGGTTGTCGCCGCCATCCTCGCCCAGCAGCGCAAGGGGCCGGTCGTGGCTCACGTCCCATTTCTCGCCCGCGCGGATCTTGCGCTCGCACAGGTGGCAGACTCCCCCGCGCGCAAGGAATATCCGCTCGCGCTGCATGTCGGAGATTTTGCGGCGGGCGGTCATTGGGCGGCCACCAGGTCGCCCGGATCGGTCAGCGCGATTCCCTTCTCGCTGAAGTGCCGATGCACGCCGTCGAGATAGGTCGTGTGCTGCTTCGTCGTCATCAGGCGCGTGATGGGGAAGTCCAGCGGCTCCATCATCATCGCCATCTTTTGCTCGTAGGGCAGGGGCCGGATGATGGCGTCATACCGCTCTCGGAAGTCGTCGTGTTCGGCCCGGAGGATCGGCACGCCTATGGTCAGCTTGCAGTAGCCTCGCACTTCCTCGGCCGTCTGGTCGCCAAGCTGCTCGGCTATCTCGGTCATCCAAAGCCTCTGCAACTTGTTCTGTTTCAGGGACCGCTTCCCGCCTTTGGACAGCGAGACGGTCAGCGGTAGCGGCTGCTCCTCAATGAAGCGGATCAGCAAGCGGCGGTCCGCGTCGGATTCGAGGAAGCGCGTCGTCATGGTCAGCCCCGGATTGCCGTCCGCACGTCTTCGTAAATCTCGACGCCGGGGATGGAGCGCACGCCCCCAGCCACCGCCGCCTTGATCGCGGCCTCATTCACCATGAGGTACTGGCGCGGGACCTGGTCGGGATCTGTGACCCGATGCACCCACTTCACGGAGGCCGACGCCTTGGCACCCGAGAACGACACTACGCGGGCGGCCTCCCGGACCACGACGGGCGCGGCCACGGGCACGGGCTCGTCAAAGGCGATGGCTTCCTTGCGGGCCTTCTCTGCTGCCTCTGCCTCGGCCTTGCGCTTGGCGGCCAAGAGAAGGCGCTGGCGGGCGTTGATGGCCTCGACGCACCGGCCGGCGGCGGCGGCGAGGGTGGCGCGGAAGCTGAAAAACCCGTCCACCGTCTTGCCGCCGTCGAGCCACGGCTGCTTCTCGACCTTGAAGGCCGCGTCCGCGAGCTTGATGATCGCCTTGATGTCAGCCGCCGTGTCCGTGTAGGCGCCGGCTTCCTCGTCCGTCTCGATGGGGCGGATGGTGTCGGGCACGAGCGCGGCGGCTTCCGTCGCCTGCTTCAGCAGGTCGGCGTGATCGATCGCGAGACGGTCGGCAAGTGGGGGTTGATTGCCGCCGACAACGGCGCGCGGGTTGATGTTCGTATCCATTTAGGCAGCCTCCCTCATGTTGACTTCGGCGTCGGCGAAAACGGCGGAGAAGCGCTCGTATTCGGTCAGAGCCCCGTTGGCGGGATCGGACATCCACTCGATCCACTCCGTGTTGTCCGCCCAGAACTGATCCAGGGTCGCGCGCGTCCAGCCGGTCACGGACTTGAGGGCGTTGATGCGCTTGTCAGTGGCTGCCTTGATCTTGGCCTCGCGGGCCTCCTGCGGCGTCTGCCCCGTCGTGCCCTGTGCGGCGGGGAGGGTGCCCTTCTGGCGGTCCTTGGCGATGAGCTGCGGTTCCTGCGAGGCGAGTGCCCGGCCATTGGCCGACGACTGCTTGGGACCCGGCGGCGGTGGTGCATCGCCTTGCTCGAACTCGCGCTTCGTGGCGGCCACATACTTGTCGTCATCGAACAGGCCCATGTGGATGTCCGCCGCGACGCCGATCTGTTTCATGGCGTTTGACAGCGCGTCCGTGTACGATGCCTTGAAGGCTTCGTCGTTGGTGAACGGGCCGTACTTGTTCTTGCCCAGAACCTTGTCGCCGCCGACGCCGTAGACGCGGGCCATCGTCTCGCCCTCGCGATACCACAGGCCGACCGTGCAGAAGACGAGGATCTCCTCGCCCGCGTTGACGGTCTGGAATGTCGGCTCGTCCATTCCCCAGCCGGTGCCGGCGGGGCCGAACTGCTCGGTGAGCCGCAGAGTCTGCCAGATCGGCTTGACGGCGGTTCCGGCAAAGCCGCCAGCGCGCTTGAAGCCCTTGGTGTGCTTCGGGTCGGTCTTGCAGAGCGAGTTCCATATCCTGAGATTGTCAGCCGACATGCTGGCTCTCCTGATTGATGGGGCGATCACGGGGCACGCGCGGGCCGTCCACGTCGGCGGCGACGCTCTGCAGCCAGTCCGGCAACGGGCGCTCCCGCAAAATGTATTCGAGGGTGGCGTATGCCTCTGCCTCGTTGCGCTGGGCCTGGGCCGCAGCCGCTATGATCTTCTCTGCCAATGTCATGGGGATCACTCCTTCGATTGCAGGCGGTCGGTGGATGCGGAGAGAGCCGAAGGCGAACGAGCCTGTTCCTTTCCCTCCTCTACGGAGAGGGCGGCGGCCAAGCAGCGCTCACCGAACGCGGCGGCGATTTCCTTGATGCGCGCACGATCCGCGTCGCTATTGACGGGCGCATCTTCATAGATCCGGAGCAGCGCGCCGATGTGTTCGTCAGCCTTCTCCAGCGCCTCTCTCATCCCCCGTAATTCGTTCGCCATCTCTGTGATAACCTCAGCGGGCGTCTTCACCCGCTCCACCTCCGTCATAGGACGGGCGGTCATGTGCCGAGCCTCGCAACTTCATCACGGAGCTTCTGCGCGGCCAGGAATGCCACGTAATCCATACCGGGCAGCCAGCCGGCATCGCGGGCGCATCCGTCGACTTTGGCGCAGCCCTCGTCCGGGCAGAACTTGTCGTCGTCGTGGCAGCAGCGCCACGGTTCAAACTGTTCAATCACGCTCATCATCCCTCTCCCTTCGTCTGCTGATAGGCGCGGACCTCGGAGAGGAAGCCCCGCCAGAGGTAGCGGCGCTTGGCCAGCCATGCCGCGCGATCTTCCGGCTTCCAGTCGCGCCACTTCTTCGGGTGGAACCAGGACGTGCGCCGCTCGCTCTCGTGCGTCTGGAGGTAGGACAGCCAGTGAAGGGCTGCGGCTGCGTGCGCCTCGTGCAGGAACTCGCCCATAAGCACGCAGCGCGGCTCGGCGTACCGATCGAACGAGAGGCCCAACAGGCGCTCACACCGGGCGAAGTCGGCGTCGCGATGCTTCACCTCCGCGTCACAGACGGCGACGGCCCACTGACGGAAGTTGCCGCCCTCGACGCGATGGCTGGGAAGCGGCTCACGCTCGCGGGCGATCAACTCGAAGGCGGACAGCCGATGACGTGGCGCGCTCTCTCGGATCAAATCGGGGATGTGTAGGGTGTCCATGTCACACTCCTGCTTTGGAGAGCGCGGCGCGGAGAGCGGCGGTTGCGGCTCTGCCACGCTCTGAGCGTGACTTGTGTTGACGATCCCATTCCTCTTCGCCCAACTCGCTCGGGCGCGCGTTGAGGATGAAGGCCAGCATGGCGTCGTCGGCCGCCAGTTTCTCTTTGATGGCGTCGCACATCTCAGGAGCGGCGGCGATCAGGGCCGCATGCTCTTCGTCACGATTGGTGCCGGGGAAGGTGCAAACCGTTGCCGTATAGGAGCGCGCCCCGCCTGATCCTTCGATGCAGAGAAAAGCGTCCGGATCAAGCAGCGCCACGTCACGCAGGCCGTAACGGCGGCCGTGTGCCTCGGTGTAGCGAACGCGCCATGCAGGGCGCGCTTCTGCGGCCGGATCGATAGGAGCCGCCCCTGCGGCTACACCATTGTCTTCCATCTTCATTCCTCCTTCAGGTGGGAGAGGGCGCGCCGTGAGTGGCGTTGGCGATTGCGGCAAGGGCGCGTTCAACAGCCGCGAGGTGAAGGCCGTCATCGTCCTCCCACTCGTCGTCACCCGGCTGGCATGGCGTGGGGACGTAGGGCATCAGACGAACAAGAGCTTCGAGCAGGTCCGGCGCGGCAGCGATCAGGTGCGCAATGACCTCCTGATGCTCGCGGTCCGTATTGACCGCGCAGATGTTGAACGTGCGCGGCGCCCTCGACGTGGTGATGTTCCATCGCCCGGCGCCGGCCTTCGCAATCCACGGCCACTGCGCGCTTCTCAGGACTTTGATCGTCGCGGCATCCATCTTCTTCTCCTGCGGTGTGCGGTTGCTTGGTTAGGCCGAAGCCTTGGCGAGGGCGGCATTGGCCTTCACCCACCACGCGGGGCGCGTATCATCGCCAAGAGGACCGTGTGCAACGACGGCTTCTGTCAAAAGGGAAAGCAGGTCAGGCGCGGCGGCGATGAGGCGGGCGTCCGCAATGCGGGCTTGGAGCGCCGGCCCTGCGTAAGCTCTAGTGGGCATGTTGACGACGGTCAGAACCTCGGGGCCGCCGTTGATATGCGGGCCGATCCAGATGTCGCCTTGGTTGTAGTCAATGCGCCAAGGCCCCGGTGTGTGCTTCGCGGCTTCCATCTCTCATCTCCTGTTGATGAGAGGGAATATACGGGACATAATGTCCAGAGACAAGGACATAATGTCCAGCTTCGCCAGATTGTCGCAGGTAGCCCGCTAAACCCTTAATTAACCTGTGTTATTTCAGCTGAGTTGAATAAATCCAATTCGCGCCATGGATCACACCATGAACGCATATTCCGTGTGGTGACCCAATAATCGCCGCGCGCGAATTTACTTGATGATTTTCAGTCGAGTCGGCGTAGGCTTCTGATTGGTCGGTGTGTGGGGCACGCCATAAACCCAATAAGAGATCGGCTTGTCTGTGACTTCGATAAGTCGGGGGAGCAGCCACAGGGGGAAGTGATCGCGGTTTTCATACTTGGGGTACATCGACTCGGAACATTCTAGCTTCTTAGCCATCGCTGGCTGAGAGAGCTTCATTTCCACCCTGGTGGCCTTCAACTGGCGGGCAAAACGCGCCTTGAAGGCTTCTTCTGTTTCCGTGTTCGCGCCCATCGCGCGTCAATAAGCGCCCATTGGCGGCTGGCAACTGGCTGTCTTTGAGGGCTGGACATAAAGTCCTTGACCGATCTGGACATAATGTCCTAGTCTGGCCGCCATGAAAGAGATCATCGCGAGCCTCGCAACCGAGTTGGGTGATCCCCGTGTCACCCCGGAAGCCATCCGCAAATGGGAAGAACGCGGGCGTATTCCGCATCGCCTTCGGCTCCCCTTGATCGAGCTGGCAAAGACCCGCCGCCTGAAACTGTCCGCGTCGGATTTCGACTTTCCTCCGCGAAAGGCCGCCTGATGTCCTCTCCCATCCCCGAGCCCTCCGACACGCCTGACGAGCCCTTGTGGGCCGCCGTCGGCGGGGACGCCCTCGTGTTCTTCCCGGCAACGGAAGCCGAGGCGAAGGACATTGCTGATCGTCACGGGCTCGCCATCAGCCGAGTCCGCCTCACCGGCACCGCCAGGGTGAAGGTGACGCCATGAGCGCGCTCATCGTCTTTCCCTTGGTGCTTTTGTCGTCGCTCATTCAAGCAGCCGTCGGCTGGCCCCGCATGGCCGCTTTCTCTGGCTTCGTCGCCGGCTGGTGGTTCCCCGATTTCCTGCGTGCGTTGCTTCATATCGGAGCCACCCCATGACCGACTGGACAGAAGCCTGTGACCCGGTGCCGAGGCGGGAACTCACGCCCGCGGAGAAGCGTCGCCTGCAAGCCTTGATGGAGTTGCGCCGCCGCCAAGGCTTCCGCCGCCCCAATGCGCCGTCCGTGTATCGCGTCGACGACGACTTTGACGAAATGGGGGCTTGAGCCATGGATCTCGACGGCATCGGCTACGCGCGGGAATTGCAGGCAGAGCGGGCGGCCATTCTGGCGAACGTCGCGCCTCATCATCGGGCCAAACTTCGTGGCTGGGCGCCGCGGCCCGTCGAGGCAAAGGCCCATCAGATCACGGTCAACCTCAAGACCGGCGAGCGCACGGTTGAGCAGCCGAAAGCGGAACCCGCTCCAGCGCCTGCCCCGAATCCAGCGCACCGATACCTTGACCGCTATGCACGCCCGCGCGGCGCGGCCATGCGCGTGATCAGCCTTGTGGCCGAAGCATGGGATACGCTGCCCTACGTCCTGACGAGCCGCAACCAGAGCAATCGCGCCGCTTATCCGAGGTTTGCTTGCTACTGGCTTATGTACGCCCGCGTGAACTTGTCGACGAACAAGATCGGACACTTCATCGGGCGCGACCACACAACGATCCTCGAAGGCATCAAGCGGGCCAAGCACCTGTTTGATCATGATCCCGACTGGCGCCGGAGATACGACGCCGTCGTTGCCAAGTTGGAAGAGGGAAGCCGGCCATGATGGGGCGCTGCATTTCCGCGACCGACTTCCCCCGGCGGCAACAGCGCCGCTTCTCGAATTTCGTCTCCCCCGCTGGCGTGCATAGCTCCCCGAACACGTCCAGCATCGGCCCGACGGTCCTCACGGACATCTTCCCACCGTCGGGCCACCCCATTCACCCCGGCCTCGTCTCGATCCCGGGCAGTCAATCCGCCCTCGAAACCCCGGTTGCGGCTTCCCTCGATGCCGCTTCCTCCCTTGCCGGGGCTCCTGGCGGTCGCGTCGTCGAGCGTGTGGGCTCCGACGCGACCGCCTCTTTCTATCCCTGCCTCACGAACCGACTTCAGCCGGCAAGCGATCCGGTTCGTGAGGGTGCCGATGTGTTTCCACGTCATGGATCTCACCATGAGGGAAACCATGCTCACGAAGTCGTCAAAGCCTGCCCGGAGTTTGGCAATGTCTGCCGCGTATTCGGCAATTGAAAGAGTCCGCCCGATGCTGGCCGCCATCGGTGGCCCGCGCGCGTGGGACGACACGAAAGACCACTGGCGCAACAAGCTCGCCAGAAAGGTCGGCATCAGCGCCCGCCGCGTCCGGGCAATCCTCTCTGGCACCGAAGAAGTAAGGCTCACAGCCGATGAATATCTCAGCATTGAAGCGCAGTTTCAGGCGCGGCTCGCAGAACTTGACCGTCGCCTTGAGGAAGACTTGCAGGCTCTCGACCGATCGCACGGCGATGCGGTTGCTGGCCCGAGCGGAGCGGGAGGAGCGCCGAATCCGCGAGCGGATCGAACTCGTGAAATCCTGGCGAGAGCGCGCCAAGGCGCTGCGGGCCTCGCGGACTGAAGCGCCCGCGCCCCAACCCGCCCGCGCGTGGCCCTCTCCCATCGCGACAAAGGGAGAGGCGTGATGGACCGCGTAGCCCAGCTCGCCGCTGATGCTGACGACTGCATCGAATTTGAGAAATGCCGAGAGGCTTTTGGACTGTCTTCCAAAGCCGCGCGACATGCCACGCGCAAGACGCTTGAAGCAATCGCCGCATCCCTCGGCTTCCCAGAGAACGAAATCTCCTCCGCCATTGATACGGCTTTGAAGGGGAGGTGAGCCACAGGCTCCGCTTCGCTTCGCACCCATCCCGCACTGCAACGAAGGACACGAGTAATGAACACCACCGCATCGCCGTTGTCTTATCGCCCGCCGCAGGGTCGACCGCGCGCCGTCCCGCCATGTGACACGCGCGGCCCGGCTATCAAGGTCGAGGCCGATCCTCGCCCCGTCCGTGAGCCGGGCGAGTCCGTCGGGCGCTACGCCGCCCGCGTGGGTCACTGGATAGACAGACACGACCCCGCCAAGAAGGCCGCGCGCGTCGCCAAGAGGGTGGCGACGAACCGAAAGAACTTCATCCAGAAGAAGCGGGAAGAGGCAGCATCTGCGGTCAAGGAGACGGCGACCGCGCGCTGGTACACCTACACAGAACTCGCGAAGGTCACGGGGTACAGTGCGCCACGTATGCTGCAGATCACGCAGGAACGTGGCTGGCCAATCAAGAAGGCTCATCGGGGCGGGCGTCGTGGCTCCAGTCCGGATTTGGTTTTCGGCAACCCATACACCCTGCCGACCAAGCCAGGTCGTGACGCCGCGCCGACGCTGCAGCCAGACCCCGCGCCCCTCATCCTCGCTCCGCCGGTTGCGGAGCAGATCGACCCACGCCCCTCCCTCTGGCAGCGCATCAAGGGGTGGTTCGCATGAGCGACAACAGGCTGAAGTCATTCGTGGAGCGGATCGCCAAACTCCACGAGGACCGGAAGGCGATTGCCGAGGACATCACGGAAGTGGTGAAGGAAGCCGCTGGCGTCGGCTACATCCCGAAGACTCTCCGCAAGGTCGTGGCGCGCTATCTGGCGGACCCGGCGAAGCTGGCAGAGGACGACGCGCTGCTGGAAACCTATGAGGCCGCGCTGGGCCGGGTAGGCAAGGCGCTGAAGGCGGTTCGCGAGGGCTCGACGTGGCAAGAGGCGAGCGAGGCTACTGGCGTTCCACGGGCAACTCTGGCCCGCGCAGAGGCGGTATCAAAACGACGCGAAATGATACCGGAGGAGAAAGGGGAGGAGGCCGAAGCCTCAACTCCCGGAGCTGCCCTACCCCTCGAACGGGTCGAGTCTCAGGCAACGACTGAGCATAGCACAGACACGCCCAAGCCGGAAGACGGCGACGACGGCATTACAGGAGGAGAGGATGGCAAAGCAGAGGCCGACGATGACGCCGCGCGAGGCGTTGGCAGCCGCGAGGACCAAGGACAGCAGCAGTGGGAATCTCGGCTCGCTGATGGGCGATCTGTCCAACATGAAGAAACTCGGGATGGCGCCGATGCCGGCGGAGGAACCCAACGACTTCAGCATGGGGTTCGGAGCCCGGCAGAAGGTGCCGATCCGGTACGACTGAGAGACGAAGCCCCCACCACGCCATCGGTCGGCGCGGTAGCGGCGGAGCCGCGCGTAGCACCCCCATTTCTTGGCGATGATCCCGGCCCAACGCTCGATTTCCTCCGAGGCCCCAGCCCGGCGAACAGGAGGGTGGCGTGACCCGCCGCCGCCCCTGCCCCGCCGCCCGCCTGATAGCCGCAGAGCTTGCCGCTGACATGGCCCTCGCGAGGTACACCCGCACGCGCTCCCACAAGGCAAGGGCTGCCCTAGAAGCCGCTCGCCTTGCCTGCCTGCGCGTCTGGAGGGTGAAGGCATGAGCGAACTTCATCAGAGCCAGCTCGCGCCCGAGGGAAACAAGTTCCACAAGGGCAACGGCTCCGACCAGAAACACTACTGGCTGACGCCACCCGGCCTCTATGCCCAGCTCGACGCCGAGTTCCACTTCGACTTCGACCCGTGCCCGTATCCGTTGCCGCCCGGCTTCGATGGCCTGACCTGCGAATGGGGCCAGAGCAACTACGTCAACCCGCCATTTGGCAGCATCATGCACCAGGGGCCGAACGACAAGAAGCCGCGCAAGAAGGGTCCGACGGCGTGGGTTCGTAAGGCCGTTCAGGAACACGCCAAGGGAAAGACCGTAGTGCTGGTCTACCCGGTCGATAAGTGGCTGTTCCTGACGCCCAACCCGCCGCGCAACCTTGGCGACGTCAAGTGGCTCGCAACCGAGGACGGATCCGAGGGCAAGGGCACCGGCCGCCATATCGCCTGCTTCGTGTGGCGCGCATGACCCGCCGCAACAAGTACGGCGCCAAGCCCCAGGTGGTGGACGGAGTCCGGTTCGCATCCGGGCGCGAGGCAAATCGATGGGTCTACCTTTCGATCAGGGCTCGCATGGGCGAGATCCTCGAACTTGAGCGGCAGGTTCGATACGAGCTTGCGCCCGGCGTCCGGATTGCAGGCGAGAAGAGGGCACGCCCCGCTCTCAGGTTCACGGCCGACTTTCGCTATCGAGATCGGCTCACAGGCGACGTGATCGTTGAGGACGCCAAGGGCAAAGCCGACACCGCCTTCCGCATCCGCCAGCACCTGATGAAGTCCGTCCACAACATCGACGTGAGGCTCTCATGACTCGCTCATCCAGCACCCGCCGCCGCATTCTCTTGGCGTCTTCAATCGCTCCCTATCCCCGAGACAGGCCGCCTGTGTGGGTGTCGCTGGCAATGATCGGAGTGGCGGCGGCAGGGGCATGGGCGTTCGTGGCTGGGCTCGCGTTCGCGCTGTGGGGGTGGTGGTGAGCGACCTACACACCCGCATATCCGCCCTAGAGGCGGAACTGAAGCACCTGCGCGAGATGCAAGTGGCCGACTTGAAAGCGGCCTACATCGCGAACGATTCCCGCATCCTCGATTTATCGCTTCGCTTCGATATCTCGCCGGGAAGGATCGCGCGGTTCGCCAAGGAATTTGGCTGGCCAAAGCGCAAGCAATACCAGACGCCGGAGCAGCGCGCGAAACGAAGCGCCACGTTCAAGGAAAAGGGCTTGAAGCCGACAAAGCGGTATATCCGCCCGCGCATTCGGCCTCTTCCCGGCACAGATGAACACAGGCTGTTCAGGAAACTCGCTTACCGCTGCGGCCTTGGCGCCGCCGCCGCTCATGCCGAGTTGAGGAGGGGAGCGCATGGCTAGGATCCGCACCATCAAACCGGAGTTCTTCACGAGCGACGACGTGTGCTCGCTTAGCCCGCTCGCCCGCCTGCTGTACGTCGGCCTGTGGTGCGAGGCGGACAGGGAAGGGCGCTTCGTCTGGGCGCCGCGCACCTTCAAGCGTCGTTACCTGCCTGAGGATGACTGCAACATTGATGCGGTTTGCGAGGAACTAAGGGATGCCGGACTAGTCGCCCTGTATGGCGATACCCTGGCGCACATCCCCACCTTCTCGAAGCATCAGCATGTCAACCCGCGTGAGGCCGCGTCGACCCTGCCGCCCCCCGACGACGACGCGTCAGGCACGCGTCAGGCACGCGTCAGTGACGTGCAGGTAGGAAGGGAAGGAAAGGAAAGGGAAGGAAAACAATCTAACGATTGTTCCCCCGCCGATGGCGGGAAGGCAAAGCGCAAGTCGAAGTTGCCAGATGATTTCGAGGCGACCCCGGAGCGGCTGGAGTACGCCAAGGCCCAGGGCTGCGCTGATCCTGCCGACACGTTCACCAGGTTTAAGCTCCACCACCAGTCCAAGGGCACGCTCGCGCTCGATTGGGACAAGGGCTGGCAGTACTGGTGCCGGAACGAGAGCAATTTCCGTCGCCCGCAGGCCCTCAAATTTGGCGCTACAGCGGGTTTGCCGGTTTCCCGCGACGATGACGGCCAGTGGCGCGCTCGCACGCGTGGCTGGCGTCCCGGGCGCTTCTGGAACCGTGGCGACTGGGGGCCGGATCCGACCGAACCCGGATGCCGCGTCCCGCCCGCCGTCCTCACCGAATGGCGACAGGAGGGCATGCAGTGACCGCCGCCAAGTCCCGCAAAGCATTCATGGGGAACGCATAGCATGACAACACAGAGCGTTGAGGAAGACGAATGGACGGAAGCCGCACGCGTCGTGATCCGCGAGCTACGGGCCAAAGGCTACGCCATCGAACAAGGCTGGCGAACCATCGACAGCGCGCCGAGGGATGGGACGGCGATTCTAATCGGAACGATGGAGGATGAGGCTCAGGAGACTGCGGCCGTTTCCACGCTCGGATGGTGGCAGGACGCCGAAGACGACGGGCCTGATTACATGGGCACGGACGGCGGCTTTGTGGATCACGCTTTCAGTGAGTTCTATCCTGGTCGCTCGTTCGGCAACCCGACTTATCAGCGCTCCGGCAGCCAGCCCACCCACTGGCGTCCTCTCATGGCGCCACCGAAGGCAGGAGAATGACCATGAACACCGAGTGGCGAGACATCGACCAAGCGCCCCATGGGTTTTATGTATCCAATGAAGGAAAGGTGCGCCGGCGCGGCATTGAATTGCGCCAGAACATCACGGACAGAGGGTATGCGAGAGTAACAATCGCCGGCAAGTCTGAGTCCGTTCACAGACTGGTTGCCCTCGCGTTCGTCGACAATCCAAGGAACCTGCCAGAAATAAATCACATCGACGGCAATAAGCTGAACAACACCGCTGGCAATCTTGAGTGGTGCACGCGCTCAGAAAACATGAGGCATGCTTACGCGAACGGGCTCCATCCTGGGGTCGCGCTTCACGGTTCCCGAAATCCGAACTGGGGTAAGTACGGCGCTCGGCACCATCAGAGCGTGCCAGTCGTGGCCACCTTCGCGGACGGCAGTACCAAGGAATACCCGTGTCAGAACGCAACCGCCGAAGACGGGTTTGCCCCTCACAAGGTCAGCATGTGCATCAACGGCCATCGTCGTTCGCATCGCGGCGCGACCTGGCGTCCTCTCCCCGCCGCCCCCGGAGGCAGCGATGACCACACCTGAAGCCTTGAACGCCCTTGCAGATCGAGTCGAGAGGGAGGAGCCGAGCTACGCGCTGGACTGCAAGATCGAGCATCTTTGCGAGCCGGAGCGCGCCAAGCACATCGGCAACGCGCGCCCCTACACCACCAGCCTGGACGCGGCCCTGACGCTCGTGCCGGAGGGCATGATGGTGGAAAACTGGAGTGAGATGCGGGACGCCGGTCCGTTGACGGGGATGTGGCTCGCCCAACTCTGCCCGCGCGGCCCGAGGCGTAGATTAGCAGAGATCAGCGCGGCTGCCTTGCGCGCGGTCTGTGATGCCGATCCCTGCACCCACGCGAAGACGCCCGCGCTAGCCCTCTGCGCCGCCGCCCTGCGTGCCAGAGCCGCGATGACTGTCTCACACCAGAACCCGGTGCCATGCGAGCCGAAGGCGAGCCACCTCCAGAGCCCGACAAGGCAAAGGTCAGGCACCCCCAATAATGACCCGCTCACGCTCTCCCTGGACTGATGAGGCACCATGAACGGCCGCCCCTGGTCCCCAGACGACACCGCCACAATCAGGCGCATGGCAGGCTCAGGCGCTTCCGATGCCGAGATCGCACGCCATATGGGCAGGGACGTGAAGCTCGTGGGCCGGAAGCGGCGGGAGATCGGCGTGGAGCGGGGGATCAGCGAGGCGATGCTGCGGATGCTGCGGCGCGTGAATGCCAGACGGACGGTGGCACGCAATGAAATGACCGAGCCTCACCGAGGCGGATTTCCGAATATTACCAAGGAGGCCAACGATGGCCGCTGCTAACAGCAAACGATCAGCACCCGGCAGGCCCTTCCAAAAGGGTCAGAGCGGCAACCCGAGCGGACGCCCGAAGGACGTCGGCCCAATCAAGGAGCTGGCCAAGCAGCACACCGAGGCGGCCATCAGCGCCCTCGTGGGAGCCCTGACAGACGAGAACGGGCGGACCCGCGTAGCCGCCGCCGAGGCCATCCTCGATCGCGCCTATGGCAAGCCAACCCAGCACCACGAACTGGACGCGGGCGACGAGTTGGTCCGCCGCATGGGCGACGCCGCCAAGAGGCTGAAGGATGGCTCTAGCTGAGCGCCGCGATCCTGAAGGCGATCTGATCGAGATCATCGCGGGGTTCCGCCACGATCCGCTGGGCTTTGTCCGATATGCGTTCCCCTGGGGAGAGCCGGGCACCGAGCTCGCGAACGAGACCGGCCCGCGCCCGTGGCAGATCGAGACGCTGAACATCATCGCGGAGGCCCTGTCGGCGGACGATGTCGAGGGCGCGCTGCGCATTGCCACGGCGTCCGGCCACGGCATCGGCAAGTCCGCGCTCGTGTCGTGGGTGATCCTCTGGGGCCTAGCGACGGCTCCACTGACGAAGGTGGTGATCACGGCGAACACGGGCGACCAGCTGCGGACCAAGACATGGCCGGAGGTGTCGAAGTGGTTCAACCTGCTGATCTGCCGGCACTGGTTCAAATTCGAAGCCACCAGCATCGCGCGCCGCAACAGCAGCGGATCGAAGGAATGGCGCTGCGACGCGGCGACGTGGTCTGAGAACAATACGGCGGCCTTCGCGGGCCTGCACAACAAGGGCCGGCGCATCCTGCTGCTCTTCGATGAGGCTTCCCAGATCGCCGACAAGGTGTGGGAGGTCGCCGAGGGCGCCCTGACCGACGAAGACACGGAGATCCTGTGGCTGGTGTTCGGCAATCCGACAGAGAACACCGGGCGATTCCGGGAATGCTTTGCGGGTGGCCGGTTCGCCCACCGCTGGAGGCCCCGCCAGATCGATAGCCGCGACGTACCGGGCACGAACAAGCGCGAGATCGACAAATGGATAGCGGACTGGGGCGAGGACAGCGACTTCGTCCGTGTCCGCGTCAAAGGCCAGTTCCCTCGAGGAGGCAGCATGCAGTTCATTGACGGCGAGACGGTCGATGCGGCCATGACGCGCGAGGCCGTGAGCCACCTTCGCCAACCGTTGGTGATGGGCGTGGACGTGGCGCGGTTCGGCGATGACCAGCAGGTGATGACGTTCCGGCGGGGGCTGGACGCACGAACGATCCCCACCGTGAAGACCCGCGGCCTCGACCTGGTGACGCTGTCCGGAAAGGTGGCAGAGCAGGCCATGCTGCACGGTGCCCGGGCTATCTACATCGATGAGGGCGGCATGGGCGCAGGTGTGGTCGACATGGTGCGCGTCATGCTCCCCGGGCGGCTGGTGATCGGCGTCAACTTCGGCGGCAAGGCTGATCGCTACATGATGGGCGGTGATCTGCCGCTGGTAGCCGACAAGGCTGCGGAGATGTGGGCCAGCATGCGGCTGTGGCTCAAGACCGGCGCGATCGAGAAGGATCCGGAGCTGAAGGCCGAGCTGACGGGCCGCCAGTACGGGTTCGACACGCACAACGCCATCCGCCTGGAGCGCAAGGAGGACATGAAGAAGCGCGGGCTGGCATCGCCGGACGTGGCCGACGGCCTGGCGCTGACCTTCGCGTACCCCGTGGCCGACGTGCCGGACGATCAGCCGGCGCCCGCGCTCGATCCATTCGGTGGCGGATCGGTGCAGCACGACTACAACCCGCTGGACGACGCTTAGCGCATAGATAGCGCTTGAATTTCTAAAACCCCCTAAGGATGGTGAGTGGCTGACTCCTCTGAGAGGTTCAGCCCTTGGGTATTTTCAGCGGTCCTAGCGGCGGCACCGCGTATCCCTCTCCCGCGCCACTTCCTCCGGCGCCCGAGCCCGTTCCGTCCTACGCTGACGAGTCGGTGAAGCGCGCGCGCGACGACCAGAAGAAGCGCGCCGCCGCGATGGCAGGCTATGCCTCGACGATTGCGACAGGTGGGCAGGGCGTCACCGGTCCAGCCAGCACGACGGCCGGCAAGCAGCTTCTCGGCGCCTGATGCCCAAGGACGCTTCCCTTCTGAAGCACTGCACGGCCCGGCTGGAGGTGCTGAAGCGTCAGCGCAATTCATGGGAGCCGGGCTGGCGCGAGCTGTCGCGCTTCATCAAGCCGCGCCGTGGCCAGTTCTGGAAACAGCCCAACCAGGGCGACCGTGGCCGCGATAAGAATCAGGCGCTGATCGACGCCTATGCCCGCAAGGCTCACCAGACGCTCGTAGCGGGCCTGATGTCCGGCATTACCTCGCCGGCTCGCCCGTGGTTCCGCCTCACCATTCCCGACCGCAACCTCGCGCAGCAGGCGCCCGTCAAGGCGTGGCTCGACGACTGTTCCGAGCGCATGCGGATGGTCTTCAACTCGGGCAACCTCTACTCCGCGCTCCCGGTCATGTATGGCGAACTCGGCCAGTTCGGCATCGGCTGCGGCATCCTGGAGTTCGACCGCGAGGACGTGATCCGGGTCTACCCGCTGTCGGTGGGCGAATACTGGCTGGCGCTCGACGACCGCGGCCGGGTCAACTCGCTGTTCCGCCGGTTCATGTACTCCTATCGGCAGATTGAGCAGCGGTGGCCGAACCACGGCATTGCCGAGGTTACCCGCAAGGCCAAGAGCGACAACGAGGCGGACCAAGAAGTCGCGGTCATGCACGCCATCGAGCCGAACCCCAAGGTCGAGAAGGGGCAACTCGGCTGGGCGGGCAAGGCTTATCAATCGGTCTACTGGCTGGAGACGGCGACGGAAGGCGAATACATCGCCCGCTCTGGCTATGACCGCTTTCCGGTGCTCGCGCCGCGCTGGGATCCGATCGGCAACGACGCCTATTCCGAGGGGCCGGGGCACGACGCGCTCGGCGACGTGAAGTCTCTGCAGGTCTTCAAGAAGCGCCAGCACAACGCCGTCGACAAGCATGTGAACCCGCCGATGGGCGCGCATATCAGCCTGCGCGGCTCGGCCTCGTCGGTACTGCCTGGCGCCATGAACTACTTCACGACGCAGGAGAAGGGGGCCGGCATGTGGCCCCTGTACCAGACGGCTCCCGGCGCTATCGCCGAAGTCCGGCAGCTGATCATGGACGCCTATCAGGCCATCGATCGCGCCTTCTTCGCCGACATCTTCCTGATGTTCGACCAGATGGAAGGCGTGCAGCCGCGCAACCAGCTCGAGATCAGCACCCGGCGCGAAGAAAAGATGCAGATGCTCGGGCCGATGCTGGAGAACGTCCACGACGACCTCCTGCAGCCGCTGGTCCAGCAGACATTCGACATCATGGGTGAGCATCGCCTGTTGCCGGAACCACCGGAGGAGCTGCAGGGCTACCCGCTTGAGGTCGAGTTGATCTCGATCCTCGCACAGGCACAGAAGGCGGCCGATCTGGGCTCTGTGGAGCGCTTGTGGGCCTTCGCGGGCAACGTGGCGGCTGTTCGCCCGGACGTGCTGGACAAGCTCGATCCCGACGAAAGCATCGACGTCTACGCCGACAAGGTCGGTGCACCGGCCGCCATCGTGGTCAGCGACGACCAGGTGGCGAAGATTCGACAGGCACGCGCCCAGAAGGAGCAGGCGGCCCAGGCGATGGCAACGGCCACGGTCGCGGCTGATGGCGCCAAGACGCTGAGCGAGACCGAGGTTGGCGGCGGCCGCAACGCGCTTCAATCGGTCCTCGGCCTATGACCCACGACCCCAACGACGCCAAGCAGGTCCGCGAGGCCGAGAAGCGCCAGAAGCTGGAGACGCTGCGCGCCGCGGACGATGTGCGCACCGTCATGGAGACGGAAGCCGGACGCCGCTTCGTGAATGGCTTGCTGGGCCTCTGCGACCTTCGGGGTGACGGCTATATCCCGGGCGGCCCCGAGGCTCAACGCCATCAGGACTACACGGCCGGCCGCCGCGCCATCGGCATCGAGCTGCTGGGCCAGATCGAGCAGCACGCACCGCAACAGACCGAACTGATGACGGCCGAAGCCCGACAGGCAGCGGCCGAGAAGCAACAGGCCGACGAGTTGGCCGCACAGGAGCAGGACGATGGCTGACGAACCGAACGACGCCCCGGTAGCCGACACCCCGAAGGCGGATGCGCCTGTCGCGGATACGCCCAAGGCTGACACGCCGAAGGCGGATGCACCCGCCGATACCCCTGCGGCGGACACTCCCAAGGCTGACGCGCCGAAGGACGGCGACGCCCCGAAGGATGCACCGAAGGCCGACGCCCCGGCCGACTACACCACGCTCAAGCTGCCCGAGGGCTACAAGGCCGACGACCCGGTCTTCGCCGATGCGGTGAAGCTGTTCGAGGGCGAGAAGATCAGCCCCGCGCAGGCTCAGAAGCTGCTGGATTTCACGGTCGAGCGCGACAAGGCAATGGTCAAGGCGGTGCAGGACCAGTCCGCCGCACAGTGGGCCAAGCAGACCGACGAGTGGAAGACCACGGCCGCCAAGGAGTTCGATGAAGCCGCGCTCGGCGACGCCAAGACGGCGCTGGCGCAGGTCTTCGACAAGGAAACCGTCACCTACCTCGAAAGCATGGGGTTCACCAACCACCCCGGCCTGATCCGGGGAATGGTGAAGGTCAGTAAGGCGATCAAGGACGACACGTGGGTCTCCGGCAATGCCGGCCAGGTCAACGGCTCCGACGCTCGCAAGGCGTTCCCGAACAGCAACATGAATCCCTAGGAGCTAACAAATGGCTACCGCGAATCCGACCACCTACACCACGCTCGCCGACTGGGCGAAGCTGCAGGACCCTGATGGCTCGATTGCTGTCGTTGGTGAACTGCTCTCGCAGATGAACGAGATCATCGGCGACATGCCGTTCATCGAGGGCAACCTGCCGACCGGCCATCGCGGCTCGGTCCGCACCTCGCTGCCGGCCCCGACGTGGCGCCGCATCAACAAGGGTATCGATCCCGGCAAGTCCACCGTCGCGCAGGTCACGGACACCTGCGGCATCTCGACGGCGCTTGCCATTGTCGACCGTGACCTGGCCGACCTGAACGGCAACTCCGCCGCCTGGCGCGCCCAGGAGAACCACGCCTTCATCGAGGGCATCTCGCAGGACATGGCGGCCCAGCTGTTCTACTCCAACAGCGCCGTCGCGCCGGAGAAGCCGATGGGCTTCACGCCGCGCTACAACACGCTCGTCTCCGCGACCTCGCAGACCGCGAACAACGTGGTGAACGCCAACAGCTCGGGCTCGACCACGTCGGCTTCGATCTGGCTGATCGGCTGGGCGCCGGACAAGATCACCGGCATCTTCCCCAAGGGCAGCAAGGCCGGTCTCGACGATCGCGACCTCGGCGAGGACTGGGCGTTCGACTCCGACAGCAAGCGCTACCGCGCGTACATGACCGAGTACAAGTGGAAGGCCGGCCTGCACGTCAAGGACTGGCGCTATGCGGTGCGCATCGCGAACATCGAGACGGGCTCCGGCACCGCCGGCCTGACCTCCTCGGCGCCTGTCGATCTCGTCGACTGTATCGACCAGGCCATCGCCAAGATCCCGAACCTCTCCGCCTGCCGCCCGGTTCTCTACATGAACCGCAAGGTGCGCCGCTTCCTCAACAAGCAGCGCAACTACGGGGTCCAGGCCTCCAGCACGGTGAACCTGACCACGATCCGCCGCACCGATGCCGGCAACGATCGCGGCGTGATCCAGCGCTTCGACAATTACGACGGCATTCCGCTCAAGACCGTCGACCAGCTGCTCAACACCGAATCGACGATCGCCTAAGCACGTCCAGGAAAGGAACCCAACCATGTATACCGACAATCTCCTCTACATGTCGGACGCCCAGGCCGTCACGGCCACGGCGGCCTCGACCAAGAGCATCGACTTCGCCACCGCCCTGCGTCATGCGGGCGACGGCGAGCCCGTCGAACTCGTGGTGGTCGTGAAGACGCAGTTGGTAGCCGCTGCCGGCGCCGCGTCGCTCACGGTTGCCCTGCAGGACTCGGCCGACAACTCGACCTTCGCGACGGTCGTCACTGGGCCTGCCATCGCCAAGGCCTCTCTGGTGGCTGGCTATGAGCTGCTGCGCATCACCCTGCCGAAGGGCCTGCAGCGCTACATCCAGGTCTACTACACCGCGACGACGAACGACTTTTCCGGCGGCACCGTCGATGCGTTCCTGGCGCTCGACCGTCAGAACAACGTCTCCCGCCCGTCCGGCTTCACCGTCTGAGGGGGCTGACACATGGCTGCCCCCACCAAGCTCGTTGGCGAGCATACCGCCCGCCTTAACATCAAGAAGGGGGAGCAGGTTCGCCTGCTCCTTCCTTATTGGGATGGCTTCCAGCGTTTCGAGGCAGACGAGGTGATCGTCTGGACCAACGACACGCCGCCGACCGTCGAGCAGGCGTGCCTCGCGAGTGAGGCTGCAACGCCGCTCACAGCGCCAGCCATGACGGACGGCAAGCCGCCTGCCGGCTACGTCGATCCCCGCACCGGTGGGCCGCTCCCGCCGACGCCGTCCAACTGACCCTCGCGGGGCTGGTCGAAAGACTGGCCCCGTCTCCCTAGGAGAGACGGATGATCCAGACACCGCTCATTCTGACGAACAACGGCAAAGGCCTGCGGATGAGTTGCGCGGCGGTCAGCAGCCGCGCGGCTCTGGTAGGAACCGGCGACAGCCTGTGCATCTCCAACCTCAACGGATTCGCCATCTATGTCGTGCTGGGCGGCTCGACCATCGAGGCCGACCTGACCGGCTTCCCGATCCTGCCGGGCACGAAGGAGGACAACATCGTCCTCGACGCCGAGAAGCACGCCGCGTTCTACGCCAATCCGTACATCGCAGTGATCTGCGAAAGCGGGCTCAGCGGCTACCTAAGCGTCCATCGCGTCTCCCGCTAAGGAACAAGCCATGTCCTTCAATGTCATTTCCTTCCTGAAGAGCGCACTGGCGAATCGCGGCGCCGTTCCAGTGGCCGACGACAATCCGCTTCCGGTCTATATGTCTGTCCCCCCGGCGGGCTCCGTCGGCGGCGCGGGCGAATATGAGACCGTGGCGGCCGGACAGACGGCTCAGACGCTTGGCGCGACGGGCGCGACCGGTGACTACCTTAGCCACGTCATCCTGCAGCCTGCGGCAGTCGGCGCCGGAACGACGACGATCCTCGACAACGCCACGGTGATCTTCACCTACACAGCCGGCACCCTGTCCGACCTGCGGCCAATCATCGTGCCGATCGGGGCCTACAGCATCTCGGGTGCCTGGAAGATCACCACGGGGGCCAACATGGCCGCACTCGGCGTCGGAAATTTCACCTGATGCGATTCCGCGAAATCCTTATGACGGCGGCCACGCAGGGCGGCGGATGGAGCCCCCGCGCCCTCGGCTCGTCCCTGCTGGCTTGGTGGGATGCGCGGCGCACCGACCTGGTCACGGCGCCGGGTGGTTTGGTCGAGAGTTGGAAAGACATCGTCGCCGGGTACGACCTGACGCAGGCGACGGGGGCGGCGCGTCCGACGCTCGCTGACGGGTATGTAATTCCGGATGGCGTTGACGACACGCTGGATCTGGCGCCCGTGCCCGCTGGCATTCCGACCGGGGCGAATGGGTGCATTCTCTGGTGGGGCGGTAACCAGAACGTTCTTCCGGCAACCACTGCCAGCATGGCGCTATTTGCCTACGGCTCGACCGGCGTTTTCACGCGGCAACTGATCCGTCAGGTTTCGTCAGGCTCCAACCGTGCCTATGTCGGCGTTGGCAACGGGTCCGGGTCGATCACTGCCCCAAACACAGCGGACTTTTCTGGCAAGCGCTGCGTCGCTGGAATTATCGACGGAACCGCCATCGTAACCGAAGTGGATGGTGTGGCATCGAGCCCAGAGGCCTGTGTTCCGGCGACAACCTCAACTCGCATCCGTGCCTTTACCACGTCCACCGGGACCACGCCCTCAAGCATCCCGACACGCCATCTGGCGGTCACAAGAGCGGACCTGACCAGCGGTCAGAAAGCGCTGATGACCGCGTACATTCTCGGGAGCCTGTGATGCCCAATCGCGTCGTCATTTTCCCGGCCAACAAACAGACCGAGGCGAAAGCCTATCGGGAATGGGCCGACCAGCACTCGCCGTTCGCTCCGGAGCCGTTTGCCTACCTTCGCAACGACACCGCCGGTCGTTGGGTCGTGCCGTACCTCGGGCCGCCCTTCGTCTGGGATGGCGTGGAGTTTCCGGAGCCTGAAGGCGGCGAAGTGATGCGCGCTGGCGGTGCGCGGTCCGATACCGTGACGTGGTCTGAAGAAGAGGACGCCAGCCCATGATGCGCACACAGATCCGTTGGCTGGCGTCCGAATACACTGGCCCCAAGAAGAACATCCTCGACTTCAATTCGCGCGCGAATACAGGTGACGTGGCCGCCGGAACAACCGCGTGGGCGGCCCTGCTTGCCTATTGCAACACGTATAAGGTGAGCGGCTACATGCCGGCCGGCACCTATACGATTGGTGTCGCGCCGGGAACCACGCCGGACCCGGCGTCGCACAACTGCCCAGAGGTCGACTACGACTATATCGACATCGAAGGGGCGGGGCAGGACCTCGTCACTATCGAATGCGTGCCGGATGATACGGCGACCCGTCCCGGCACCGTGGTTTCGCGGCCACTGCTGAAGGCTGTGGCGGCAAGCGCTGCCGGAAGCTTTTTCCGCCTGAAGGGCGTCACGCTCTCCGGCGGTATCGACACGGCGCGCACTCTCTATACCGGAGCGGACCCGGACTCCTGCAGTCTGATCGAGGTCCGCGGCTATGCGCGGGTTGAACTCGACGTGGGGCTGACTGAATTTGCGCAGAACTTCGACAACACCGACGAAGACAACGGCAACTTCGGGCGGCGCGGCCCGATGTTGATATGGGGTAATTACGAGGTCGAGGCTACCTTCCGTTTGTTCGCGCCGACGTTTCGCGAGGGTCCGTTCTTCGGCAACAACATCGTCTCGAAGATCCGCCCGATCTACAGGGGGCCGGTCAACGACGCCAATCTGGATGCGGTCTCGTCGCCGTTCAATTCGTTCTCTCGCAGCACCGATCCGGCGGTGGGCGGTGAATACCTGGAGATCGACCGCCCGGACTTCACCGGCTGTTGGCGGGGTAGCGCAGGCAACTTCTATATTCCCGGCGACATCGTCTTCATCGGTGGGCCGGTCCTGCGCGGTTCGATCACCACGACCAACACCACGACGGGCAACCCGTCGACCACTGGAGACACCTACAACTTTGGCAAGGGGTGGGACATCGGCGGCGAGATTGGCATTGGCCCGACACGGAGCGTCCACATCGAGGACGGCCGCGCCGAGCAGATGCTGACCTACTCGTGGAAGTTCAACCGGCAGGCTTACGGACCCATCGGCCGCCTCACCGGCTCTGCGTCGGTGGATAACGCTTTCGTCGGTCTGGACATCGCCTATGTCAACCACCTTGATTTCTCCTTCAAGGCCCGAAAAGTCCTTTGGTACTACCCGGACAGCCCCAGCGGCGGTGGCATCGCCGTTCGCATGCTCGATTGCGACCGGGGCTTCTTGCGCGTCGATATCGATGGGTCAGAGACAGGCGTCTACAACTACCCGAACTCGACACCACCTTCGACGGGCGACGTTCCGCGTATATCTCGCCTCGGCATCATTAAGGCCAGGAGCCCTGGGGTCACGATTTCCGGCAGGATTAAGGATTGTGCCGGCCTTCACATTTACGAGGATGTGGACGACGTTTCCGAAGACGGTGTCTACCCCGCTATCTGGAACGACCTTCATTTCTACACCGATGTTTACCCGACATCAAACTCAGGCGATCACCTAATTCGCGTGGGCACCAATGGGTCGTTAAGGGCGGCCAGTTTGGCGATGGCTGGCTGTTCGTTCAACGATATGCCTGTCATCTCTTCCAGGCAGATAGACGTGAATGCGGCCAATCCGGGCGAGGGTTACGACACAATCACGATCGGCAACCCAAATTACCCGCTTGTGGATGGCACTCGTCTTGGCTCAATTGATTTCTACAACGGCGATATTTCATCGTACCAAGAAGGGGTGCGGGGAAGGATCGAGGCAAGGGCCGCTGACTCGATTGGCCGAGGCTCAGACATCTTCTTCATGACCGGCATTCGCGGCGATCCGATGGAGGATCGGCTTGCGATCAAGGACTATGGAGCGACACAGTTTATCGGCCTTGCTTCGTCGCCCGCGACACCTACGCCAGGTGATACATATTACGACAGCACTCTCGATCTTCTTCGGGTGTGGAACGGTGTTTTCTGGGATCGCGTCGGCTTAAATGTAGCCAGCTCGTCCGGCGCAGGCACGAAGACACCGACAGTCGGCGTCGATGCCTACGAATATACGGCAATATCTGGCCTCGGCGTGACGATTGCGGCGCCGACAGGCACGCCCAAGGATTTCCATCGTCTGATGATCCGTCTCAGAGATGACGGCACGTCCCGCCCCGTCGCATGGGACGCGATCTACCGCGCCAGTGCGAGCGGCCCCGCTTTGCCGTCAGCGACGACGCTGGGCAAGACCATGTATCTGACATTCGTCTTCAACGCGACGGATACCAAATGGGATCTGATCAACCTGACGGACGATTTTTAATGTGAGGCGGCCCCCGACCGTGTGGTGACGATCGGGAGCCTGACCACCACCGACCTTGGAAGGAGGCCGGCTATGGCTGAGATGAGCGTAGATGTCGGCCCCTAGTGTCAGCAAGGAAACAGAAGGGCAACACGCGATGCGACCGCGCTTTGATCCGACCGTCAACCTGGGGCACGTCATCACGGCGACGATGACGCTGGCGGCCATTGCCGGCGCGTGGGCCACGTTCAAGAGCGACGTGGCGAGCCTCGCCAAGGCCGACGAGCGGCACGAGAAGCTGATCGAGTCCAAGGCGGACCGGGAGACGATTTCCCGAGCGGAGCTGGAGCTTTCGCGCCGCATCGTCGAGACGCAGCAGAACCTCACGACAACGACAGTGAGCATCAACGAGGGGTTCCGCGAGGTGAAGGGGCTCCTTCGGGATCTGGACCAGAAGCTCGACCGCAAGGCCGACAAGGTAGGACGGTAGCCATGATCAACTATCAGTCAGCGGCCGACAGGATCGGCGCCGAGGTGGCGGCGGTGAAAGCCATCGCAGAGGTGGAGAGCAGCGGGCAGGGGTTCCAGAACGGCCGCCCGGTCATCCGGCTGGAGGCCCACTGGTTCGGCAAGCTCACCGGCTACAAGCACAACGAGAGCCACCCGCACATCTCGTGCATGGCGTGGACGCCGTCACTGGCCGCCCGGAATCAGGGCGAGGCGTGGCAGCAATTCGAGGAAGCGGCGGCGCTGGACGAGGCGGCGGCCATCCAGTCGACGAGCTGGGGCGCCTATCAGCTCATGGGTTTCCACTGGCAGACGCTGGGCTACGACAGCCCGCAGGCGATGCGAGACGCCATGGGGACGGACGAGGGGCAACTCGATTCCTTCGTGCGCTTCGTGAAGGCGGACCCGGTTCTCATCGACGCCATGAAGCGCCGCGACTGGGAAGCCTTCGCCGGACGCTACAACGGGCAGGGCCAGATCCCGGTCTACGCCTCCCGCATGGCTGCGGCCTACCACAAGCACAAGTCCGGCGCCGGGCGCATTCTGCGCAAGGGCGACCAGGGCGACGACGTGAAGGAACTCCAGCGCGCTCTTGGCATCAAGGCTGACGGCGACTTCGGCCCCATGACGGATGTCGCGGTGAAGGCGTTCCAGTCCAGCCTTGGCTTGATCTCTGACGGAATCGTCGGGCCGGTGACGGTCCGCGCGATGAAGGAAGCCGCAACCTGCATGGTGGAAGGACTATGACCCTCTCGAAAGACCAAATCTCTGCCGTCATGCGGCACGTCTACACCGCGGTCGGCTCTGCCGTTGCCGTTGCTGTCGTGCTCGGCCTCATCGGACAGGAAGACGCCGACAAGTTGGTGAATGCCGTGCGCCAGATTGGCGACGTGCTCGCCGTGGTGATCGGTATGGGCGCCGCGTTGCTGCCGATCCTAAACGCCATGCGCGCGGGCAAGTCGGCCAGCCCCGAAGAACAAATCCGCAAGGTCCAGTCGGACCCGACGAACGGCGTTGCCGTCGTGCCCGTTACGCCGAAGGGCGCGGAGACCCTCGAAAAGATCGGCGCAACAGTGGAGCAGTCATGAAGTTTGTAATCGCACTCATCCTCGGTTTGACGGTCGCCCTTGGCGGCTGCTCGACCGACGCAACGAAGGGGCCGACCTACCCGGTTGTGGGCACGGTCGACCAGACGAAGCTCGAGCAATCTGCCTTCGCCGCTCGGTCTGCCTATGCTGGCGTGCTTCGCTTGATGGCCGAATATACCTCGCTCCCAAGGTGCGGTGCATCCGTGACGGTCGTCTGCTCCAGCCAGCCGGTCGTCAATGAAATGCGCCGCTACGAGCTCGCGGCAGACACGGCGACCAAGGGCGCGGTCAACATCGCCCGGTTCCCCAGCACCAGCCCGGTCGCCTTGGCCAATGCCGTGGCAGACGCAAACCGTGCCGTCGAGGTGTTCCGCAACACCGTCGCCGCCGTCAACCCGAACGCCAGGAGTATCTGATGCCAGCCATCGTTCAGCTTCTCATGACCATCGTCCCGTTGATTCCGCGCATGATCGAGGCGGGGCAGGCCACCGTCGACATGTTCAACACCGTGCAGCGCGTGATCGACGAGAACCGCTCTCCCACCGAGCCCGAGTGGGAACAACTCGAAGCGATGATCTCGCAGGCACAGGCCACAGTTCGCGACACCTCGCGTGATGTAGGCTGATGGCCACCGACGCCGACATCGCCAACATGGCCCTGTCCCGGCTGGGTACGCGCGCCACTGTTGCGGACCTCTCCGAGAACAGCACCGAGGCCCGTCAGGTGAACCTCTGGTACGCCACGGTGCGCGACGACCTGCTGGGCATGCTGGACTGGACGTTCAACCGGGTGACGCAGCCGCTCGCCTCGTCGGGCACGCCGCCCGACCGTTGGGCCTATAGCTACGCCTATCCCTCGGACTGCCTGAAGATCTGGCGCCTCGACTTCGGCGTCTGGTGCTGGACGCGCTGGAACGGCATGGCGATCCCGTTCGAGATCGCGTCCGACGGCACCAACCCGTTCCTGTACTGCAACGACGCCATCGCAACAGCGGTCTACAGCCAGCGGGTGACGGACCCCAGCCGGTTCAGCCCGGCCTTCGTGCTGGCCTTCGTCGACTGCCTCGCCGCCGCCGTGGCCCTGCCGATCACCCAGAAGGCCGACCTTGCCGAGCGGCTGGCCCGGCGGGCCGAGGCGAG
>TARA_R110000868_G_scaffold108065_6_pt1 | contig 44991 bp, 34 predicted proteins | sample TARA_R110000868 | Tara Oceans TARA_R110000868 (sample SAMEA4397489) | marine metagenome | biome: Polar Biome; feature: [SRF] surface water layer (ENVO:00010504); material: water (ENVO:00002006), including particulate matter (ENVO:01000060) such as... | depth 5 m | reverse complement strand
ATGTAGGTGCAGCGGCCAATGTAGAGGTGATATGTGGACCGTTCCATTCCACATTTGCATATTTTACAAGACAACCGCCCACCTTACAGGAAAAACAATGGAGCAATGAAATGTTGCGGGAAGCTGCTGATTATGCCCAGAAAGCAAATATAATTTTGGCTCCAGAAGCGGTCAACAGATTTGAATGTTATCTGTATAATACCATGGCGGACTTAGGTGCAATGGCCCAGGAGGTGAATCATCCAAATTTAGGAGCAATGTTTGATACCCACCATGCCAATATTGAGGAAAAAAGTCAGGCAGAGGCTATTAAAACCATAGCCCCCTTTCTAAAACATGTGCATATTAGCGAGAACGACAGAGGAACGCCCGGCAGCGGACAAGTGCATTGGGACGAAGTATTTAAGGCTTTGAAGGAAGTGAAGTATGACGGTTGGTTGACCATTGAGGCATTCAGCACCATTATTCCTGAATTTGCGAATGCAATTAATGTTTGGCGGGATTACTCCCCTTCGGAAGAAATCTATACCAAAGGCTTAAAATTGATCAAAGAGGGAATGGGCATTAAATAAATATTCCAATTCCCTACACTTAATTCGAAATAATGAAAAATCATCTAATGAAAAACCTAATTCCGATTCTTGTTTGCCTTTTTATGTTTGCCTGCAAAGAACAAAAAGAGGCCAAGTCAAATGAAGCAGTTTCCGTAGAAACTACCAAAACTCCTGAGCAATGGCTTACTTTTGAAGGTAGCGATAAGAATGCAAAGCATATAGTACTGATATCAGGAGACGAAGAATATAGGTCTGAGGAGTCCATGCCCCAATTGGCGAAAATCTTATCCAAGCACCATGGTTTTAACTGTACGGTGCTGTTTGCCCAAAACCCGGACAACCCTGGAATAATAGATGCAAATTATGGTAAAAACATACCTGGATTGGAAGCGTTGGATAGCGCCGACCTAATGATTATTTCAACAAGGTTTAGGGCTTTACCAGACGATCAAATGAAACATATAGATGATTACCTCATGCAAGGAAAACCTGTAATTGGGCTTAGAACGGCAACACATGCCTTCAACTTTAAGGATGAGGATGTATCCAGTTACAAACATTACGCAAATGGCTACAAAGGGGATAAAACGGAGTGGAAAGATGGCTTTGGCAGGCTTGTACTTGGTGAAAGTTGGGTAAGCCATCACGGACACCATAAACATCAAAGCACCAAGGGCTTTGTTGCCGAGGCAGGCAAAACCACTGGAATAACCAATAGTATCGCTGACGGTGATGTATGGGCCTCCGCCGATGTCTATGAAGTTCGCCTTCCCATGGTTGAGGATGCCCAACCCATAATTTACGGAAAGGTGATGAACAGAAATGGGGAATTTGACGAAAATGATATTTTTTATGGTATGCGGCCTACTGATGATGAGGCTGCAAAAACCAACAATAGTGGTAAAGATGTAAGTGGTCCTTTAATGCCGGTTGCATGGACCAAAACCTATCAGATTCCAGGAGGAAAAAAAGGAAAAGCTTTTACCTCCACTGCTTTTTCGGCAGTAGATTTCACCATTGAAGGAACACGTAGATTGATTGTTAATGCAGTATATTGGACACTTGATCTTCCTGTACCTACCAAGACCGATGTAGCATTGGTCGGTGCCTATAATCCCACTACCTATGAATTTAGAACAGACGAATATTGGGATCAAAAACAATTAAAAATATCCGATTTTAAATAATACCAATTAACCAACCAAGCTTAAATTGGCCAATAGAATTAAATCTATTGGCCTTTTTTTTTATCCAAACATACTTAGACATAGTAAAAATTGCCAAAACCGAAGCTGCGGATATCGGCAATCCTCTATCCCTCAGGAAAGTACTTACCTTAATAACAGATCCCATACCAGCTTATTTTAAATTGAAGGGAAGGACTCCCAAGCTATCCTAGCTATAGCCTTAGCACCTGCATTGATTGAAGCTATTCCTTCCTAATATTGTACAAAAATATCCTCTCCATCAGTTCTCCTTAAATATCGCCTTAGTATTTTTTGGACATCATTGTTATCCGACAAAGGAGTAATCAATTGGCCATAATCCAAAATGTCCTTTATTCTTTTTCTGTTGGAAATATACCCGAATCCTTTATACACCCCATTTTCCACTACTATGACCGACTTTTCATTTTTATTTCTTCCCTCAGCTTTTATGACGTAGGTATTTTTATCATCCTCAATCGGCATTAAGGCCTTTTCAACCCGGCTGTTATAGGATTCTACGGTTTCCATTTCCCTACAGACCCCAAGGCATTTTTTAATATGAAAATGAAAACAGGCACCGGTAATTTGCTGCAAATTGCAAAACCGGGGACAGAGGCCATAGGTCTCGCACAACTCCTCCAAGAATGTCCTGCACTCCCCTTGGTTATAGAAACAGGCCAATGGGGATTTTATCATACTCAAGCGATTATAGAACAAGTTGATTATACCGTTTTTGTCTATGTGTGCACCTACGCCATAGCGATATCCGATTCGTTTTTGGGCGCGATTGAATTTTGGGAGGTGTTTTTTAATTTCATCAGATTCCAGTAACAAGGCAACAAGCTCGCTGCCGGTATGGGTATAATCTATATGGGCAGTTTCGAAACAGAGTCGCATTTCCTTGTGCGAGTTGCTGTAAACATGGCTTAAGACCCTTTGTTTAATGTCTTTGGCCTTCCCAACGTAGATTATCTTGCCTTTGGCATTTTTAAAGTAATAAATACCGGTAGTATTGGGAAGGGCTGCCACCACCAATTTTGGCCATAATGGTGGTACTGCTGACTGCCTTGGTTTTGGCCCCGACATGAAATCAAATACCCCTTCCGTGTCCAGGGCCCATAGTTTTTCCAACAAACCAACCGTAGCCCATGCCTTTTCCAAAGCATTATGTCCTTGACCAATATTAACTCCCAAATGGTTGCACATTGCACCCAAACTATAACTTTGTTGGCCGGGAATTAATTTGCGGGACAGCCTAAGGGTAGAAATCTTCTTGCGTTTAAAATTGCCTCCAAGGGATAGAAGCTCATTTTTTATTCCGTTGAAATTAAAATTCACATGGTGGGATACAAAGTTACACTCCTTGGTCAACTCTACTACCTCTCTGGCTATTTCATAAAATTTTGGCGCGTTATGCACCATCTCCCCATTAATTCCGTTGCGGCGCGTAGCCCTATATTTGATGGATACTTCAGGATTTACTAAAGAAGAAAATTCTTTTATTACGCTTTTGCCATCGTGGATCAAGATACAGATTTCCGTAATCCTATTATCCTCTCCCCGTAATCCCGTGGATTCTGTTTCAACTATGGCGTACACTAAGCATATGAATTTTGAGAGCGAAAATTAGCAAATTATCAGGGTAATGAAATGGCTTTTGTCCGATTTAACTTTTTAGATAATACGACTACAAAAAAGAAGGCAATTCCTGCCCAACTATTTAACAAAATGAAAAACCTTAATTGAATACCTATTCCTTCACAAACTTTTGAAGAAAGCCCTAACCTCATCTTTAAATATTTCCAAAGGAATACGATGCGCTAAGTCTTGCCGAAGGGCAATATGATAATCCGTATTGTCTTTTACTCTTTTAGCCAAAAATTCCAAGGTTCCCCTGAGGTCCACTACCGTGTCCTGCGCTCCCAAAACCAATCGCTTAAAAGAGCGATTTGGATTATTGTACACTGGCACTTTTTGAAACACGGAACGAGAAACCATGGCCGGGTTGAACAATAGCGCCGGTCTTTGAAACGAAATGGAAAGATAATAACCCACAAAACCACCCATACTGCTTCCAATCACCACATCTACATCCTTATCCAGAAAATGCCCCCTTAAATTTTCAATACTATTGTCGTCAATTTCGTATTTGACCGAAGGGGATTGTACATTACCATAGGTCAGAAGAATTTTTCTTTTTTCTTCACTTAAACTTCCATTAAGTCCATGTAGATAAAGTATATTCATCCCGTACCATTTTAAATTGTCCAATCACTTCTTCAACAAATTACCTATCTCCTTATCCAATAATTCAAACTTCCACAAGGCTTCTTTTAAGGGTAGTCCAGCATTCATCCCAGGTCTTTTATGGCCAATTTCGGTAAGCCAAGCATCCTTCATTATCTTTTGCCGCTCCTCCACCAGCTCTAATATTTCCTTACCATTTGCAAATTGGGAAACCACCTCTTTCATACCCTCAGCATTGGACACTTGCTCTTCCCCTAAAAACAAAAGCAGCTGTTTGGCCATGATCCAGTGACCAGTATCATTTGGATGAACGCCGTCTTTGGCCAAAAAATAATTACTATCTTTAAGTCGCTTATCCTCCAGGTATTTCCTCATTGGCCAGTGGAGGTCTATTACCTCCCATTGATCGGTATACCTTTTACTGATAAGCCAATCGGCATATATATCCAACACATTGGCATAGGCCTTTCCCTTGCGCTCATCATAAATTGGTGGTGTCAAATGTACAACGGTCGCTCCGGATTCCACAACTTCCTTGTTTAACCAAACAATTCCGTCCCTGTATTTCTGAAAACGGCCTTCATCAAATGGTAAATATATTCCATCGTTCATACCGTAACAGGCAAAGACCAAATCCGGTTTTACTTTGGCAAGAATACGCCCCAAGCGTTCATGTAGGTCGGGGCGTGGAAATTGTCCGTCCGCATGGCCAGCTTCCGATAGTCCCGAAACCGTTTCACTGGGCAAGCCCACATTTATAACTTCAAAATCCCTTTCTGGATATCTCAGGTTTAAATAGGCATCAAAATAGGACACGTATTGCCCTGAATAGGTAATACTGTTACCCACAAATAGGATTCGCTTAACATCTGATGGAATTTCATAATGGTTTTGCGCACTTGCCTTAAACTGGAGTCCAATAATAAAAAAAACAATTACTATAAAAAATTTACTTGTCATTATTCTATTCGGCTTAACTGTTGCAATATTAATTCTGATATTGTTTGAACTTAACCATCCCCATAGTTCATATTTAGGTGGTATAGCTTATTTCCTTTTGTTGAAGGTCTTAAACCCAAAAATTGCCATCGTAATTATCAATGCCACAAAATAAACTGCCGTGACCATACTTTTTACAATGGTAAAAATATTGGTCAAGGCCATTGATAATTCCGATGTATCCGGATAGTTGTTCAGCATTGCTATAATTCCAAAATTTTCACTATAATCGGCAATTCCAGCTACAATTGGAAGTAAAGTCAGATAGAAATAAACAGTGTCCAACTTTTGAATTTTTTCAAGAAAAAATGCCATGACCAGACAATAGCTAATTGCAAAAAGGCCTGGATATACCATATCTATTGGAATTTGATTGAATAAGTAAACACTTCGGCCTTCTTCTCCAAGCGTGCTGAACAAATTTTTAATGTACTCCGAATTATAGCCACCCGGCATCATATCCAGTAGTTTCAATCCGTTTGAAAATTCCATCGTTTTTGGAATCGTTAGGGCCAGCATAAATATATAGATCAAATTGGTGAGCATAAAAAGCCATAACACCTTCTTTCCCGAAATATTCCTTTTAATTACTTCTTTTAAGCCTTTCACTTCTATATTAATTTTTACTTTCGATTAACGACCATTAAGGATCCCAAGATAGTAAACAACTGTTTTACAGCAAGGATAACCCTATAAAAATGTGCGTATCAATACTATTACCAACCCAATAATGTAAAGGGTGGTAAAGATTAGTTTATTGTATTTAGCCAACCAATTGGGGAGAAAAATATCAAAATTATCTTTTGTAGAATCTGAATACTTCCGTGCCCAAATGGTAAGGGGACAGAACATTTTAAAAACTAAAAGAACAATGCCTTCCATTATAATTAGCCCAATAGCTATCCAAGTCTTGGAATTAATGTCGTTGCATATACCAGAATACAATATATAGAAAATTACGACCACGAAAAATAGCCAAATTAAGGAGTGTATCCATTTTATTGCTAGAAGCTTATTCTCCGGATTCATTTTAAATGTATATCAGATATTTATATCCACCTACTTATGCAACCCTAAGTCTTAAATAGAATTGGCCTTTAAATTAATTCGATACAAATTTCAACCCTATAATGGAACATATTAAAGTGGTAATAAAGAATATCCTCCAAAAGGTAGCAGGTTCCTTAAATACAAATATCCCAACCAATACCGTCCCCACGGCCCCAATTCCCGTCCAAACGGCATAAGCCGTCCCTATGGGCAATTCCCGTGATACCTTAACCAATAAGGCCATACTTATACCCAAACATAATAAAAATCCAATGTACCAATAGGTTGCCGCTGCCCCGGTAGCCTCTTTTGCCTTACCAAGACAGGCAGCAAATGCCACCTCGAACAGGCCTGCTATAATTAGAAAAATCCAATTCATATTCCTACTATGTTCAATCTTTATTATACAAAGTTTCAAGGCAAATTTCTTAAACTATAGTTGTTTACTCTATAGTTACTTTGGGTTTCGAATTTAAATACCCCAATGACACCAAAAACAGATCCGCTTCGGAAACGGTATTTTTATAGGCATTAAAGTTCTTGTAATTGAAAAAACCATGCCCCTCCCCTTCATATAGTTTTAAGTCGCACCTACTTCCAACTTTTTCCATCACCACTTTATAATACTCGCCTGTTTCCACTGGAATCAAATGATCTTTGGTACCCAGAAAAATAATGGTTGGGGGAGCTCCTTTCTTAATGTTGTGTAGTGGGGAAAAACTTTTATAATCCTCCCCGATCCTTTCAAAACCATAGCCACCTGGACCGTTATCTATCACTGGATTAAAAAGTACCAGGGCATTGGGGACCGAACTAATGGATGCATTATCCGTTTCTTCGTTGTAATCTTCGATCAAGGCAGTGGCAGCAGCAAGATGCCCCCCGGCAGAACCTCCAGAAGCAATGATCTTTGTAATATCAACCTTAAATTTGTCCGAGTTCTCCCTAATAAATCGGATGGCCGATTTGGCATCCTTAACTGCTTCAAACGGAGTTGTTCCGTTTATTTTTGAGGTGCGATAATCCGCCAAAAAACAGACCATTCCCCTTTTGGCAAAATACTTAGCCTGATTTAAGAATTGATCTCGATTGCCACCCACCCATCCTCCACCAAAAAAGAAAACCATGGCAGGGTAGGTTTTGGCCAAATCCATCTTAGGTGGATAATAAACTTCCAAAAATAACTGGGTAGTATCAACCCTCTTGTAAAGGATTTCTTCTTGAGCAATACCGATTTGACTAATGAATACAGCCCCAATTATGAAGACAATTAAAAATTTTAAACGCATTGATAGTTTTTTTATAGTGTACTAGTTGGATTGGTTTCCATCCTCCACTTAAATTAAGGTTCTAAGATAGGAAAACCTTAAAACTAATGCACCTTATATATTGCCAAGGATGAACTTTAAGGCTCTATAGGATTACCAATTCATTAAACCGACTACAGATTGGGATATCTATTAAAATCCTATAGCGAATTGCTCTGAACCTCGACTGGAATTTAGTTAATCCAATCCACCATTTCTAGTAGCGATATAAACCTCCAAACTAGTTACAACAAAGACCATATTTCATTTATACTTAACCATAATCTTCAAAATTGATGAAAATATTTCACATGTTTATGCTATTTCCTGAATAACCAAAGCAGCCTAAATTTGTCCTGTTCGATACCATTCTTATTAATGGTAATTCAAGAAAAAATATTTAAATGCCCTAGGCTACAAAACCAAAAGGGTTTATTCATCAATTAAAAAAAAACGATCATGTTAGTACTAATTAAATTTCTGACCTACCTATTTATGGACTTGTGGATTACAATATTATTGTAAATACAACATTAATCCATCCCATAACAAAAGGACTTCCAAGGTAAAATAACTTTTAAAATTATTTATACTTTGGATGTCCAATCTTTACGTAATTTTAATATAAACCACCTAGCTGAATGGGCATAAGAATTCTTTTGTGCTTGATATGTATCCAGACCTATGTTTTTGGACAGAATACCTATGTTTTCAATAGATTTTCTACCGCCGATGGTTTAAATACCAACAAAGTCAAATGTGTTTGGCAGGACTCAAAAGGCTTTCTTTGGGTCGGTTCCGAGGTGGGTATACAGCGTTTTGATGGTAGAAAATTTGTATCTTTCATTGGTCCGGAAAGCTACCAATTACCTCCTAGTATTGGTGTAGATCAAATTTTAGATGCTGGCAATGGGAATCTATGGCTTTTACAAGGAAGCCAGATTGGGCAATTTAACACTATAGATTTTCACTATACCTCCGTTCCCATACGAAGTTTTGGCAACATCCCACCTAAATCGGAATTCAAACTCTATGTAGACAGTAAGAATCAAGTATTCTTGTGCGCTTCCAAATATGGCCTCTTATGGTACGATGAGAAATCCAAGTCCTTTGTGGAATCCAATTTACCCATAAAAATCCCCAGAGGTTGGGTGGTTGGATCTCTATTTGAGGACAAAGAAACAGGAGAATATTGGATTTGTAGTGAACAGGGACTTGCAGTATATCGCAGCAGCAGCGACGAGGTGTACCATAGGCTTAACAATCCCGAGGGCATACCACTGTTGAACGACAAGGTTATAACCAATTCGGGTGATTTTGTAAAAGACAAAAATGGTACTTGGTGGGTTACCTATTGGGACTATACCCCGAATCGGGAACACCCTGTTCTTCTTCACTACGACCCAAAAACAAACAAAATTCTTCCGGACACCTTGGGAAGCAAATGGGCCACAAAAAAATATACTGTTCTAAGGCAGATTACAGAAACCCATTCTGGACAGATCTGGATAGGAGGCGAAAATTCGTTGCTGAGTTATGAGCAGGACCTGCAAGGTTTTTACCAACATTTTAAGGCCAACCCAATGGAGTTCGATATTAAATGTAACCAGGCACGACATATCTATGAGGATAGGGAAAGCAATATTTGGTTGAGTACAGAAAATGGGCTTTATGTCATGAATCCCAATCAAAAGGATGTCTATAGTCTGGTGGTGATAGATGGCCTAGGTCTAGACTCACCGGTAAATGCCATACTGGAAACGAAGGAGGGTGAAAACTGGATCGGAACTTGGGGCAAGGGCATCCTATTTTACGATGATGAATTCATGAAATTGGAGGCGGAAGGCTATGATGATAGAGGTATGGAATCCTCAGACCTTTACTCCTCTATTTGGGACCTTCAACAACACAGTGGGTCTGGAAATGTTTGGTCTGCCTGTCAAGGAGGTAGATTGGCCGTATTTGACACACAAAAGAAAAAGGCATTACATTGGTTGCATCCACCCGTTTTCAAGAATTCTACAGTCCGTCAGATCAAGGAGGACCACAATGGAAACCTATGGTTTGGTACCCAAAGCGGACGTTTGGTAAAATGGAACAAGAATAATCCCATTACCGATGAAAACTTTGATGAACTTCATCATTTCAACACTATTATTTACAGACTCTATTTGGATGGTCAAGGTAGGTTATGGGTGGGAACGCATAAGCAAGGCCTATATGTAATTGATGTGGACACCAATGAAATTCTATTTCATTTTAACAAGGAGTTCAGTGATAGTTATGGTATTGTGGACAATACTATTTTTGATATTCAGCAGTATAACGACAGTATTTATTTTGTGGGGACCGAGTCCCTGAACATTCTCAACATAAATACCGCTTCTGTGAAAAAAATTACTTCTTATGAAGGATTATATGGATCAAGAGTGCTACAGTTGATGTTGGATCACGAAAATATTGCTTGGATGATTACCAGCAATGGTCTAAGTAGTTATAACTACGACAAGAATATCATTAGTTCCTATAGCAATCTTCATGGGGTAATTTATGCAGAAAAGACCAACAGTGCAAAATGGATGATGCAAAACGGGGAGATATGGTTTGGCGGAGAGGATGTGGCCTTTGGTTTTTCCCCCGAAAAATTAAATATTAAACAAAAACCACCCAAAGTAAGTATTACGGATTTCAAGCTGTTCAATACCTATATGCCAGTAGATTCCATCATGGCCAAAAAAGAAATCGTCTTTAATCATTATCAAAATTCCTTTACTTTCTATTTTTCCGCTTTGAGCTTTTCGCAACAAAAAAAATTACAATACTTCTATCGTATTCCAGGAATAAACAAAGATTGGGTAAAGGCCGAAAGGGATTTGGCCGCTACGTACACTACAATGCCTTCAGGCAAATATACATTTCAGGTAAAATGTATGAACCTACAAGGCCTGGAGCCAGATGAGATTACCAGCATCGATTTCAGAATACGGCCACCCTTTTATCGTACATGGTGGTTTATTTCCTTAATTCTAATTACCGTATTGGGAATCACCTATTTTATTTATCGCCTTAAAGTAAATCGCCTATTGGCCCTTGAAAATTTAAGAAATAAAGTGGCAAGGGACCTACATGATGATATGGGATCTACCTTGAGTACAATAAATATCCTCAGTTCAATGGCCAAGAGCAAAATGAACAATGATACTGTAACCAGTAGCAACTATCTTACCAAGATTACCGATAACAGCCAAAGGATGATGGAGGCCATGGATGATATTGTATGGAGCATCAAACCTGATAACGACAACATGCATAGGGTGATTGCAAGGATGAGAGAATACGCCACGGGGATTTTGGAAGCAAGGAATATAGAGTTTGAGTTTGAGGTAGATGATAAAATCATTGATTTAAAACTGGATATGGAAGCCCGGCGCGACCTCTTTCTTATTTTCAAAGAAGCCATCAACAACATCGCAAAATATTCTCAGGCCAAACGGGCAGAAGTCATTTTGACCTACAAGGATAAATGGCTAAAAATGCAAATTATGGACAACGGAATAGGCTTCGAGTCAGGAAAGGTTGATAACGGAAATGGCCTAGACAATATGGTAAAAAGGGCTTCTAACCTACATGGAAAATTGCAAATAGACAGTTTGCCCGATTTGGGTACAGAAATTTGTTTGGACATTCCTGTAAGGTAACAGTCATTTTAACATATTTATGTGATTTTATCATTTAGGTATCATTCCTAATTTTACAAAAAAGGATAGTTATGATAAGGATAGTTATTTATGAGGATAATCCCCAATTTCGGGAAGGGCTTACTATGTTGATCAATGGTAGTGATGGATTTTCGGTTTTGGCATCCTACAAAAATTGCAACAATGTTGCCGAGGAAGTAGAGAAATGGTTGCCTGATGTAGTCTTGATGGATATCAACATGCCAGGTACCGACGGATTGGAAGGCCTTAAAAAAATAAGGGAGGTAGATTCAGATGTCAAAGTGTTGATGTTAACGGTCTTTGACGACAATAAAAATGTTTTTGAGGCCCTTAGAAGCGGTGCCAATGGTTACTTATTGAAGAAAACGCCACCGGCCAAATTATTGGAGTACATACAAGATGCGACCATGGGAGGTGCACCCATGACCTCCTCCATCGCCACACAAGTATTAAAGATGTTCCAAGTAATACCACAAAATAAAAACCAAGACTACTGTCTCAGCGAACGTGAGACCCAAGTATTACAACTATTAGTAGATGGCTATAGCTATAAAATGATTTCTTCGGAACTCTTCATAGCCATCGACACGGTTCGATCCCACATCAAAAAAATCTACGAAAAACTTCATGTGAACAGTAAAAGTGAAGCCGTTGCCAAAGCTTTCAAGGATAGATTACTATAACATATTCCTGATCTCCACTTATAAATAGCCCTTCAATTTCACATACTTATGCGATTGTAGGCATCACAGTTCCTGACTTCCTTTGTCCTGAAAAAATTAAAACAATAACTTAATAACAGGATAATGAAAACAAAACTAATTTTACTTTCCTTCTTCTTCTTAATGATAATCGGTTGTTCTGAGGACGACAGCAGTGAAATTCTAACAAACACGTTGGAGGCAAAGGTCGTCGGAGAGTATCAAGGAGAAATCCTTACAGGTGAAACGGTGGTCTTGGATGGATCCAAATCCATGGATAAGGCCGGTAAACAATTTCAGTACTTATGGAAAATCAAGGACAAGCCAAACGGTAGTTTAAGCGAATTGACGGAAGAAACAACGGCAAAACCTAAATTTACTCCAGACAAATCGGGGAACTACTCGGTGGAATTAAAAATTTTCAATACCGAATTTTACGATACGGATGAATTGGCAATTTTGGTTAAGGATGTAGAAAACCCTCCTGTCCAGCAGACCATCATTATTTCGGAGAACATAATGGAACGCCGTCATTTGGCCAATGTCTTTGACGACCCTGACAAATTTGATTATTTAATAACTGCGGACATACATGTAACGGCTCTTCTAACCATGGACCCAAACGTAGTTATCGCCTTTGAGGAAAATACAGCCATGTTTATAGACAATCCTGGGGCCATTATCACAGCTGCAGCTGCCAGTTCATTTACCATCTTTACAGGGAAGAATAAGGTTCCTGGTTATTGGAAGGGTCTAATTATTAATTCCAATAGTCCATTAAATAAACTGGACCGTGTGACCATTGAATACGCCGGTGGGGCCATTGCCCAAGGAATGGAGTTTGCCACTAGTTTGGGAATCGATAATCAAGGTCCCGGCCACATAAACCTTGTATCTTCCATTATTCAACATAGTGCCTCTTATGCTATGGTCGTAGAAGTTGGTGCTAAATGGAATACGGAATCCTTTAATGTGTATAGGGACAATAATAGGATTCTTAGGGTTCCGGCATCACAGTTAGGGGTTGTATCCAGCCTCTCCGAATTCCACAATAATGTGGAGAATGTTATTGAGGTTATTGGCGACCGAATCTATAGTACGGAAGAAACCCTATGGAGTAATTTATACAATAGCACTGGTGATCTAAAATATCTCGTGAAAGGTAAAATAGAGGTGGTTTCCGGGCTAAGGATTTTGGAAGGTCTAGAATTGCACATGGATAGGGATTCAGAAATAAATATCACATCAAGGGGTTATTTAGTAGCTCTTGGCAGCAATCAATATCCCATTAAATTTCGAGGAAATGAATCCATGACCGGAGGGTATTGGAAAGGCATCTCCATTTTATCTTCAGATATAAAAAATGAACTGGAATTCGTAGAAGTGCATGATGCCGGTAGTGAAATCATGGATGGCTTACACAACAAGACGGCCATTGGGTTAGGAGGGGCAAATGAGGCTAAGTTAAGCCTCAGTAGCACCAAAATAACCCAAAGTGGTGGCTATGGCCTGTATGTTGAAAATGGAGCTGACCTTATTTACTTGGACTATGTAAAATTCCATGAAAACCATGGTCCAGCTATGTCCATGGCCGCAAATCAAGTAAATAAAATAAACAATGCTGCTGGAATGGAATTTATGGGCAACGGTCACAACGGTGTTGAAATCTTTGGATCAACTTTGTTCAGTCCAGAAGTTAACGAGACCATTTGGCCCGCCCTACATTATGGCGCCACCTATTTGGTCAGTGGCAATTTAGGGATTCAGTCCGGCTTAAAAATTCTTCCGGGAGCCGTTTTTAAATTTGCCGAAGATAAAATGCTAGGGGTATTCCCCAATGGTTATATAATAGCACAGGGCACAGCTAACAATAAAATTGTTTTTACAGGGGCCAATGCTACCAAAGGTTTCTGGAATGGAATGCGTATTCAATCGGACAACGTTAAAAACCTGTTGGACCATACGGAGGTACTCTATGCCGGAAAAACTGAAATGCCAGGGGTGGCAAAAATAGCAAGCATTGGCCTGGACGGCGATTATTTGGCCAATTTAACTATTAAAAATTCGAAAATTGCCCATGGTCATGGCTATGGTATTGTCTTGGAAGACAACAGAACCTCCTTGAATTCGGATTATGACGTGGTAAATAATTTTGAGGACCTCAGCCTTGGAAATGTATCACTGCCCTAGAGGAAGCAAAGGAACCTCAATTTACCCGACCCTTTTTAATTATAAACAATGGGAGGTTTATAAAGAATGTTATTTAATATGTGATTGGCGAATTAAGTAGGATGGGGAACCAAGCATCTTCCACACACATATGCGATTGCGGGCCGTAGTATACCAAACGATCTTTGTTTTAATTATTAATCCAAAAAAATAAAGTCATGAAAGCATTTGATAATTACAGAAGAATACCAACAGAATCCAATAAACATGTCTTCTTTTCACAATTAAAATATGGAAAAAGAAGTCAGTGGTCGGCCTTAAGACGTTTTACGGCCGCTTATTAAAAATAGAAAAAGGGTCGAGGCGTAAAGGCCCTATTAACTTAAAAAATCTCTAAATAAATTTAATATGAAAAATCTAGGTATTGAGTTTTACAGAAGATGTATATATGTTTTATATACTGTTTTTCTAATTTATCTACTGTTATCAGCAAAGAAATAATCAATCTAATAAATAAAAGAAATGAGTAAGAAATCAAAAATAAGTTTGGTAATAGCTTTTTCAATTCTATTATTGTCCTGTGAAAAGGATACTATAACGGCCTCTGAAGAAATTACCACCAAGGACTTTGAATTTTCGGGTTTTACTTCCTTGGAGGTAAATGACAATTTTAAGGTCTATCTTAACTTTTCGGATACCGAGCAAAAATTGCGAATTCAAGCGAACGACAATCTTCATGAGTATATCTTAGTAAACAAGGAAAGCAACAAGTTAACTGTAAAACTGGACAACGTTCGTAGAATTAAAGGAAAGGAAACTTTAAACGTGTTTATTACCGCCAAAAAAATCGATAATTTTACCATTAAGGGAAATGCGAAATTGGTATTGGAAGATTCTATGGAAACGGATAATCTAAAAATTAATCTAACCGGAAATAGCTCCATTTCTGGTCCTTTGGACCTTCAGAGCCTTGATTTAAATGCTACTGGAAACTGTATGGTCGATTTTTCAGGAAGTGTAAAAACTATGGATGTGAAACTAAGCGGGAACTCTGAAATATCGGATTACGACCTTATCGTTGATTTGCTAAAAATTGACCTTTCTGGCAACAGCAATGCCTTTCTTACGGTAAGCAATTCCATTTCGATCGATGCCAGTGGAAATAGTGTATTATCCTATAAGGGCAATGCCAACATTGTACACCAAAAGCTGTCATCGAGCTCCAAAATTGTAAAAAAATGATTATACCGCGGTTTTAGAAGCATACAGCCCATGTATTTTGCAACTGTTCGCAATTTGCATGGGCTTTGTGATTTTAAAGACTTAATTCAGCGGTAAGGTAAATTTAAAATCGCTACCCTTACCTTTCTCACTTTCAACCCATATTTTACCACCCAATTTTTCTACAAATTCCTTGCAAAGTACCAATCCAAAACCTGACCCCTTTTCGTTTAAGGTTCCTGGCAAGGGCGTATTGGTAGTTATACCGAATAAATTTTTAAGCGTGCGATCATCCATTCCAACGCCGGTATCGGAAATGGTAATCTTAATTTCCCTTACCTCCTTAATGACCGAAATATTAATATTACCACCAGGTTGGCTGTATTTAATAGCATTGGAAATAAGATTCCTTACGATGGTCTTTAGAATTTTGGCATCGGAAAACACTTCGATTTCCTCTGATTTTGATACATTTATAGTGATACATTTTGTTTGTGCTATGGAACTTGAAAGTTCCAATATTTCTTCAAAAACAGTAGCAATATTAATTTTCTCGGATTTAAAACTAATATGCCCAGATTGTGATCTGGCCCAATCCAATAGATTTTCAAGTAGTACAAGTGTGTTTTTGGCCGTAGAATTTATTAGGCCGAGATACGTTTCAGATTTTTCAATTTCCGAATTCTCTCTGGCCATATTCAAAATCTCGCATAACGATACTATATTGTTAAACGGACTTCTTAGATCATGCGCAATTATGGAGAACAATTTGTCTTTGGTCGCGTTAAGCTCCCTTAATTGAACCTCGCTTTCTTTTAGAGTAGTCTGTGCCTTTTTATCTTCCGTGATATCCCGAATTACCCCAACCAAGAATTTCCTGCCGTTAGTATCAATAAACCTTGATTTCCTGGTCGAAAGAATTCTCTTCTGATCTTTATCAATAGTAAGGGACTCCTCATTAATATTTTCAATTCCGTCCAAAAGCACCTGCTTATCAATTTTTAAGAAACTTTCCCGCTCGTCAGGAGGAACATTTTCAGCAAGGGTTTTCCCTATTATTTCAGCTCTTGGTAGATTGAACATATCACAAAAGGCATCATTGACCAGCAAGAGCCTACTTTCATCATCCTTTACAAATACCGCATCGCCCATATTGTTAAGAATGGTATGGGCATATTTGTCAATTTCATCTTCCTTTTCTTCTATACTATGAAAGGATAAAAGTGATTGAAGGGTCTCATTCTGTTTTTGGAGTTCAGCAATCTGACCTTCCAATTCTCGATAGGACTTATCCTTAACTTTCTTAAAACGATTAAATCTGCTGTGTAAAGGAAACCACATAAAATTATTACAATTTTTAGGCTTAGACCGTAAAATTACGATTTTCAAAAGTTATATTGATATTAATTTATCATAGATTTCCTTTATCTCAGGCAAAATTAGTCCACCATATAATTTTGGTTAGACTTCTAGGCAGATAGGATTACTTATTAATGTAAATCCCCTACTTATTGGCAGGTAAATTACTTGGGAACTTGCAGGAACCTGCGACAGGTATCCATATACCTCATAATGGATAATACCACGTATACACCAAGGGGAGCAGCTTTATTGACAAAGTCATCTCTAATCAAGAATAAAAGGAGCCCTAATTTAGGGAGACCTTAATTCCAGAAATAAAATAATCTGGATTGTCCGTTCCAAAAGCCATAAAAACATAAAGGGTGTTATTCTTAATAATTGGGGAAACAAAGGCCCCTAGGTGATCCCATGCCCAATCATATACAGGGTACTTATTGTGCAATTGTACTGGGTTGACCAATAATGGACTTCTACTATCGTGATCCCAACTACCACCACTCCATTTCACAAGTCCGTATTCCCTGTTCCTAGAAGTTAAATAGGTAGACCCCAAATCTTCACCCCCAAGGAGGATATAGAGTTCCGAATTAAATTCCATATATGCCGCATCATCGGCTTTCCCCCTTAAATATCCACTGCTGGTATTTCCTTTGTGGATGATATTCGAAGAGATAATACTTTGGTTTAAATTCAGTGCATCGAAAAGATTTGAAGCCACAATCTCATGGATTTCACGATCTATAAAACTGGGATTTCTCCTGTGAAATAATATCCTGTACTCATTATTGAATTTTGTGATGGACAAAGGAAAACTGTTTTGACCTAAGCCGTTCCATTCGGGAATCATTATTTCTGTTGGCTGTTGCAATATGTTTAGATCTTCATCAATAATCATATATGCCGAAGTATAATTATTATTGGGCTGCTGTACACCAAGCAGCACCAGCAGACTACCATCTTCCAACCTAAAAGGATTTCCCGTAGAAAACACATTACCACTTGCTTTGGCAAAGGGAATGGTCATTGTCTCCAATACCAAGTCATCATGGAAGGTCCAATCTTCCAAATTGGTACTACTGGCATAATATATACTTCTTTTTGTATGCGGACCAAACACCACTGGTGTTAAGAGGATGTATGTGCCATCTGATTTTTCAATGATACCACCAGGTTGAATGTAGTGGAGGTTTTCTTCGGAGGCAATGGTAGGATAAGGGCTAAATAACGGCCTGTCATTTATAATTTCGTAATTGATAAAAGGATTAAAAAATTCCACGGTAGCGCCAATTCCCGCATTTAAACTTCCGAGATAGGTATTCCCTAAGCCGATCCAACCCTCCGTTGTATCTACACTTACAATTTCAACTACGGTTGAAGCTTCTGCATTTTGGGTAACAAACCAACTTTGATTATTAGTACCCTGTACCAATAGGTTTTCCAAATTTGGATAATTGGTTTTAATCCTGTTTTTGCCCTGGTCATATTCTATTATCCGTATGGGATTCTTTCTCTCAATATTACTGGACCTATCGGAGATAAGACAATTGGAAAAAAAGCTGTTCAGGCTCCCGACCGGGAAAACTTCTTCCGGCATTAAGACCTCCTCTACTGGCACTTCCTCTGCCTCTTCTGGCAAAGTCTCTTCCTCTACAGGAATTACATCAACATTGTTCTCTGGTAAAACATTGTCCGAATTACAGGCCATTATCAATAAAAAAATTGAATAAAGAAGTGTTTTTTTCATTGACAGGGTTGGTGGGTTACCCTATTTATGATAGGTTGGAAGATGGAATTAATAATTTTATATCCCGGGAATATAAGGGTCATATTTGGTTTAAAGATGGTGGCTATTCTTTTTAAACGTAAACATACGCTGTTTTAGTGAAACAAGGTAGCACAAAATTTATGTCGGTTCATGTTTTCTTGATTGATTAAAACTACAAGATTAATTGTGCTGGTCACATAAACTTGCTTGGACCAGGGACTGTTGAACAGAATGAAGTTCTCTCCCGATAATAATTGAGTTGCACTCGAACGGACAAGGTTGATATTGAGAGGCTAGATGCTGGAGCCTAGACTCTAGTATCCAGATTCTAGGTTCCCTTTTCTCACTACTAAATACTCAATAAAAACTGCTCACTGTAATAAGCAGATTGCCGCGCTGCGCCTTCCTAATGGCTAGACAGGCTCACAATGGATCCGAAAGGTGGCTTCTCCACCAAGTGAGGGAGGAGACGGAAGGGAATGTGCCAAAAGATTGGGGTTGGGGGGAGAAACACACAGCAAACTCCCGTCAAAAACCCACCCCTAACCTCCCGCTAAAAAGCGGGACAGGCTCTCCCAAGAGGGGAATTCATCAGGTACCAACAATGTACTCCCCTATTGAGGAAGATCTGGCCAGCCTTGGACCCTTCCCGATAGCTACCTTAGGGAGAGAAGTCACACTTACTAGGCTGGTGCTACCGGTGCGATTTAGCTCATGTCATAATTATTTTAGGGGTATTCGTGCACCAAAGGTTTAGCTGCCCTAAATCCTTGGTTTCTCCTCACTATAGCTCGTTCAAAATGACTGGCTCGGCAACCTTGAACCTATTTCTGCCCACTGCTAACTGCAACTGCCAACTAAATGGAAACCCTGAACTTTCAACACTTTTGTACCTCTATGCTCCAGGTTCCGTATTCTCTTAATTCTCAATATCCAATACCATCCATCCAACTCCAATTAAACTTCACTCCAAACTAACCCGTTCCCATCCCGCTTCCGGGAGTTCAAAACGGTCCAATTTCATAACCTTTCTTTCCCCATCGTAATATTTATATACCAGGTACACGCAATCATCCGAACTTTCAATATAGAAAAGGCCCAAGCGTTTCGGAAAAGGGAGTCGCATCAACTCGCATTCCTTGTTCAATTGGTGGGCGCCTATTTCCATTAAGAGGCGTTTAATGGCATATCGATCATGATTCCTGTACACAATATTTTTCATTGATTGGATATAATCCTATTTTATGGATATTTTCCAAATTTACAATTTTTTGAATTTGAAGTCAGTCCAGAAAAGTTAAATTCTTAAATTAGGGTAAAACTATCTTTATGTGTTTCGGTACCAGGGCAACCACCTCCATCAAGGATGTGGAGAAATTTTACAATGTTTCCAAATTAATGGGCAAGACCCCAATTGAAGGAGAACTTAGCTATCACCATGCCAACGGATGGGCGCACCCCTTGTTATGGATCATTCCACAAGAGCGCAACAGTCATATTACCCCGGCCATGTGGGGCATTATGCCGGAAAACAATTTGGGGGCGAATTATAAAAACTACTACAAGGAAGCGGCCAGATTTGGGGCGGGACTCAATGCCCAATCGGAAAAAATATTTGATCATTTTATTTATAAGTTCAGTGCCAGGACCAAACGTTGTGTAATTCCTTTAAACGGGTTTTATGAACCCCATACGGCACCCAAAAAGTTCAAGATTCCATTTTATTTTGAACGGAAAAACGAAGCCCTTATTAGCCTCGCCGGACTTTACACTACCACTAGGGACGGCTATAATACCTTTACCATCTTGACCAAAGCGGCCACTCCCCTATTTAAAAAAATACACAATACCAAAAATAGAAGACCCATTATACTAAAAGATGAGGATGTGGACGTATGGCTGAACAACGACCTCAACGAAGAAGAAATCCGTACGGTTATGGAAAATGATATGGAGGATGTGGCCATAAAGGCCTATCCCATAAGCAAGGATCTTTACAACCCCAAAATAGATTCCAACCGGGCTGATATTATTGAGGAAGTAAAATACGAGGAATTGGAGATCGAGTATTAAAATTACCCGACATAAGCTTGAATATTCACAAAACTCCTAAAAATTAAAATCTCGAAATGATAAACTTTTCTACAGATCTTCTGGCAATAGAAAACAGGCTACGCGAGATAGACCCTGTAAAATACGGGTTTACCAGAAATCACAAAGATGGAGCGGTAACCCACTTGAGCCCTTATATCTCAAGAGGTGTAATATCAACAAGACAGGTTTATCAGCACATAAAAACATTGGAGCTACCTTGGTACAAAGAGGAGAAACTAATTCAAGAGTTGGCTTGGAGAGATTATTGGCAGCAAGTTTGGATAGCAAAAAAAGACGCTATAAGGCAGGATCTAAAAAACGTACAGAACCCCATATCAAATTATCAAATTCCGCAGGCTATTGCGCAAGCCTGCACCGGTATAGAAGAAATCGACATAGCAATAAAACAACTTTATGCTTCAGGGTATATGCATAACCATATGCGAATGTATGTCGCATCTATATGTTGCAATATTGCCAATTCACATTGGCTTGAACCTGCTAAATGGATGTATAGCCACTTATTGGATGGAGATATAGCCAGTAACTTTTTAAGTTGGCAATGGGTAGCAGGTGCATTTTCCAACAAAAAATACTATGCCAACCAAAACAACATCAACAACTTTTTTAAAAGTACCCAACAGAATACTTTTTTGGATGTTGAATACAGTGCATTTGAAAATCTGGTTATCCCTAATGTATTAATAGACACCGTTCCTTTTGATGTTGAAACGACACTTCCCAAGGCTAAAAATCCAACACTGGATAAGGATAAAACAACTTTGATCTATAACTATTACAATATTGATCCCTATTGGTATAAAGACAAGAAAGTACAGAGGATTTTTTTGATCGAGCCCTCTTTTTACAGAGAAAATCCAGTAAACCAAAAATGTATTGATTTTGCTCTTGAACTGACAAGAAATATCGAAGGTATAAAAATATACATTGGTGAATTTTCGGAATTAGAAAAACACATCAGTCCAGATCTTATTGTTTATAAAGAACATCCTACCAACAGTCATTACCAAGGCAAGGAAGAAGCTAGGGAATGGATGAGTAGTATTAAAGGTTACTTCCCTTCTTTTTTCGCTTTCTGGAAAAAATGCAAAAAAGAATTATAAATTTAAGCAACCAATGACAGGAGCTTAAATTCTAAAAGTGTGCATTGTCCTACTACTATAGACCTTAGAATATCTAATGTAGCAGTATATTGACATATAAATTTCGAGCCTTAATTACCACTTTTAGCATTCTGCTATGAAGCCTTTTGTTTTTGAAAGCACAAGAGAAATTGACTATTTTAAAATGAAAAAAAGTGACTTGCCCATAAAAATTTGCATAGTATGCAAAAGACCTTTTAAATGGCGTAAAAAGTGGGAAAAAAATTGGAATAACGTAAAATACTGCAGCGAAAGATGTAGGCGAAATAAAAATAATGAAAAAAGCAATTAACCTTATATTTCCACACCAGCTCTTTGCTGAAAGCCCACTACTTGAAAATGGTGAGGAGGTCTATTTAATTGAAGAGTATCTTTTCTTTAAGCAATACATGTTTCACAAACAAAAGATAGCTTTCCATAGGGCCTCAATGAAATGTTATCAGCATTTTTTGGAAGAAAAAGGAATTAAGGTCAATTATATTGAATCCAATCACAAATTATCGGACATTAGAGAGTTTGGGGAAGAAATAAAGAGTAAGAACATTACTGAAATCAACATTATTGACCCTGTAGACAATTGGCTTGAAAAAAGGATTTTAGGCATTACCAAAAATTATAAGCTCAATACTTTTAACAGTCCGTTATTTATTAATACAAAAGAAGACCTTTCCTTTTTTTTAGGACCGACAAAAAATCATTTTTCCAAACTACATTTTACAAACAACAACGCAAAAAGCTGGATATCTTGTTGAATGATGGGCAAGAACCCAAAGGTGGAAAATGGACTTATGATACGGATAACCGTAAAAAATATCCTAAGGGAAAAACACCTCCGAGCATTCATTTTCCAGAGACTACAAATTTTTGGACCGAATCCGTAGTCTATACCGAAAAAGACTTTAGTTACAATCCAGGACAGTTATCAAAACACCCTATTTATCCTATAAGCCATAAGCAAGCTGAGAATTGGTTTGTACAATTTTTAGAGTATCGATTCTTTGATTTTGGCATCTATGAAGATGCGATTGTAAAACAGCAGTCCTTTTTAAACCATAGCATCCTTTCCCCCCTACTCAATGTGGGGTTGATATTGCCAAACCATGTTGTGACCCAAAGTCTGTCTTTTGCAGAAAAGGCGAATATCCCTATTAATTCCACCGAAGGTTTTATAAGACAACTCATTGGTTGGAGAGAATTTATAAGAGGAATGTATGAATGTAAAGGAAGCTACTCCAGAACAAGAAATTTTTGGGGTTTCGACAGAAAAATACCAAAAAGCCTTTACGATGGAAGCACTGGGGTGGCACCAATAGATGAAACCATTAAACAAGTATTAAAAACAGGTTATTGCCATCACATAGAAAGGTTGATGATCCTAGGTAATTTTATGCTGTTGTGCGAGTTTGATCCAGATGAAGTTTATAAATGGTTTATGGAGCTTTTTATTGATGCCTACGATTGGGTAATGGTCCCCAATGTATATGGCATGAGTCAGTTTTCGGATGGCGGTACATTTGCTACAAAACCTTATGTTGGAGCTTCCAACTATATTAATAAAATGAGCAATTACCCTAAGGGCGATTGGGAAGAAATATGGGACGGCCTATTTTGGCGGTTTATAGCTGAACATCACGAATTTTTTAAATCGAATCCAAGAACCTCAATGCTTTATCATGCCTATAACCGAATGTCCAAGGACAAAAGAGCCCTTCATATTAAAAATGCCGAAGAGTTTATTATAAAAATAATGAGTACTGAATAGGCAAACTGTTGTGTTTATTTTTCTCTAAAACCTTTAGTTGGAGTATTGGGATTATTGAAAAGAAATACACCATCATTTATAATTACCTACAGGTTAATTAGAAACATTAGTTACTGTTTTCAATGGCAAAAGCCATGGCTGGATTTTTGGAAATCAACATTTTAATTTCTTCTTCGCTAAATCCTTTTGACCTTAGTGCTGGAAGGAGTTTTGTAAATATAGCGGTAAAGGGAGTAATGGTTTGTTGTTCCTTTTGGGGATCGTACCAACCGGCATCATGGGATATGAGAATTCGATCTAAAATACCATGTTCCTTTGCAAACACTAATTTATCCATATGCTTGGCCAAATCCCAGCCCAATCCGTCCAGACTAATCCAGCAACCTAGAGCTGCCGCTTTTAGATAGGCATCATTATCATCTTCCGCTTGGGCATGTACCCAAATAAATGAGTTTGGGGAAACCCCGGTTTCGTCAAGTATCTTCAGTTGCGGCCATAAACCCACTGCTCTTCCTGAATGGGAGGCTATTGTTAATCCGGTTTCCAAACTGGTAAGTGCAGCAGCTTTTACCAATTTTTGGTGTAGGGTATCCAAAGGGTTGGCTGTATCTACCCCAATCTTGATAAACCCAGGTTTTATAGTAGTGCCGTCTATGCCGTTCTTAAATTCACCTATCCACTTTTTCGCTAAATCCTCCGCGCTTATTTCTTGGACATATTTGGGAAGGAATTTATTATTGCGAACACCATACAGCCCTGTATTGGTGATGATCCTCAACCCTGTTTTAACAGCTATTTTCTCTAATAGCAAAACATCCCTCCCTAAATATGAAGGGGTGGCATCCACAAAATAATTCACTTGAAAGGCAGCCAGTTCTTCCAAATAAGGAAATACTTCCGCAATTATGGTATCATGATTCCAACTGCCAGGTTGAATACTATCGGCCCCAATAAAATCGACCAAAATATGCTCATGCGACAACCATATTTGGGCGGAATCTACGGGACGACTTCCCTGTACATCCTGTATGTAGGATTGTTGAGCGTAAATTGTACCTCCAAAAGCCATCACAGCAATTAACAATTGAATAATATATTTAGGAGGTCCGATCATCTTTACAATAGTATTTGATTTACATATTGGTCCACTTATTTCATGGCATCCAATGATCCGTTTACATAACCAACACATTCCGCCAAACCTGCAAAAACATCATCGGTATCCTTTTCAAATTCCATAGCCATGACACCTGAATAATTAATCCCTTTCAAAGCTTTGAGAACCGCAGGTATATCCAGAACCCCACGTCCAAACTCGACCGACTTACCATCGGCCTCCGACTTGTCCACATCCTTAAGGTGAACATCATATAAGCGATCAGCATATTCTTTAATGTTCTTTACGGGATCTAACCCCAATCTTTGTACGTGACCCACATCAATACAAAGTCCAATACGGGAATCTAGCATTTTAATTTTATTATAAACCACTTCAGGGGTTGGGTACACCTCATCTCCCGGTCCATGATTATGAATGGCCAAATTTATATTGGTTTCTTTTACCTTCATTTCCACCAAATGCAATAAGTCGTGATTAGGCACCCCTATAATCACCTTGATCTTGGCCCATTTGGCATAGCGGAAAGCATCTTCAACTTCCTGTGCCGTCTTCATATAGATAACTCCAGCGCCATAAAGACTTATTCCGGCATCATCAAATTTAGCCGCAATGGTTTTTATTTCTTCCTCACTGCTCTCCAATGGCATATGCATGCTTTTAAGGGCAATGTGCTTCAGATTTAATCGGTTGGCCATTGCCAATGTTTCATCCAAACTAAATTTTCGTGTGGAATAGGATGCCAATCCCAGCCTAAGGCTTCTGGCTTCAGTGCCAACATGACTTGCCCCAATAATATCCTTGAATGTACTGGCGGTCAAAACTGGACTGGTAGCCAATAAGCCACCGAGACCTAGAGTTTTTAAAAATGAATTTCTTGAGTATTGCATTGGATGTGGTTTTAATGAATGTGGTAATTAGAACTATCCTTATTATTACGTAAGATATAAAATCTTTTGTGTTCCGCTATTAATTGGATTTATGAAGCTCATAAATAATATTGTCATCATTTTCAGGGTCCTTTCTGCTTGCATTCCATACAAATTGATTTCTAAGAAGTAATTTCTTGGAGCTCTCATTTTGTTTGCTAGTGAATGCCTCCACCAATTCTAGCTCCAATTGGTTAAACCCAAAGTGAAGTACCGCTTTCACAGCCTCGTCCATAATGCCCCTACCCTGATATGCAGGACTTAAATCGTACCCCATTTCCGCTGTTTTACGATCCTCGGATAAATTCCAAAGGCAGATATTCCCTATCATTACAGGACTATTTTTTATGGTAATACACCATTGGTAAAGTAGCCCACTGCTAATTCCGGTGGTAGTCTTGGCTATAAAGGCAAGTGCTTTCTCCTTTGTTTCTGCAGGCTGTCTTTTCACAAACTTGTTGACCTCCTTATCCGAGCGTAGATAACTAATCATTTCCCAGTCCGTCTCTTCCAACCCACGTAGGAGAAGTCGATGGGTTTCCAATTCCTGGAAATTATTTTTTAAGGTCATTTAGTTATTATTTTTTTCGTTCACAACTTATAACTGAAGCAGAGTATTGGACAACAATAGCTTCACCCTGATTGCATCCGCAAATATCTTAGACTTTCCAATTATAATACGTTCACCTTGATTTATCTGCCGGTGGTAGGCAGTTTTTTATTGACTGGTTTGGTAAACAAAAAGTTGGTTCAAAGAAACAAATGATCAACATCCCAATTGCAAGGCCAAACTGTTTTAATCCACTACCTTAAGTTCCTTGGACACCATTTCAAATTCATCACTAAGAAAGAGGTCTGCTATTTGGTAGCTTAAACCAGTGGGATCGGCATCATCCCTGTTCGCTAAAATTATGATTGAAAAATGTTGTTCCGGAAATCTCATTAATTGGGCCCTATATCCAGCAAGGGCTCCACTATGGCTTACCGTTTTTAATCCTTTATAGTTTCCGTTATTTAAAGCAAAGGCATAGCCGCAACTTTCACCATTATTTAAAAGTCCATCCTGATGCATTTTTTGAATGATGCCCTGACCACTTTCCCCCAATTTATTATTATAAAAATTCATATCCCATAGGTAAAGGTCTTCAACTGTGGTATAAATACCTCCCGAACCAACTAGGTCATATCTCATTATTAGGTTAAGAAAGCGATTTTCTTTGGGTGATTTAGCATAACTAAAAACTTTATTTTTAATGAGTTGGGTATTATCGTCATAAAATGTGGTGTTCTTCATTCCCAACGGTCCAAAAATATTATCCTCGGCGAATTTTTTAAGGGATTTACCACCAGCCTTTTCTACAATCATCCCCAGCATAAAATAGCAGGAATTACTATAAAGATGGTCTTCGCCAGGCAAAAAATTTAATTCACTTTGGCTCTTGATAAGATTATAAACATCCTAGGCCTCCAATTTATCTAGATAGCTACTACCCTTCATTTCCATAAGAGCAAAAAAATCCTTAATGCCACTGGTATGATGTATTAAATGCCTAATGGTGAGCGGTGAATCGTATTCAGGAAAGTCCGGTAGGAATTTTTGAATGGGATCATCCAAGTTCAATTTACCCTGCTCCTCCAATAATAAGACGCAAAAAGCAACAAACTGTTTGGAAACCGAACCAATATAAAATACGGAAGAAGGAGTAATTACTATGTCGTGTTCCAAATCCGCAATTCCGTATCCTTTGGCATAAATCAGGGCATTATCCTTAATTATTCCTATGGCACCACCAGGTACTTCAAGTGAGTCCCAATTATAAAAAATACTATCTACCTTAGCCTTTTCCATTATCTGACCAAAGGATAAATAGCAAAAAAACAAAAGCAAGATAAAACTGATATTACGCTTTCCTAATTCCATATTACCAAAACAATATTTTTCATATTATAAATTTCAGCGATTAACATTTGCAGCCAAACAAATTTATTAACCTTAATTATTGTAATTCCTTGTTCCAGTTCAATACACTGAAATAGTTAAAAAGACCATGGTGGTAATTACCAATATCAGCAAAAGGGGAACAACAAATTTTAACCACCTATCGAAACCAATTTTCACAATGGCCAATGCCGCTAAAATTAAACCTGTGGGATTGATCAAATTAAATAGGCCCAGCCCATATAAATAAGTATCCACAATTATTTCCCTACCTATATTCACGGTATCCGCCAAAGGAGAAAAAATAGGCATGGTCAATACAGCCATACCTGATGAGGATGGCATAAAAAATGACAGTCCCCCATAAATAAAGAGCATAACGTTTGCAAATATGCCCTTATGCATGCCTTCTGTAATGGTACTAGCATAATATAATACGGTATCGCTAATAAGTCCATCTTCCATAAGAATAGTAACACCCCTTGCGATTCCCACTATAAATGCCACACTTAGCAAGTCGGCAGCGCCCTTTGCAAAGGCCTCCACAAAATCATTTTCCTTGATTCCATCTATAAAACCAATGATTATGGCCCCTACCAAAAAGGTGGCCGTCATTTCTACAAACCACCAATCCAAAAAAGAAACACCTATGATCATAACAATGAAGCATAAGGAAAATACCACTGTAATTAGCTTATGTCTATTGGTAAATTTTAAAGGGGCATTCATAGAATTTAATCCAAAAAGCTTTTCTATAGCCTCTTTTTGATCGTAAATAAGTGATTTTGACGGATCTTCTTTTACCCGCTTGGCATATCTAAGTATATAAAGGATGGTAATGGTAACGCAAATCATTAGCATCATAACTCTATTGTTGAGCCCTATAGTCCAACTTATTCCTGCGGCATCCGAAGCAATAATGCTTGAAAACGGATTTATGGTAGAACACATTGTGCCAATACTGGAACCTAGAAATACGCAACTAAGTCCAACCATAGCATCGTATTTGGCCGCAAGAAATACAGGAATTAAAATAGGGTAAAATGCCATGGTTTCCTCAGCCAGGCCAAATGTTGTACCCCCAAGGGCAATAAGAATTGTTACTACAATTATAAGAATATACTCCCTGCCATACAGGGTTTTTGCCATCCAGGAAACTCCGGCATTAAAAGCACCCGTAAGGTTCATGATACCGATTAGACCTCCGATAAAAAGAATCAAAAAGATAATATCGGCTGCGGCGATTATGCCCTTAATAGGTGATTTGGCCAAGGCTCCAAGTCCTTGTGGTTGGGCCTTCATTTTTTTATAAGTATATGGAATGCCGATAGGTTTGTAGATGTCACCATTAGTGAACTTTTCTATCGGAATTTTTATTCCCAGCTCTTCCAAAGTTACCTGAGTTGCCGGTAATAGCACCCTTTCTTCCTGGCTTATTTTGGTAAAACTATCGCTTTTGGCATCATATGCTAGACTGTCATATTTGCCAGATGGAACAAGCCAGGTCAATACGCTAACCAATGCTGCAATAAGGATAAGAATAGTTTGAGCCGTTGGAAACTTCAGTTTTTTCATATTGGCGGTTGGTCAAAGTTGGGTAACAAGTTAAGGTACTTCATTTATATATACCATGGCCGTAAGAATATTGTTTAGAATTCTAAATTTTACCTTCCAAAAAGAATGCGTTATTTAAACAAAGCGTAAAAGTTTCCACTGAAGAAACCTTTTTTAGAAATCCCGGTATCCATTTTTCGGTTTTAGGATAACTCCATAAACGGGTACAAATATCTTTGCTTAGGTCTACATGTATAGCACAAAAGTATGAATTTACAAATGCCGTTTCATGTATGTCTATATCGTTACTGTAAAACATGGTTTAATCCATCTTGGAACAACAATTACACCTGGCCATACAACCAATAACCATAGAAACCTCAAGTTAAGAAATCTTTTATTTCGATTTACAGAAAGCTACGAATGCAAATACTTCTTGTTTTTCAACATTGTGGACTTCTCCCAATTGTAGAAATAGTTGCATCGGGCTGACATCATAAGTTTTCTTGAACTACCATAAGTTTTAGTGATCAAAAAATTTAATCCATCAGAAAATATTATCGTAAATTTAGAAGAACGTAAAACAAAAACTTTAGAAAATGGAAAATAAATCACCTTCAGACGCTTCATCAAATGGTAAAGTGTGGGAAGTAAACGAATCGAGCGCAAAATGTCCGTTCTTAAATGGGGAATTACATCAAGTAGCTGGTGGAGGTACCAGCAACCGCGAATGGTGGCCAAATCAATTGAAATTGAATATTTTACGTCAAAATTCTTCTTTGGTAGACCCTATGAATCCGGATTTTAATTATGCGGAAGAATTTAAAAAGCTAGATCTTGCTGCTGTAAAAAATGACCTTTATGAATTAATGACCACCAGCCAAGATTGGTGGCCAGCAGATTATGGCCATTACGGTCCCTTGTTTATTCGTATGGCCTGGCACAGTGCTGGTACCTATCGTATAAGTGATGGTCGTGGCGGAGCCGGTTCAGGTTCACAACGTTTTGCGCCCTTAAATAGCTGGCCCGATAATGCGAATCTTGATAAGGCCCGTTTGTTACTTTGGCCTATTAAAAAGAAGTACGGCAAAAAATTATCCTGGGCCGATTTATTGATATTGGCAGGGAACTGTGCACATGAATCCATGGGATTAAAAATGTTCGGTTTTGCAGGAGGCCGTCAGGACATATGGGAATCCGAACAGGATGTCTATTGGGGTTCGGAAACGGAATGGATGGGCAATAAGGAACGTTATTCCGAAAGTGGACAATTGGAAGCGCCACTTGGAGCTGCCCATATGGGGTTGATCTATGTAAACCCAGAGGGACATAATGCGAATCCAGATCCGGTAGAGTCTGCTCATTATATACGAGATACTTTTGGTCGTATGGCCATGAACGATTATGAAACAGTTGCGCTGATTGCGGGCGGACATACCTTTGGCAAAACCCATGGTGCCGCCGACCCCAACAAATATGTGGAAGCAGAACCGGCAGCGGCAGGTATTGAAGCCATGGGCTTGGGATGGAAGAACAACTATGGAAGTGGAAATGGTGCCGATACCATTACCAGTGGAATAGAAGGTGCATGGACCAATACCCCAACTAAATGGAGTCACACCTTTTTTGAAAATCTATTTGGCTACGAATGGGAATTAACGAAAAGTCCGGCCGGAGCACACCAATGGAAACCTAAAAACGACGCTGGTGCCGGAACAGTGCCCGATGCGCACAATCCAAACGTGAAGCACGCCCCGTTTATGCTGACCACTGACCTGTCCTTACGTATGGATCCGGCATATGAGAAAATATCAAGACATTTTTTAGAAAATCCAGAGGAATTTGCAGATGCTTATTCCCGTGCCTGGTTTAAGCTGGTTCACCGTGATATGGGTCCTGTATCTAGATATCTTGGACCTGAAGTACCTCAAGAAGAATTAATCTGGCAAGATCCGGTACCTGCTGTTGATCATGAACTGATCAATGATGAGGACATTGCCGATCTGAAATCAAAAATTTTGGTTTCAGGCCTTTCTATTTCCCAGTTAGTATCAACTGCTTGGGCTTCGGCCTCCACTTTTAGAGGTTCCGATATGCGAGGGGGGGCAAACGGCGCACGTGTTCGTTTGGCACCACAAAATACTTGGAAGGTAAATAACCCAGCACAATTGGCCAATGTATTGGAAAAATTAGCTGGTATCCAAAAAGAGTTCAACAATTCACAATCCGGAAATAAGAAGGTTTCTTTGGCAGACCTTATTGTTTTAGCTGGTAATACCGCCGTTGAAAAATCTGCGCAAAATGCCGGAATGACTATAAATGTACCTTTTTTTCCAGGACGTACCGATGCAACCTTAGAGCAAACCGATGTAGAAGCTTTTGAAGCCCTTGAACCTCGGGCCGATGGCTTCAGAAATTACGTAAAGGACACTTATAAAGTAACTGCAGAGGAATTGCTTGTGGATAAGGCTCAATTATTGAACTTAACCGCTCCCGAAATGACAGTGCTCGTAGGTGGAATGCGTGTTCTTAACACCAATTATGACGGTTCACAGCACGGGGTTTTCACCAAGCGGCCAGAAACCCTGACGAACGATTTCTTTTTGAATTTGCTTGATATGGGCATAACCTGGAAAGCGGTTTCAGATTCCCAAAATGTCTTTGAAGGGCATGACCGTAAGACCGGAGAACTTCAATGGACGGGTACCCGTGCCGATCTTATTTTCGGCTCCAACTCCGAGCTTAGGGCAATTTCTGAAGTGTATGCCTGTGAAGATTCTGGAGATAAATTCATTAAGGATTTTGTAACGGCTTGGAGCAAAGTGATGAACCTTGACAGGTTTGATCTGGCAAAATAAGCCAAAGACAGAATTACAGTAAATTATAAATAAACCATTTTATCACTAAAAAATCCCACTCTGAATTTTCAGGGTGGGATTTCTTTTTTGGTTTAATGGGATTCGTAACTAAGAGACTACCCTTCCCATAAAAGGATCACTTTTCGACGGTTTTCCTGTTTCCACCCTTCCGGCATATCTCCTTACAAAATTGGAATTTCCGGAAACCCTTAATGAAAAATCGTACCAACCATAACTTTTTACACTATTGACCACAATGGTCTCCTCCGAACCTTTTTTGATCCGTATCTTTTGTTCTGGATTACCGTAGGCATGGTCTATCACTACCAAGTCCAAATTCTTTCCCTTGGAACTATTGGAAATTTCAACTTCCACATTTCCAGTTGTATTCTTTATAAAACCTCTCTTTTTTTGATAACCACAACTTATTTGAAGTTGGGGATCGGAAACTGTTCCAGCAAACTCCCTAAAAAATCCATTGGGACCATATACCCTTAAATGATAATCCCCTCCTTCAAAATGATCCAATGGCCATTCATAATCAAGGCTATCGCCCTTATCTACCGCAAATGGCCAAGTTTTAACAGCTAAGAACTGGGGTATCCCTCCCTGGGTTTCCTGTAGATAATTTCCGCAGGCGTAAACGTTAAAAGGTGCTCCCACGGCAGTCTCACCAAAAAAGGCGTCGGCAGCGGTAAAACGAATACCAAAGGCATTTTTAGCGGCGTTTAATCCTCCATCTACATACAATTCGTAAGGCAAGGCACACGAATCCCTGATTCCTGGTTCCTGTTGTGTCATAAACGAGGTGTTATAGAGATCTTTTTTAGCATTGGATATATCTTCATTGGAAAGTGGTTTAAAACCGTTGGGCAATTCCTTAAAACTGGCATTGTAAACCTCTTGCATAAAAGGGTTTCGCTCTATAGATTTCGGCAAGGAGTATTGCTCCCCGTTATATGGCCTAAAACTAGAGGTTAGGTTACCACTGATTGCCCTTCTCCAACTGCTTATGTTGTTCTCCGTAATAGCTTTACCGGTTTTTTTCTTAAGGAATTCTTCCAAGAACATTAAGGTAGAGGTAATATCGCACACTTCTGAATTTACCCATCCCCCTTTGCTCCAAGGAGATGCAATCACCATCGGAACCCTATATCCAAGGCCAATAGGGCTTTCCCGTACATCCTCCAGGTCCATTCCTTTTTTTGCCAATTCCTGTTCCCGGGTGGCATATTCTTCCGAAGTATCCAAGCCTTTGGAAAAGTTCTTGGTGTCTTTTGGATTGGGAGCCACAAAAGGAGGAATATGATCAAAATACCCATCGTTTTCGTCATAAGTAAGCACAAAAACAGTTTTTTTCCATACCTCGGGGTTTTTGGTTAGGATATCCATTACTTCAGAAACATACCAGGCACCGTACCACGGGGCACTCGGATGGTCAGAAAATTTCTGTGGTGCCGCCAACCATGAAACAGTCGGTAATTTACCTTGGTCCACATCCTGTCTAAATTGATGAAGAATGTCGCCCTTGGGCACTTTTAGGAAGCGTTTACTTCCATTGTCATCATAAGTAATTTCCTCTATTTTATGATAATCAGGATCATCTATATTAGTGGTAAAGGCTTTATTGTGAAGGTTTTTATGGAATTCCGAAAGCTTTTCAAAATTGTCGGAATCCCACACTTTCAGAACCTCCTTTATTTGTTCCAGTTGACTCTTTTTCGAGGCTATATTTTTTTGAAACCCCGCCTTTTTATCATTTGGCTGTTTGGTCATCTCCTTTTCCAGAACCTCTATTTCCGAAGGCAACTCCCTAAGCCTATTCTTTATATGTCTTTGAAAACCGGAACTGTAACGTACATTGAATTGAGAATACCACTCTAGATTATTGTCGGTAAAATTAGCCAAGAGCGAGGAATCTTCCACACCGGTAGGTAAACTGATCTCATTTTGGTATACGCGCCACGAGATATTATTTTCTTCCAGTCTTTCCGGAAAGGTTTTCCAACTGGCTTCGCTGTTATAACTTACCTCCGAATTCCTGACACATGGTCTATTACCCTCAGTATCCCAGGATTTACCAGTCCAAAAATAATTTCTGTTGGTAGTGGTTCCTGTCAGGGCCGAACAAAAATGTTGATCAAAAACCGTGAAGGAATCTGCCAAGGCATAATAAAAAGGCAAATCCTCACGGGTATAGTGCCCCATAGTAAGGGGCATATTTCCATATTCCTCATCTGCTTTCTTGGCTACAAGCCATTGATCATATTTCCCTTGGTTACGGGCATCTACCTGACTTTCCCAGTTATGGGGCAGATCTCCCATCCACGTGGCTTGGGTATCCTTAATATTCAAACGGAAAGGCACATAAGTTTCACCATCCATATTACTCTGCAACCACACGGGAATTTTGTTGGGCAAAGAAATGGCCCTTGGGTCGTTATAACCCCTTACTCCCTGTAAGGTCCCAAAACAATGGTCAAAAGATCGGTTTTCCTGCATAAGAAAAACTACATGCTCTGCATCATAAACAGTAGTTCCATTATCTGGGTTAATCGCTAAGGCCCGTTGAATGGAAGGTGGCAAACTTGCTGTTATCCCCATACCTCCAGCCAACATACCGGCCTTCTTTAAAAAATCCCTTCTACTATCCATAATGCAATCTTTATTATATTATAACGTATTAAAAAAATCATTTAAATATAGCCATTTTCAAAATTTTAAAATGATGTTTCCAAATGTTATAAATAATTTTCAATGCACTCTTAAAATATTAGAACCCGACATTGATGGATGCCGAATACCTCATGTATATTTCCATAAAATACGTTGAATACCTTGTCTTTATAGATGATTATTTTACGGACACCTCATCTACGAATAGCCAAGCAGATCCTTTTCGAATATGCCATTCAGGAAGCACAGATCTATTTTTTGCAATTATTTTTATAAAGGAAACGCCTTGCTTGTCAAAATTGGACCCAATGTGCTTAATAATAGGTTCTCTCTTTTCTTGGGTATCTATAGATTCGCTTAATACCGTATTATAACTTTTTCCATCCTTTGATATTGAAATAATTACCTTGGTAGGTAACATCACCGATGTAGCCCCTATATCCTGAAAAAAATTTAGACCCACATAAGAAAGTTCATTAACGCTACCCAAATCAATAAGAACCTCAAAATCTTTACTGGCAATTCCTTGCCAACTGGGATCATCACCTCGGGCAATTGCAAACTTATTATCAAATAATGCTTTATCCCCACCTCCACTATAGGTTTCATTATAGGAATTGGTATAAATCACCTTACATTGATCTCCAAAACCAGTGGAAAACATTTTTTTCAATGGAAATCCAATAGGTTCTCCATTCCTAAAGCACTGTGCATTTAATTCTATGGATGAGGAATAGCGAATAGGTTCCCTGTACAATGCAGAATTCTTGTGCGGATCGGTACCATTTAACGTATACCTAATTTCATAAAGGTCCAATTCATTATGTAAGGATAGACTGAATTCCTTATTCACTTTATCGTAGCTTACATCATAATCAGGAGACAATGAACTTCCAGCATAGTTATATCCCAATTCATTAAATCTATCAAAATGAACATCCAATTTATTTACAAAATGTTCTTTATTTTTTTGGTCCACATTAGTCCAAAGAGCTTCCGAAAGGGCACTAATTCGGGGAAGCATCATATATTGGATATGGCTTTAGCTTTCCACCTGCTCGGTCCAAAGATTACCCTGCGCACCTAGAATATGATGCTTTTTGTCCGGAGCGATGTCCTTTGGAATTGGGTCAAAATCATAAATCTTTAAAACATTGTTATAGCCGCCCCAGGATGGCGGCTCATATTCACTTTTACCTTGACTGTGATCCAAATACAAGGGGTCGCCCGGGGACATTACCACATCATGACCGGCATTGGCAGCTTCAATGCCTCCTGCGACACCTCGCCATGACATCACCGTTGCCCTTTCTGGCAACCCCCCTTCCAAAATTTCATCCCAACCAATGAGTTTTCTGTTTTTGGAATGAATATATTTCTCCATCCTTTTAACAAAGTAACTCTGCAACTCCTCCGCAGTCTGCAGGTTTTCCTGTTGCATCCTTTTTTTACATTTATCGCAATTCAACCAAGGCTCCTTCCCAACTTCATCTCCTCCGATGTGCAAATATTCATTGGGGAACAATTCCACCACCTCACTTATTATATTTTGTAAAAATTGAAAGGTTCCATCGTTACCCGCGCAATACACTCCGGTTATAACGTCCGAATCGCAGGAAAATTCGGAATAACATTGTAATGCAGCCTCGGAATGTCCAGGCATTTCTATCTCGGGAATTACATCTATGTACCGTTCTTTGGCATAGGCAACTATCTCCCTAATATCATCTTTGGTATAGTAACCACCATAAACTTCACTACTTGAATTATTGTAGGTCGCTTCAAAATCCTCCCAAGGTTTTTTATTTACCTTAACCTTCCTCCATGCCCCTTTATTAGTGAGTTCTGGATAAGCATCAATTTGTATTCTCCACCCAATACCATCCACTAAATGCCAATGAAATTTATTCATCTTGTGCATTGCAAGTATATCGATGACTTTTTTTACAGAATCTTTGGGAATAAAATGTCGTGCTACGTCCAACATCATACCTCTCCATTTATATGTGGGCGCGTCATTTATGGATACGTAGTTCAGCACTGGTTCTTTTACACTAGCCTTAGGCGATAACATTTGCTTTAAGGTCTGGATCCCATAATAAACACCTTGATCGGAGTCTCCTTTAATAACTACACCCTTCTTCCCAATGGTTAAACTATAAGCGCCATCCCCACCTTTCTCTCCCGATTTAATCAATTGAATTGCATTATCCTGTGCCACAGAAGTTAACTTAAGTGATAAATTGAAGTTTTCTTTTAAAAACGAACCTAGTTCATTGGCAACTTGTTTGGCTTCGACCTTGTCCCCTAAAACAATTACCGTTTTATTGTTGATCTCAAAAATACCTTCTTGGTAATTTATTTCACTGGGTTGGGGTATGATTCCCATTATTGGTTGCTCTATATTTTTACAGGCAGTAACAACTAATAATATGAATAAAAGGGTTAATCTACTAAAGTGCATATTTCTATTGCTTTACCAATTCACATAAAAATCATCAAAAATAAAGTAAATTGTTTGTGGGGGTTTTAGCTTAAATAAGTCCAAGCACTTTTCTTTGTTTGCTATTGGCAGTTGCAAAAGGATCGCTTAATAATTGGAACTGAAATGGTCCGTTAAGCTATTTGCATATCGCAGGTTGGACTCCATACTCCATAGTTGTCTTTTACCTATTCCTCAATTATGACCGTCTCTGCCGTGGCTCCAAGCTCTAGCAACAGCTTGGTAATACTTTCTACAAACTTTTTGGGACCACATAAATAAAAGTTTTGTCCAAAATCGGAAATATTGTCGATGAGAAATTTACGATCTATTCTATTTCCCCTAAATCCCACCACATTCTCACGTGTAAATATTTTCATAAAGTTACCGTTGAGCATCTTTTGCAATTCTTCTTCCATAATAACATCTTCTGATGTTTTATTGGAATAAATCAATTTATTGCCATGAAGGTTCTTATGGGTATAAAGATGTCTAAAAATTGAAATAAAGGGCGTAATTCCAGCTCCACCAGCAATAAACACACCAGGTCCTTTATATTGTATGGCTCCAAAAACCTCATGAAGTATGAGTTCTGCCCCCGCATGGGTACGCCCCAGCATATTGGTTACCCCTTCATGGTCATTGTAGATTTTGATCATAAATTCAAGAAAGCCATGCTCCATAATGGAAGTAAAAGTAAATGGTCGCAATTGGTCCTTCCATTCCGGAAGGTTTATGGAAACCTCTGTTGCCTGCCCGGGAATAAAATCATAACCCACTGGCCTTTCCACTACAAAACGTTTTACGTCATGGGTAATGTAATGTGTTTCCAATATCTTAACAATATGGGTCTTTTTGGCTTTCTTGCTCATGTTACTCTAAATGTATATTTCAAGATGATAATTTATTCCCTATCCCAAAATTCCTTCTATCTCCTTTAATTCCGTTTCGCTAAAACTAATATTTTTCAAACCTTCTATATTGTCCAGCAATTGCTCTGTACGACTAACCCCAACGAGTACTGTGGAAATGCGCTCATCCTTCAACAACCAAGCTATAGCCATTTGGGCGAGGCTTTGGCCACGATTTTCAGCCAGTTTATTAAGTAGGCCCACCTTGTCCAAAACTTCCGGTGTAATTTGCTCCTCCTTTAAATAGCGACCATCTTTACTAGCGCGACTATCCTCCGGTATCCCTTTTAAATATTTCTTGGTCAAAACACCTTGCGCCAATGGGGAAAAGGCAATGGACCCTATCCCCTCTTCTTTCAATACACTTAGCAAACCATCTTCTACCCAACGGTCGAACATATTATATCTGGGCTGATGGATCAATAAGGGAGTCCCTAAGTCTTTCATTATTTTGGAGGCCTTGGCCGTAAGATCAGCTGGATATTGCGAAATACCGGCATAAAGAGCCTTACCCCTTTGAACCAGATGGTGCAGGGCTCCCATCGTTTCTTCCAAGGGGGTATCTGGATCAGGTCTATGATGATAAAAAATATCTACATAATCCAACCCCATTCTTTTGAGACTTTGATCGGCCGAAGCAATTAAATATTTACGCGACCCAAAATTACCATAAGGTCCGGGCCACATGTCCCAACCAGCTTTACTGGAGATAATAAGCTCGTCACGATAAGGCTGAAAATCCTTTTTAAATATCTGCCCAAAATTTTCTTCTGCCGCACCATATGGAGGTCCATAATTATTGGCAAGGTCAAAATGGGTAATTCCGTTATCAAAGGCACAACGAAGGAGGTTACGGCCAATTTCCAGGTTATCCGTATGCCCAAAATTGTGCCATAGCCCCAACGAAATTAAGGGCAATAGTATACCACTATTACCACAGCGGCGGTATTGCATGGTATCATATCGTTTGTCATTGGCCCTATAATGGCCTGGATTAAAAGAGTCGTTTATTTTCATTTTACAATTATCTCATTAATTTGAACAAACCCCTAAGTTAGTAAATATTTTAAGTTAAGTAAGTATACCCCAACCCTACTGACAGAAACTGTAAACTATGGAGTAAGGAGTCTACAACCACTTGTATTCCATTATTAAGAGAGCACAATATATACTAAAAACAATATGCTAAGCTATTACAGGGCAACACTAAATTACCCATCATTTTTTGGTATACTCCAATGGATATATCCTTAAAAGTGATGTTGATTTTGGTTTCAGAGTCATTTGAAATTGTCTTGTAGAATCAGATAATATGATATTCTCTATAGGATCTATGATCTGGGCGCTAAAGGGGAGTTTAATAGTTCTTTCACCTCCTTTTATTGTATGTATGCCCATCCAGTTTCTACCAATATAGAATACGTCATCCGTATCCATATACCTATGTACCCCAGCTCTTCCCCATTGTTCCCTAAGTTCCGAGGCCGACCATTTAAATTTTCCTTCCATAAATAATTCCCTTCCATTTGGATTGAAGATTCTGGTTCCTTTACCGTTCGTCCAAAGCACGGTTATACCCTGTTCCGTCCATTTTTTTATACTAGCCTCCTCCATTGAATTTAATGAAAGCATACCCATAAGCCAAACTACCTTGTATTGGGAGGTGGGCATGCCATTTAAATCTGTCCTAAGAAAAAGATCATATGAAGTCCCTGTTTTTGCCAATGGATAACGGTTGGATAAAATATTCTCTGTAAGATGACCATAGGTAGGATCCCAAAAAGCGAGTTCTTCATCCACCACTACCCCTACCTGGGATTTCATCTTTTCACCTATTGATGGTGGGAATTGGGTGTACAATTGTTGAGTCCTTTCCAAAACCTTTAATAATTCGGGATCACTGAACCACCCGCCCCACATATCGAACCACCAGCCTCCATAACCATTGGCCAGCATTCTTGCCGTATTTTTCCATAAAAGGGAAACCGAGGTCTCCATATCCTCCGGCCCCAGCCATACACCGCTCTCGTATTGTCCTGTAGGCGCTATACCGGTTGAACGATCTTTTAACAAGGTGGTTATGGAAGTTCGGGTATCGTTCTCCGTAAGCCATAATTTGCCATGGAGGTGAACCGAGTTTATTGCCACCATTGCCGGCCAATCCTCCCCTATCACCCGGTTATACACATTTGGGCTCGACAGATAGTCCAGGTCCGGACACTCCAATAACTTTGCTAAGGCACCGTGTCCTCGTCTAGCGTCCCCCACAAAATAATGGTAGCCGGAAAAGGCTCCGGTTAAAAGATTGCCATGGCTCTTTTCTTTGACTATTTTACTGAAATAAACAATATTATCTACCAATACCTCGGCTTGGAAGCGATAGGTATCAATATAGTTTTGATCTCGATCCGGATTCCTCCAGTCCTTTCTTTTTGCCGGTTCATCTATATTGGCCAATTGGGCATTTTCAAAAGTAAGCGAAGGTTTGTTCCACGCTTTTTGCAAGGCATCATCGTTCTTATAATTTTCCTTTAACCATTGCCTAAAAGCCCGTAACCGGGCAGGGTTTTGATCTTGATATTGTTTGGGGTGATAAAACCATTCTTCCGTAAAGCCACTGGCAACATGGATTCCAGCCAAATATTGGGAATATTGGGAAGCCAAAAGCCAATCCAAACAGTCACCCAATACATCCCCGGTCTTTTGCCGCCATTCTTCAGAGGCAAAACATTGGCGAAAAGTAGTACCATCCGGTAAATGTGCCGAACCTTCTGGATGTAATTTGGTCCACCATTGCGGAGGGTCCAAATAAAAACGGATAATTACTTTTGCCTTGGGATCCGCTTTTATAATTTTTTCAAAATCCTTTACCAGTCCCTTAAAATCATATTTGCCCTCCCCTAACCAAATGGGAGGCCTAAAAGCACCTATACCTGAAATGGTATTTATCCCTCCTTCTCCCAGATAAGCCGGAATATTATAAATATGTATGCCAGACTCCGCTATTTCCTCGTAATATTCCTCCTCGCCCAAATAGGACATATAAGCAAAGGGCGGATAGGTTTCATCATCGATAACCAGGAAAGGACTTCCTTCTGTCCATTTTATTTCTGCCTTGGATTGTGCATTCACCGACCCATTCCCAATAATCAACAATCCCATTAGGAGCAAAAAATGACATGGTATAGTAAACAAGTATGAAGTAGTACCTTTTTTCATTTTAAACTTTTATAAACCTTAAGTGCATATGGTAAGACAAAACTATAAATAATAATCACTTCTATGTCCTTAGAGAAAAATAAAGAGAGATTATAACTAATATATCCACTTGTTCATATGGCCCAAAAAATTAAATAAACTGTTCTATTTTGGTTGACGAATCACTATCAGACAAAAGTTTAATAATTACAAAAGAAGTCAGCACAGTCTTCACCTCCCGTAATAATCAACTATTATCAATCAAAAACAAAGTGCAGAAAAATATCTATTTTTAATCATCCATTTAGTTATTTTGCACATAACAACTAGTAATTTAATGTTGGCGATCAAGCACATAAAAAGTCGGTTAACGCTTCTTATGTACCTATCTATAACATACTAATTTCACAAGAATACCTTTAAAAAAGTTGAAATATGGATAGTAAAACAAGATTGAAAGTGTCACCTGACTTTTTACCGCAGCTAACGGGTTCTTTTGCACAGCCCGCAGCTGAAAACCCTACGGTTGCCATGGTGGAGGCTGCCTATAAATATCATGGTTTACATTTCCGTTATATGAATTGTGAGGTGAGTCCCGAAAATTTGGAAAATGCAGTGAATGGGGCAAAAGCTATGGGCTGGACGGGCTTTAATTGTTCCATACCGCACAAAGTGGCTGTTATTAAATATTTAGATGGACTCGGCGAATCTGCAAAGTTAATTGGTGCTGTAAATACCATTGTAAAAAAAGACGACAAGTGGATCGGCGAAAATACGGATGGCAAAGGTTTTGTGCAGGCACTTAAGGAAGTAATCGATCCAGTTGCCAAACACATAACCCTATTCGGTGCCGGTGGAGCGGCCAGAGCTGTGGCAGTAGAACTTGCCTTGGCGGGGGCCAAGTCATTGACAATTGTAAACCGAAGCAAAGAACGTGCAACAGTTGTTGTTGAGTTATTAAACAATAAAACGCCTGCCAAGGTCAACTATCATTCCTGGACAAAAAAATATAAGATCGAACCAAAAACCGATATTGTGATCAATGCCACAAGTATTGGTCTTTATCCAAATGTAAATGAAGAATTGGATATTGATTTTGATAGTATTGAGCCAAATATGGTAGTAGCCGATGGCATTCACAATCCGCCCGAAACCCATCTATTAAAAACTGCCCATACCAAAGGCTGCAAAACAGTTAGCGGTTTGGAAATGCTAGTAAACCAAGGTGTTATAGGTATTAAATATTGGACGGGCGCAGAAGTGGACCCCACTGTTATGCATAGAGAATTAAAAAAAGCCTTACATATTAAATGATTCCATTATAGATGTAATATATTACTTTGCACAGTGTCCTTTGAAATCGACAGCATCCATTTATAGATTTTTTGGTAATTTTTAAAAAATATCATTAAGTGGTTCGAAAGAATAAAAAAAATATGAAACTTCCTTTCTAAAAATTCTAATAACTGTTTAGAGAATCTCTAGAAAGTTACATTTTATTTGGCCCGGCCACAACTACCTTTACGCCCATATTTTCCAAAGCTACCTTTTGATCATTAGTAATCCCGCTGTCGGTTATCAAAACATCAATTTTTGATATTGGACAAATAAAAGCTAGACTTCTTTTTCCAATTTTGCTTGAATCTGCAAGGACTATAATCTGATGTGACATCTCAATCATTGTGGTGTTGAAATGGGCTTCTTCAATATTCGGAGTAGACAGTCCATTTTCAATATCCAATCCATCAACCCCTAAAAACAACTTATCACAGAAATAATTTCTTAAACTTTTTTCGGCCGCCGTACCTATTAACGAGAAAGATTTCTTTCTTAAGACACCTCCAGGAATAATTACCTGTACATTATCGTTTTTATGTAATTGATTGGCTATATTCAGTGCATTGGTAATAACCGTTAGCTCCATTTTTTCGTCAATGTTCCTCACGAATTCCATTGAAGTGGTTCCCGAATCGATCATAATGGTATCACCACTATGTACGAACCCAACTGCACTTAGACCAATTAATTGCTTGGCCTTAATGTTTATTTTGTCTTTTTCTGAAATATGATAGTCGATACCTACGGGGTCCATCCTCAATGCGCCACCTCTGGCCCGTATTAGTACATTCTTCTTTTCTAATTGGGCAAGATCATTTCTAATGGTTACCTCGCTTACACCCAACTTGGCGCTAAGCTCCCGAACATCCACTTTCCCGTTATATTCAAGGTCCCCTATTATTAGGGATCTACGTTCAACGGTTGATATTTTTTTTGACATAAATTAATTAGGTTGTAGAGATTGAACTTCTAAATAAAAGTCCATTAATAATAAAATGAAAAAGGATATTAATTCAAAAATAAGGAAAAAGGACCACAGTTTCCTATATTGTTCAATATGGCCTTCCTTAAGGTTACACCAAATCGAATTATTTTCGATACTCATATCTTTGAACTTTATCATGCATGGTATATAGGACATTTTCCTTTCCATTATTAACCAAAATAGGACTGGAAAAATCACCTTCCACTATTGGGTTATCGGAATATTTGGTCCAGTGTATCAAATCATTGGACATGGCCACGTTAGAAGTCCAAAGGGCCACCACTCCCGGTTTCATCCAATCAGGATTGGAAGAGCCATGATAATACATATAATAATTCCCTTGATGCTTTACTATTTGATTACAGGCCACCGCTCCGGAATCATAAACCGCTGGCCCCATTTTCAACACTTCTTCATCCTGAACATTGGTCCAAGTCTTAAAATCTTCTGAAGTTGCCAACCATATGCCCAAGTCATCCCGTTCATAGAAAAGATACTTTTTATCCCCTTCTACCCATACCGTTGGAGTACCAAAAGGTCCTGGATCGATTGGCTCCCCATTGACCTTCAATATGCTAAGGTTTCCTTCCGACGTCCAATTCAATCCGTCTGAAGAGGTCAACAAATGAGCAACATCGTTCTGGCCTTCAGCAAACATATAATACTTATTATCATATTTTACCACGTGCATATCTTCTATCCAAGTTTCAGGCACAAGTGGCTTTTCCCCATATCGCTCCCAATTTATTCCATCTTTGGAAGTGGCCAACCCAAGAAACCTTTTAGGGGAAATACTATCATTATAACCTGTATACCACATCTTATACATATTATCCTCAAATAATATATACCCTCTTTCCCTTAAATTTTTATCCCAAGCGTCTTCCCCATCAATCCCAACAAAAACGGGGGCTATTGGATTGGCGAAAAAAGATACCATTTCCGATGGAAAATTGTCACTAGCCTCCACCTTGATGGCTTCTTCTTTTTTCTCCTTACATCCCCATCCTACAACTAACACCCATAAAAACACTACGTATTTAATCTTTCCCATTTTTACTTTTTTTAAATTAATTACTTGTTCACCCATTGCGATATTTTCTCGACCCGTACATATGCATCAGGTATATTTAAATTCTTATAAAGGTTTTTGGTCCATTCAAATGTACTCGGTTGATCCCCGGCCAGCACCAATTGATTTGGGAAATTTAATCCTACTACTTGGGGTATATCGGTTATGCGTAAACTATTGAGCATTTCAAAGGCCTCTCCTCTACCAGATGGATCGCTCACAACATTTTGCGTAGCGGGTGGATCTTTAAGCAATAGGGTTTTTACATTCCCATCCAACAATGCGGCATAAGCCGCAACTACCGCCATTTCTCCCTGGGCAGCTATATGAATTGTAGTGGCATTGATTCCGGGTATCTCCCTTAAAGCCTTTAAACACCTCAACACATCGTAGACCCTCATTGAAGCCACGGTACGGCCAGTCCAAGCTGCAGATCGCCTAACATGCCATTGTAGTGATGGCGACCAACCAGTCTCACCTATGCCCCTTGCCTCAAAATAAACTACATTCATTTCCTTTTTTGCACCTGAAACCATTGATTCAGTTGCCCACCGCTCCTCTTCTACATTTCGCAAGACCAATAGCAATGGGCGAGTATTGATGGAACTGTT
>TARA_R110000868_G_scaffold92100_3_pt1 | contig 45053 bp, 39 predicted proteins | sample TARA_R110000868 | Tara Oceans TARA_R110000868 (sample SAMEA4397489) | marine metagenome | biome: Polar Biome; feature: [SRF] surface water layer (ENVO:00010504); material: water (ENVO:00002006), including particulate matter (ENVO:01000060) such as... | depth 5 m | reverse complement strand
CACTCCGCCATCGCGCCTTAGCGTTGGCTGGCCGGTGTATAGCCCTATCGAATGTAACCCGTCAAGCTCCCAATTTTACATTTTTAGGCCAAGCGCTTGCGAGATCACCACAAAGCAAAGAGGCCGCCCGGATAAATGCGCCGGGCGGCCTTGTTCTGGGGTAATTCAGACGGGTATCAGCCCGCTGGTTTACCGCTTTTCTTTTCAAGCCATGGGCCAAGAACTGTTTCACGTTCCTTGGCCGGGGCGAAATCAAGATTGGCGATTGTATTTAGTGAATTCTCGACTTCGAACGCCAAAGTGATGTTCGGGCCATCAATACGAACCGTACCCTTGGTGCCGGGTTTGATCGGTTCCGACAGATTGACCTTGGCACCGCCTTTGGAAATATCAAGCGTTTGCCCTTTGAGCGTTTTACCGGCAATCGTCACAACAACGCCAAGCTGAAGGTCGTGGCGCGGATCTCTGCGTCGGTTGACATCCGGGCTGGCGGTGCGAACGATTCGAACAAGGCTTGCGCGCAGCTCGGCAATGCTGTCATCGACTTCTGCGGCAATCTTGTTCATTTCTGATGCACGGTGCAGGTTTTCATCCGCTTCACGGGCGACATCACCGATCTTCTCGGTTACTTCGTTTGATGCAGACGCGGTCTGAACCACGTTACGGGCGATTTCCTGAGTGGCGTCGTCTTGTTGGCGCACATTGATTGCGACATTCGATGCCACTTCGTCAATGCGACGCACGCTGTCTGTCATTTGCTGAACAGTGGCGACAACCGATCCGGTAACATTCTGGATATCACCCAGCTGGCGGGTGATTTCCTCGGTCGATTTGGCCGTCTGGTTGGCAAGGTTTTTAACTTCCTGTGCAACAACGGCAAACCCTTTGCCGGCATCGCCTGCACGTGCGGCTTCGATCGTTGCGTTCAATGCCAAAAGGTTGGTCTGGGCGGCGATGTCACTGATCAATTCGGCAACTTCACCGATCTTGTCCACGCTGTCTTTAAGGGACATTACGGTTTTTTCGGCACTTTGACCGGCTTTGTTGGCCTCGGCGGTGATTGTGGTTGCTTCGTCAATCTGGCGGGTGATTTCGCGGATCGACGCGGCAAGTTGCTCGGATGCGCCGGAAACCGTTTCAGCGTTTGCAAGGGCTTCGTGGGCTGCGGCGGCAACACTTTCGGAGTTGGCCGAAACGCGTTCGGACGATCCTGCCATGTCGCTGGCCGATGCATTCAGGCGGGCTGTCTGATCAATGATCGACTGGACAACTTTTTGAAGCTCTTTTTCGACGGTTTCGGCCAGTCCGCGAAGGGCGCCGACGCGCTGTTCGTTGGCTTTTGCTTCATTTTCTTCGCGTTCGAGTATCGCATAACGAAGTTTGGCCTGTAAGGCGCGAAGCTGTTGTGTGATTGGTTTGAAATCACGAATGTCGGGCATCGCAATAAAGTGTGCCATGTCATTTCTGCCGATGGCTTCGAAATGGGCTTCCATTGCATTCAATGGTTTGCGGAATTTTCGAACCAGCAACAAGCCATAGACAACAGTCATCAATATGGCGAACAGGATCAGGATCGCCTCGATCGTGACCGACATATAGAAGTTTTTGCCAGCGGCAGTCACTTTTTCGGCAGCGATTTCATTCTGAAGGATCGACAGGGCTGCAAGCTGTTCCGTTAGCGGATCAACTTTTTGATAAAGTTCGGTTTTAATAATGGCATCAAGCGCATCGTTATCCTTGGCGACAAAGGCCTTGCGCAGTCGGACAACAAGCTCGTCCGCAATAATCGACAGAGACTTGATTTTCTCGAAAAGAGGTTTCTCTTCTGGACCAAGTTCATGCGTCGTATATTCTTTTAGACTTTCATGGATTCTTTCTTCAGCTTTATTGATGCTTTCAATGCCTTCTTCCCAGCTAAAATTGCCGTTCCGGACCTTGTGTGAGGCATCGACAATAAACACACCATAATCGTCCGAAATATGTTTCAGCATATTCAACGGACGCAGGCGGTTTTCATATATGTTTTCCAGTGACTTTTCGATCTGGTATTCGCCCCAAAGCCCATAGCCACTGAGAACCAGCATAAACAAAACCATTGTCCCAAAGGCAATGGAAAGGCTGCCCTTGATACTGGACAGAAAGTTCGAAATTCCCGCTTTGGTACCGGTTTCAACGATCTCGCCAGCATCAAGCGCATAGCCACCTTTGCCTTCGCGAAAACCGGCATATACCGCTTCAGCGTGTTTCTTTTCGGCATCGCCGGGTTTGGACCGGATCGAAACGTAACCGGTTGTTTCGCCGTCTTCGACCACCGGGGTCACGTTGGCGCGGACCCAATAATGGTCGCCGGTTTTGGTCCGGTTTTTGACAAGTCCCTGCCAGGGAAGGCCCGCTTTGATTGTTGCCCAAAGATCAACAAAGGCAAGCTTGGGCATGTCCTTGTGACGGACAATATTGTGTGGAGAGCCGACCAGCTCATCCTCGTCAAAGCCGCTGATTTCGACAAATGGCTTATTGGTAAACTCGATTTTCCCACCGGTATCGGTTCGAGAGACCAGGATATCCTGATCTTTCATAACGACTTCACGGTTCGTCACTGGACCGTTGTCACGCATGGCAATAAATGACCCCCACTGTTTCATGTCATGTCGGGACGGCCGTTTCCTTGATCGGGCTATCCCTGTGCAGGTTATATCCAATAGTATAGTATTTTCATGCTATCGAATAGATTGCTGCGCAATAATGCTGGTTGCACGGTAGAATGTCGTTGCACGCCTTGCTGTTTACAAGACTGACAATGTTATATTTTTGTCGTGATTAACCATGTTTCAAGGTGTCTTTTTGCGAAAGGCGTTTGTCTTTATTGCGATGAAGCGCAGGCAATTGATATCGGTTGAAGTGGGGGCGGGAAATTACATCCTGTGCGTTTTTTGCGTCATTACAACGGGTTTTGGCGAAGATATTGCCACCATGTCATTGATCCGTTGTTGTCAGTTGCCCATGTGCTGACTATAAACAGGACAACATCTGTGACGCGGTTTTGAGGACAAAGGTCGCGTGCAGGCTTTTTCTCGCGAGAACTTTCAGGTCAGATAATCATGGATTACAAAATCGCGCGCCATAACATGGTAGAAAATCAGGTTCGGACCAACAAGGTCACCGATCCCTTGGTCATCGCTGCGATGGAGGAAGTTCCGCGCGAACTGTTCCTGCCGGAAAACAAGCGTGGCATTGCCTATGTCGATGAAGATATTCCGGTTGGTGGCGGTCGCTATGCGATGGAACCGATGGTGATTGCACGCCTGATGCAGGAAGCTGGAATCGCCCGTACCGATGTGGCGCTGGTGATCGGGGCCGGTTTTGGATACACCGGAGCCGCCATTTCACGGGTTGCCGAAACGGTTGTTGCCGTTGAAAGCGACAAGGATATGGCAATGGCGGCCGAAAAGGCATGTCAGGCCCTGAATTATGACAATGTGATTGTTGTCGAAGGCGATATTGGCGCGGGTTATGCCAAACAGGCACCTTATAATGTCATTGTTTTTGATGGTGCTGTGGCTGAAGTGCCAAACACCATTCTTGATCAGCTTTCCGAAGGTGGTCGGATGCTGGTTGTTGTGCATGCGCCGGGCAAGGTCGGGATTGCGCGTTTGTATGAACGCGAGAACGGCGTTGTCGGCCATCGTGATCTTTTCGATGCGAACATTCCTTATCTTCCGGGGTTCGAGCCGGCAGAAAGCTTTGTGTTCTGATATGACGTTATTTTGCCCGGGTAACCCCGGGCAATTTTTGTAACCGGGGCAGGTTAATGGTGCGCGATCTTCGATGCAGTGAATTGTCTGCCAGTCTGGAAGCCGCCGATCCGATTGCGCTGGTTGACGTGCGCGAAGACTGGGAAGTCGAAATTTGCGCAATTGACGGTGCTCATCATATCCCGCTTGGTGATCTGATGGGGCGGGTCGGGGAACTTGACCCGGAAAGCCCGGTTGCGCTTCTATGCCATCATGGTGTTCGTAGTCGCCATGCCGCGATCATGCTTGAAGATCGTGGATTTAAACATGTTTTTAATGTCGCGGGCGGTATAGATGTTTGGGCGCTCGAAATCGATCCGGAAATGATACGCTACGATTGATATCGTGACGGATGAAAAGTCGGCCAATTTTATTTTTTCTGTGTCAAATGCCTCTTTTCTTGGAAATTTTTCGTTCCGTCGTTACCATATGCGAAACTGTGCCGGGGTCGGGACTTGGTGTAGGATCTTACAAGGGTAGATAAATGTTAAAACGGTTCTTGCTGACCTGCAGTATTTTGGCCACTGGTGGCATTGTTGCCCATGGCGCTTCTGCAGAGAGCCTTGAGGACGCTTTGATCAAGGCATATCAGAGCAACCCGACGCTGGAAGCCGGGCGGGCATCGCTGCGTGCTTCAGATGAAGAAGTTTCGCAGGCATTGTCAAACTGGCGTCCGAGTGTTTCACTTTCGGGTGAAGCAGGGATTCGCGAATTCAATACAGAAGTAAACAGTAACGAAACCGATAATAGCCTGACGCCTTATACGGTCGGACTGGATTTGACGCAGCCGCTGTATCGTGGCGGTCGGACTGTTGCGCAAACGGATCGTGCTGAATCACGTATCCGTGCGGCACGTGCATCGCTTCGTTCAACTGAACAGGACGTGATGTTGCAGGTTGCAACGGCGTATTTTAACGTTTTGCGTGATACCGCCGTGGTCGAGCTGAACCAGAACAACGTTCGTGTTCTTGAACGTCAGCTTGAAGCAACACGGGATCGTTTCTCGGTTGGTGAAGTTACCCGTACCGACGTATCGCAGGCCGAAGCCCGTCTTGCCGGTTCCAAGGCGGATTTGATTTCCGCACAGGGCAGCCTGGCCAATACGCGCGCCCAGTATGAACGTCTTGTGGGTAACAAGCCGGACAATCTTGAAATTCCGAATTCGCTGGCCGGTCTGCCGACCAGTGTGACGGACGTTCTGACGATTGCCCAGGAACAGCATCCCGACGTTGTTCAGGCGCAATATACCGAAGATGCGGCTAAATCCGACATCCGGTTGAGTGAAGGTGCGCTTTATCCCGAAGTCAATCTGACGGCGGGTCTTCAGCGTGCACACGAGTCAACGACCGAAGATCTGACATCTGACAGTGCCGAAGTTCTGGCAACAATTTCTGTGCCGCTTTATCAGAAGGGTGCCGTTTATTCATCGGTTCGCGCCGCCAAGCAGACTGCTGGTCAGGCCCGTGTGCAGATTGATGAAGCCCGTCGCGCGGTCATTGAAAACGCTACCAGTGCATGGGAAACGCTTGTCACAGCACGTGCAAGCATCGAGTCACAGCAGGCACAGGTGTCTTCCGCCGAGGTCGCCCTTGATGGCGTCCAGCGTGAAGCATCTGTGGGGTCGCGTACCGTTCTTGATGTTCTCGATCAGGAACAGGAACTGTTGCAGGCCCGTGTGAACCTTGTCGGTTCGCGCCGTGATGCAGCGGTTGCTGAATTCCAGGTCAAGGCGGCTATGGGTGCCTTGAATGCCCAGGTTCTTGGCCTTCCGGTCGAAGTATATGACACTGAATCCAACTACAATAAAGTCAAGGATCAGTGGTGGGGATCGGATTGATCTGAATACAGACAGGGCCTTCGGGCCCCGTCACACCTCGGGGAAAGGTCGGTTCGGTAATGAAATCTAGTGCGGAAGTTAAAACATGAGTGACGGTCAACAAGAACCTTCAATGGAGGACATCCTCCAGTCCATCCGCAAGATTCTTGCTGATGAAGGGGAAGATGAGAAAAAAGCTGCTCCTGCTCCTGAACCTGAACCGATACCGGAGCCAGAACCAGAGCCGGAACCGGAAATCGAAGAAGAAATTGACGAGCTTGTTCTAGATGACGAGCCCGAAGAAATCGAATTTGACGAAGAACCGGAAGAACTCGAACTTGATGAGCCAGAGGAAGAACTCGAACTCGACGATATGCTCGATTTCGATGAAACCCCGCAAGAAGACGAGTTCGAGGAGCCTGAACCCGAACCCGAGGTAATTGAAGAGTTTGATGAGCCAGAACCGGCAATGCCGGCGGTTTATCAAGAAGATGATGAAGATGACGAGCCGCTGATTTCGCGTAATACCGAAAACACGGCCACCGGCACCATCTCGGATTTGGCGCAAGCTGTTGCAAAGAAACGTGCCGTTGCTCTTGGACTGAATGCAGGGCACATCACGTTGGAAGACTTGGTGCGCGATATGCTGCGTCCGCTTCTTAAGGAATGGCTTGACGAAAACTTGCCTTATATGATCGAACGCCTTGTGAAAAAGGAAATCGAGCGGATTGTGAGCCGCGCCGAAGACCTCTAGGCGAGCCGAAAATCGATTTAAAGCGGCGCGCCCCAACGGTGCGCCGCTTTTTCTTTTTGTATTTTATAAAACCCGCAGCGGATCAAAAGACCATGTTGGAGAAGACATACAGCCCGGCCGACGTTGAAGGCAGACTCTACGATAAATGGGAAAAATCGGGGGCTTTTGCCGCTGATCCGGCATCGAATGCCAATCCCTATGTCATTATGATGCCGCCGCCCAACGTTACCGGCAGCCTCCATATGGGGCATGCGCTGACGTTTACGTTGCAGGATATTCTGGTGCGTTATAACCGGATGATGGGCAAGGATGCGCTGTGGCAACCGGGCACCGACCACGCCGGTATCGCAACCCAGATGGTTGTTGAACGCCAGCTTGGCGAACAAAATGTTACGCGCCATGACCTTGGCCGTGAAAAGTTCGTCGAAAAGGTCTGGGAATGGAAAGAAGAATCTGGTGGCACCATCACCAATCAGCTCCGCCGTCTTGGCGCATCGCCCGATTGGCCCCGTGAACGTTTCACCATGGATGATGGTCTTTCGGCTGCGGTGCGCAAGGTCTTTGTCACTCTGCATAAACAGGGGCTGATTTACCGCGACAAGCGTCTGGTTAATTGGGACCCGAAACTTCTGACCGCGATTTCCGATCTGGAAGTCGTTCAGAAAGAAGTCAAAGGCCATTACTGGCACTTTAAATACCCGATTGAAGGCAAAGAAGGCCAGTTCATCACGGTTGCGACCACGCGCCCGGAAACCATGCTGGGCGATACCGGCGTTGCCGTTCATCCCGATGATGAACGCTACAAGGATCTGGTCGGTCAGTATTGCATTCTGCCGATTGTGGGCCGTCGCATTAAAATCGTTGCCGATGAATATGCCGATCCGGAAAAAGGATCGGGTGCGGTTAAAATTACCCCGGCACATGATTTCAATGACTTCGAAGTCGGCAAGCGCAATGATCTGGAAAAGATCAACATCATTGATGACCATGCCTGCATCAATGAAAATGCACCCGAGGAATACCGTGGTCTGGACCGTTTCAAGGCGCGTGAACTGATCGTTGCCAAAATGGATGAACTTGGCCTTCTTGAAAAGATCGAAGACACCGTTCACATGGTGCCTTATGGCGACCGTTCAAACGTTGTGATCGAGCCGTATTTGACCGATCAGTGGTTTGTGAATGCCGAGGTTCTTGCCAAACCGGCAACCGAGGCGGTCGAAGATGGCCGGATCAAGTTTGTGCCCAAGAACTGGGAAAACACTTATTTTGAATGGATGCGCAACATTCAGCCATGGTGCATTTCGCGCCAGCTTTGGTGGGGGCATCGCATTCCGGCATGGTTCGGCCCGGACGGTGAAATCTTTGTTGAAGAAACCGAGGAAGAAGTCCGTGCCGCGGCCAAGGCCCATTTCGGCAAGGATGTTGAACTGACTCAGGAAACTGATGTTCTTGATACTTGGTTCTCGTCGGCACTTTGGCCGTTTTCGACTCTTGGTTGGCCGGAACAGACCCCGGAATTGAATAAATACTATCCGGGCGATGTGCTGGTAACCGGCTTTGACATCATCTTTTTCTGGGTGGCCCGCATGATCATGATGGGTATGCATTTCATGGATGGCAAAGTGCCGTTCAAGGAAATCTATATCCATGCGCTGGTACGTGATGAACACGGTCAGAAGATGTCAAAATCCAAGGGAAACGTGATCAACCCGCTGGAAATCATTGACGAATATGGCTGTGACGCCTTGCGTTTGACCCTGACCGCATTGGCCGCACAGGGTCGCGATATCAAACTTGCCGCATCACGCGTCGAAGGGTATCGCAACTTTGCGACCAAGCTTTGGAATGCGGCACGCTTTGCCGAGATGAACGAATGCAAACCGGTGGATGGTTTTGACCCGGCATCGGTCAAATCAACGCTGGCGCGCTGGATCGTGGGTAAAACCGCCGAGGCTGCTAAAACCGTGTCATCTGGGATTGAAAGCTATCGTTTTAACGAGGCCGCAAACGGTGCCTATCAATTCGTCTGGGGCACATTCTGTGATTGGTATCTGGAATTGGCAAAACCGGTTCTGATGGGCGATGACGAAGAAGCCAAAACCGAAATCCGCGCCGTTACCGCATGGGTTCTTGATCAGATATTGCTGATCGTGCATCCGATCATGCCCTATATCACCGAAGAACTTTGGGAAAAGACGGCGGATGCGCGTGAAACGCTTCTGATGTCGCAGGCTTATCCGCAATTCGACGATACCCTGATTGACCGTGCCGCTGAGGCCGAGATCGATCTGGCGATTCGTCTGATCGGTAATATCCGTGGTGTCCGGTCGGAAATGAACGTCCCCCCGTCTGCCGAAGTTCCGATCTTCCTGGTCGATGCAACGGATGCCATGAAAGCCGCTGTCACCGCGCAGGAAGCCCAGGTCAAGCGTCTGTCACGTGTTGCGACGGTTGAATTCAAGGGGCAGGGCGACGTTCAGGCGATTGCCAAGGGCGCTATTCAAACCGTCGTTGACGGTGTGACGGTGTTTGTCTCGGTTGCTGATTTCATTGATGTTGCGGCGGAAAAGTCGCGCCTTGAAAAAGAAATCGACGGCAAGAACAAATACATCAAAGCGCAGGAAGGCAAGCTTTCCAACGAACGCTTTGTCAGTCGTGCCCCGGAACATATCGTGGCGACCGAAAAGGCCAAGCTTGAAGAAGCCCGTGATACCCTTGCCAAATTGCAAGAGGCCTATGACCGCATTGCGGCGATGTAAAATCGATCAAAGATGATCGGGTTTAAGGGCCAATCCATCGGATTGGCCCTTTTGCGTTGTTGCTGTGATAGCTAGCAAATAATGACAAATACAAAATTTGAAATTCATCCTCGCCAGATGGGTAAAATCGCATAAATTGGCGCTTATCCTGTTACCGTTACCTTGTGCTTCGGACAGGATTAGATAACGTCCGATCAACAGGCCTGAAGATGCTGATAGAAGAATGCCCCTATATCGAACCGTTAGACGCCTATGGCGCCTTTGCCGGTTATGCCGACAGTCATATTCTTGATTCCGGGGACCGGGATCGGTTTGCCTATGTCGTGGTGTCACCGCTGCATAAACTAACGGCCAAAAATGGGCAGGTAATCCTTGATGATTTTCCGGTGCCGGGTGATCCGTTTGCTGTTCTTGCCGATTTGATGGCGGGTTATTCGATGGCAATCAACCCGGATTTACCCCCGTTTCAGGGCGGTGTCGTGGGCTATTTTGGCTATGAACTGGCCCATCAAATCGAAGACCTGCCCAAGGCACCGCAGGATTGGCTTGATATGCCGGACATGGCGGTTGGCATCTATGACCTTGTGCTGGCATTTGATCAGCTTGACCGCCGCATGTGGTTGATATCGACCGGCATACCGGAAAAACCCGGTCCGGCCCGTGAAAAACGCGCTGCGGATCGTATGGGTGTCATCCGAAAATATTTGCGTCTTGCGCGCCCGGTTCTTGATATTCCCGATGCACCGCACGCGCCTGAAATTATGCCCTGGCAATCGAATTTTGATCGGGCAACGTACGAAGACGCGGTTCAGGCCGTGGTCGATTATATCCATGCCGGTGATATTTTTCAGGCCAATCTGTCGCAAAGTTTTCGGGCGGAATATCGCGATGATGCCATTCCCAAACGGTTCGATCTGTATCGGCGCCTCAGCCATATCAGCCCGGCACCGTTCGGTGCGTTCCTGAATTTCGGGGATGTTGCAGTTTTGTCGAACTCGCCCGAACGGTTTTTAAAAGTCGTGGATGGCAAGGTTGAAACCAAACCGATCAAGGGAACGCGCCCGCGTGGACGTACCCCGATTGAAGACGCAGAACTGGCACAAGAATTAATGTTATCTGCAAAGGATCATGCAGAAAACATTATGATTGTTGATCTTTTGCGGAATGATTTATCAAAGGTCTGCAAACCGCACACGGTCGAAACACCGCAAATCTGCACGCTTGAAAGCTATGCTAATGTTCATCATCTGGTTTCGACGGTGACCGGTGAATTGCAGGATGGCAAGACGGCGATTGATTTGCTGGCGGCCTGTTTCCCTGGGGGGTCGATTACCGGGGCGCCCAAAATCCGCGCCATGGAAATCATCACCGAACTCGAAGGATCAACACGCGGTGCCTATTGCGGGGCGATTGGTTTTATCGGTTTTAACGGCAGCATGGATACCAATATCGCGATCCGAAGCATTTGCGTAAATGGCGGCCGCATGGCATTCAATGTTGGCGGCGGCATTGTTGCCGATAGTACGCCTGCCGCGGAATATGATGAAACACTGGTCAAGGCAGCCAAGATATTCGAAGCACTGGGGATTAATCCCGATGCGGTATAAGATTGCCATCCTGATAAAACCGCAATAACGGACCGGGTCGAAATGATCCTGCTGATCGACAATTACGATTCCTTTGTTTTCAATCTGGCGCGCTATCTGGTCGAGCTTGGCCAGAAGGTCGAAGTCGTGCGCAATGATCGGATTGACGTCGCCGACATTCGCCGCCTTAGCCCTGATGCCATCGTGTTTTCGCCGGGGCCCTGTGGCCCGGATGATGCGGGCAATAGTGCGACCCTGATTGTCGAATTGGCCGGTGATTATCCGATGCTGGGCGTTTGTTTGGGGCATCAATCAATTGCACAGGTCTTTGGCGGTGTGGTCCGGCGGGCCCGCCGACCGGTGCATGGCATGACGTCGGTTATTGATCATGATGGTACGGGGCTGTTTAACGGCCTGAAATCACCATTAACCGTGACACGCTATCATTCGCTGATTGCTGATCTGCCTGAAAATGGCACTCTTATCCAAACCGCAACCGGGCCCGAAGGCGAAGTAATGGCATTTGCCCATCGTGATCTGCCGATTTTTGGCGTTCAGTTCCATCCTGAAGCCGTCCTGACCGAACAGGGCCATGATTTGCTGTCGAACTTTCTGGCGATTGCCGGGGCTTCGGTGGTGCGAAAGGTCGCGTCTTGATGAAAATCTGGCTGAACGGTGTGATCAAAAATCAGGATGACGCCTGTATCGCGACCACCGATCGCGGATTTTTGCTGGGTGATGGCCTTTTTGAAACCATGCGCGCCCACAAGGGCAGGGTTGCGTGGCTTTCACGGCACCTTGATCGATTAAAAGGCCATGCGGACGCAATTGGGTTTGATCACAGCTTGTTGCCGACACCAGAACAGGTCAGGCAGGCAATTGAAACTCTTTGTGCCGAAATTGATGGCGATGATGCGGTTATCCGCCTGACCGTGACGCGTGGCAGCGCCCCACGTGGAATACTGCCCCCGGATACCTGTCATCCTACGATCCTGATAACCGCCGCCCCCTTTGCGCGACCAATAACGGACAATGGATTGATCCTTGCGACGTCAAAGGTGATTCGGCGCAATCCATGGTCGGTTGCCGGGCGGGTTAAAAGTTTGAATTACCTTGATAATATTGCCGCGCGTCGCGAGGTGGCCAGTTATGGCGCGGACGAGGCATTGATCCTGTCTGTGGATGGGACCGTTGCCGAAACCACCATTGCCAATCTGTTTGCGGTTCGCAATGGGGCCGTTTATACGCCGCCCGTCGAATGTGGCATTCTGCCCGGGCTGGCGCGCCAATGCGTGATTGATTGGTGTCACCAAAACGATATCGTGATGCATGTGGCATCGATTGATCCGGCGGATTTGACATCAATGGATGCAATGTTTGTCTGTAACGCCTTGCAAGGATTGCGTTTGGTACAATCTATTGATGGATATAGTTTTAAGCCCGGATTGGAGACGACCAAAATTCTTCGCCGTTTGGATGGTGTGCTTGATAGGGAACTATCCCTTGGTATAGATATTTAACTAAAATTAACCAAAATCGTCCATCTTTGTCCCCCACGCCTTTGGACGGGACTATATATGACTGTGTCTTCATCAAAATCGGAATTGAGCATCGCCAAATTCGTTGAAAACCTTCGCAAACTTGGTGCGAATGGTAAACGTCCGGCTGTTGCCATTTTGAACATTCCGGTTTCTTTGCGGCTTGACCCGCAGGACTATCAGGATATTTCCCGCGACGCGTTCCATCATTTGCCGGAAAAAACGCAAGTTTATCGTCTTGATAACGGCATGATGACATTCATTCGTGCGGCCAAATCGTTTCCAGAAGTTGATACTTTTCTTGCCAACGTGCTTGAAACCCTAAACGAGGTTCTTGACCGTCAGGGGCTTGGTGATCTTCCGGTCAAGCTGTGGCACGAATTCCGCTGGCCCGATGATCGCAAGGCGATGTACGACCTTCTTGGTCTTCCCGAAGAAAACCACTTTGCGACCGAAATGCTTGAACGTTTTGACATGTCGGAAATGCTGCGCGGGGCGATCACCGAAGAAGCCGTGTTCGATTCCTGTCGCCGTCAGGCTATTCTTGAATTTTATGATAGCCGCCGCGAAGTTCTGGGCCACGAACTGTATTGTTCGCTTGATTATCTGCGACAGCATCATCTGGCCAGTTTCCTTCTGGAAGGCCCGGGCGAGGTCGAAATCCTGTCGGGCGTGCTTGACGAAAAACTGATGGATGTGACCAAAAGTCTGGCGCCGCAAATGCTGCCCGATACGCTGCATCTTAACATGATGGTGCAAACGATTTTCAGCGATCATTTCACCGAATTCCTTAGCTCGGAAGACAGTCGGTTTGCGGAAAATCTGGCAATCGAATTTTCGCTTGAAAACGCGATTGCCGATTGGTGGGAATTCGAAGACGCATGTAAATTGTTGCGATCTGCAGGGGTTCGGGTCGGATTGGATCGGATCACGCTGCCATCGCTTGAATTTTTGTCGCCGCGCAAGATGAATGTCGATTTTATCAAGGTCATCTGGGATCAAAACATTCTCGGCTCCAAACGCGCCGATGCGACGGATCGATTGCGTGAATTTGCCGCACTTTTTGACAGTCGCAATCTGATCCTGACCCGTTGTGACAGCCGCACCGCCCTTCGCATGGGGCGCAGCCTTGGCGTCGATGCCTTTCAGGGCAGCTATATCGATGCATTGCTGGGCAAATACCTGCACAATGACTGCAAATCGCGTAATACCACCACGGATCGTAAATGTGCAGTGTGCCAGTGGGCGCCCCGTGAATTGCGCAAGAATGGCTGTGATTTCCATTTTCGCGCCGGAAAAATCCTCGCCGAAATTTGATTGTTGTGCTGTTTCAACACAGTGTTTCCATGGATGTGACGTCATGGGGTTTGACAATAATCTGCGCTTTTTCTAAAGTGCGGATGCCGGGTCATGGTGATCTGGCATGTCGTTGAAACACGGCGCTTATTCTCAGGGCAGGGTGAAATTCCTGACCGGCGGTAATCCTGAACTTCAGGAAAGCCCGCGAGCGCCTGCCAAAGCGATTTGGCAGGGTCAGCAGATCCGGTGTAACTCCGGAGCCGACGGTAACAGTCCGGATGAGAGAGGATAAAGCGTGACAGGCAACAGTGTAATCTGTTGTCGTCATCTAATGACCGACGCATGGTTTTGCTGTGTGATCGGGCCTTTCTTTTGATGCCTTGATTCGTAAGCTCCTTAAACGGAGAACCGTTATGAATCAGAGTGTTCATCAGGAACCGGAACTTTTGATCTTTGGCGATCCGATTGCGCGTATGGAACGTGCATTATCGGATTTACGTCAGGGCAAAGGGGTTCTGGTTGTCGATGATGAAGATCGCGAAAACGAAGGCGATCTGATTTTTTCCGCAGAAAATTTAACCAATGAACAGATGGCAATGTTGATCCGCGATTGCAGCGGTATCGTTTGCCTGTGCCTGACCGATGAAAATGCAACGGCCCTTGGTCTGCCGCCGATGGTTGCCGACAATACGTCAAGCATGGGTACCGGTTTTACCGTTACCATCGAAGCCAAGGTGGGGGTTACCACCGGCGTTTCGGCGGCTGATCGTGTTACCACGGTTAAAACAGCCATTGCCGATGGCGCCAAACCCGATGATCTGGCGCGTCCGGGGCATGTTTTTCCGCTGCGCGCGCGGGCAGGCGGGGTTCTCGAACGGCGCGGCCATACCGAAGGCACGGTTGATCTGATGCGTCTGGCAGGTTTTAAACCGGCCGGGGTGCTATGCGAAGTCACCAATCCCGATGGCACCATGGCCCGTTTGCCTGAACTGATCACCTATGCCCAACAGCATGACATGGTCGTGATCAGCATCGAAGACATCGTTGCCTATCGCGGTGTGATGCAACAGGCCGCTGAATAGCGCATCCCTAACGGAGAGACACGAACAGGTCCGTTCTGGCCTGTTCGTGTAATCTAGGGCCGTTGCCGCGAACCTCACATTCATTGTTCGTTTTGGCGATGCTCTGGCCCGCAGTTGCCATCGCAGCAGCTATGGGAGGCCACCACATTTTGTTGATTGCCGCAACATGCGTGCATTTTAGCGGTATTGGCCGGGGAACTCTCTGCGCACCACACAACAAGATACTGAAAAAGGGTAGCAGAATTTTTCTGCTGCCCTTTGCATTTGAAATCCGGGAGGAGGGGGCAGCCTGTCAGGACCGCACTGCGGATCAATCGTCGATCATGCACCAGACCGGGGTGTGATCGGATGCCTTTTCCTTGGCGCGGGGATCACGGTCGATATCGGATGCGCTTAGCCGGTCGGCGGCGGCAGGTGTCAGATACAAATGATCGATGCGAAGCCCGTTATCTTTGTTCCAGGCACCCGCACGATAATCCCACCAGCTGTATTGATGGCCTTGCGGATTAAAGGTGCGAAAGGCGTCGGTGTATCCCATATTGACCATGGTACGCAGTTTCTTGCGCTCGATGGTCGAACACAGCACTGTTTCGTGCAGTTTGATCGGGTCATAGACATCGGAATCATCAGGCGTGATGTTGTAATCGCCGCCCATAACCGCAGCCTCGCCGCTGGCGTGGATTTTTTCAAACCGTTTGATCAGGCGATCGAGGAAGTTCAGCTTATAGGCGAATTTCTCGGATCCGACTTCTGTTCCCATCGGGACATAGATTGACGCTACCCGAATCGGATTATTTCCCGCTATAGTCGCTTCGATATAGCGGGCCTGTTCGTCGTCATCATTGCCCGGCAAACCACGTTCAACATCTTCGATGGGGAATTTCGACAGGATCGCCACACCATTATAGGTTTTCTGACCGTGAATCGCGATGTTATAGCCAAGATCCTCGATTTCCATGGCCGGGAAAGCATCATCGACGGTTTTGGTTTCCTGAAGCAGGACAACATCGGGTTTTGCCTCGCCAAGCCATTCAAGGATATTGGGCAGGCGGGCCTTGATCGAGTTGACGTTCCAGGTGGCGATTTTCATGCGGGCCTCGATGTTGCGGATAAATTCAGCGTTATATGCACAGACATAACGATATTATGTCTAAACAAAACGGGGCTCGTAAAACACGAACCCCGTTTTATAAATTGTTTTTCCGATGCGAATCAAACCGAGAAACTGGATCCGCAGCCGCACGACGACGTTGCGTTTGGATTATTTACACGAAAGGCCGCACCGACCAGTTCGCGGACAAAATCGATTTCCGCACCGCCGAGAAGATCGAGCGATACATCGTCGATCACCATCTTTGCGCCGTGATTTTCGAAAATGTTGTCTTCATCGGTTTTGTCGGAATCAAGCGAGAATTCATATTGAAAACCGCTGCATCCGCCGCCCGAGACCTGAAGACGCAACATCAGGTCGGACGTGCCATTGCTGGCGATCAGTTCCTGAATACGTTTTGCGGCACTTTCAGTCATCTGGACTTGCCGGGAAGTTTCCGTCATTCGACACTCCTTGATGCACTATCCACAGATTTTCGATCCATGGGCAACCCAACGGGTATATTGACGATCATGGTGCCCAGTCTAGCACAGCCTGATCGCGTTCTTTAATGCTCTATTTAGCGTGCATGGCAGAAATGTCAAAACCTGTGAGCAGGCTAACCAAGCGGTCGCTTGCGTTTTGGTCCGAAATGTCCCAAAACAGCCTCATCAAAATGGTCATGATTGACCATGAACGAAATTTGCAAAGACCAAAGTGATGAATGTTTTCAGCCTGTTGAAAAGCGACATCGAGAATCAGATTCTCGTCCTTGAAAAAGAAGGTGTTTTGCCTTCTGGCAGCGATACCGCGCGTATCACGGTCGAACCGCCGCGCGATGCCGCGCACGGGGATGCTGCGACCAACGCTGCGATGCTACTTTCCAAGGTGGCGGGGATGAAGCCGCGCGACCTGGCTGAGAAACTGGCTGAAAAGCTGGGTATGCTTGACCATGTCGAAAAAGTCGAAATTGCTGGCCCGGGGTTCATTAACCTACGTATGGCCGATGATTTCTGGCTGTCGCAGATCACCAAAGTTTTGGAAACTGGCACGGCCTATGGCAATAGCCAGCTTGGTGGCAATACCCGGATGAATATTGAATATGTATCGGCCAATCCGACCGGCCCGATGCATGTCGGCCATTGCCGCGGTGCTGTTGTCGGTGACGTTCTGGCCAATCTTTTGGCCAAGGCCGGCTACGATGTGACCAAGGAATATTACGTCAACGATGCCGGTGCGCAGGTTGATGTGCTGGCGCGGTCGCTGCATCTGCGCTATCGCGAGGCCCTTGGCGAAACCATTGGTGAAATCCCGGCGGGTCTGTATCCGGGCGATTATCTGGTCGAGCCGGGCAAGAAACTGGCGACCCGTGATGGCGATAAATGGGTTGCCGCCCCCGAACAAGACTGGCTTGAGGAATTCCGTGGTTTTGCCATCGTCGAGATGATGGCCCTGATCAAGGAAGACTTGCGTCTTTTGGGGGTTGCCCATGATGTGTTTACATCCGAAGCCGGTCTTGTCGCTGCAGGCAAGGTGCAACAAGCATTTGATCACCTTGAAAAGAAGGGCGACATTTATGTCGGCGTTCTGGAACCGCCAAAGGGCAAAACCCCCGATGATTGGGAACCGCGCCCGCAGACCTTGTTCCGGGCAACCGAATTTGGCGATGATGTTGACCGCCCGCTGAAAAAATCGGATGGCAGCTGGACCTATTTCGCGTCCGATATTGCCTATCACTTTGATAAATATGAACGTGGCTTTAACCACATGATCGACATTTTCGGTGCCGATCATGGCGGTTATGTCAAACGTATGAAGGCCGCGACCAAGGCAATCACGGGCGGCGAGGGCGATCTTGACGTCAAGCTGTGCCAGTTGGTTAGCCTGTTTGATAACGGCGCGCCGGTCAAAATGTCGAAACGTGCCGGGACGTTTGTCACCCTGCGCGATGTGGTCGAACGTGTCGGCAAGGATGTTGTTCGTTTTATCATGTTGACGCGCAAGAACGATGCGACGCTTGAGTTCGATTTTGCCAAGGTCACCGAGCAATCCAAGGATAACCCGGTATTTTATGTGCAATACGCCAATGCGCGGGTGAATTCAGTATTCCGCCAAGCGCGCGAGGCTTTCCCGGGGCAGGATTTGTCGGATGAGGTTCTTATCGGTGCCGATCTTTCGATGCTGGCATCAGAAGACGAAAAACAACTGGTGCGGCGCATGGCCGAATGGCCGCGTATCATCGAACAGGCCGCCGTTGCGCATGAGCCCCATCGCATCGCCTTTTTCCTGACAGAAATAGCGGCAGAATTCCATGCCTTGTGGAACAAGGGACGTGACAATACTGCACTTCGCTTTATCGTTGCTGACGATTTGCCGGTAACACTGGCACGTCTTGCAATGATCCGGGCCGTGGCACTGGTCGTCGCGTCGGGCCTTGAAGTGGTAGGGGTCACCCCGGTCGAGGAGATGTAATCACGATGAACGAGGATCAGGGTTTCGACCTTCATGCCGAGCAACGCTATCGGGGGGCTGGAAAAAAAGCCCCGGGTGGTGGCTGGCTGAAGGGGGCGGCAACCGTGATCCTTGGTCTTGTGGTTGTGGGGGGCGGTCTTGGTGCCGGTGGTTACTGGTTTTACAATCAGGGACAACCGGCCCAGCAAGAAGGAAAATTGCCGATCCTTTTGCCAGACCCGACACCCGTCAAATTGCGTCCGGATGATCCCGGTGGCATGGAAGTGCCCCATCGCGATACCACGATCTATGAACAGCTTGACGATAGCCAGCCCGAAGATCCGGTGGTTCTTCAGGAATTGCCAGATATGCCCAAGGCCCCGGAAGTGATGCCGTCGTCTGATGACGGTGGCGAAACGGATGTGGCTGATGGGGCGTCCAATGCCGAAACCAGTGTCGGGCAGGTTGTAACTGAAACTGCATCAGCATCATCGGCATCAAAATCGGAACCTGCTGCTGAATCCGCACCTGAAACAGCGACCAGCCAGACCACAGCATCCATCAAGGCCCCGGAAATTGCGGCACCAAGCTATGCCGAAAAGGCCATTGCGGCTGCCAAGGAAAAGCAACAGGCCGCAGTCGTCGCCGCACCGGCAACACCAGTTGCAGCCAAGGCCAATGTCGCCACAGGCAAGGTATCGGAACAGGATTTCCGTATTCAATTGGCATCTGTGCGTGATGCGTCGGGGGCAGAATCTGAATGGAAAAGATTATCATCGAAAAACAAGGACTTGCTTGGTAACCTTCAGATGTTTGTACAGCGTACTGACCTTGGTGACAAAGGCGTGTTTTACCGGTTACAGGCCGGTCCGCTTGCCAATGCCGGGGCTGCCGAGACGCTGTGTGGCAATTTGAAACAACGCAATGTGGGGTGCCTGATTGTCCGGCCTTGAAGTTAGAAAACCGCGTGCCTGTGTTTTGGGCGTTGAAGGCACTGAACTGAGCAATTGGGAAAAGGGTTTCTTTCGCGAGGCCGAACCCTTTGGCTTTATCCTGTTTGCCCGCAATGTGACGGACCGTAAACAGATCAAGGCATTGACCGATCAACTGCGGGATGTCGTTGGTAATATCAACGTGCCGATATTTGTTGATCAGGAAGGCGGGCGCGTGATGCGTCTTAAGCCGCCGCATTGGCGCAAAATTCCGGCTGCGGGTATTTTTGGCAAGTTGTTTCAAACCGCGCCCGAAAATGCGCGTGAGGCGGCCTATGTCAATGCCCGTCTGATGGCCGCCGATTTGCGCGAAGCCGGTTTTAACATCACCTGCGCCCCGGTTCTGGATATCCGTTTTCCGGGGATGAGCGACGTTGTTGGTGACCGATCCTATGGGGCAACTGTCGAACAGATTGTGCCCTTGGCCAGTGCGGTTGCCGCCGGGTTGATGGATGGTGGCATTGCCCCGGTGATCAAGCATATTCCGGGGCATGGTCGGGCATCGGTTGATAGCCACAAGGATTTGCCGGTTGTTACGGCATCGCGTGAAGATCTTAACCGTCTGGATTTTGAACCCTTTCGCCAGATGAAGGATGTTGTCGCGGCGATGTCGGCCCATCTTTTATTCACCGCGATTGATGACCAGCGTCCGGGAACTGTATCGGCCAAGGTGATTTCGGAAATCATACGTGGTGATATCGGGTTTGAAAACCTGTTGATCAGTGATGATTTGTCGATGGAGGCCCTGGGCGGGTCAATTGCCAGCCGGACCCATGAATGTCTTGCGGCGGGGTGTGATATTGCCCTTCATTGCAATGGCAAGCGCCTGGAAATGGAAGAGGTCGTTTCGATGGCGCCGAAACTTTCGGGCGTTTCATTGACTCGGGCACAATTATTGACCAATCAGATTGCCGGTTTCGGACCTGCCAAACCATCCTTCACGCAGCTTGCCGACTGGCAGGCGCGGTTGAATGAGTTGCTGGCACCGGTCTGGCAGGCAGAGGAATAAATCGCGTGAATGCCATTTTCGAAACGATCATTTCGGCATCGACCTGGGTCTTGCCCGTGTTGCTGGCGGTTACCTTGCACGAAGCCGCACATGGGTTTGCTGCCAAATTGTTTGGTGATGATACTGCGCAGCGGGCAGGGCGGCTTAGCCTGAACCCGATCCGCCATATCGACCCGGTAGGCACGATTTTAATTCCCGGCCTGTTGTTGTTGACCGGCGCACCGTTCCTGTTTGGCTATGCCAAGCCGGTACCCGTGGCGTTTCATCGCCTTCATCCACAGCGTCTGGGCGTGATCGGTGTGGCGATTGCAGGCCCGGCAACCAATGTGTTGCTGGCGATAGCATCGATTTTGTTGCTGGTGTGGTTGCCGTCATTTTCGCCGGTGGTTGATAACTGGGTGGCGACCACATTGCGTCAGTCGCTTTGGCTTAATTGCATTCTGGCGGTGTTTAACATGTTGCCGATCCCGCCACTGGATGGCGGGCGGGTTTTGACCGCGATTTCGCCATTGCCAATTGCGCGGGTCTTGGCGCGTATGGAAAAAACCGGCATGATCCTTTTGATCGCGTTGATTTTCCTGTTGCCTTATGTCACCAGCCATCTTGGAATTAATTTACCGATTTTCCATTGGCTGGTCATTGAACCGGCCACGGCGCTTGTGAATTTTCTGGCCGATATATTTGCCTGATAGCCCCCTTGCTGTCCCGGGGGCGGACGGCAAGGGATGCAGTTCGGGGCGGTTCAGGGGGATTGATGGCCAAACAGTTTGAATTCGACATTCCAGATGATGATTTTGACAAGGCGCCGGTCGATGACGGGCCAAGCCTTGCCGAACGTCTTATTCTGGATTTGGACGGATTTGAGGGGCCGCTTGATCTTTTGCTGGAACTTGCCCGCGATCAAAAGGTCGATATCATCCGAATATCGATCCTTGATCTGGCGGAGCAATATCTGAATTTCATTAATACCGCCCAAGGGTTGCGTCTGGAACTGGCGGCTGATTATTTGGTGATGGCGGCTTGGCTGGCCTATTTGAAGTCGCGTCTGTTATTGCCTAAACAGGATTCCGACGAAGAAGAACTCAGCGCCGAGGAAATGGCCGAATTGCTTGCCTTTCAGCTAAAACGGCTGGGCGCGATGAAGGCGGCGGGTGAAAAGTTGCTGGGGCGGCCCAATCTGGGGCGGGATTTCTTTGGGCGCGGCGATCCGGAAGAAATCCGGGTAACAACAGCATCGGTTTATGACGCATCGCTTTATGATCTGTTGAAGGCCTATGCGCAGATCATGCTGACATCCGAGTCCAAGACGCTGGAGATCGAGGCCTTTGATCTTTATGCCATGGATGATGCGATCCGGCGGTTGCGTGATCTTTTTGGTCGGCGTTTGGTGCCAACCTGGACCCGACTTTTGGAATTTATGCCGCATGGCCTTGGATCGCCGCTTAAGGCGCGATCGGCATTGGCGGCACATTTTGTCGCAAGTCTTGAGATGTGCCGGGACGGTGAATTGGAAATTTTGCAGGAACAGGTGTTTGGGCCGATCATGCTGAGATCACCGCAAAAGAAACGAGACCCCGAAGAACCGGGTATTACATCCGGGGATTATAGTGACATGGCTGAATTCGGGGCAGAGGTGAATGAAGATGGCAACTGAAACAGAGACTGACCCGCAATTTGAAATCGATGGCATTGAACATGGCCCGCAAATTGATTTTCAACATTTGCGCATCATTGAGGCCGTGTTGTTTGCATCTGCTGAACCGGTCAGTGAAAGGGTCCTTGCCGCGCGTTTGCCCGAGGGGGCAGATATTTCGGTGTTGCTTGAAGAATTGCAGTCACGTTATTCGGATCGCGGCGTAAATTTGAACCGTGTTGGCGAGAAATGGGCGTTTCGCACGGCAGCCGACCTTGCCGGTGATCTTCATATCGAAGTCGAAAAAGCCAAAAAGATGACACGGGCGACGCTAGAAACGCTTGCGATTATTGCCTATCACGAGCCGGTTACGCGTTCCGAGGTCGAGGAAATTCGCGGCGTGGCGCTTTCCAAAGGGACGCTTGATATTCTGCTTGAAGCCAAGTGGATTCGGCCCAGAGGCCGCAAACGTGTTCCGGGGCGGCCGGTTTTATGGGCGACGACCGATGATTTTCTGGATCATTTCGGGTTGGAACATCGTGATGATTTACCTGGGCTGGCTGATTTGAAGGCCGCAGGGTTGTTGGATAGCCGCCCGGGGATGGGGCGCTATGGTGCAAGTTCTGATGAAGAAGCATTGCCCGATCTGGTGGATGATGGCGAGGTTACGGATTCTGTCGTCGAGGAAGCCCTGACGACGCGGAATCTGGGTGATATTGCCGATCTGGCAGACCTTGACGAGACGATCTATAGCGATAATCTCAATCTTGTGGATAAAGACGGCAACGAAGCGTCGTAAATCGCCTGCAATTTGTGAATATTTGATCCATCTTCTTGCAAGCGGTGTCGGTCGGGCTTAAATCTGGGAAAGATTTTGCAAATCAATTGCACGGATTTTCCGCAAAACCAATAAAGAGAGATTTGATGTCAGACGGCCTGAAAATGTCAAATGTCAGCCATGAATTTGGTAGCAACAAGGTTCTGAACGATGTCAGTTTTGACGTTGCACCGGGGGAACTGGTTTGTTTGTTGGGGCCGTCGGGATGTGGCAAGACAACCGCATTGCGCCTTGCCGCCGGGCTTGAAAAACTGCAACAGGGCAGTGTTTCGATTAATGATCAAATTGTTGCCCGTCCGGGGGAATATCTTGAACCCGAAAAGCGCGGCGTTGGCATGGTGTTTCAGGATTACGCCCTGTTTCCGCATCTGAACGTTGCAAAAAACATCGGGTTTGGCTTGCAATCGCTTAGTGACGGCGATCGCAAGGCCGCGGTTGAGCGCGCGCTTGAGCAAGTTGGCATGTCCGATTTTTACAATGCTTATCCCCATGAATTATCCGGCGGGCAGCAACAGCGTATTGCGTTGGCGCGTGCATTGGCACCGACGCCGCGTGTGATGCTTTTGGATGAACCGTTTTCCGGGCTTGATGTCGCACGCCGGGCCGAATTGCGCGACAGCACATTGCATATTTTGAAAAATGCCGGGATTGCCACCATCATGGTGACCCATGATCCGGAAGAAGCCATGTATATGGCCGACCGGATCATCGTGATGAATGACGGGAAAGTAATGCAGGATGGCACGCCCGAAGACCTTTATTTCAGCCCGAAAAACCGGTTTGTTGCATCGTTCTTTGGTGAAGTGAACCGTTTTGCAGCTATCGTGCGCGATGGCGTGATTGCGACGCCGATTGGCAATGTGGCCAATGACGTGCTGGCAAATGGCACCGATGTTGAAGTTCTGGTACGTCCTGAGGGGCTTCAGGTTGGCGAAGCGGTTAACGGGCATGACATTCTGGCGCGGGTCGATGCGGTGCGATCCCTGGGTGAGATCAGTCTTATGCATTTGTCGTTGCATGCCGGCGGGCATGTCCATGCCCGGGTTCCCCGTAGACTTTCGTCGGTAAATCAAAGTTCTGTTGCTATTACGCTTGATCCCGACATGACCTTTGTGTTTCCTATGACTTAGGTCTGTTTCGTGATTGAAACGGGCCAAATGAGGCCGGGGTCGGAACGCGACGACTTAATCGGCCCGGACCTTGGATGCAAACATATAGATTCCTCGTAATGCACGGTATATTCACAATCGTTGCATTGCACAGTGAGGGGCTTTCTGCCATTATCCGGACAACATAGCCGGAAGGCAGAATGGATCTTTGGAGAGAGAAGTTATGGGTATTGGCGTTTGGCAAATCGTTCTGATTCTGGCCATTGTTCTGATCATCTTTGGCGCTGGCAAATTGCCAAAAGTCATGGGTGACATGGGCAAAGGGATCAAGAGCTTTAAAGCGGGCATCAACGAAAAAGACGAAGATAACGCTGAAACGGCCAAAACCATCGAAAACACCACGTCTGCATCGGTTTCCGCCGAGAGCAAAGACAAGGATTCCGTGAAATCCTGATCGTCTGTCGGGTTTCCTTCAGATAGGCGTGTTTCATGTTTGATATCGGCTGGACCGAAATGGCACTTGTGGCCGTCGTCGCATTGTTCGTCGTCGGCCCCAAGGATTTGCCCCATGTGCTGTACAAGCTTGCGGGGTACTGGAAAAAAGTGCGCGGAATGGCGCGCGAATTCCAGGGGGGCGTCGACAATTTGATCAGAGAGGCCGAGCTTGACGATTTGCGCAAGCAGGTCACCGATGCACGTGCAAGCACATCTGATTTCATCGAGAATAAGATTGGCGACCCCAAAGCAACGTCAAAGCCTGCTGCAACCAAATCGGTTGAAGCCAAGGCAACTGACGCCAAGGTTAAAACGAAATCCGATGTGAAATCGGAACCGAGCCCCCCCGCATCAAAGGCCGCGACCTCAAAAAAAGCGGCCCCAAAAGCCCCGGCATCAAAACCGGATGCGAAGGCGACTGCTGCGGCGGGTAAAAAGACTGATCATCCGGAGAGCCAGGCGTGACCATGCAAGCGCATGACAAGCAGATGCCCATTATGGAGCATCTGATCGAACTTCGGAATCGTCTTACTTGGTCGGTTCTGGCGCTGTTTATAACCTTTGGCATTTGTTATTTCTTTGTCGAAGATATTTACGGCTTTCTCGTGCAACCGCTGGCCGACATCATGGGCCCGGATCGCCGCATGATCTATACCGCGCTGACCGAGGTGTTCTTTACCTATGTAAAGGTCTCGTTCTTTGCGGCGTGTTTTGTTTCGGCTCCGGTTTTTCTGGCCCAGTTATGGGCCTTTGTCGCCCCGGGGCTTTATAAAAACGAACGGTCGGCGTTTTATCCGTTTCTTTTTGCGACCCCGGTTCTGTTTCTGGCCGGCGGGGCGCTGGTTTACTATCTGATCATGCCGCTGGCCTGGAAGTTCTTCCTGAGCTTTGAAAGTGCAGGCGGTGCATCGGGGCTTGCCATTCAGCTTGAAGCCAAGGTTGGTGAATATCTTTCGCTGGTGATGAAGCTGATCTTTGCTTTTGGTCTGTGTTTCCAGTTACCGGTGTTGTTGACGTTGATGGCGCGTGCCGGGATCGTGACAGCAGACTCGCTTGCAAAGCGTCGTAAATATGCGGTTGTGATTGCCTTTGTCTTTGCTGCTGTTCTGACGCCGCCAGATTTGATTTCGCAGGTTGGCCTGGCCATTCCGATTGTCATTCTTTACGAAATTTCGATCCTGATGGCGCGGATGTCGGAACGCAAACGCGCAAAGCGTGAAGCCGAAGAAGACGACGATACGGACGACGATGACAACAGCGATAGCGCTGATACCGACGGTGATGATGGCAATGTTGACGGTGTTGATGCCCAAGGATCGGCGGCTGCGGCGGCGGATTACGGGGACGGTGACACTGACAAAAGCGGGCCAAAGGCACTTTCCGGATCTGCTCCGATGTTGGACAAACCGTCATCACCCAAAGGTGACGATGACGAGGATGATTTCAACAGCGCGCGCTGATTGATTTATCCGGTTGTCAAAAGACCGATCCGATGGGGTGGACCAAGCGTCCACCCCATCGTATAAAAGCCACAAATAATCGCCCAAATAGCTGAAGAACAAGGTGCCGTTTCATGCACGATATTAAATGGATTCGTGACAACCCCGACGCCTTTGACGCAGGAATGACTGCGCGCAAGGTTGATATTACGGCACAGCGCCTGATCGATATCGATGCAGATCGTCGTCGTCTGATGACGGACCATCAGGAGATGCTTGCGCGCCGCAAATCCATTTCCGGTGAAATTGGTAAATTGCGCCAAAGCGGCGGCAATTCCGACGACCTGATGGCCGAAATGGGATCGCTTAAGGATCGCATCAAGGAAGCAGAAGATGGGCAGGCTGGCCTGAACGAGCAACTTGATCTGTTGCTGTCGTCCTTGCCCAATGTCATCGACGCTGAAGTGCCGATAGGCGAAAGCGAAGATGATAATGTCGAAGTGCGCAAATGGGGTACGCCCGGCAGCTTTGATTTCGAACCCGTTGAGCATTTCGCAATCGGCGAAAAGCTTGGCATGATGGATTTCGAAACAGCAACCAAGCTGTCGGGTTCACGGTTTGTTATTCTGCGAGGCGGTTTGGCCAAGCTTGAACGTGCGTTGGGCCAATTCATGCTGGACCTGCATACGAACGAGCATGGTTACGAAGAAACCATTACGCCGATGCTGGTGCGTGATGAGGCGATGTTTGGTACCGGTCAGCTTCCGAAATTTGCCGAGGATTCGTTTAGAACCACCAATGACATGTGGTTGATCCCGACATCGGAAGTCACCCTGACCAATCAGGTTGCCGGTGAAATCATTGACGAGGCCAAATTGCCGCTGCGCTATACCGCACTGACCCAATGCTTCCGTTCGGAAGCCGGTTCGGCCGGTCGTGATACGCGTGGCATGATCCGCCAACACCAGTTTTCCAAGGTCGAAATGGTATCGGTGGTCGCTGCCGAGAAATCGAACGAGGAACTTGATCGCAAAACCCGCTGTGCTGAAACGGTTCTGGAACGTCTTGAATTGCCGTATCGCACGGTTGTTCTGTGTTCTGGCGATATCGGTTTTGCCGCACGCAAGACCTTTGACATCGAAGTCTGGCTTCCGGGGCAGGGCAAATATCGCGAAATTTCATCGTGTTCGAATACCGGTGATTTTCAGGCACGTCGCATGAATGCGCGCTATCGCACGCCGGGTGACAAGAAAACCAGTTTTGTCCATACCTTGAACGGTTCGGGTCTTGCTGTTGGGCGATGCCTTATTGCGGTGATGGAAAACTATCAGCAAGCGGATGGTTCCATTCGCGTTCCTGACGTGCTTAAGCCCTATATGGGCGGCGTCGAGGTGATTTCACCGCGCGGATAGGGATTGCGGAAATGGTCGATCTGAAAAATGCCCGCATCCTGATCAGCAATGATGACGGCATCGATGCGCCGGGGATCAAAATTCTGGAACGGCTCGCCCGGACACTTTCGGACGATGTCTGGGTTGTGGCGCCGACAATGGAACAAAGCGGGGCGGGGCATTCGTTAACGCTTCGCCATCCATTGCGGATACGTCAACGTGATGAGCGGCATTTTTCAGTCGATGGCACCCCGACTGATTGTGTGTTGTTAGCCCTTCAACAGATCATGCGCGACAGCCCGCCCGATATTGTTCTTTCGGGGATCAATCGCGGCGGCAATCTGGGCGAAGACGTGACCTATTCCGGCACAGTGGCGGCCGCGATGGAAGCGACCCTTTTGCATGTTCCGGCAATTGCATTTTCACAGTTTTTTTCAGGCAATCTGATAGATTGGTCGATAGCCGAAAAGCACCTTTTGCCGGTGGCGGAAACCCTGATCCAGACGTCATGGCCCGAAGGGGTTCTGATCAACGTCAATTTCCCGGAAAAGGAACGCGCTGGCGGGGCACGGATTGAAGTTTCCCGTCAGGGGCAACGCAAGATCGGTGATCATATCGCGGAACGTCTTGATCCGCGCGGCGAACCCTATTACTGGATCGGGGCGATTACATCGGAATTGCCCAAGGATGAAAATGCGGATTTGCGGGTGATTGAGCGGGGCGATATTTCGGTAACTCCGATCAGCCTTGATTTCACCCATTACGAAACGCATGCAAAACTGACGAAGGCATTTCCGTGACCGAGCCTGTCATTGCCAGAATAGACGAAATTGAAAATCTGCTTGCAATCCTGCGCAGTGACGGGATCCATGATGAAAGCGTATTGCGTGCGCTTGCCGATATTCCACGTGAAATTTTTGTTGCCGAACCGTTTGTCAGCCGCGCCTGGGAAAATGTCGCTCTGCCTATCAGTAAGGGCCAAACGATTTCCCAACCCTATATTGTGGCCTTGATGACCCAGGCGCTTGAACTTAACGACCGCATGAAGGTGCTTGAGGTTGGGACGGGATCAGGTTATCAGGCGGCCATTCTGGCCAAGCTGGCACGTCGGGTTTACACCCTTGAACGTCACAAGCCGCTTTTGCGCGAGGCCGAAGAAAAGTTTCGTGAACTGGGCTTGCATACGATTTCGACATTGCATGGCGATGGTGGCTTGGGCTGGAAAGCGCAGGCACCGTTTGATCGCATTATCGTAACCGCTGCTGCACAGGATGTGCCGCCGGTTCTGGTTGATCAGCTTGCGATTGGCGGGGTTATGGTCGTTCCGGTTGGCGAGGTTTCCCATACGCAATTGCTGTTGCGCGTGTTGCGGACACCGACCGGGATTGATGTCACCGAATTGATGCCGGTACGTTTTGTGCCGATGCTGCCCGGCACCGAAGAGTTCTAGCGCCAGCGCGGATGCCGTAATTCCCCGTGTTTATGCAGAAAATCATTCTGTTAGGCGTGTCTGCTTACGGATTGTTAACGGCTGATCGCTGACAATCTGTTTCATGATGGAAAATAGTGTCAGACAGTCAGTTCGGAAACTTCGGACGCTGCTGCTTGTCTGTGGGACAACAGCGGCCCTTGGTGGCTGTTTGCTTAATTCCGTTCCGGTGCCGGTGGTTTATGGGGATGGCGCAAGCTATAGCCCGTATAGCATGCCAAAGCTTAAGAATGGCGAACGCGTCATTACAGTCGAGCCCGGCGACACTGTTTCCGAACTGGTCAGTCGTTATCGGACCGATTTCGGGCGCTTTACCGCACGGAACAAGCTTGGCAAGCCTTATGTGATTTATCCCGGGCAACGTCTTGTCCTGCCGCCATGGGATCCGTCCTATGACAGCAGCGGGCAAACGGCTGTTGCCAGCAACACGACAACCACGCGCAGCACACAACGCAAGACCGTGACCATTGGTGGCAAGCGTGAAGTGGTTAACGTGCCAACCGGGGCACCAGAACCAAGCATTGCAACACGTTCAACCACGGTTCAGACAGCACGTGTCAGCCCGCGAAACGGGGGTAATATTCCGACGCCGGGCCTGAAGCCGCAGGACTTTGCCGCGCGTGCCGAACAGCGTTTTGCATCGGTCAATACTTGGAAAACCGATACACGCCAGATGCCTCGGGCGACCCCGGTTGCCGGACAGGGCAGTGCGACGCATCGGGATGTTGTGTTAAGCGAGCCTGGTGGCCGCAAAGGATTTATCTGGCCTGTGCAAGGAACGGTATTGTTGAAATACGGTGCAGGTGCAGGTGGGCTTTATAATGACGGAGTCAATATCCGGGCGGAACGCGGTGCACCGATTCTGGCCGCGGACAACGGGGTTGTGACCTATGTTGGTAACGAGTTGCGCGGGTTTGGCAATCTGATCCTGATCAAGCATGCTGATGATTATGTGACCGCCTATGCGCATACCGAAAATCCGATGGTGGCGCGCGGTGATGTGGTTGAACGCGGCCAAAAGATATCAAGTGTCGGCAGTACCGGGGCCGTCACCCAGCCGCAATTGCATTTCGAAATTCGACGAGGTCGAAAATCAGCCGACCCGATGAAATATCTGCCACAGACCATGGTATCGCGATAAAAAAAACGCCCGGCATATGATTGGCCGGGCGTTTTGATTTTGCGCGATACAGCGATTAGCCAAGCGGCTTGCCAAGTTCGCCGGCGATTTCCTGAATGAATTGCCAGGCAACGCGACCTGACCGGCTGCCACGTGTCATCGTCCATTCCTTGGCGCGCGCATGGAGTTCGTCAACTGGCATATCAAGCCCGAATTCCTTGGCGTAACCTTCGATAATTTCGAAATAAACATCCTGCGAGATGTTATGGAAACCAAGCCACAGACCGAACCGATCGGACAGAGAGACCTTTTCCTCGACCGCTTCGGACGGGTTGATGGCGGTTGAGCGTTCGTTTTCGATCATATCGCGCGCCATCAGATGGCGACGGTTCGACGTGGCATAGAAAATTACATTGTTCGGGCGGCCTTCAATGCCGCCTTCAAGCACAGCCTTTAACGATTTGTAGGATTCATCCTGAAGATCAAAGGACAGATCATCGCAAAACAGAACGGTCTTGCGACCGCTTTGTTCAAGGATGTGCAAAAGCATTGGCAGTGTCGGGATGTCTTCGCGATGAATTTCAACCAGCGCCAATGCGCCTGCTTTTTCAGCATTGATCTTGGCGTGCATCGCCTTGACGATTGAACTTTTACCTGTGCCACGTGCGCCCCAAAGCAAAGCGTTATTGGCAGGCAGACCATCGGTGAACCGTTTGGTGTTGTTATAAAGAATCGTTTTTTGCTGTTCGATGCCCTGCAAAAGATCGATTTCGATACGATTTACATTGCGCACCGGCTGCAAATAACCGTTTTCGGCCTGCCAGATAAAAGCGTCGGCAGCGGCAAGATCATTGGTCTTGTGCGCAGGTGGGGCCATGCGTTCAAGCGCGTTGGCAATGCGTTCAAGCGTTGGTAACAGACTGTTTAGATCGCTGGTCATAGAGGCCTCTTGGATGTTTCTTTTCTTGATGGCGTTACCATATTGGACCAAAACGCTATCACAAGCCGTTCGGACAATAACAGTGCGATGTGAAACAGCGCGCATTTGATCGGGTAAAAAACATTGTGAACAGAACCACAGAATATGGGTTGTAACGGATAAAAAACCTGTTCTTCCTTGCGTTGACGCAGCACACGGTTATATTCCGGCAGTTGATTTGTTTTGTTGTATGGAATTAGGAGTTCCTAATGTTGATTTCGCCGGCTTATGCGCAGGGCATTGGTGGTGCAGGTGGTGCAGATATGCTTACAAGCTTCCTGCCGTTGATCCTGATTTTTGTTGTATTTTATTTCTTGCTTATTCGCCCGCAGCAGAAAAAACAGAAAGAGCACAAAGCGATGCTGGCTTCTGTTCGTCGCGGTGACAAAATCGTCACTGCCGGTGGTCTGATCGGCACCGTTGCCAAAGTTATTGGCGATGATGAGCTTTCGGTTGAGATCGCTGAAGGCGTCAAAGTTAAAGTCGCACGTGGCATGGTTTCGACGGTTCTGTCGAAAACCGAGCCTGCAAAAGGTGACGACAAAGACGAAAAAGAAGAAAAAGAAGAAGCAGAAGAGCCCAAAAAAGACTGATCTCTTCGATGACTTGCAAGGCGGGGCGAAATGCTCCGCCTTCTTGTTTCCAGCCGGCGGCCTGCGGGGCTTAATGCCCGATGTTCCATGGAACCAGACCTAGGTTTTCCAGACAAATCTGGTTAAAGAACACATGCTTTATTTTACAAAATTGAAAGCAGCACTGGTTCTGCTGGTGTGTGCTTTGGGCGTGATCTATGCCGCGCCAAACTTCCTGCCCAAGGATGCGCTTCCAACCGATTCCAGCTTTTTGCCTGGTAAACAGATCAGCCTTGGGCTTGATCTGCGCGGCGGGTCACACATGCTGCTTGAAGTTGATATCAACAGTGTTATTCGTGAACGTTACGAGGCACTTGCCGATACGATCCGTTCGACCCTTCGTGAAGAACGCATCCGCTATCGTCCGCGGGATGCAGGTCTTTTGGGTGCCGAGGTTACAGTGGTCAATGGTGACGAGGTCGAAAAGGCCCGTGAACTGATCCGTGACGTCGAGACGGGTACGGTTCTGAGCGGCGAGGGGAACAACATCATTGTTTCCTATACCGAGCAGGCCCGTAAGGAACTGATTGACCGCGCACTCAGCCAATCGTTGGAAGTGGTCCGTCGCCGTGTTGACGAACTGGGAACGACCGAGCCGTCGATCCAGCGTCAGGGCGAAGACCGAATTGTGGTTCAGGTTCCGGGACTTGATGACCCGGCGCGTTTGCGTGCGATCCTTGGCCGTACCGCGAAAATGAATTTCCACCTTGTCAATGATCAGAAAACGGCTTCTGAGGCGCGTGCAACAGGCATGCCGCCAGGAACGATGATCCTGCCGTCAGCTGATGCAGGGGATCGTGCCGCTGGTATCAATGAATATCTGATCGACCGTCGCGTTGTCGTGTCGGGGGACAACCTTGTTGATTCCCAACCGACTTTCAGTGATGGCCGTCCGGTTGTTTCGTTCCGCTTTGACGCCGCCGGTGGTGCGCGTTTTGGGGACGCAACCGCGAAAAGTGCAGGCCGCCGTCTGGCGATTGTTCTGGATAACGAGGTGATTTCGGCTCCGCGCATCAATGAACCGATCCTCGGTGGTAACGGTATCATCACGGGTCAGTTCAGCGTTCAGGAAGCCAACGATCTTTCACTGTTGTTACGTGCGGGTGCTTTGCCTGCGCCGATGCAAATCCTTGAAGAACGTTCGGTTGGCCCGGGGCTTGGACAGGATTCAGTCGAGGCCGGTGAAATCGCGGCCATCCTTGGCATGGTCTTTGTCGTGGTCTTCATGGTGGTCAGTTATGGCCGGTTTGGCTTCTATGCTGATATCGCGCTTATGATGAACCTGATCCTTGTCGTGGCGGTGATGTCTGTTTTGCAGGCAACCCTGACATTGCCGGGGATTGCCGGTATCGTTCTAACCGTGGGTATGGCGGTTGACGCCAATGTTCTGATTTTTGAACGTATCCGCGAAGAGCAGAATAATGGCCGAACAATTATTAATGCCATTGACGCGGGTTTCCGCAGTGCGATGTCAACCATCCTTGACGCCAACCTGACCACGCTGATCGCAGCCCTTGTACTGTTCAGCTTTGGTTCCGGTCCGATCAAGGGTTTTGCCGTTACCTTGGCAATTGGGATTATTACATCGATGTTTTCGGCAATCTGGGTCACCCGGTTGTTGATTGCAATCTGGGTTAAACGCCGTCGTCCGACGGAACTGGTACTTTAAGGAAGGGAGCAGCAAAATTATGAAACCGTTGCATCTTGTTCCGGATGACGTGAACATCCCGTTCCTGAAGTTCCGGAAGATTTTCTATATCGTGTCGCTGCTGATGGTGCTGGTATCTGTCGGTTTGTTTTTTGCCAAGGGGCTGAATTTCGGGATCGATTTCCGGGGCGGCATTCTTATTGAAATCAAAACCGACGGCCCGGCCGATATTAGCGGGCTTCGCAACAATCTTGGATCGCTTGGCCTTGGCGATGTGTCGATCCAGGAATTCGGGTCCTCTGACGACGTTCTGATTCAGTTACAGCGTCAGGATGGTGATGAAAAGGCCCAGATGGCTGCCTTGGCAACTGTCACCAAGGCACTGGGCGAAAATGTCACCATTCGACGCAGTGAATTGGTTGGTCCGAAGGTCGGTGGCGAGCTGAAGCAAGCTGGGACCTATTCGGTCGTGATCGCGCTTTTGCTGATCATGATCTATATCTGGTTCCGGTTTGAGTGGCAGTTTGCCGTGGCATCGGTTGTGGCACTTCTGCATGACGTTTTAATCACGGTCGGGTTCTTTGTGGTTACCGGCGTTCAGTTCGATCTTGCGACCCTTGCCGCTGTTCTGACGGTTGCCGGTTATTCGATCAACGATACGGTGGTTGTGTTTGACCGTATTCGCGAATATCTGCGCAAGTTCCGCAAGATGGATATTCCTGAACTTCTTGATCTGTCGATTAATTCGACCCTGTCGCGGACGACCATGACGTCGTTCACCACGTTGCTGGCATTGATTGCGCTGTTTGCATTCGGTGGCGAGGCGATCCGTGGTTTCACGATGGCATTGATCTTTGGGATTGTGATCGGGACATATTCATCGATCTGCGTGGCATCGCCGTTGTTGATCGTGCTGAATTTGCGCCGCAAAATCCCCGAAGGTGAAGAAGCCCCGCAAGCGGGCGCCTGATCGTTCGGGTCAGCCTTACAAGCATTTACAGAAAGGCCGGGTTTGTGTAACAACAATCCGGCCTTTTTCCTGTGTATTCCTTAGGGCAGGACCCATGCAAGCCGTTGAAAACCTATAAAAAACTGGTTCCAGCCCATGACGCTTCATATGGACGCAAGCAACAATCATCGCGCAAATTTGCATGGCAGCCTTTGGATGATGGCGGCAATGGCCGCGTTTGCTGTGGAAGACGGATTTGTTAAGGCTGTCTCGGCAACGCATCCTGTGGGGCAGGTTTTAATCCTGTTCGGCCTTGGGGGCGCATTTTTGTTTGCGGTCATCGCCCGTGCACAGAACAAGCGGTTGCTGAACCCTGCTGTCCTGTCGCGGCCGATGTGTGTTCGGATCGTGTTCGAGGTCATCGGGCGTCTGTTCTATGTGCTTGCGCTTGCGTTGACGCCTCTTTCGTCAACCACGGCCATTCTTCAGGCAACACCGATCATCGTGGTCCTTGGTGCTGCTATCCTTTTCGGCGAAAAGGTCGGATGGCGAAGATGGGCGGCCATTCTGGCAGGCATGATCGGTGTGTTCATCATTTTGCGCCCGACGGCGGATGGCTTTTCCGCGTTGTCGATGCTTGCGGTGATTGGAACAATCGGCTTTGCCGGACGGGATCTTGCCAGCCGGGCAGCGCCGATTTCGCTTGGCACATCTATTCTGGGTTTTTACGGCTTCGTTGCCATCATTCTGGCCGGAGCACTGTTTTCTGTTTGGGATGGGAAAGCATTCACCTGGCCCGACCAACAGAGCCTTTTCTATTTTACGGGCGCGATCCTGATGGGGATTTTTGCTTATGCTGCCTTGATGAAAGCGATGCGTAGCGGCGACGTTTCCGCTGTCACACCATTCAGGTATACACGATTGCTGTTTGGTATCGCCTTGGGTGTGTTTCTGTTTGGCGAAGAGCTCGATATGCCGATGTTGATTGGATGTGGTATCGTCGTCGTTTCCGGGATGTTCATCTTGTGGCGCGGGAAAAAAACGACAGAACGCGCCGGATCTCGTTGAAATATATTCAAATCCGGAGGAAGTTTATGACGTCACGTCAAAGGGGGCTAATATGTCTTTTGAAGTAAGCCCGCTGGTTGCTGAGGGCCGCAAGATCGTCACCAGTTATGGCGACGGGCTGTTTCGGTTTGGTGAAGAAGTCGTTACCGGATCTGTTCTGCTGTTTCCCAAAAATGTTTATGCATGGCCATATGCCAGTGTTGATCAAATTGACCTTGATGCCTTTGCCCGTGTGGTTGAGGAATCAGAGGAAATCGACATTCTGTTGCTTGGTATGGGAAAAACGATGAAGCCACTTCCGGCCGAGTGGCGCATTGCGTTACGCAAGCATGGCGTCGTCATCGAACCGATGGATACGGGGGCGGCATGCCGTACCTATAACGTTTTGGTATCGGAAGCGCGTCGGGTGGCTGCGGCATTGATCGCGGTCTGATTAAGATCGGTGATGCGCCTCGTATCCCGCTTGGTTTTGAAAAAATCATGCAGTTTGGCGCGGACTTCGAGCACACTTGCGATTACGGCAGCCGGCCCCGGGGGATAATCCGCCGGAAAGGAATCGCCACATAAAAACAGGTTGCGCCATGGCGGGCGCAATCGATGGCGAAGGGCCGCGACACCGGGGCTTAGTTCCGGAAAGGGGGCCTCGCAATCGACATAGCTGAAAACGGGGCAAAGGCTGTTTTTTGTAATTTTGGTGCGTGATGTCAGGTCAAGGTTCAGGTGCTGGGCGCATAATTCAACAGTGCGTTGCCAGATGGTTGCGGCAAACTGATCGGCGGTGCTGTTAACCGGCAGGCTCAGGCTGCTATTTATGCTGACCTGAATATGGCGGCGATTGCAGTAAATTGCGCGGACAAGATCGTCACCAGTCAGGACGCAGCAGGGCTCGGCAAAGTTTTTTTTGGCTTCGAAAACGAAGGCCCGGCGATGGGCCGGGGCCGGTGGCATGCCGATATCGGGGACGGCGTCACAAAGTGGCCTTGGATGCAGGGCCAATACAATGGCATCCTGCGGGCGAATTTCAATTTGCGTGTCCCCAAAAAGAAGGTTCGTGGCGTTAAAACCCGTGCTGTCGATGTTGCCAAGCGTCATACCGTCGACGATTTTTCCCCCCGCCGTAACAAAGTGATCCCGAAGGATGGGCAGGGCGATATCATTAAGGATGATCGGATCAATGGCCGCAAATGCATGGTTGGTGATGTGGCGACGCAGATCGCCAATCCCGGGCAACAACGCCCGGCCGAGCAAGGCAGCCGAACAATTATGGGCAGGCATTGAAAATAAAACTTCGGCCAATGTTGCAAGTGCATCCTGATGGTAAGTCGCGCCCCGACTTTGTTGTGTTTCCGTCAGGTCGGAAATGTTGTTACGTGGTCTGACGCGGCGGTCCTCGGCGGCATAGCGGGAAAACCACAGGTTTACGGCTGTGAAAATACGTGCAAAAGCGGTTGGTCGGCGCTTGATCAAAGCCGGGGCGATGCCACGATCAAGATTGATGATTGCGGGACCGCGTTTGGGATGTTTCAGACCAAGCACAGCATGTGCGGGGCGGACCAGTTTTGCCGGGATTTCCGGCCATTGGGCGAAGAATGCGTGGACGAGACCGTTGGGATCATAAAAAATTTCAGGTTCGGCAACCTTGTGGTCTTCGGGGGCGGTTTTCATCCCGCGCGTCCAACGGCTGGCAAATGGTTCATTGGCATCATAAAGGGTTACGCAAACCCCATCCTGGGCCATTTGGGTCGCCAGTGCAGACCCGGCCAAACCGGCGCCAATGACATGAAGTCTGGGGGCTTCGAATGATGCCATATGCTTGTCCTGTTTTAGTTGTTATACAGGGGCCGCAAGAAACAATTTGTAACGGGAACCGTTAATTTAGTGTTCGAACCAAGGATGGCAATACCACCCCTGACAACAGATTAGACGCGAAGTTATGAATGAAATCACAACTTTACATAAATGCAGCGATGCTGACGTCATGGATCAAATGACGGGGCCGGGCGACAGGACCGGTGGCGGACATGTAGTTTATGATGTTGTTCGTTTGGTTGTTTTTGCTGCCGTCCTGTTGTTTCAATCGTTTCTTTGCACATGGTATTGCTGTGTGCTTTTTGCCAAAACATTGTCCGGAAATATGATGATCGTGAATGTCAAAGATAATTGCGCACAAATGCGCAAGACCGGATAACCCGCCATGAATGATACGCCCAAACTTTCCTATTGCGCGGATTATGTCCGTCGCAATGACAAGGACCGGTTCTTGTGTTCGTTGTTTGCGATCCCAACCGCGCGCGAAGCCCTGTTTACGCTTTATGCCTTTAATCAGGAGGTGTCGAAAACCCGTGAAATGGTCAGCGACACAATGTTGGGACATATTCGGTTGCAATGGTGGCGCGATACGCTGACCGAGATTTCGCAGGGCAAAATCCGCAAGCACGAAGTGGTTGAACCGTTATCCGTTCTGATCCAAACCCACCAGATAGACGTTGTTGATCTGGAAACCTTGATTACGGCGCGCGAGTTTGATTTGGCGGATAAAGCACCGGAAAATCAGGCCGATCTGGATCAGTATATTGACCAGACATCAGGCCATCTGGCGGTGATGGCAGCCAAACTTCTGGGGGCCACAGACCCGGATGCCAGGGAAGCCGCCCGCCTTGCCGGAAATGCTTATGGGCTGGTCGGGATTTTACGGGCGATGGTATTTCACGGCCGGACGAAGCGAATTTATCTGCCGCAAGACCGGATGACCCAACATGGTGTTGGACAGGGCGATATTTTTGAATTTCGCAAGACAGACCCGGTCAAGGCATTGACGCGCGAGGTTGCAGAACTGGCAAGGCAACGGATCAGGGATGCCCGTAAACTTCGCAAGAGCCTGCCGAAAAATGCCATTGCGGCGGCCCTGCCTGTGGTTCTGGCAGATGGGTATTTGCGCAAATTGTCAAAGGCGGATTTTGATCCGTTCAGCGCCGAATTCGGTCTGGCCCGTCCGGCGAGTGTCCGCCTGACCCTGAATGCGATGCTGCGCCGTTATTGAGCTATGCGATGACATCTGGCTGGATATTGCAAAATTCTTATCTAAATAGATGGAATGGATAGGACATTTTCATAAGCTCCATGTTAGCGTTTGTCCAAGATGCTTGTTAATGGCGTCGGACCCGATGAAAATCAACATAACGAGGTCGAACATGATGAATTTGCATGCGCCGAAAAAAGCTTTGGGGCTGTTTGGTGTGCTTTTGGTCATGTGGCTTGTGGTTCCGTCGCCCTGTCAGGCTGGCGGCATTTATCCCTTTGTTGGCGACTATCACGGAACATCAATTGCCAATGCCGAAGAAGAACTTAAGGCGCGTGATCTTGATGTTCAGATCAAACAAACCAAACGCGGATTTATCATTGATTGGTCAACCGTTATTCACAAGGCTGACGGTCGGGAAAAGACCGTGTCGCTGAATATCGAGTTTTTTGCGACGGATCGCCCTGAAATTTATGGCAGTGCAATGCGCACCGGCCTGTTTGGTAAACGGGTGCCAAATGATCCCTTGCAGGGGGAACCCTTTGTCTGGGCCCGGATCGTTGACAAGACTTTGACCGTGCATGCGCTTTATATCACCGATAACGGTGGTTATGAAATGCAGGTTTATGAACGCAGCCTGGACGAATACGGCAACTTGGATCTTGTGTTCAAACGGTTCCGCGATGGCGTGCCGATCCGCGATGTGACCGGCAAGCTTATGCGTCAATAATGGTCAATAACGAGCAATAAGTGCCAAAATAAAGGGCCGCATTATCGGATGCAGCCCTTTTTGTTTGGCGCGTTTATGCCGCGTTGATGGTTGACAACCAGTCGTCAAACAGCGGAATGGCGCGGTCGGTATAAAGTTTTTTGCGATCACGTCCCTTGACCCGTTTGGTCAGTTCAAGCTCGGGGAACAGCCCGAAATTAACATTCATCGGCTGGAAGGTGCTTTCATCTGCCCCCTCGGTGATGTGATTTAAAAGGGCGCCCATTGCGGTTGCAATCGGTGGGGCGGGGATGGTTTTTTCCTGTTTCTGGGCGGCGGTAAACCGACCGACCATCAGGCCGACAGCAGCACTTTCGACATAGCCCTCGCACCCGGTGATCTGACCGGCAAAGCGGATATCAGGGCGCGCCTTAAGACGCAGCGTTTCATCCAGCAGACGCGGCGAATTCAGGAATGTATTGCGATGAATGCCGCCAAGGCGGGCGAATTCAGCGTTTTCAAGTCCCGGTATCATTCGGAATACATCGGCCTGTGCGCCGTATTTCAATTTGGTCTGGAAGCCGACAATGTTGTAAAGCGTGCCCAGCGCATTGTCCTGACGCAGTTGTACGATCGCGCGCGGCTTGTGGGTTGGGTCATGCGGGTTGGTCAGGCCAACCGGTTTCATCGGACCATGACGAAGGGTTTCTCGGCCGCGTTCGGCCATGACCTCAATCGGCAGACACCCATCGAAATAGGGGGTGTCTTTTTCCCATTCCTTGAACTCGGTTTTGTCGCCGTCAATCAGCGCATCAATGAAGGCGTTGTATTGCGCTTCGTTCATCGGGCAGTTGATGTAATCCTTGCCATCGCCCTTGTCATAGCGCGACTGGAACCATGCCTTTTCGAAATTGATGCTTTCCTTATAGACAATCGGGGCAATCGCATCAAAGAAGGCCAGGCTTTCTTCGCCGGTTGCCGTGCGGATGCCTTCGGCAAGCGCAGTTGACGTCAGCGGGCCGGTTGCAATGATCGTGCTTTCCCATTCTTTGGGCGGCAGGCCATCGACTTCGCCGCGTTCCATCGTGATCAGCGGGTGGTTCATCAGCTCGTCCGTGACAGCCTGCGAGAAACCTTCACGATCAACTGCAAGGGCGGCACCGGCCGGGACTTTATGCGCATCAGCACAACGGATGATCAGCGATCCGGCACGACGCATTTCATCATGGATCAGGCCAACGGCGTTATATTCCTTGTCATCAGACCGGAACGAATTGGAACAGACCAGTTCGGCGCATTTATCGGTATGATGGGCATCGGTCGGGCGGGTCGGGCGCATTTCATGCAGGATGACGGGAATGCCTGCCTCGGCCAACTGCCAGGCGGCTTCGCTACCGGCCAGACCGGCACCGATGATATGAACGGGTTTGACCGTGCTCACGGTTGTGAACTCCTTGGCGCAAATGGATATGAAACTCTGGCACAGACATAGCGGTGCAGGCGGTCATATTTCAAGTGAATTGCACCACTTTGACCCATCATATCATCCATTGGGCATGAATTTTTCACAAACAGCCTGCGCCATCGTCTTAATCGCCAGACACAGCCCGTTTGCCCCCATCACAAGGACAGCATAATGAGCTATCCGCATCGACCCTATGGTTATGATCCTGCCCATTGCCCGGTGATGGGGCTTGTCCCGACCCGGCGTTCCAGACATGCCGTGACGGTGGATTGTGTGCCCGATGACGGTCAGCCCAGCACCGCGAATGTAAGTGCCCAGAATGCGGCGGCAACGATTGGGCGGATTGCCTTTCCATTTGGCGATATCGGTGCCAATCAGTTTGGCAGTTCCGATGTTGAAAACATGATCGATTATGTTGTTGCCACCCGGCAAGGCTGGCGGGCGTCACTTGTTATGCGGTCATTCCTGCGCTGGTGGCGCAAGGACGATGGCTTTGATCCGACCGCCCAGATGCACAAAACATCTGATGCGATTGTGATGTTGCTTGCTCTTAATCAGGGGCGGGATGGTTTCGTTCATGGTTATTTGTCCGACCTTTCGGGCGGGCGCACTCAGCTTAACAGCACGCAACAGGCGTTTTTCCGCTCCTTGCGGGTGGCCGCAATCGCACTGGCGTTATCGCCGGTCCTGTTGGTGTTTGCGGTGATGCTGTTTTTGCAGGCCGATCAATTTGTCAGTGCGGGGCATGGCAAGCTTTTCGGCTTTAGCTATGACCTGTTGTTCTTTGTCGGTAGTTTTGGCGCGATTGGTGCACTGGTCAGCATGATGATGCGGCTGGGCAAGGATGTGGATTGGTCGGAAATGGAACCGGCATCGGTGTTTTTCAATTTCCTGTTCCGGCCATGTCTTGGCTTTTGCTTTGCACTGATTGTGCTGCTGGCGCTTCGGGCTGGGATTTTGCCGATCCCGCTTGACCAATTACACAATATTTCCGACATGGATCAGATCGGCACAACTGCGGGTGCCGGGCAGCAGATATCAATTGTGCTGGTGCTGGCGTTCCTGTCAGGCTTTAGCGAGCGATTAAGCACCGCCTTGGTCAAACGGGTCGAAGATCGGGTTGACGCGGGTTGACGCGATGCGGGCAGGGTGCCCGCATCACATTGTCTGATATTGTTTTGCCTATTTCACACCAAGGTGGCGTTTCAGATATTTGCCGGTATAGCTGGCATCATTGGCCATGATGTCTTCTGGCGTACCACATCCAACAAGCTGACCACCGCCATCACCGCCTTCGGGCCCAATATCGATGATCCAATCGGCGGTCTTGATGACATCAAGGTTATGTTCGATCACGACGACCGTATTGCCCTGATCGACAATGGTGTGCAGCACTTCCAAAAGTTTTCGAATGTCATGGAAATGAAGGCCAGTAGTCGGTTCATCAAGGATATAAAGCGTGCGTCCTGTGGCCCGTTTTGACAGTTCCTTGGCAAGCTTTACACGCTGTGCCTCACCGCCCGAAAGGGTCGTCGCCTGTTGGCCCAGATGGATGTAGCTAAGCCCGACCTGTTTTAAGGTTTCCATCTTGTCGCGGATTGACGGGACGGCCTTAAAAAAATCAGCACCTTCTTCGACTGTCATATCAAGAATGTCAGATATCGATTTGCCTTTAAACGATATTTCCAATGTTTCACGATTGTATCGTTTGCCCTTGCATTGGTCGCAGGTGACATAGACATCGGGCAAAAAGTGCATTTCGATCTTGATCAGGCCATCACCCTGACAGGATTCACAGCGTCCGCCTTTGACGTTGAACGAGAAACGACCGGGCTTGTACCCACGGGTCTTTGCCTCGGGCAGTTGGGCGAACCATTCGCGGATCGGGGTGAAGGCCCCGGTATAAGTCACCGGGTTGGAGCGCGGTGTCCGGCCAATCGGGCTTTGGTCGATATCGATGATTTTATCGATATGTTCGATCCCGGTAATTGCATCATGGGCACCGGGCTGATTGCGTGCGTTGTGCATGCGTTTGGCCAGCGCCTTATAAAGCGTTTCGATAACAAGGCTGGATTTGCCGCCACCCGACACACCGGTGACGCAAATGAACTTGCCCAGCGGAAAATTAACATCGATACCTTGCAGGTTGTTGGCGCGCGCACCCTTGATTGAAATTGATTTCTTGTTGCCCTTGCGTCGTTCCTTGGGGATTGCAATCTGTTCAACCCCGGTCAGGTATTTACCGGTCAGGCTGTTGGGGTTTTGTTGAATTTGTTCCGGGGTGCCTTCGGCAACGATGTGTCCGCCATGAATGCCAGCCCCCGGTCCCATATCGACAACATAGTCAGCCGCCCGAATGGCGTCTTCGTCATGTTCGACGACAATCACGGTGTTGCCCAAATCGCGCAGACGTTTCAGGGTCTCAAGCAAGCGATCGTTATCGCGCTGATGCAGGCCGATAGACGGTTCATCGAGCACATATAAAACACCCGTCAGGCCGGACCCGATTTGGGATGCCAGACGGATACGCTGGCTTTCACCACCCGAAAGCGTGCCCGATGTGCGCGACATCGACAAATAATCCAGCCCGACATCACGCAGGAATCGCAGGCGATCATTGATTTCACGCAAGATGCGCCGGGCAATTTCGGTTTCCTTGGGGTTCAGCTTGGCTTCAAGGGTTTCGAACCAGTCAGCGGCTTTGCCAATCGACAGGGCGGTAATATCCGAGATCGTTGATTTATCGATCTTTACAGCCAGTGCTTCGGGTTTCAGGCGTTGACCATGACAGGTCGGGCAACTTGAAATCGTCTGGTATTTTGACAATTCGTCACGTGCCCATTGGCTGTCGGTTTCGCGCCAGCGACGTGCCATATTGGGAATAACACCTTCGAACGGGCGGGAAACCTTATAGCTTCGCGATCCATCGTCATAGGTTACGGTAACGTCGTCGTCGCCCGAGCCATGCAGGATGATATCCTGAGCGGTCTTTGGAAGCTTTTCCCATGCGACATTGGTCTTGAAGCCGAAATGCTTGGCAATCGCACGCAGCGTTTGCTGGTAATATTTCGAGGTCGAACTGGCCCAGGGGGCAACGGCACCATCATCAAGGGTTTTGCTGCGATCAGGAACGACCAGTTCGGAATCAAATTCCATTTGGGTGCCAAGACCATCACAGGCCGGGCAGGCGCCAAACGGATTGTTAAACGAAAACAGGCGCGGTTCGATTTCTTCGATTGTGAAACCGGATACCGGGCAGGCGAACTTGGCCGAAAACACTGTTGTTTCACCGGTTTTGGCATCTTCGGTCAGAACAATGCCATCGGTGAGTTCAAGGGCCGTTTCAAAACTGTCGGCCAGACGGGTCGTAATGCCATCCTTGACGATCAGGCGATCCACGACGACCGAGATATCGTGTTTCAGTTTCTTGTTCAGGTCCGGGGCATCGTCGATGTCATACATTTCGCCGTCGATCTTGACGCGCTGAAAACCGCGCGTGCGCAGATCGCGCAGTTCTTTTTTGTATTCGCCTTTGCGGCCACGCACGAACGGCGCCAAAAGGTACAGGCGCGTACCTTCGGGCATTTCCATGACGCGGTCAACCATCTGCGAGACGGACTGACTGACAATTGGAAGACCGGTCGCCGGGGAATAGGGGATGCCAACGCGCGCCCAAAGAAGGCGCATATAGTCATAAATCTCGGTGACGGTACCGACGGTCGAGCGCGGGTTACGTGATGTGGTTTTTTGCTCAATCGAAATGGCAGGAGACAAGCCACCGATATATTCAACATCGGGTTTTTGCATCAGTTCAAGGAACTGGCGCGCATAGGCCGACAGACTTTCGACATAGCGGCGCTGGCCTTCGGCATAGATCGTGTCAAACGCCAGCGAGCTTTTGCCTGATCCAGACAGGCCGGTAATCACCACCAGTGAATCGCGGGGCAATTCAACATCAATGTTTTGCAGATTGTGCTCTTTCGCACCGCGAACCGAAATTTTCGTCAGCATGACCGGCCTTTTGTTCCTGTAATGTTCGGGGAAATGTATAGAGGAGCCATTCCATATACGCAAGCGCACCCCTGACAGTTCCTGTCAGTACTTGTCAGGAGTAGTTTGTTTTTGCAGATGTGCAAGTTATGCCATGAAAAAACCCGCCGGAAAGATCCGGCGGGTTGATAGGGTTTTCTGATCGCGGGCTTTATCAGCCTTTGGTGACCGAACGACCGGTGGCACCAAGATCCTTGAAGGCTTCTTCGAGGCGTGCAGCCATCGAAAGTTCGGCTTCGCGGACCCAGACGCGCGGGTCATAGAATTTTTTATAAGGTTGGCCGGTTTCCGGATCGACTTGATATTTGAAGGCACGTGAATGTGCTTCAACATAGTCGCCGACCGGGTGCGAATAGGCGAATTGGGTATCGGTATCGATATTCATCTTGAAAACGCCATAGCCGACGGCTTCTTCGATTTTTTCTTTTTCCGAACCCGAACCGCCATGGAAGACGAAGTCCAGCGGACGGTCGCCAAGGCCATGTTTTTCGGAAACGTATTTCTGGGATTCCAAAAGGATTTCCGGACGCAATTTGACGTTGCCCGGCTTATAGACGCCGTGAACATTGCCAAATGCCGCCGCGACCGAGAAGTGACCCAGTGGCGCAAGGCGACGATAGGCTTCTTCGACTTCTTCGGGGCGGGTATAAAGGCGCGGATCAATCTCGTCACTGCTGGTGTCGAGTTCATGACCAATGCCGTCTTCTTCACCGCCGGTGACGCCCAGTTCGATTTCCAGGCTCATTTCGATGGCGGACATACGCTTAAGGAAGGTTTCACTGGTCGACAGATTGTCTTCCAGTGCTTCTTCGGACAGGTCAAGCATATGCGAGCTGTAAAGCGCCTTGCCGGT